>WNGE01005897.1_pt1 | contig 13752 bp, 14 predicted proteins | sample 5400651 | NCBI WGS metagenome assembly WNGE01 (sample SAMN13153370, study PRJNA577476) | soil metagenome | isolation source: 60 cm soil or saprolite under grassland replicate 2 | place: USA:California | collected 2016-06-15 | reverse complement strand
TACGCCAAGACCTCGGGCGGGATCACTCCGGAGCATGCGTGGGCGATCCCGCTGCTGGTCGACTCGTTCATCGTGGTGGCCACCGGCGCGGACCTGTGGCTGGGCGTCCACCAAGCCCAGCGGGCCTGGTGGGAGGTCGCCTGGCCCAAGGCCCTGCTGGGCGGGGCGGCGGCAGTCAGCTTCGTGCTCAACGTCGCCCACGCCCAGGCCGGGGACTGGCCCGCCCGCGGGGTGGCGGCGATCCCGCCCGCCGCGCTGGTGCTCAGCGTCGAGCTGCTGGTGATGATCGTGCGCCGCGCCGCTATCGCCCGCACCACCCGGCGCACCACCGCCACCCCAACCAGTGTCGGCGAGACCACGGTGGTCGTCCGCGGCGACCAGGCGACCACCATGGTCGCTCCAGTGGGCGACCTGCCGGCGCTGGAGGCGACCAAAGGCGACCGCCACACACGGGCGAACCACCGCCCGGCGGCGACCAACCTCACAGGCGACCACCAGACCACCGCGACCAGCGACCAGCCGCGCACCACGGCGGCCAAGGCGACCTCGGGCAACACCACCTTGGGCACGGCGAACGGTGGGGCGACCTACCAGCGGGTCCGCGACCTGTACCTGGGCGGGGTGACCGTGGCTGCCGAGATCGCCCGCGAGCTGGGCGTGTCCCCAAGCTACGCGCAACGAACCCTGCGGCGGGTCAAGGCCGACCTCGACCGCCAGCAGGACGCCCCCGCGACCCGGCCGGGTCATGCGGCCGCCCCCGAGCGGACCGACCCGGCTGCGGGCGACCAGCGCGACCAGGCCGAGCTGGCGGCACGCTCCCACGACCACCTGCCCCTGCCCGAGCCGGAGCATCGCGATCAGGCGACCGACCGCACCGAGACGACCAGGGACGGCGATGGTCGCACGACCACCAGCAACCCGGATCGGCACCTAACGCTGGTCGCCCCCGACCGCCAGCAGGATCGCGGCGAGGCAGAGCGGTGACCGCGCCCTGGTCGCCGGACCTGCCCGAGCGGGCGCTCGACTACGCCGAGCGGGGCATCCCGGTGCTGCCCCTGTCAGGCAAGCTGCCCCGCATCCCCGCCGCCCACACCCCCAGCGATCCACGCTACGGACACTGCAAAGGCGAATGCGGCCGAGAGGGCCATGGCGTCCACGACGCCACCACCAACCGCGACCAGCTCCGAGCGTGGTGGGGCCGCTGGCCCGCCGCCAACGTCGGGCTGCGCACCGGGGTGGCGTTCGATGTGGTCGACGTCGACGGCCCAACCGGCCGCCGGTCGCTGGAGCGGTTCCTGGCCGAGCATGGCGGCGGGCAGCCGATCGGCGGGCCGCGGGTGCGGACCGGGTCGGGCGGCTGGCATCTCTACGTCGAGCCCACGGGGCTGCCGGACCGGATCGGCTTGCTGGACAGCGTCGACTACCGCGCCGCCGACCGCTACGTCGTCGCCCCACCCTCCCACCATCCCACCACGGGGCGGCGCTATCTGTGGACGCCGGGCCGCGAGCTCGACACCCCCCTCGGCCAGCTCCCCGCCGCACTGCGGGAGCGACTGACCCCACGGCCGGTCGAACGACCGGCGTCGCCGGCGACGGGGCGGGCGGCGGAGCCGGGCCACCCCTACGGCCGCGCGGTCCTGGAGGCCGAGACCGCCCGCATCGCCGGCGCCCGCGGCCCGGGCCAAGGCAGGGGTGGGCAGCGCAACCAGGTGCTGTGGGAGGCCGCCCGCAACCTGTACAACCTGGTCGCCGGCGGCGTCCTCGACGAAATCCAGGTCGCCGGCGAGCTCGAGCGTGCCGCCGGCGCGTGTGGGCTGCTCCGCGATGAGCCCCGCCAGACCATGCGGACGCTCGCTTCCGCCCGGCAGGTCGGCCTGGCCCACCCGCGCGGCATCCCCGACCGCCCCGCCCACGCGCCAAGCCAGGACCGCCAACCCCCCGATGCTTCGCACCATCAGCCGTTTCGACCGTCCGACCGCGAGGCTGCCCGCGAGCGCTGACCCAGCAGCGCCAGACAGGAGGTGATCCCGACCAGCAACCCGGCAGGCAGGGCGGTGGCGCCCATCCCGGCAAGGAACGCGCCACCGCCCCCGACCCCACAGACCAGACCACCCGAACTAGGAGGCAGACCGTGGGACCAACCCCAACCCTACCGCCCCACCACCAACCCCCATCCGCCGGCCGTGACCGCCGCGCGCGGCGGCCCGACCCGGACGCCGACCGCGACCAGGTCCTCGACGCTGGCCAGCCACCCACCACCCCGCCCGCACCGGCGGCCGAGTCCGAGCGCGAGGGCGACCTGGCGCTGGAGGACACCGGCGTGCGGCTGCACCGCGAGCTGGCGGACGCCGAGCCCACCAGCCGCACGGCAGAGCAGCCCGAGCCGCTGGGACAACGGCTCCCCGAGCCCCTGGATGCCAGCCGCGAGGGGGTGGAGCGGTGACCAGCCAGCAGGAACTCCGCGACTTCCTGGCGCTCAACCCCGACTTCGGCGAGCGGCGCGACCCGGAGGCAAGCGTGCGTGAGTGGGAGACGATGCGGTCGCTGGGCCGGCGGGTGTTCTTCGACCAGTTGGACGAAAACGAAGAGCACCCCGCGCAGTCCCGCGCCGACATCACCCGTCGTGCCGAGCTGGCCCGGCAGCGTGGCGAGGCACGTGAGGCGCGCCTTGAGGAGCGGTTCGCCCGGCTCAACCCGGAGTTCGGCGTGCTGCCAAGCCGCACCGACCCCCAGCAGCACCGGTTCGCACACGGCCGCGAGCGTGCCCTGGCGCTGGGCACCAGGGTCCACCTGGCCGAGGCGCGCGAGAACACCGGCAGCCCCGAGCTGGCCGCCTGGGAGGTCCGCCAGCGTGGCCTGCGCGCTGGCCGGCAGGCCCAGCACGAGCGGCCAGCCCAGCCGCGCACCATCCAGCGGACACGGGCAGGGGCGGAACGATGAGCACCCGTCGCCAGTGGCGCGAGTTCGTCCGCCTCAACCCCGAGTACACCTGGCAGGCCAACCAGCAAGGCTTAGGTGAGTTCCGCCCAGCGGCGCTGAGCCGCGAGGTGGGTACCACCGTGGCCTGGGCGCTGGTGGACGAGAACCACGGGACCCCAAGTGAGCGCGCCGCGGCGATCGCCAAGCGGGCCACGCTGGCCCAGGAGCGCGCCCAGGCCCGCCAGCGGGCAGGGGCGGAACGCTGACCATGCCAAAGGGCAAGCCGACCCCCAAGCGCCGTAGGCACACTGGCCGGCGGGTGCCGGTCGACCGCCGGCGCCTGCCCGCCGGGCCGCTGCTGGCGGCCGTCGAGGCCTACGCCGAACGCCGTCAGCAGCCGGTGGAGGAGTTGCTGGACGATGCGCTGCAACGCGTCCTCCGCGACGCCGCCCGGTCGGGAACCGTGACGGTCGCCGCCGGGGAGCGCTGCTGCGACGCGCTGGGCTGGCACCCCCGCATGGTCTGGGGCGACACCTATGACCAGGTCATCGCCGACGACACGCCGCACACCGCGACCGCCCCGGCCGGGACCTCGACCGGCTGGCGGCAGGGGTGCCGCTGCCTGGACTGCCGCGAGGCAAACCGTGCCGCGATCAGCCGCGCCAAGCCCAGCCGCGGCGGTGGGCACCAGCGTGACCCGCCCCGATCTCACCAGCAGACCAGGACGCCGCCGCCGATGCGGCAGGAGCAGGACAGGAGCATGTGATGGCAAGCGACAACTTCACCGTCCAGGTCGGCAACCTCACCGACGACCCCGAGCTCAGGTTCACCCAAAACGGCACCCCGGTCGCCAACTTCCGCCTGGCGGTCAACCAGCGCGTCAAGGAAGCCGACGGGTCGTGGCGGGACGGGGACGCCTCGTTCTTCAAGGTCAACGTCTGGCGCGACCAGGCCGAGAACGTCGCCGAATCCCTCGGCAAAGGCAACCGCGCCGTCGTCCTCGGTCGCCTGCGGACCCGGTCGTGGGAGACCCCCGAGGGCGACAAGCGCAGCTCGACCGAGATCGACGCCGACGAGGTCGCCCCCTCACTGCGGTGGGCGACCGCCCGGCCGGAGCGCGCCGAGCGCAGCCGCAACGGCGAACGGAGCGCCGAGCGGGGCCAGTTCAACGACCCGCCGCCGTTTTGAGCCGAGCGAGGGCATGGTGAAGATCCGCCTGGAAGGAACAGAGCAGGAGTGCCAGCAGGTCACGCCCCAGCTGGCCGAGGTGTTCGACGTCGTCTCGATCAGCGACCCCTACCCCAACCGCGGCCAATCCCGCCTGGTCCGCGTCTACCTCGAGATCCGCCTGGACACCCAGCGCCAAGCCGACGACGGCGCGACCGTCCGACGGCCCCGGGCGACCATCCGGCGGGCTGCGGGGGAGCTGCCCCCGCCCTGACCTCAGACTGATAGCGACAGAACGCCCCGGATAGATCACGCCGGGGCGTTCTGCGCTCTAACGGCGAAGCGAATCAGCTGTGTCGATCCCTGACTCGAGAAGGCACTCAGCGGATGCAGCGGAGGCTGAGCTAGGCGCCGGCGGGCTGTGGATGATCGGGCTTGCGTAGCGCCGCGATGCGTCCGGACTTGCGGCCGCGACGTTCCTCCAGCGCCTGGAGGGCACGCTGGACCTGTGGGTCCTTGCGTTGCTGCGCCAGAAACGCGGTGATCACGGGCCGGAGAACCTCAGCGGCAGAGGACTCGTCTAGGAAGACCAGCGCGGAGAGAACGTCGTTCTCCTCGGTTGTCAGTCGGACGTTGACCTGCGCGGGCCGTCCATGAGTCTTTCCAGTCGCCATGCTCTGCTCAGCTTCCAGTCAACTGTCATTGCTGTTTGCTACATTCTAGAATCTAGCAACGACCAGGCCTATTGGGAGTGCTAGCGGGGTGGGGGACATGGGCGACCGGAGCGCGATCGAGTGGACCGGGGCGACCTGGAACCCCGTGACCGGTTGTGATCGGGTCTCGATGGGCTGCGATCACTGCTACGCCCTTACGCTGGCTGCTCGGCTGAAGGCGATGGGGCAGGCCAAATACCAGCGGGACGGCGACCCGCGGACCAGCGGACCCGGCTTTGGTGTCACGATGCATCCGGCGGAGCTGGAGCTCCCCACGCGGTGGCGTCGCCCACGGGTGATCTTCGTCAACTCGATGAGCGACCTGTTCCATCCCAAGGTAACCGCGGAGTTCGTCGCCGAGGTGTTCTCGGTGATGGCGGCGACACCACAGCACACCTACCAGGTCCTTACCAAGCGACCCAAGCGCGCACGGCAACTGCTGCGCGGCTCGACCCCGCTACCGAACGTATGGCTCGGGGTCTCTGTGGAGTCCGACAGGCAGGTGGATCGCGCGGCGGTGTTGCGGGACGTTCCTGCCTCGGTGCGGTTCCTGTCGTGCGAGCCACTGCTGGGGCCGTTGCCGTCGCTGGACCTCGCGGGCATCGACTGGGTCATCGTTGGCGGGGAGAGCGGACCGGCGCCACGCCCGATACGCCAAGAGTGGGTCACAGCGATCCGCGATAGCTGTCGTGATGCCGGTGTGCCGTTCTTCTTCAAGCAGTGGGGAGGTCGGACCCCGAAAGCTGGCGGCCGCACCCTCGATGGGACGACTTACGACGAGATGCCCGAGCAGCCCCGCATCGCTTAGGGGTCCCTGCTCGGCTATTTTGCCGACTGTGCTGCTTGCTCTGTAGCCCGGTGAGGGCGTGGTTCCGCTGATCGCAGGCGCTCGGCTGATCATTGGTTCCTTCCGACCAGAAAGTAGGTGACCATCTCGCCCTTGCCCCTGACCTGGATCGGTCCCCGCCGCTGGAACCGGTAGCCGTCCCGCAGCCGCTGGTAGGTGCGCTCGGTCACCTGAATGCAGCCGGCGATCCCGTGGGACTCCATCCGGCTGGCGGTGTTGACCGTGTCGCCCCACAGGTCGTAGCTGAACTTGCTGGTCCCGATCACCCCGGCCTCCACCGGGCCGGTGTCGATCCCGATGCGGACCTGCAGCCGGTAGCCCTGCTGCTTGAGCAGCCGCCCGACGGTGTCGTCGCTGACCGGATGGCCCTGCGCGGTGAGCGTCGCAGCCAGCTCCCGGGTGGACTTGCACGTCCAGCGCAGTGGGCTCTGCGGGTCGCCGCGGGTGTCTGGCTCCACCAGGCGGTCCAATGCCGCCAGCAGACCCGGATCGGTGTCGCGCCGCCGCTTGGGACCCTCGTGCTGGCGGATGCGCCCCCGCGGGTCGGCTGGCTGGTCCAGCTCGGCGGCGCCACGACGCACCGTTGGCCGCGACGCCTCGGCCAGCCGCGCGACCCGGCTGACCCCGCCATAGCCCAACGCCCGGGCCGCCGCGCCAAACAGCAGCCGACGCTGCCGCTCGCTCAGGTGCGGCGCGACCAGGGTGAAGGTCGCCGCCAGCACCTCATCCAGATCCACTGGATGAACCTAACCTCGCCCGCTCAACCTGGCAAAGTCACCGAGCGGGGACCCCTTAGGGACGGGCAACCTCAAGGTCGCGGATCTTCCGCCCAATGCCCGTCGAAGAGGTTCGCCCCTCGCGGTGCAGGAGCTTGATCGCGTCACGGACGACCGTCTCCCTCACCTGGCCATAGTAGACCCCGAACACTTGCTTTGTGTGGTTGACCACGCGGAACGAGGGTGTTTCCCGCAAGATCGCCTCAAGGTTCCGGGCGACCTCGGGCACCGCTTGGCGGTTGACTGTGTCAAGCGATGGGTGCTGCGTCTGCGAGGCGGGGAACAGCGGTGGAGGGTTCTGCTCGCTTTCCTGTTCTTCGAGGGTGTCCCACCATGCCTGAGTGGCCTGGGCGACACTGTCACCAAAGGCCCACAGCCCATGCGGGCTGCGGGTGCCGAAGACCAGGTGGTACAGCGGCTTGTGGGTCGGTGCTCGCCGGACCGGCACCGACACGAGTTCCATGTCGCTGTCGTGGGCGAGGCGCTGGCAGAAGGTGGTTGCGATGGCTGCCACCGCGTCGTCGGTCATGCCGCCGGCGATGTCTTGGCGCCACCAGGCACCGCCGAGGGCCTCGTCGAGTCGGCGCAGTGTGGCCTCCGAACCGAGTTCGGAGCCGACGTGCCCACCGATCCGCCGTATCGCCTCGAGGCTGAAGTTCAGCAGGATCTCGGTGGGTGGCCACCTGGTCCGACGTTCGTTGTGGAGCAGGCCGATCAGCCGCTGGTAAGGGATGCCAAGGCCGCAGGGGTCCAGGAAGAGGAACAGCGGATAGCCGACGGCGTCGCGGACAACCTCATCGAGGACCTCAAGCACCACGCCGTGGTGTGCCGTGGCACGAACGCCCTGGCGGGCGTACTCGTCCACGACCACGGCAAGCTCCGCGGCGTCCTCCTCTTCACGCTCAACGAAATAGCAGTTCCAGGAGACGGTACCCCTGGCGCCCTGCTGCTGGGCGATCTTGAGGATGCGCTCCGCCGACCCTGGCGAGCCATCCTGATAGCGCCCACGGCCGGCATAGCCGTCGAGGAAGACCACCCGCCTGGCCTGGGCACGAGAGCCGGTCATGCCGGCAAACTGCGGGACGTACTTGTCCAGCAGGGTGTGCTTGAAGACGCTGGGCAACTCCTGCTTTTCCCAGTAGCGGTCGTCCGCTCCCCGCGGCATCCGGCCCGTTCCTCCCAGCTCGTCGGTCGTCGTACTGAAGGAAGCATAAGCTCTTTAATAGTCGATTATCATGACTGACCTGAAAGCCTGACATGTCGGAACGTGGGCCACGGGTAGCCGTGGCGCTCGGAGCAGGCGGCGAACCGACCCGTCGAGCCGCCGGTCGCACAAGAAGGCACGCCGCAATGCCAACTCAAGGAAGAGTCCTGCTATCAGAGGTCGCCGTGGCTCAACTCTGCGGTGTCCATGTGGCAACCGCTGGCCGCTGGCGCCGCCTCGGGATCGGACCACCCTGGCAGCGTCGAGGTCGGCAGGTGGTCTATGCCAGGTCGCCGTGCTCGAGTGGTGGAACTGCCGCCGTCGTCCATGACCTAGCCTGGGACGCCGCCGCGACGATGCGGCCAGACCAGACCGGCTACTGACCACTAGCTCGAACATCGAGCTCTCGGACAGGGAGCAGGCGCCGCGGGGTCGAGGTGGGGGCCATGTACACGATCGCGGCGAAGCAGTTACGGTCGGGATCACGCGGTGCCGGCCACCGTACGGCGGGCGCGGCGGGGCCGGTAGCAGCGGCTCCACCAGCGCCCACAGCTCGTCGGGCACGAGGTCGTCGATTAGGGTTGCCATTGTAGAGTCCTGCCATGTGGTTGGGTCGGGATGCTGCGGTGTGGACCGCGCTCGCCGCGTGGGCGACGGTGATCGTCTACATCGGGCTGTTCTTCTACGCCCGGCGGCAGGTTGGGGAGGCCCGTCGGCTCCGTGAGGAGCAGGCCCGGCCGTTCGTCGTGGCGGACTTCGAGGTCGGCCCGTCGATCGTCCTGACGGTGGAGAACCTCGGCCGGACACTGGCCCGGGATGTCACCATCCGGTTCGACGATCGGATCGAGACCACCGGACTTCTTGAGGCCAGCAGACCGTACGACGTCAACGAGGTACGGCTGCTCCGCGAGCCACTCCCCGTGCTGCCACCCGGCAAGAAGATCCGCGTCCTATTCGACTCTCAGCGGCGGTTGACATCGGACCTGCCACTTGCCTTCGGCGTGACGGTCAGCTACCGGGGGCCGCTCGGGCAGGAGTACCCGGCGGACCGCTACACCCTTGACCTCGGCATGTACGCGGAGACCCTGCTTCCCCCGAAGGGCCTACCCCAGCTCGTCCAGGAGGTCGCCGAGGTTGGTGAGGAGCTCGGACGGTGGCGTAGCGGTCTCCGTGGGCTGCTTGTGCAGACGGTTGATAAGCGCAAGGAGGATCGCCGCGAGCTCCGCGAGTTCAATCTTCACGTCCTGCGCAACCGAGGGCCCAAGACGCTCGCACGTCAGATGTGGACGCACGCGCTTCAGCGCTTGGGGGTCCGCTAGGGCCGAGGACGTGCCCCCGGGAGGATGCTCGGCTCAGGTTGCGGGGTGCAGCTGGTGGCTGGCGTGCTCGGCCAGCAGCATCACCCCAACGTCGTCCATGTGGGCCGGAAGCGACCGCAGCAGGGGCAGCAGCTTGGTTGGGGTAAGCACCGGGACGTTGTCGACGTACACCTCGCCCCAGGGGATCTGGGTGTCGTGGACGCACAGCAGCGGCAGGACGGGCGCGCCGATCGTGGTGGCGAGCTGTTGGGCTTCCCAGCGGACGGTGGCAAGCGTCTGGTCAAGCGGGTGGCCGTTATGCAACGCGGACCCGTCGACGGCGAGGGTGATGATGCCGTGCCAGGCTTTGGAGTCGATCAGGAACACCCCGGGTGGGCCGATCAGCAGGTGGTCGCCGTTGGCGCGGCTTTGGGGGATGGCCAGGTCGTGCAGCACCGTCCAGCCGTCCCGCACGAGCTTGTTGAGGTGGCGGGCGGTGCGCCGCTCCCCGCGCGCCCCCCGCCGCCACGCCCTGGCCTCTGCCGAGACGCGGAACCGCAGCCGCCAGCCCACTGCGGCGGCGGCCAGCGCTGCGGCTGGGCCGGCCAGCCGTGGGCCGGCGCCATGAGCCAGGATGCCGGCCAGCGCGCCGGCGGCGATGACGGCGGCCAGCCGCCACGGCAGGGTCCGCACGAAGGCGGCCCATTCGCGGGCGCGGGCCTGCTGGAAGTGGGCCATGGCGGAGCCGCCCGCGGTGCCGTAGGCACCGCCCCCTACGTCTCCCGCGCCCAACGGCGGAATAGTGGGTTGGGGCAGCTGCGGGAGCTCCGGGAGCTGCTGGTGGTGGGTGGGGCGGATGCTGACACCGACGGGTGGGTCGTCGTGGTCGGGGTCGTGGGGCCAGTGGGCGGGCTGGTGGGCCATCGGGCCTCCCTCGGGTTAGCCGGCGGCCCGCTCGGGACCCTGGACCGGATCGGGGTCGCGGGTGACGACTTGCCGGCTGGTGGGCTCGCCGCCGTGGCGGCCGGCGAGCGGGATCACTGGTTCGGTGTCGGAGCGCTGGCGCTGGTGCCGGTCGCGGTCGAGCTCGAGCTGGCGCTGCTGGCGGGCTTGCATGCGCCCGATCGCGCCGCTGGCCGCCCGCCATGCCTGCTGCCGGCGGGGGTCGTGCTGGTCGCGGGCTGGCGGCTCGCCCAGCGCCCGCTTCGGGTCGTCGATCTGGAAGTGCTGGCGGTAGTCCTGCACCGCCCGGGCGCTTTGGCGCCAGACACGCCGGCCACGCACCGAGTCTGGGACGGGGCCGAGCGCGTCGGTCAGGTAGGTGGGCTGCTCCAGCTCGGCGAACGCGACCCGCTGGCGGGACCGCAACGCCAGCTCGCGGGCCACACTGCCGTAGTCGTGGCCGAGCTCGTGGTGGTCCTCCATCCATGCCTGGTGGTGCTGCTGCGCCGCGCGGACTTCGACCTCGGCCTGGGCGGCCCGCTCGGCCTGCCGCAGTGCCAGTTCCCGCGCCGCCGGATCCTGCACGTGCTCGACGTCGCGCCGGCGGCTGAACAGGCCACGCCCGCCCCCGTCAGGATGCTTGGCGTCGGTTGTGGCGAGCTGCTGTTCGGCCTGCTCGCGCCGCTGGATGGCGCGTTCCAGCACCCGCCGCCGGTCGGGTGGTGCCTGGTCCAGCTCGGCCTGGAGCCGTTCCCGCTCGGCGCGCAGTTCCCTGGTGGGGGTGGCGCGCACGTCCATGCGCGCGGTGGTGTCGATCGCCAGCCGCTGGCCACCCGGGCGGGCCAGCGCCGCCGCGAGCTGGTCGTAGGCGTCGGCTGGCTCGCGGTCGGGCAGGTCCACCTCGCCGGCGTTGATGTGGGGTTCGGGGGTGACGATGGTGTGCAGCCGCGTGTCCTGCTTGGCGCGCGAGAGCTGCACGTACAGCCAGTTGGCATCCTCCTGGCCGGTGATCCTGACCAGCGCCCGCCACCTGGTCAGCCCCTGGGCCTTGTGCCCGGTGGTCGCATACGCAAGGTCCACCACCCGCCGGCCCGGCGGGACTGGACCGTCGAGGTAGTCGGCCGGCAGGGTGACTTCCCGCCTCTGCTCGCTCCGCAAGCTCAGCGTGCGGTCCTTGACATTCAGGCCGGTGACGGTCCCGCGGGTGCCGTTGGCGACCCCCAGCCCGCACAGGTCGTTGCGGCCACACACGACCTGATCGCCGACATGCAGCTGGCGGTCGCCGATCTCCAGCGCCTCGGCGCCGAGGCGGCCGTTGCGCTGCATGACCTGCTGGCAGGTGGTGTTGAGCCGGTCGACCTCATCGCGGCGGTAGGCCAGGATCACCGCCTCCTCACCCGGCTCCCCCGACCGCTCGGTCGTCTCGGCGTCTTGGTGGGCCTGCCACCAGTCCCGCACCAAGTTCAGCGTCAGCTCGGTCTTAGAGGTCGCCGGGACCATCCGCTCATGCTCCCGATACGCGCTGACGGCCTGGTCGACCTGCCCGTCACGCACCAGCTCCAACGCGTCACGCTCCCACGCTTGGCGCTGCCGGCGGTTCTCAGTGAGCACGCTGGCGCCAAGCCGAACCCGCAGCCCGCGGAAGCCGCCGCCGGCGTCGATCGCCGCCAGCTGCCGGTCGTCACCGACCAGCACCACCTTCGCGCCAGCCTGGTGGGCGTGGTCGAGCAGGCGGCCCAGCTTGCGGGAGCCGACCATGCCCGCCTCGTCGACCACCAGCATCGACCGCCCATCCAGCACTGACTCGGCCTGGTCGTGTCGGCCGGCGTGCCGAGCATGATTGGTGCGGTCGCCGGCGGCCTGGTCCAGCTCGACCAGCAGCCGGTCGACGGTGGCGACCTCCTCGAACCCCTCCGCCTCCAAGCTGGTCGCCGCGATCCCCGTCGGCGCCGCGCCGACCACCCGGTAGCCGTCCAGCGCGAATGCGTGGCGGGCGACCCCAACGGCGTAGGTCTTGCCGGTGCCGGCCTTGCCGACCACCACTCGCACCCCATCCGGTGACAGGGTCAGGTCGCGGACCATGCCGGCCTGGTCCTGCCCGATGGAAGGATGCTCGGCCAAGGCCGCCCGCACCGTCTCGGGTGAACATTGCGCTGCCTGCTCGCCACGGCGGGCCAGGGCGCCGGCCACCAGGCCCTGCTCGACCTCCAGCAGCTCCGGGGTCGACCAGCGCCGCTCCCCCAGAGTGCGGTCGGCGACCACGCTGACCGCGCGGTCCTCGAGGAACCGGTCGGCCAGGCCCTCGAGTTCGCGCCGGTCGGCGCCGACCAGCTGCTCGCCCAGCGCGGCGATCACCTCCGGACGGGCGAACGTGGACGCCTGGGCGGTCAGCCCCTGCGGCCCGGCCAGCCGGTCGAACACCTCACCGACCCCGGCCATGTCGGTGGTCGGCATGGCCGCCTGGTCGTCGCCGGCGGCGACAGGCTGGCTGGTCGCCTGCCGTTCACGACCCAGCACGCCGCGCAGCAGCTCCGGGACGTCCACACCCTGCTCGGCCGCCTCCGCTCGCCACCGCTCCGCCAGCTGGGCGGGCGCCTCGTGCCGCTTGGCCTGCCGAGTGGTCTGCACCACCCACTTGACCAGCTTCGGCGTCCGCACCCGGCCCTCGGCCTGGAGCCGCTCGACCTGGTCGTCGATCGCATCCGCCCGCTTCGAAAACACCCGGAGCAGCTCCGGGGGCATGCCGGCCAGCTCCCGGTTGCCCCACCGGTCCGCATCCGACCAGGCGACCCCCAGCGACCGGGTCAGGGCACGCTGGTAGACGCCCCGGTAGATCGCATCCGCCGCCAGCCGGTGGCGGTACAGGTCGCGACCATCAAGCGCCGTCCAGCGACCATCCGGACCCTGCACCCGATTCGCCACGATCACATGGGTATGCAGCAGCGGATCCCCAGCCCGTGAGGTGCGATGGTCGAACCCGACCGCCAGCAGCCCGTTGCCTTGGACGTGGTCGCAGCCGCCATGCCCACGGCGCGCACCCACGTGATCCTCGAGATAGCCCAGCGCCTCGGCCGTCGCCTCGTGATGCGCCTCCAGCACCGTGGCGGCGACCCTCGCATCCCCGAGCCCGTAGAGCAGCGACACGCTCTTGGTCGGCCGCAACACCACATCAAACGCCGGCACCCCATGCTCGCCGTGCGGGCGGCCCAACAGCTCGCCGGTCTCCGGGTGGCGGCCATGGAACATCCGCACGAACCCCTCCGTGCTGGCGACGCCGTCCTGCTCGAGCCCGGCGGCGCCACGGCCAAGCCAACGGCCCGGTGACTCTCCGTGGCCGGAGAGGTACTCTTCGCGGTTCTCGGCAACCTCGCGGACGTAGTAGTCCTCCCGGCCAACCGACAGCTTCGCGATATCCGCCACCATGCTCCGACCCACCCACGCCGCGCTCAGCGGGCACCATTGCGGCACCCTGGTGCATTGCTCTCCTGCCTTAAATTCGATGGTACTCAGGAGGCAACGACGGAAAAGCGAAGGTGAGTGCTGTCAGAGTCAGCTGAGGCGATTGCTCGACTGCGAGCCGGACACGGTATCGTTGCTGGTAGCGAGGGTGCGCGAGGTGGTCGTGGCGGAAACGCGCTCTGGACGCTGAGGCTAGTCGAAGAGGCGTGGAAGAGCACCTGATTGCGTCAGTTTCGTAGAGGAAATTCCTGCAAAGACGCAGGTCTGCATAGCGCTAATTTCGCGCTTCTTGCAAAGCAGGTGCTCTTCCAACTGAGCTACAGCCCCTCGCGCGGCACCTCCGCTCAGGAGCGGCGGGCAGCGTGGCGACCACAGAGTAGACGAAGTTGCAGCGCTGCTTCGAGCGCGAGCACCCGGACCCGGCTCA
>WNGE01009123.1_pt1 | contig 13761 bp, 7 predicted proteins | sample 5400651 | NCBI WGS metagenome assembly WNGE01 (sample SAMN13153370, study PRJNA577476) | soil metagenome | isolation source: 60 cm soil or saprolite under grassland replicate 2 | place: USA:California | collected 2016-06-15 | reverse complement strand
AGAGACAGGAATACGGATATACCTTCGACAATGGACGTGCGCAGTTTGTTCTCGATGCGCCGCCAGTCGTGGTAGAACCAACGTTTCACTCCTTCAAGAATTTCCTGTTTCAGCGCGTTGGTGCCTCCGGGCGGAGGAACGACCCTGCACTGGTACTTCACCGCTGCCGTGCTAAGGGCTTCGATCAATGGCTTGGACTCGGTCGCCCTGTGGCTTCCGCTCGGCCCATCTGGCACAAACCCGAACGCTTCAAGTTCGGGATGGGCACGGAAGATGACATCGTCAACCAGCACGAAGCGTTCTCCGGCGATGCGCCGTTCGGCTTCTTGAACGCGAGATTCCAGCAATTCGGGATTGATCGCGCATTCGTACACATCGAACAAGGTTACGTAGTCGTATGCGACTTTATGCAACTGGATGATGAACTTGACGAGGTTCGTGTAAGCCTGCTGCCAGAAAGGTTCCTTGCCCTTGCCGAAGAGGTTGCTCAGAAGCGATGCGATGTTGTATGCGAGCGCGTAGGCGTCAAGGTTGTTATACAGAGGGTTGTAGCGGTAGTCGGCGTTCAGGTTGACTTCGACATAGTCGCTCTCGCGTCCGTGGCGCGTGAGAATGTCCTTGACCTTGCGGCAGAAGTCACCTTTGACTTCGAGCACGAGTCCGCCGATGCGCTGGTCGGGGTCGCTGGCGCGGTAGGCGATGAGTTGCTCGGCATAAGGATACATACATCCGCTGGTCTTTCCCGTGCCGATTGCTCCAAAAATGGCGATGCCCGTGAACAAGCCGCGCTCGGGAATAGCAAGCCAATAGGGCTCTGCCGAAGGAGCGGCTCTCCTTGGGTCGTGGATCTCACCGAGCACCAAGAAGAGGTCGCTACGGGCAGCCGCGTCGGGATAAGGCGGCAGTTCTTTGGGTTTCAGCTTGCGAGATGGCCGGTAGGCGAAGATGTAAAGACCGGACAAGACAAGCGAGTAAGCGATGTACGGCGTGGTGAAGAGGAAGAGGGTGTAGGTGTATTTGAAGCCCAGGTAGATGGCTGGCGCCCGCAAGGCGATCAGATGCAGCATGAGGTCATCGGCGGGGAAGGGCCATCGAAAATAGAGAGTCAGCCCGGTTGCGCAAGCGAGTACATAGGCCACGAGACCCTTTGAACCGAGGACGCGCTGAATCATACGGCCTCCTGTCGGTCGGAGGCATTGGGCGCTTTTGCTGACTCTCCGCGGCGGGTTGCATTTGCCTTTCGCAAACGCGGTTCGGAACCGCGCATGGGGTTCTTCTGCAGCCACTCGCGGAAGTCGCTGTCCTTTTTGAAGACAAACTCCAAAGCCTGGCTGATGACGTGATCGGCGGTGTGTGCGCCGATGAACTCGGCGTACCGCTCCATCGTGACTGCAAGCGTTTCATCGAGCCGTATGTAGTATTTGCGTTTCGCAACGGTTGGCTCTGGCGGCTTAAGCAGCGGCATGGCAGCTCCTTTTCGTGGTCGCTCGATCTGTGGCAAGAACTGCAAGCAAGTTCTGGCAGGATTTGCCCGAAGGTTCTGGCAAAAATTGCCAACGAATGTTGGCAAGCACACGTCTGTGAGAGACGCGGCAAAAAACGAACTGGAGACAGCGAAGCCAGTTCACCGTGGCCGGGAGCGACCCCCGAAGCCCGAAGGGATTTTGGCGTGATAGCAACGCCAAAAATGGGGTCGCTCCCGGCCACAAAATGTTTTTTGCCGCGTCGGAATTTCGTTTCTTGAGCATTGCACTTGGTTCCTTTTCAATGCCTTGGTTCATGCGCCGGTAGGCGCGGAACTAGACCGGGAATTAGACCCCTGGTTCTCAAATGCCGGTCTGATCGGGGCGCAAGTTACACCTCGGAAGATGTCGTAGTTGCTCGGCAACAAATGAGTAGAAAAACCTCTCTTTATGCTGGCTTCTGAATCACCGAATTGAAGTTTCGGATCCTGTTGCGAAACGGTTCCTGTTGACCATTTCTTATAGAGAGACTCGAAGAACTCGCCTTGGAATCGCTTATCTCCGTCCCGCAAGAAGTCGCGGTCGGCACGGGTCAAGGACTCGGTATCGTGGCTCTCCCAGAGTCGGCGGATGTCGAAATACCGGGACAGTTGGGCTGAATCCACGCCGGTGCCAGAATCAAAGGTCCGGGAGAAAAAGCGCTCCGCACGGTGAAACTTTGCAGAATCGGGAGAAGCGTAAACGAGGTTGAACCCATGAAGCCGCCGGAGAAGTGGTTCGTAATTTCTGACGTGCGTGAGATACCCAAACAAGCCGGGTAGATCAGAATCGCAGTAGACGAACGTCGGCGTTGGATTGGGTTCGGTGCTCAAGAAGATCGGGAAGCGATCCACGAAGTAACGGTCGGTTCGGGAACCTGACTTCTGGCTTCTGTAGGTCCGGCACGGAATTAGGGTCAGTGGAATTCCAAGTTCACGGTTGAAGTACCGGACTTTGTCGGCCTCGGTTTCGAGGTATTGGCGGTGGGGATCGGACAAAATGAAATCAAGAATCAGTAGCCGGGTGCGTATCAGCTCCTTTGACAACTGCCGCCGATTTCGCAGGTTGTCCTTGTCGATCGCGACGTAAATTTCGCGCGAGAAAAGGTGAAAAACCAGAGTTTGGTAGCCGTACTCCTTGGCTGTGGCGTGGCCCTGGCTCTCAGTCTTGGTAGTAAAGCGGTGGACAAGACAGCCCTTGCTCTGTCGGCTGTAGCGTAGGAACTGGCTACGCGTGAAATACCCTGACTGCCCTGAGTGGGTGGCGACAAGGTACAAGAAGGCAGCTTCCGTTTCGTTGTAGCCGAAGCGCTGAATGGCTGCAATGTGTTCGGGCTTGGCATTCATAACGAAAAAATCTCCTGCATGATTTCCGGGTCGGCCATTGCTGGGCGTAGCCTCACTGCGTCGCTGGCGGATGCGTAAATCTTGAACCCGGCACTGCTTTTGGCAGCAAGGCTGCCATGCCGGTAGTGCCCGGTGGCGAGTTCGAGATCGACTTTGGCGGGATTGTGGTCCCGGTCTTCGTATTCCAGCCGCAAGTCCGGGATCTGAATTCTCCCTTTGACGACGGTTAGGCAGTCCTCTTTTGCCACTTCGGATTTGCGTTCCTCTTGTTCGTCTTCCGGCAGAGATGAAAGCCTTGCGAGTTTCCGATTGAGGGACTTCTTAAGCTCGAAGTCGAGAATTACTCGGGTGACTTTGCCGCCAGAGGCGATGATGTTCTCGGCTTCTTTTTGGTAGAGCTGATAGATAGCCGCGTCGTGTTCTGTTTCAGCACCTTGCCCATTCCGGGCAAGGAGAAATCGGTGTCCTTCGGGAGTGAGAGTCAGGTAGACGGCCCGATCCGGCTGGCTGATGGAACGCCGGAGAAGTTTCTGGCGGAGAAGATTGTTGACCTCTGCAAGCGCCTGTTTCTCGTTTCCGCCGTAGCGGACATCGGTTAGATCGCTGAGCGCGATTGTGCGAAATGTGCCAACATCGGCCATCGTTTTCGCCTGGGACTCGCTTACTTCGTAGCTCCGCTCCGGGATCGGATTGCGGCTCTTTGGACTGCGCGGATCGGAGGATTCGGGCCCTTGGAACCGTGTGCTGCGGGGGCGCGGGGAATCTGCCCGGTCGGAACGTGGAGGATCCGCCTCGCGTTCATCGGCGATGCTGAAATCGCGACCCATTTAGCTCAGCTCCTCGCGGTGAAGGTGGGGCGGCATCGGCGTGCGTCCGGCATTCAGTTCGCGGTCGAAGTGGGCAAGTTTGCGACCCGTATCTTTCAGGAAGAACCGGCGCCCAAAGGTGAACATTGCGCCTGTGAGGTTCACAAACAGGACGGCAATGAAGATCAGAATTGCCGTTCCGTACTGGTGGACGAGCAACGAACGGTACGGAATCAGGAAACGCAATTCGTTCCCAAGGAAGAAAAGTAGAGCCAAGGTAAGACCGGTAGATGCGAACAAAGCGTTGGCGATCATCGCTGCACCTCATTCGTGAAGGCTTGGTCCTGGCGGAAGTAGGTGATCGTCAAACCCAGCGGGTTGATCGGAATCAGCTCGCTCGGCACGTCGTCTTTGAACACGAAAATGAAGTTCGCCGTGTAGAGGGTCTTCTTCAAAATGGAGTGATCCGCTGGGGCATATTCAACGCGGTAGAAGTCCACGGATGCCCGGTAGGGCGGCGCTTGCATCGGCTGCAAGGCTACCTTCTCAACGTCAATGTCCACTTCCGGCGACGAAGGATTGTTTAGAAAAGCATTGATCGTGTCATCTTTCCGGTACTGCTCCATGATGTCGTTGGCGACCTTGCCGTCGAGGAAGTAGAGGGCTTTTGTGAAATCGTCGTGAATGGTGTAGCGGTTGCGGCGGTAATAGAGACTGCAAAATTGCGAGAGAAAATACTTGGCCTCACGGTCTCCGGGATGGTACTCCAAACTCTTGTAATCGACGGCCTGGGCGCGTCCAAGGTCATCAAAAAGCGTGGAAGCAAGAGCTGCGAAGCCGTCCAGACGGCTTGGCTGTAGGGCTTGAAATTCTTTTTGCGGCACCTTCAATTGAGAGCTTCTCGCTATCGGGCTATCGGTTCGTTCTGGTTGAACGCATGATTGTTTTCGGGGATTAGTTCCTTTATTCCCTTAACGGGGCATTCTATTTCCCTCACCTGAAGCTGAGTGAAGCGAATTCACAATCCTCCGGGGCGATGCCCAGGATTGTCCCCAAGCGGGACTGTCTCGGAACTGTTCCGGGGACTATGGTTTCTGCCAAGGGTGGCCAGGACCCGAACCGTGAACACGAGCCACCTCCGGAACATCCAGAAAGGTTTCCCTCTTGATTCGTCGAAACGCCTCCCGAGACGGTTGGTCTGCTACAAGCCGCTCAGGAATTAGAGGAAGCCGTTTCAGGGCGGTGGAGTTTTTGGGGTCAAAGGTGATGGCCTCGGACTCGACGCGGAGCTATCGGATTTCCTTCGCTCTCGTCGAATGAATTGGGCTACTTCTGGTCAGTGAACAGTTTGAACAACTCGCGAATGATCAGGGCCGCCTGGCTGATCTGATACGCAGGAGAATTGGGTATTGGCGACCCGTTGCCGGACTGGAATTGCACAACGCTCATGCGCTCCAAGGGTTGGGGTGCAGCGCTGACCTTTTCGACTGCCTTGGATATGACCTGCGATTGGCGATCGATGCGCTCCAACTCCCATGAATGCTCGGCTGCCATGCGCTCCCGCAGAAGCTCAATGTCGGTCTTTTCGATCGCCTGGTCCGCTCGCCGCTGCACATCGGCTCGTTCACGCTCTGCACGAGCCCGCTCAGTTTCAAGGTTGAGCATCTGCGTCTCGTGTTCAACGAATTGTTCGTCGAGCGAGTGCCCTGCTATTGCCCGCTTCCGGAGATCAGCCTCCATCTGCATCCGGCCCTCTTCTTGCTCCCGATGAATTTGCCATTCGGAAACTTCAGCCTGGGCGGCCAGCCGCGCATCGAAGCTCTTCCGGTCGTCTTCCGCAGTCCGGACCTCCCGCTCATGAGCGTCGAGGGCTTCCTTGCGAGCCCGCTCGTCGTTGTTTCTTTGTTGCTGGTCCACTAGTTTCAGAGCTCGGTCACGGGCATCGGCGGAGTTGCGCTCTAAATCCTGCTGCCGCCCCTGCTCCTTTAGATCCATCTCTGAAAGATGAGCCTCGGCTTCGAGCCGGTGGGATCGACTATGAGCGCGACTCAATGAAGGTCAAAAGGCGCGTTGCCCCGCCAATCCGGAATGGAGTGCACTTGCAATTCTGGGTTCGTGGGCACTCGATGCACAAGGAACTTGAGGCTGAACCCAACCGTCTGGGTCGCGAAATTGCGACTGTTGTTGGCGTCGGCAAAGAGGCCGAAGTTCACGTGGTCTGTGACCCGATAATTGATGCGGAAAGTTCCGCTGTAGCTCGGTCCCGAATGCACCTCGCTGTTATAGAAAGACTGGGTAGGCAGGGGCACGCCTGCCGCGACTGGGAAAAATGGCGATGCGTCTTCCGTGAAGTGTTGCACGCCGCCGGCTGCAGCAAGTTCGTACTCCAGCCGGTTGTGTTGCCCCGACAGGGTGATGGGCACGCTCGCCCGATAGTATTGCTGCGGGCTGAAGTAACCGCCCTGGCCCAGCGTGAAAAACTGCAAGTTCTTTTCGTAGTGCATGCCGCCAACGTCGACGCCGAGTGAGAATCCTACGTGCGGTTTTTGTACCGCGTTGAAGTAAACTCCGGCATTGCCATCCACACTGCTGTTGTCGGGGACCCTTGTTCCGCGTATGTCCGAGTAACGAACGGTCAAATACTGTCCGTTGCGGCGCGCGTCCCGCCTCAGTTGCAGCGATCCGGAATTCGACACTACACCTCCCCACACCAGGCCTGTGCCGGGATCGCGCACCCCCGCGTAGGACAGCAGGCTGTCCTTAACGCTGTCGCGTACAAAGAGTAAGGTCAGGGGACCGTGGAGCGGGCGGAACCGTACGCCGCCGATGAGGTTGCGCGTCTCGAATCCTTGCGGTGAAGTGCCGAACATGAGGCCGAAGTCGGTGGTCGACAACTGAACTTCGCCACCGTAACCCAGTGCCGACTGCTCCCCGAACGGCGTGGCTTGCGGCAATGTGCCGAACGAGAGCGTGGAATTTCCATTGGGTGTGCCGCTGAACAGGTAGACGCTATGCGCCTCAAAACCCAGCCGGACTCTATTGTTGATGGGGCCCCAGCTTCCCAAAGCGCCATCTTGAATGATCAGCCGGTTGAAGCCTGGATCTCCGGTGCGTCCGCCGGTCGTATCATCCACGCTGACAAAAGGCGTGTTGCGGTTCCGGATGATGTCGATCTCATCCTGGGTGCGCTGCTGCTCTTGGGGAGTAACTGGGTTGGCATTGCCGCGGTCGTCGTCCTCGCCTAAATCGGCACGCTCCGTCCACACCATAGCGATCGGCTTAACACTGGCATGGTTCGATTTGGTATCGCTGCTGGTACCACAGCCCGCCACTATCGTGTCCGAAGACGTTGAACCAGTGCTTTGGCTGGAAGCACCAAAAGAATCGCCGGTCGCTTGAGCGGGATTGGGTGCTCGAGCCACGATACTCTGTGGACTGGCGGAGCGGCTCTTGCCCTCTCCGCTGCGCATGGCGGACAAGGCCAAATTCAAATCCCGCTCAGCCTCTTTGTAGTTGCCCTTTGAAGCGGCTTGTTTTGCGGACATGTGCAACAGCTCGGGATCGCGAGGCCACTGCTGGAGGCCGTTTTGCAGGAACTGGTCGGCCATCTCGGTTTTGTGCGCCGCCAAGGCGGCCGCAGCGGCCGCGCGATAGTCGGCTGCTTGGGCTTCAGCCATTCCCGAGGCGAGGTAGACATTGAGCGCCTTGTAGTACTCGTGGCGCCGCATGTAGAAAGCGCTCAACGCGGCACGGACTTGAGGATCGCCGGGCAACGCGCGCGAGGCGTCCAGCAAAATGGATTCGCTTTCTTTGGACTTGTTCCTCTGCATCGCCTCCTTAGCCTGGCGTACGCTCAATGTGGCCCAGATGGAGTGGACGGCGTTTCTTTGCTTGGCCGTTAGATCCTTGCGAGCGTTCGTCTGCAACAAGAGACCTGGGAGCTGCTGTTGATTTTCGCGTGTCACCAACAGCAGCCAGGCGAGCTGCACATCCAAGTCCGCCGCCGGCGGGCCTTGCCCGAGCGACTGGTAGCTCGCTCGCGCCTGCTCAAGCCATCGCACCGCCCGGGAGTTGTGCCCCTGCGCTACCTCAATGTTCGCCAGCAAACTGAGGAAATGTGGGTCCTTCTCAAGTTCGCCAGCAATGCCAGACGGTAGGCGCTGCATCTCCGAGGACGCGCGCTGATCTGCTCCTTCGGCGTGCAGCGCTACGATGTAAGCGCGCCAGGCATCGCTGCGCTTATTATTTCTCTCGAGAATCTCTTGATACTTTTCGCCTGCCTTGTGGTAATGGCGTTCGCGCATCCACAGGTCCGCGAGTTGCATTTCGGCATTCGGGGAAGGCTGGCGTCCTGCGGCTTTGTCCAGGCTCAGGGCGCGGTTCAAGAGGTCCTCGGCCTCCTCGCATCGCCCTTGCGCTGAGTAGATGGAAGCGACCGCGTTGAGGAAGCTGGCATTCTTCGCGGCTGCCGCATACGAAGCTCGTGGCATCGTGTTTAACGCGCCTTGCGCTCCCGAGAAGTCGCGGGTGCGTGCGTAGGCGCCCACTAACCCGTCCCACGCTACGACATTATCGGGATGTAACTCAGTGGCCTGTTTATAGACCGCCAGCGCTCCTTCGATGTTGCCTTGATCCACAAGCGTACTCGCCACCTGCAGCCGGATATTCATCGCATCTTCGGAATCCGAGCTAGCAGCGGCATCGGACGCACGTCGCAGAGCGAGATCGCCTTCGGAGGGTTGGTTTGTCTGGTAGTAGGCGAGAGCTACCTCGGAAAGGTAGTCGGAGCGCGATTCGATCTTTCCTCTTGTCGGTTGTGGAATGCGCTGTGTGGCGCTGAGGGCGGCCTTGGCATCGTTTGCCTTGATCTGTGCTCGAATCAGCCCCAGCCAGCCTTGCACGTCGCCGGGGTCAGCCGCCGTCAGCTGCGTATAGGATTGGGCCGCCCCCGCGTAATCTTTCTTGTCCTCCAATGCCTGCGCCAAACCAAGCAGAGTGTCTTTCGTCCCCGGACGCAATGCGAGCGCTTGCCGATAAGCGGCAACCGCGGCGTCGGGATGGTTCTGCTCGAGCGCCGCCGCCGCCTGCTTCATGGTTCCCCAGTATTTTGCCGTCTCGTAAGCTTCGCGAATATCCGCTCGATTCGGGTCCAGCCTGCGCACTTGCTCGAACCGCTCCACGGCCTGAGCGAAATCGCCCTGCTTCAAGCGAGCTAAGCCGATCCCAGCGATTGCATCTACGTTGTTGGACGATTGATTCAGAACCTGTTGATAGGTTCCTTCCGCCTCGCGGAATTTCCCTTCGCGCATCAGGGCTTGGCCGAGGCCGAGCAACGCCTGTGGCTCTGACGGGCGCAGCGTGAGCGCCTGTTGATAAGTAGTTACCGCAGCGTCGGGAAGATTTCGCCCAAGCTCCACCGAAGCGCGCTCCATAATTCCTAGGAATTTCGCATCGTCATAACCCTGCTGGATATCTTTTCGCTGCGGGGCCAGCGTGCGCGCCCGATCGAACAGTTCCAGCGCCTCATCGAATCTCTTTTGCTTGAGGCGAACAAAACCGAGGCCGGCGATAGCGCTTGGGTCTTTGGGCGAACCTTCTAAAGCCTGCTGAAATTGCGTCTGCGCGGCCGCGAAGTCGCCACGGTTTAACGCTTCATACCCATGTTTTTCGTCCGCATTGACGATTTCACGCTGTTGCTTCTCACGCAAAAAGGTCAGGATGTTCTGTAGCTCGGGGTCCGGATAGCGCTGCAGATATGCCTCCAGCGGCGTCCGCACATCTGGATTGTCCTTCTCCCAAAGAAGCGCCTGCCTCCAGGTAGCCCGAGCCTGTTCGACCGCTCCTGCATCCCGCACCGACTCAAGCAGCCGGAACGCCTCCGCTCGCGTTTTCGGATCGTAGGCGAGTGCGCGGGCCAGCCAAAATCGATAGACCTCGTTCTTCGGATTGCGCGCGCAGGCCTGTCGCAATTGAGCGATAGCTTTTTCACGCCCACTCTTGCTTGCCGTTTCAGCTTCGTAATACGGTTGGGCCCACTTTCCCGGAGGAGGTTCTTCGCCCAATACGTCGCGATAGATCTTCATAGCCTCGTCCGGTTTGCCCTGCATGGCGAGACGGCCAGCCTCTTCCAGGCGCCTTCGCTCTTCTGGGGTCACTACTTTCATCTTCTCGATCACGGCGATGGCCGGGTCCGAAGGGTTGATCTTACGCAGCCGGTCCAGATAACCGCGTTCTTCCGCCGCGTTGCCATTCTCTTTTGCGTAGCGCGCCAAACCGGCCAGAGCCTCAACTTGATTGGGGTTCGCCAACAGGGCTTGGCGCCAGTTCAGGGCAGCCAAGTCCATACGTCCGCGGGCCTCAAGTGAGCGAGCTTTGCCGAGCAGAATGTCAACGCCTTGCGTCTGCGGAAGCGCAGGCACGGAGAAAACGATAACAATAGGGAGTAATCGAGCCAGTCGGATCGCATTTGAGACGGTCATAGTTGTGAACCTCCTTCGTCTTACGCCTTCCCGGCGGCAAGGCGTTGTGCTGCCACGCGTTCCGTGCCCTGCTGCACCCAGGCGCCAATCAGGAAAGCGAGGAAAACCACGAAGATTGGGATTAACCAGTAGCTCTCGATGAGGAACACCGCGGTCTGCGCAACGGGCCCAAGGTCGCCCGTGCGGTACGCTGAGGTTCCCACCAGGAAGGACTGAAACCGCTCCGCTTGTGACACTGCCACTCCGCCGTAGACCGGGCCTTGGTGCGAAGCCGGCATGAACATCGCCGCAACCGCTTCGGAGTCGTTGCGGTCACGCGGCAGGAGCGCAATCACCGAGCGATCCCCGCGATACGGCGAGACAAAATCTTCCACGACCAGATCCAGGGGAACCCCGCGGTCCAAGAGACTTGCCAGTTTCTGCCGGTCCCGGTCGCGAAAAGGCCACTGCGAGTGAAGCAATCGCGAAGGAGCAGGCTGCTCGTTCAGGCGCATGCCGTCCGACGTTAGCTCCAGCGGCATGGAAGAGGACCACTCCGAGAGCAAGGGCTGCGAAGCGGCGTTACCGAGCAGAATCAAGTTCTTGTCACGATGGCTTTCAGCGTGCTCCGCGTCGGTCACTGTAATCGCTGTCGCCGGAGAACCAGTCTGCGCTCCAAAGAAACCGGTGACGTCGAGCAGTTCTTCATATTCCGCTGAGGTCGGCGCATTCGGCATCACCACGGCTGTGTGCGAAAGATCAGCCCATTGGGTGAAGGGATAGCCCGCATCCGCAAACAGCTCCAGTCGCGGCAACACAACCGAGTGCGGAATCCCGCGCAGATCAATCGACGAATCTCGGTGGATGGCCAGGTTCTGCCGCGTGTTGCCAGGCAGGCGGTTGCTTTCAAAGTAAAAATCGATGGTCAACGTGTTCGTATAGGGCCGCAGCTTGCCGGTCGGGAGTTCAACCGTGTCCGAGCGTTCCATCCGTGATGGAGCGGCCTTGAGTGAAATGTTGCCGACGTTCTCCCCGTTCAGACGTACACCCAGCCCGGCGCGCGCGTCGGACGCCACGCCGGCGTACGCAAATGCGAGACGGAGTGGAACCGTTTGGCGCCATCTCAGGTAGAGATCCGGCGGCAGTCGGAAATAGACGTCGATCGATCCAGCGCCCTGCAACTTCAGCCGATCTTCGGTCGTATAGGCTCCAATCAAGGCAAGTTGGTCAGTCTTGAGCCAACGCGGCGCTTGGTATCCCTGTTGCGCGGGAAGACGTACGTCGTGTGGGGGATAGAAAACATCGGTGTGCGGAGGAAAACTCTGTCGGGCCACGAGCGCACGAGCTGCCAGGAGCAGATCCTCAGATCGTTCTCCAGCGAGAATCAGGAGCTTGCCGTAGGGATCGCTCGGATTGTCGCGCATCGCAATCAGCGGTCCAGATTTCGATGGAAGCGCCAGACCGGTCGCCAGCTGCGAGTCCGGCAGGACAAACACCACCGCATTGCCCTGAGGCAGTTCACCCACACTCACCAGGAAGCGCATCCCGCGTACGTCGGAGAAAATGCCGAACCAGGACGCGACCGCCGAGGCTGCCTGCAGCGCGTCCCAGTCCGGTGTGCCGGAAAAAGCTACGGGCAGGCTCCAGGAACGTTGCGCCGATCGATCGAAGAATGGGGCGGGCAGCAGAGACAGATCGTTGGGAAGGAATAGTTTCGCACCGCTCAGATTCAACGCGCTCGCTGCGTCAATTGTGACCCACGGTAGCTGTGCGTGGGCACAAGCCAGGCATCGCCCTTGCAGTTGCAGCGCCACCGTGTTCTCAGTCGTCAACAAGTCCGTGGGCAACGCGATGTCAGCTTGCTGGCCACTCCCTGGAATAAGCGGTAAGGAAGCTACCGGCGTGTCATTCAGGGTCAAGTCCAAAGTGCTTTCGTTTGGACGTAGGACCGAGGGCGTCGAATAGTGCAGCTGGAACGTGGCGCTGCTAATGACCTTGGTGATGGGCATGTCGAAGAAGAATTGCTGGGACGTGCCCGCGCCTCGCAGCGCGATTACTTTGCGTTCCACCAACGTACTCAGGTCGTACTGTTCGTGAAACATTGGAGGTTGTGCCGCATCCGGACTGGTTGGGCTCGATGCGGCATCGGCATGCACTGTCGGAGACAATGCCAGCAAAGCTCCGCACAATAAAAAGCAAGCCGCTATCGCACGCTCGCGCTCTCTCCGCGTGGACGGCATCTCCGCGCCCCCGGCCCGGCGAGGCATCAACAATCCGGACAGCACGATGACGCCCCCGCGGAACGCCAGCCAGAAGATGTGCAGCAGACTCCACAGCGGGTTATCCGCCCCGCGAAACTCGCGCCATGAGAGCCAGGCATCGGGACGGGAATAGAGCGCATTGATGAGTTCCTGCTCCTGCTCGAGCCTGAGTTGTGGAAAGTACAGGCGCTGGATACGGCCTGAAGAATGCGCCACCCGTGCTGGGATCTCACAGTGCGAGCGAAGCCCTTGGAATATGAATCGCACCGACGAACCGTTTTCGAATCGAACGGGAGAATCGAGCACGATGGCCGCACCCTGCGGCGAAAGCTGGGTGGTGGTGCCGGTGACTTGCCGGCCGGCGGGCGTGACCAGCACGAACGGCATGCGCAAATCCACGCGCACTTGGGCTCGACGCTGGCGCGTCTCCCACGCCACCGAGGCCGCCACCAACAGGATCACGAGGTTGTAGACCGTCCACACGGCGTTGACGATCACCGTGTCGTGATGGGCGGGGTCTCCGATGTAACGCGGCACGGCCATATAAAGCCCGGCAACGTTCAGCGCCAGCAGTGCCAGGAAGGGCAGGGCGATGCGGCGATCGAAATACGACCGGCGAACAATGCCGCCCTTGCTGGTCACGTTGAACTTGCCGAGCCGGGGATTGATCAGTGCCGCGAGGGTAGGGAACAAGATATAGGGCGCCAGCACGGCCTCATAAACCTCGTTCCAGAACGAGAAGCGATAGCGTCCTTGTACTCGCGAGTTGGTCAGGTTCGAGAGAACGATGTGCGGGAGCGCGTAAGCGAACACGGCCAGCGAGTAGCCGTAGATGTTCACCATCCCAAACAAAAGGTAGACCACCGGAATGGTCAGGAAAATCAAACGTGGTATGGCGTAAAGGAAGTGCGTGGTGGCGTTGAAGTAGCACAATCGCTGCGCCAAGGTGAGCCCACACACAAACAATGGATTCTCAAGCCGCAGAATTTGCACCATGCCACGGGCCCACCGGACGCGCTGGCCGATGTGTGCGGCCAGATTCTCGGTTGCCAACCCTGCCGCCTGAGGGATGTTGATATAGGCCGTGCTCCAGCCGTGCCGTTGCATACGGAGTGCAGTGTGGGCATCTTCGGTAACCGTTTCCACCGCGATGCCGCCGATCTCCGCCAGCGTTTCTCGTCGCATGACTGCGCAGGAACCGCAGAAGAAGCTCGCATTCCAAAGATCGTTGCCGTCCTGCACCATGCGATGGAAAAGCTCGCCCTCGTTGGGAATCTTGCGGAACAGCCCGAGGTTCCGTTCGAACGGATCGGGAGAATAGAAATGATGTGGAGTCTGCACCAGTCCCAAGGAACGGTCGCACAGGAACCATCCCAAGGTTGCCTGCA
>WNGE01005891.1_pt1 | contig 13761 bp, 12 predicted proteins | sample 5400651 | NCBI WGS metagenome assembly WNGE01 (sample SAMN13153370, study PRJNA577476) | soil metagenome | isolation source: 60 cm soil or saprolite under grassland replicate 2 | place: USA:California | collected 2016-06-15 | reverse complement strand
AGCCGTGTATTAGTAGCAATATGGCTTCAGCCCGCTAATCATTGTAAGGCGTTGAAACTGGAAAACTTTTCAAACAGGTTCGGCTTCGGTCGAGTGTGTCGACTCACCGCGCTGGAGTGACGGCGCTAAAAAAAGTAAGATGAAATGGTACCGCGAAGCGCAAAAATGAGTGCGTTGACAGCTATATTTTACGCATGTTAGCGTAGCTTGTGGCTGTTTCCAGTAGGAAACGGACAATCTCAAAAAATGCTGCATTCGTTCCTGCTGGTTTTCGAACCCATCGGTACGTTTGACTCCGCCGCCATATTCAGTGATACATAATAGCTCTAATGGCTTTCGAAAAAGCTAAGGTCATCAAGGCCGCTGAGAAATTCCTCTCGCAGGGAAAAATCAACGCTGCCATTAAAGAGTATCGTCAAATCATCGCTCACGATGGTGATGATCTCACCACTCTCAATATGCTGGGAGATCTTTTGGCGCGCGCGGGAGAGAAAGAAGAGGCGGCTTCCTGTTTCCTGCGGATAGCCGAACACTATCGCGAACAGGACTTCAGGCTTAAAGCCATTGCGATGTACCGGAAGATCGAGAAGCTCAAGCCTCGCGACCCGGCCACCGCAAAGCAGCTTGCTGAACTCTATTCAGCGCAGGGACTAATCGCAGATGCGCGGGAACAATATCTGGTCGTTGCCGATGCTTACACGCGCGCGGGCGAGAGCAGGCAAACTCTGGAGGTGCTCCACAAGATTGCCGACCTCGATCCTCACAACACTGACATCCGACTGAAGCTTGCTGCAGGTTATCTCAAGGAGAACATGCCTACAGAGGCCGCCAAAGCCTACCGGGAAGCAGCAAATCGTCTGTTGGAGAATGGGCAGTTTGAGAAATCTCTTGATGCCTACTCGAAAGCGCTCGAGCTTCGCCCGCACGATCGCGTAGCGCTCAAGGGTTTAGTTTCGGCTCACGTGGCGCTGGGCTCGGCAGATGAGGCAGCGGAGCTTTTGGAAAGAGCTGTCGCCGACAGTCCTGACGATTCCGAGCTTGTTTCGATGCTTGCACAAACCTACATCGAGGCTGAAGACGCGATAGGCGCCGAGCGCACTACGGCGATGCTGATGTCGCAGGATGCATCAAATTATCGCCGCTATATTGAAGTTGCCCGGGTGTATCTGAAACTGGGGCAAGAAGCTGAGGTGGCGAGAATCCTCGGCATTGTGATTGAACCGATGCTGGCGGGACGCGAAGAAAATGATTTGCTCGAACTCGTTAATGAACTGCTTGCGCGTGATCCCGAACATGTAGCCTGCCTGCGCCTGCTTGCAAGAATCCACTGGTGGCAGCGCGACATGGAGAAACTGCGCGCTACGCTTGAGCGCCTGGCCGAGTCCGCCGAAGCCGCAGGCCTGGCTGATGACGAACGGTACGCACTAACTCAACTCGTGCGTCTGGTTCCGGACGAGCAACGTTATGTAGACCGCTTGAATGTGCTTGGAGGTTCGCTGGAGGAAGGCGTTGATGCTACAAACATATTGGACGACGGATCGTCAGCCGGCCTTCTTTCTTTCGAAAGCTTTGCCATTGTCGGAGAAACAGATCCCGGAATACAGGCAGTAGTAACCGGCGAAGCATCGGAATTCGAATGGAACTCTGTAAGCGAGGAACCTCCCCGCGCGCAAGTTTCTTTTGCGGATCTTAACGATCCTGAAGGGGATCGGGAGGTCAATGTTTTCACCGACCCAACCTCGGCAGACCCGTTTGCTCAGGGATTTGCATACGCTACCGAAACAGCACAGACGGCAACGGAGCAATCAGTCAGTCAGGAAGCGGACAGTCCTGCAAAAACTGAGGCAATAATGCGCCAGGAGCTTGAGAGCGTGGATTTTTATATCACGCAGGGCTATTCCGACATTGCCTTCGATACGTTGGAATTGCTTGAACGCCAGTTTGGTTCCCACCCAGAAATCGATGCTCGCCGCGAAAGGCTCAAGGCTGAAAAATCCGGCGCCAAGGCAGATCATCCTCAAACCGCTCCCGAATCGGTGGCAAGTGTTTCGAGTTCGAGCGGTGAAACGGGATCGATGGCAGATTTTGGTTTTGGCGATATCCAGATCGAGCAGCCGCTGGTCGTTCCAAGTCCGACCTCGGTTAGCAGCGGTATTGATTCTGGCCTGGCCGAGATCTTTGAAGAGTTTCGCATCGAGGCGGAAGAAGAAAGTGCACTAGCTACCGAAGACTTCGAAACACACTACAACATGGCTACCGCCTATAAGGAGATGGATCTTTTGGACGAGGCCATCCGCGAGTTTCAGATAGCTGCGGGATTGACCGGATCTGCGGATGATACACGCCGATTCTTTCAATGCTGTAACATGTTGGGCCACTGTTTCGTACAAAAGGAGATGCCGCGAGCGGCGGTGCTTTGGTTCAAGAAAGGCCTCGACGTTCCCGGACGAACCGCCGAAGAATACAAGGCACTGCAATATGAACTCGGCTGCGCCTATGAAGAGATGGATGATCTGCCGAGCGCCATCGCCGCGTTGACGGAAGTGTATGGGGTTGATGTCGGTTATCGCGATATTTCCGAAAGGCTCGAAAAGCTTCAGGCTCGGGCCGGGATCCAAAAGAAGAAAACGAGATGGACGTAAATATTGAATCATGAATAGTAAATGGTAAATAGTCCAACCACTTGTTCTTACTATTTACGATTCACGATTTACGCTTTACTTCTTCATTATGTCGGCCAAGCTAAGCGTCATTTTCTATATTATTCTCTGTCTGGAGATTGGCCTTGTGCTAACGCTCTTGCCGTGGATTCCGCAAGGCACGCTCGGTCTCAGCGACTGGGGCAACAATTATTTCCTGCTGTATGCCGCGCGCAAAACCGGCTTGCATGCGTTGCAAACGGTTGTCGCTTCCGGATGGATGCGTGGAGCAGTTTCCGGCGTCGGCATCTTGAATATTGGAATTGCCTTCTGGGAAATGTTTTACTTTAGACAAACTGTGCGAACACTCGAACAAAGTACTGACGTCCAGAACGGCGCTAAGAAAGATGTCGCCCCAGTTACAAACGCCAGCAAGGCCAGAAGAGCCACTAACGCTACAGCGTCCACTTCTGTATCTCATCACGCGCGGCCAGACGACCGCCCGGACAACGCCGGCAACTGAAGACTTCGCAAGTGTCCTGCGGATAGTTCAGGCCGCCGTCGCCGCCGGAATTGATCTGGTTCAGATCCGCGAAAAAAATTTGAGCGCGAGAGTGCTTTTCCAGCTCTCAGCGAAGGCTGTCGCCATGACCAGAGGAAGCGCAACGCGGCTACTCATAAACGATCGTGCCGACATTGCCGCTGCGGTGGGCGCCGATGGCGTTCACCTAACGACGTCTTCTTTGCCGACCGATGTTGTGCGCCGCACGTTTGGCGATGAGTTTCTGATCGGCGTGTCCACTCATTCAGCCGCAGAAGGTGACTGCGCTCGTGACAGCGGCGCTGACTTCGTTGTCTTCGGTCCCATCTTCGAAACTGCCTCCAAAAGTGGATATGGCGAGCCGCTGGGTCTGGCCACGCTCGAAAAAACCTGCGCGGAGCTTTCGCCATTCCCCGTGCTGGCATTGGGCGGACTGACAATCAGCAACGTCGCGGGTTGCATTCAGGCAGGTGCCCAGGGCATTGCGGCAATCAGGATGCTCAATGACCCGGACCGGCTTGGAAACGTGGTAAGCAAACTCCGCGAAGAGTTTGAAAAGGTACATGACCGCGCCGGCGCTTAGGGCCTGGATTTCTAAAATGTCTTCCCCAGAAACTTCGTTTCATCTACGTCCACGGGCGTTGACGATTGCGGGCTTCGATCCTTCAGGCGGGGCCGGTATCCTGGCTGATGTAAGAACGTTTGCAGCCTTCGGGTTTCAGGCATCCGCGGCGATAACTTCGATCACGTTCCAAAACGCGGCGCGCGTTTTCGGAGCGATAAATCAAACGCCCGAAGCCCTCCGCGCACAAGTACTGCCTTTGTTAGATGAAGCCACATTTGCTTGTGCGAAGATCGGCATGCTGCCGACGCGCGCGGTAGTTCTCGAAGTTGCGCGTCTGTTTCGAGAAGGCAAGCTGCCACGACCGGTGGTCGACCCGGTGATAAGGTCATCTTCAGGACAGGAGCTAATGGAAGAGGCCGCCTTGAATGCTTTGATTGAGGAGTTGCTGCCTCTGGCTTACGTGGTAACTCCAAATATTCCGGAAGCTGAAACCTTAAGTGGAACCACAATTACGTCGGAGGACGACATGCAACGGGCTGCGGCGATTATCCGGGAGCTCGGCGCACCAGCTGTTCTGATCAAAGGCGGACACCTCAAAAAGCAGGAGGCAGGAGGCAAGGTGCGGGAAGGCGGAAGCCCGACCGTCAGCGAGGGCTCAAAGGCAAAACCGCAAGACGAATCGGACGAAGCGATTGATGTGCTCAACAACGAGGGAAGAGTAACGGTCTTTCGCGAGCGAAGGGTGAGCGGCGCCGCGTTGCACGGTTCCGGCTGCATCTTGTCTGCGGGGATTGCCGCCGGCCTGGGCAAGGGAATGACGCTCGAAGGCTCGGTTGCTGCAGCCAAGAGCTTTGTATTGCATGCGATTCGAGAGTCGAGTGGTGGGGCCTGAGGTCAACTACTCTCAAGTTCCGGTAGTGTTTTGAATTCGATTTCTCTGTGCGATCTCCGTGTTCTTTGTGTCTCTGTGGTGATGGTTGTCGCACGTTCATTCACCACGGAGACACAGAGGAACACAAAGGTTGCACGGAGAGGAATTCAAACTTTATCACTACCGAAGTTCCGCTGCTATTGGCAGCGATTAATAAACCAATGAAGCGAATTGCGAGGCTAAAGAGTTCTCGTGGTTCATGGGACAGCCGGTTAAGCCGTGAAACCAACTTCAACCTTCAACCTTCGATTGTTACCTTCTCAATCTTAACTTCCGAAACGGGCCTATCGCTGCGATCAGTCTGACTGGTGGCAATTGAATCCACGACATCCAGGCCCTCAGTCACGCGTCCGAAGATAGTGTAGTTTGGCGGCAACGGATAATCGGCGTGCATGATAAAAAACTGCGAGCCGTTGGTGTTTGGACCTGCGTTGGCCATAGCCACAGTGCCTTTCTTGTAACCTCGTTGATAGAGCGCTGAAGAACTATCGATCTCATCCTTGAAGCGCCCACCCCACGCTGATTCGCCACCTCGTCCAGTACCGGTCGGATCACCGCCCTGGATCATGAAGCCTTTTATAACGCGATGAAAGATCACGCCGTCGTAATAACCACGTTCAGCGAGAGTTATGAAATTCTCGCTTGTCTTTGGCGCATCGGATTCCAAAAGTTCAAATTTGATCGTGCCATTGTTTGTTTGAATCGCGGCGATACGGTTTGGCATGTTTCTCCCCTTATTAGCTACCACAAATGATCTGCGAAAAGTGAGTTGAGTGACAAGATACTTGGTTTCAGCGTAATTTGTCACTCGCGTCAACTATTGATCCAAATTGAGAACGAAAACTTGCCTCTATTCTGAGAGGTTATCGCCGACTAAGCACAGTTTAAACTCTAAACTGCATTTTCGGATTGTCAGATAATTACTCCAACTGCCAGTAAACGATGGCAATTTCACCAGCGCCAGCTTTCACAAACAACCTAACTTCCCGAGAAAGGGCCTTGATCAATGAATGTTACCCACCTGGAATGCGCCGCTTGTCATTTGGAACACGAGGCACGGCGGTTGCTAAATCTATGCCGTGAATGTGGAAAGCCACTGCTTGTGCGCTATGACCTGGAACGCGTCCGAAGCGCTTTGACAAAGGAATCCCTGGCTGGACGCCGGGCCGATCTTTGGCGTTATCGTGAAGTGTTGCCGGTCGAATACGACGAGAACATCGTTTCGCTTGGCGAAGGTTGGACGCCGCTGCTGCGCGTGGAGCGCTTAGGAAAGCAACTTGGAATTTCCGAGCTTTACATCAAAGATGAATCGCAAAATCCAACTCAGAGCTTCAAAGCTCGCGGCATGTCGACGGCGGTGTCGATGGCAAAGGAACTTGGGGCACAGAAGCTTGCGGTGCCCTCCGCCGGAAACGCAGCGGGTGCACTCGCAGCTTATGCGGCCCGTGCCGGCCTCGAGTGTTTCATCTTCATGCCAGATGATACGCCTCGAGCCAACATCGTCGAATGTGAAGAGACAGGCGCCCATGTGACGTTGATGGCCGGATTGATAACTGACTGCGGGGCAGAAATCGCGCGACGGAAGGAAGCAGAAGGATGGTTTGACGTTTCGACCTTGAAGGAACCTTATCGCGTTGAAGGGAAGAAGACCCTGGGCTATGAGTTGGCCGAACAATTCAATTGGGAACTCCCGGATGTAATTATCTATCCGACAGGTGGTGGGACCGGGCTGATTGGCATGTGGAAAGCGTTTGATGAGATGGAACAGATGGGCTGGATTGATTCTAAACGTCCGCGCATGGTGACAGTGCAGGCGAGTGGCTGCGCGCCAATTGTCAACGCCTTCGAAGCAGGGAAACGATTCGCCGACGAGTTTCCCAAGGCGGCAACGGTAGCTTCAGGATTGCGAGTGCCGAAGGCGATTGGCGACTTTTTAATCCTGGACGCCATACGCGCATCAGCTGGTACGGCAGTCGCCGTTACTGACGAAGAATTGCTTGCCGCAACACGCGAGATCGGCGCTGCCGAAGGAATATTCTGTGCGCCCGAAGGAGCTGCTTGTTTGCCCGCGCTGCGAAGGTTGCTTGCCGATGACGCAGTGAAAGCCGAAGAGCGCGTTGTCCTTTTTAATACTGGCGCTGGCGTGAAATATATCGAAGCGTTTTCGTCGGATTCTGATTGAGCGTCCTTAAAAGGGCCAATTGCCAAAACACTGTGGCACACGAAGGAGGATCTCGATGAAAAAATTATTGACCATGATGGTTGCTTCTTTAGTGGTGAGCGCCGTAAGCGTTCGACCGGTTGCGGCTTCCTCGAATGCGGAAAAGGAAGCTCGTTTTGCCGGTAAGGTGAAGTTGGGCGTTGAAAAGCTCGGCTCGGGCCGTGACACCAGTGTTGAAGTCAAGCTCCGCGATAAGACGCGCCTGAAAGGCTATGTCAACGAAATCGGCGAAAATGAATTTGTGGTAACCGATGTCAAAACCGATGCATCAAACAAGGTCGCCTACGCCGACGTCAAGCAGATTAAAGGCAACAATATATCGACCGGCGCCAAGATCGCCATCGGTGTGAGCGTTGCGGTAGGACTGATATTGCTTATCTCGTGGCTAATCATCGCAAGTAGCGACTAGTCAATTTGTTGGCAATGATATTCCATGTAATTGAGGTTAGAAACTTGAGAAGTTTAATTATCTTAGTGCTCCTACTCGTCACGGTTGCCGTTAGGGCGCAACTGCCGCAGACGAACTCGCCCGAGGCAACCGATAAAGCGAAGCTCGACTCGCTGCGCCGTAGCGGCATCGAGGCGCTCTACAACCTCGACTACGATAAGGCGCAAAAGCATTTCAAGGAAATTATTCGTCTGTATCCGACTCATCCTGCCGGTCCACAGTTGTTGGCGGCGCGACTTTGGATTAAGACTCTCTACGAATCGCGGCGATTGCAGTCGTCTCTTTACAGCTCGGAGAGTTTTTATTCGAGTGGTGATGACAAAGTTGATCCGAAGATCATCAGCGAGTTTCGCAATCTCACTCGCGAAGCGAAGCGCCTTGCCGAGGTGCGACTGAAACAGAATCCGAAAGACATTGAAGCCCTCGATTGGCTGGCTGCGATTCAGGGGCTGAAGGCCTCATTTGAAGAAGCAGTCGAGCGCCGCCACTTCGCCGCGCTTAAAGACGGCGATGATGCGGTCGATCATCATCGCGAAGTTCTCCAGCTTGATCCAACTTTTATTGATGCTGGTCTGACGGTCGGACTCTACGAATACGTGGTAGGCTCGTTGCCATTGCCGATCAAGGTGGTGGCCGGCATAACCGGCTTTCGCGGTTCGAAGAAGAAGGGACTGGCAATGCTCGAGCGTGTGTCTCACGAGGGCATCTGGTCGCGCGACGATGCGAAGACTCTTCTGATCGTTCTTTACACACGCGAGAAACGATTTACCGATGCGCTCGCAAACGCACGCGAGCTGACGGCAAAGTATCCGCGCAACTATCTCTTCCGCCTGGAAGCCGCGGATGCGCTGGTCTCTCAGGCCGAGGTGGAACGAAAAAACAAGAATGCTGAGGCGGCTGTTAAAGCCGAGCGCGAGGCGTTTGCCACTTTTGATGATCTGCTGCACGACCGCTCAGTGCGAGACACGGTTTCGCGAGCGCTCGATCTGGTTCACTTCAAGTATGGAGAGGTGTTGCTGACCGCCGGTGAAGGGGAGAGAGCGGCAAAAGAGTTTCTCGCCGCTACTAAAGTGGAACGCGCCGAGCCTACCCTGGTTACCATGGCCCATCTCTATGCCGCGCGTGCTTACGATCTGGCAGGTAAACGCGACGATGCGTTGTCTCAGTATCGCGAAGTTTTGACGCGACCGGATATTTATGCCGCGCACGAGGAGGCAAAGAAGGGGTTACGCCAACCCTACAAGACGGAAATCGCAATTAGTGGAATGTAAGGGAGACTCGGCGTTGAGAGTTGGCGAGCCGGCGGGGCAAGCCTGCCTTCCTGACCAAGAGCTGAGCGGAGTTGAGTTGTTGATATTTGGTAGAGAGGCTTTCTTGGCGAGATTGACCAATCGAGCTAAAAAATCTCTCAGGTTGGGAAGGCGGGCTTGCCCCCGCTGCTTGGTTTCCCTCAAAGGTCTTGAGTTGGTTTAAAAGTGATGGAGTATTCAATGAGTAGTAACAGTTTCAAAGATGCTACACGCGAGCAGACAAGTATCCTGGCTCCACTTGAGAGAGCGGCCCTTCGCGGACTCGCGCGCCGAATGCCAGGGTGGGTGAATTCTGATCACCTCTCACTGGTTGGGCTGGTGGCTATGTTCCTGGCTGGTGTTTGCTATGCCGCCAGCGGGCAAAATCCAATGATGCTGCATCTTGTTAATGTCTGCATCTTTCTCAACTGGTTTGGCGACAGCCTGGACGGCACGCTGGCGCGCTACAGAGACAGGCAACGCCCCCGTTATGGTTTTTATGTTGACCACATCATCGACACCTTCGGGACCATGTTCCTGATCTTCGGTCTCGCACTTTCGGGTTACATGACGGAGCGAGTTGCCGCAGCCGTGCTGATCGTTTTTCTTATGCTGGCAATTAACTCCTACCTGGCTGCATACGCACTCGGGATATTCAAGATCTCACAATGGAAAATGGGTCCCACCGAGATTCGTTTGCTCTTGATCATCGGTAACCTTTTCCTGATTCACAGTGCGCATACACGCATATTCGGTCACAGGTTTTTGCTTTTCGACGTTGGCGGCGTCGCTGGCATTGTCGCGATGGCAGCGATCCTTGTCTTCTCGTCAATCAAGAACACGCATACACTTTATGAACTGGAGCGCCTGCCTGAACGCTGACGGCTGGTGCAATCCGCAATTCAAACAGAACGATGAGGGATAAGCAGATTTGGCCACAGAGGCACAGAGTCATGGAGAATGATTCAAGAAGGAGAATCTCATGGTTGGGAAGGGCAGCTTGCCCCCGCTGGGATTGAGCGCCATTCAACGAGCGGGGGTAAACCGCCCTTCCTAACCATGAGGTTCTTTACCTTGAGTGGTTCCCTGAGTCTCTGTGCCTTCGTGTCTCGTTGGCAAAATTAGTTTTCTTAGTCCCTGCCATGCTTCACTGGATAAAATTTAATTTGGTCGGCGTCGTTGGCTTTGTTTTGCAGTCGGGCGCGCTTTTTATTCTCACCCATAGCGCTCCTCGCTTTAGTTACCTCGCGGCGACCGCCGTAGCTGTTGAATTGGCGGTCTTGAATAACTTTGTCTGGCATCAACGATGGACGTGGAACGACCGGCCCACGAAAACGAAGAAGGAGACGATGCGGCGACTGGCGAAGTTCAACGTCACAACCGGCGTGGTTTCGCTTGCTGGAAACCTGGTGCTGATGAGCCTTCTTGTTGGCCACTTCGCCCTCCCGGTCCTGAGCGCTAACCTGGCCAGCGTTGCGGCTTGCTCGATACTCAGTTTTATTCTCGCCGACCGCATTGCGTTTGATGTGAACAAAGGCACGCCCGCGTAATGCGAACCTGCGTAAAAGAACCCCTCCTCTCATTAACACCTGGCTTCAGCCAGGTGAGATAAGCAGAGCATGAAATGAAACCGTTTAGAACGGTTTCAGTGTCGGGATAGTCAAAGTGTCACCTGCCTGAAGGCAGGTGTTAATGAGACTATTTGACGCTAACGCTGAATCAAATTTAGTTTTGCCATCCCTTGACGGAGTGATCGATCCCCGCGTACAAACCTATGAATGACTGAGTTACAAACAGGCGATGTTTCCGAGACCTCAACGGCCGTCGAGACTTTCGATCTTGTGCGGCGCTTCAATGATTTTGTAGCCGTTGACAACCTCAACCTTAGTGTCCGGCGTGGCAGCTTCTTTGGCTTTCTTGGTCCCAACGGCGCCGGCAAATCCACGACGATAAAGATGCTGACTGGGTTGCTCGCGCCGACGAGCGGCAAGATTCGTGTGCTCGGTCGCGACCTTTCCGCGGAACCTTTGGAAGTGAAACGAAGGATAGGAGTCGTCCCGGAAGACCTTAATCTTTTTGAAAGACTGACCGGCTCCGAGATGCTTGCTTTCACTGGACGGATGTATGGTCTGCAAAAATCAGAGATTGCCCAGCGCTCGCCGGAGCTTCTCGATCTGATGGAACTTCGCAACGAGCCACGCAAACTGATTGTTGAATACTCGCATGGGATGAAAAAGAAACTATCCCTGGCGTGTGCCCTAATTCATCGCCCCGATATTCTTTTCCTTGACGAACCTTTTGAGGGTGTGGATGCAATCGCCTCACGCACACTGAAGGATTTGCTCTCCCGGCTGACCGCGCGCGGCCTAACGGTTTTCCTGACCTCACACGTGCTGGAAATTGTGGAGAGGCTGTGCACCGATATCGCGATCATCTCGCAGGGCAAGCTGCTCGCCGCCGGTTCGCTCGATGAGCTGCGCAAAGGAATCCAACTGGAAGACGACGGCCAACACACAGGTCCGATCTCCCTCGAGGAATATTTCATTCACATAGTCGGCGGCGAGCGCAGCACTGGTGAAGAGGAAGTGTTGCAGTGGCTGACGTAAGGTTTGCGCAAACGTCTACGAACGGAAGGATAATCCGATATTTGCAAATTGCGCTCTCGATATATGTCAGTTTTGGAATGGAATACTTCCAGGGACCTTAGCTTCCATTTTCGCCGCGATCCTGGTTTTGTCCTGTGGCGGTGAAACAAGGCGCGTGTAGCGGATTGTTGTAAGGGGCAATGTTCATGTCGCGGCTGGGCCGCCGCATAGTGCGGTAAGACTCTGCCTTACCGTTGAGTCTCTAAAGCTTACTGGAGGCTACGCCTCCGGTTTCATGAGGCAGAGCCTCATGAAAGAAATAATTAAGCGCGCGTCGGAAAGGCGGAGCCTTTCCGCACTGTGCGGCGGCGGAGCCGCACTGGTTGATCGAGTAGCGGGCTTCATTATCGGAAAAAGTTTCTCTTAAAAATGAGGTCGCATGATGCATGATGCAAGGCGCATTCTCACAGATTAGTTACTGGGACCGCGTTGCACAGGATAAGCGCTTCTCGCATCCGTTACGTCTAGAGTGGTTGACGCGTTATCTGAATCCCGAGGCAAGGATTCTCGACTATGGGTGTGGCTATGGACGGATTGCGGCTGATCTTTCAGAAGCGGGATTCCTGAATCTTGTTGGCGTGGATTTCTCGGAGGCGATGCTCGCGCGCGCGCACGCTGAGATACCCGGTTCCCGGTTGGTTCGCAACGATGGCCAAAGTTTACCTTTCAAAAACAATTGTTTCGATACAGTCTTGCTGTTCGCCGTACTCACCTGCATTCCTGATAGCAACGAACAACGAATTCTCATGGCTGAGGCAGAGCGTGTGTTGCAGCCGGGCGGATTGTTATATGTAAGCGACGTCCTAATCAATGACGACCAGCGCAATCAAGAACGTTACGAGCGGGATGCTGAAAGATACGGTTGTTACGGAGTGTTTGCTTTACCCGAAGGCGTCGTCGTGCGACATCATCAAAGGGAATGGATTGACGAACTATTAAGCCCTTTCCAACAGTTGGAATATGAGCCTTTTACTGTGACGACAATGAATGGGAATGCATCTGCGGCTTTTCAATATCTGGGCCGCAAGCTGGGTTGACGTTAGCGCAACTAAGCGAGCCGACTGGAAGAGGATTGTAGACTTAGCAGATTTTCCATTTATCATTTCTCAATTATCATTCGCGAATTCAAGTTAGAAGTGCAACGCAAGTGTTTTCTCTCAGATGCTGTTAACTCTCATTAACACCTGGCTTCAGCCAGGTGATTGCAGCTCAACCAGAAATGAGAAACCGTTTAAACGGATTCAGAATTGGTTGCGTATCCCGGTTCACCTGGCTCAAGCCAGGTGTTAATAAGAGAAGTACCACGACCTTTCCGACGGAATATGCAGTTGCAGCAACTTGATAGGGGGTGCAGAAGCTAACCGCAAAGAGTGCAAGGGATTCGCCCGGTCCGCAAAGAGAATTTACGCACGCAATTCCGCTACGGCACTTCAATAATCAGCTCGCGTCCGAAAGTGAAGTTTGGCCGCTTGCGACCCTTCAGGTACTTAGCGGCGGTCTGTGACAGTGCGGTGATTAGTATCGGTAGCGCGATTGTCGCGTCGCAATTTACATACGCACTGTGAGCGCCACGAGCCAACTTTCCGTAAACCAATCCCTCATCAAAAGAAACTGCGTTTGAGCGACCACCCGGATGTGGCGCGTCGGTAGTGATCTGAATGGCATACTTGTGACCCTGATGGTGATTCTTGAGGATGAAGGAAGAGACCTCTGTCTGCTGAACAAAACTTTTCGGTGTGCCACCGCCCAAATTGATAACTCCAGTAAGGCGGGCGCGCGCCGTGATGTTTGTCATATCGAGCACGTCCTGGACGATGTCAAACATGAAGTTGTTCTTCTTTTCAAAACGCGCGGCGGCAATTCCAACCGCAACGCCGCTATCGGCGACAGCCGGACAAAAGATCGGCACTCGCGCTTTATATGCAGAGGTAAGGACGCCATCTTCCGTGGCAATCTCCGCCAACTCACGGCCCAGGAGATGGAGATACTCGCGCGTCGAATAAGGACGCGACTGGTCAAGCTGGTTGGTAAAGCCGCCGACCCACTCGTTGGCCTCCCGGTATTCTTCGTCGCTGGCGAGCAGGTCCCACATGCGACTGATCTGCGACGCGTCCAGTTCGGCGTCCGTCATGTTCGGATGCGCCTGGAAATGGTAGCGGCCAAGGGTTTCGTGTAGATCATGAAAAAGCAGTGAACCGGAGAGTACCAGCACATCAACGAAGCGGTTCTTAATTACGTACGCGAGCAGACGCCGCATGCCTGCCGGTATCAGAGCCCCTGAGCCGGCAACGATAATGGTGGTGTTGTCGCCGAGCATGTCGAGCCAGATACGATGGGCCTCCGCGAGTTGGCGCCCACCGAAGCCTGCGCCCTCCATTTTTTCGAGCAGACCAGCAACCGAGCGATCGCGATCCACCTGAACCGGCCGAGTGGGCGTCGTAAGATACTTCGATGCCTTGGGTTTTCGCTGCGTAACCATAAA
>WNGE01005889.1_pt1 | contig 13764 bp, 12 predicted proteins | sample 5400651 | NCBI WGS metagenome assembly WNGE01 (sample SAMN13153370, study PRJNA577476) | soil metagenome | isolation source: 60 cm soil or saprolite under grassland replicate 2 | place: USA:California | collected 2016-06-15 | reverse complement strand
GAGGCACGCCTGGAATATCGCTTCAGCCGCCGGCTTGTTCTCCTTGCGCTGCGCCTCGATCGCAAAATCGATCATCATGATCGCGTTCTTCTTGACGATGCCCACCAGCATGATGATGCCGACGAAGGCGTACATGTTGAGATCAACGCCGAACAGCCACAACGTCAGCAACGCGCCGAATCCCGCCGTGGGCAGACCGGAGAGGATCGTCAGCGGGTGGATGAAGCTCTCGTAGAGAATGCCGAGCACGAGGTAGATCACGAAAATGGCAAGCACCAGCAGAACGCCCATGCCCTGGAGCGATGCCTGGAAAGCCTGCGCGGTACCCTGGAATGTCGTCCCGATCGTCGCAGGCAGCCGCATCTCGGAGGTTGCCTGCCTGATCTGCGCGAGTGCCTGCGAGAGCGAAATACCGGGCTTCAGGTCGAACGATATCGTTACCGCAGCGAGCTGCCCGAGGTGATTGATCGCGAGCGGGCCGACCGTGGGTCGGAGCGTGGCGACCGCGTTCAACGGCACCAGCGCACCGGTGTTCGAGCGCACATAGAGTAATCCGAGCACCGACGCGTCGGTCTGGTAGCGCGGCTCGAGCTCCATGACGACCCAGTACTGGTCCGTCGGCGCGTAGATCGTCGAGACTTGGCGCTGCCCGTACGCATCGTAGAGCGTGTTTTCGATGGTCTGCGCCGACACTCCGAGCGCCGAGGCCTTGTTGCGATCGATGTCCACGGTGACTTGCGGCAGAGCGATCTGCAGGTCGCTGGTGACGTCGACCAGGCCGGGCAAGGTCTTGAGCTTCGCCTCGACCTGCGGTGCCCAGCGATACAGTTCTTCCGTGTCCGATCCCTGAAGCGTGTATTGATAAGCGCTCTTGGTGAGCTGACCGATCCGGATCGCGGGAATGTTCTGGACGAAAGCCCGGATGCCGGGAATGCGCAGTAAGGTCGGGCGCAGTTCCTGCACGACGGCATCAGCAGATGGCCGCTGGTCGCGCGGCTGCAGCGTGACGAAGATACGGCCGTTGTTGAGCGACTGGGTCGGGCCGCCGGAGCCGACGAACGCCATCGCGTCTTTGACGTGCGGGTTCTCGCGGACGATCTGCGAGACCTGCTGCTGCAGGTTCGACATCGCGTCGAAGGAAACGTCCTGATTCGCCTCGGTGATGACGAAAACCTGACCGACGTCATCGCTCGGCAAAAAGCCCTTGGGCATGTAGTAGAACAGGAGCGCAGTGGCGACGACGATCGCGCCGAAGGCCGCCATCGTCAGGCGCTGGTGCCGCATCACCCAAGCGAGGCTTCCGCGATACGTGGCGAGCATCGCCTCGAACATCCGCTCGGAGAGCGCGTAGATCCTGCCATGCTTCTGCTCGCGCTCGACCTTGAGCATGCGGCTGCACAGCATCGGCGTGAGCGTCAGCGACACCACGCCTGAGATGAGCACCGCCACGATGATCGTGACCGCGAATTCCTTGAGCAGTCGGCCGAGGATGCCGCCCATGAACAGCACGGGGATGAACACCGCGGCCAGCGACAGCGTCATCGATACGATGGTGAATCCGATCTCCTTGGCGCCGTCCAGCGTCGCCTGCATCCGCGGCTTGCCCATTTCCATGTGCCGCGTGATGTTCTCGAGCATGACGATCGCGTCGTCGACGACGAAGCCGACGCACAAAGTGAGCGCCATCAGCGAGAGGTTGTCGAGGCTGTAGCCGAAAACGTACATCAGCGCGAATGTGCCGATGATCGACAGCGGCAGCGCAAGGCTCGGAATGATCGTCGCCGATGCGCTGCGCAGGAACGCGAAGATCACGCCGACGACGAGCCCGAACGCGAGCAGGAGGGTAACCTGCACGTCGTGCACCGAGGCGCGGATCGACTGCGAGCGGTCGTAGAGAATGGAGAGGTTGATCGACGGCGGGAGCTGCGCCTCGAACGTGGGCAGGATCTTGCGCACCGCGTCGACGATCTCGATGGTATTGGTTCCCGGCTGGCGCTGAACGGCGAGCACGACGCCCCGCGTGCCGTTGTACCAGGCCGCGACCTTGTCGTTCTGCACGCTGTCGAAGACGCGCCCGAGCTGCTCGAGACGCACCGGCGCGCCGTTGCGGTAGGACACGATCAGCGGCCGGTACGCGACCGCGTCGGTGAGCTGCCCGGTCGCCTGGACATAAGTCGCCTTGTCGCGGCCATAAAGCGTGCCCGTGGGCAGGTTGACGTTGGCGTTGCCGACCGCCTGCTCGACATCGGTCACCGCGATCCCCCGCGAAGCGAGCAGATTCGGATCGAGCTGAATACGCACCGCGTATTTCTGCGCGCCGTACACCTGCACCTGCGCCACGCCGCTGATGGTCGAGATCCGCTGCGCGAGCAGATTCTCGGCGTAATCGTCGACGACCGAGAGCGGCTGGGTCGCCGAGGTGAGCGCCAGGTTCAGGATCGGAAAGTCCGCCGGATTGACCTTGCGCTGCGTGGGCGGCGTGGGCAGCGTCGACGGCAGCGAGCGCGCTGCGGCGGCGATCGCCGATTGCACGTCCTGCGCGGCGGCGTCGATGTTGCGGTCGAGCGCAAACTGCAGCGTGATGGTCGATTGGCCCGAGGTCGAGACTGACGTCATCGAATCGATGCCGGCGATGGTCGAGAATTGCTTCTCGAGCGGAGTCGCCACCGCGGAGGCCATCGTGTCCGGGTTCGCGCCCGGCAGGTTCGCGCTGACCTGGATCGTCGGGAAATCGACGTTGGGCAGCGCGTTGACCGGCAGCAGCCGGTAGCCGATCAGGCCGAAGATCAGGATGCCCGTCATGACCAGCACGGTCATCACGGGACGGCGGACGAACAGCTCGGCGATGTTCATGACGCCTGCGCGCCCTTCCCGACGTTGACGCGGGTACCGGGCGCGAGTCGAAGCTGGCCGGCGGTGACTACCTGGTCGCCCGGTTGCAGACCGCTGGCGACGACTGTGTCGTCGCCTTCGGCACGGGCGATCTTGATGTTGCGCAGCTCGACGGTCTGGTCAGGCTTGACGACAAAAACGTACTGGCCGTTGGGGCCGTTCTGCACCGATGTCGAAGGTGTCACCACGGCATCCTTCTGCTCGTAGAGCGTGAGCACGACATTGACGAACTGACCCGGCCACAGCGCCTTGTCGGTGTTGGGATATTCCGCCTTGAGCTTGATCGTCCCGGTGGTGGGATCGGCGCTGTTGTCGACGAACGAGAGCTTGCCCGGCACCGGTGCGTGCGCCGCGTTCGTAAATGCCGCCTGGACCTTGAGCTGTCCGTCGGCCTGGTATTTGCGAATGTCCGCGATGTTTTGCTCGGGCACCGAAAACGAGGTATAGACCGGCACCACCTGGTTGATCGTCACGAGTGGATTCGCATCATTCGCTTTGACGAGATTTCCCTGCTGGATCTGGATCCGGCCGGCGTAACCCGTGATCGGCGAGCGGATCGTGCAGTATTCGAGCGACAGCTTGGCGTTTTCGATGGCGGCCTGGTCTGCGGCGACCGTTGCCGCAGCCGTTGCCTGATTTGTGCGCACCTGCTCGTAGGCGTCGGGCGAGATGAAGTTCTTGGCGAGCAGATCCTTGTAGCGCTTCTCCTGGTCCGTCGCCCGGTCGAGGAGCGCCCGATCCTTGAGCAGATTCGCCTGCGCCTGCCTGAGGCTCGCGGCGAAAGGCCGCGGGTCGATCTCGAAAAGCACCGATCCCTGACGAACCTCGTCGCCTTCCTTGAAGTGCACGGATACGATCTGACCGTCGACTCGCGCCTTGAGGGCGACGGTGGTGTACGGTTCGACGTTGCCGATCGCATAGATCCGGACCGCGACCGTTTTGGTCACGACGGGAGCGACCGTCACAGGCACCGCCGGCGCGCTCTTCTGCGTATCGGCGCGCGATCCGCGACTGACCTGGAAGACAAGGAAGACCGTGGCGGCGATCACCGCCAGCAGGAGGATTCCGGAAAATAATTTCTTCTGGGTCGACATCAGCTTGGTGTCCCCGGCGCAGCCGGGCGCAACCAGAAATTATCGCCCAATCAGGCCGATCGTGGGGAAGTTACAAGCTGTTACAGGTCGTAGTAAGCAGGTCCGCCGCCTCATGCGGTAGGGCGCGGCAGAAGGAATGGAGCGGGTGAAGGGGATCGAACCCTCGTATGCAGCTTGGGAAGCTGCCGTTCTGCCATTGAACTACACCCGCTTCAGGGGTTCCCTACGAATTGTCCGTCACGGGCGGCGGGTTGCCAAGGGCCGACGGCCGGAAACTATGCCGCCAGGACGCGATGAGCTGATTGGCCTGCCGCATTCTGCGCCAAGTCGAGCGAAGGATTCCTGAGCACCGCGATCTTGATCTCGGGGTGATCGATGGCGAGTTCATCGAGCGACCTGGCGCTCAAGGTCCAGCTACGTACCGCCGTATCGGCGTGAACAACTGCGCTGCGCGCTGCCTTGCCGAGCATGGCCATCTCGCCAAAGCTCATGCCGCCGGAGAGCGTGGCAAGCGTCCGGCGCCTGCCGTATGCTCACGTTATGGCTTCCGAGGACGGTCGCCTCCCACAACTGCTCGACCTCGCGCGGCTCATCGCCCGCGAGCCGGACACGGCGCGGCTTGTCGAGCGCATCCTGGTGACAGCCAAGGAGGCGACCGGCGCGGACGGCGGCTCGGTTTACCTCGTCGAGGACGATCGCTGCAGCTTGAGCTTCGCGCTGATCCTGAACGACACCCTCGGACTGCATCTGGGCGGTGCCTCCGGTGTCCCGATCGGCGTGCCGGCCCCCGCGCTGTACGACTCCGACGGCTCTCCCAACCACCGGTCCGTGGTGACGCATTGCGCGCTGGCGCGCGAATCGGTGCGGATCGACGACGCGTACAGTGCGGCCGGTTTCGACTTCGCCGGCGCGCGGGCGTTCGACCAGGCGCACGGATACCGCTCGCGCTCCTTCCTCGCCGTCCCGATGATCGATCACTCCGGCGAGGTGAACGGGGTGCTGCAGCTCGTCAACGCGCGTTCGCGCGACGGCGCTGTCGGCGTCTTCACGGCCGAGGATCAGGCGTTCGTCGAGGCGCTGACGTCTCTGGCGGCGATCGCGCTGGACAAGCAAGGTTTGATCGAGCGCCTGGAGGTGTTGTTCGAAAGCCTGGTGCGACTCATCAACGACGCGATTGATGAGAAGAGCCCGTACACGGGCGGGCATTGCCGGCGCGTACCGGAGCTCGCGATGATGCTCGCCGAGGCCGCACACCGCACCGACTCCGGGCCACTCGCCGGCTACCACATGAGCGAAGCCGAGCGGCGCGAGCTCTGGCTTGCCGCGCTGCTGCACGACTGCGGCAAGATCACGACGCCGGTGCACGTGGTTGACAAGGCGACCAAGCTCTCCGGAATCTTCGACCGGATGGCGTTGATCGAGGCGCGGTTCGACCTCGCCGCGCGCGACGCGTATATCGCGCGATTGGAGGCGGTTGCCGCGGGCGAGGACGGGGCGGCGGCCGAGTCGCGTTATCGCGCCGAGATCGCCACGCTCGATGCTGACCGCGGGTTTCTGCGCGAAGCGAATCGCGGCAGCGAGCGAATGCGCGACGAGGACGTGGCCCGAGTGCGCTCGATCGCGGCGCGCGAGATCCGCGGTGCGGGTGGCGAATCCCGGCCGCTGCTGAGCGAAGACGAAGTCACGAATCTCACTATCCGTTACGGAACGCTCAATGTCGCCGAGCGGGCGATCATCAATCGTCACGTGAGCACGACCATCCGGATGCTCGAGTCGCTGCCCTGGCCGCGGCAGCTCGCGCGCGTGCCGGAATACGCGGGCGCCCATCACGAGCGCGTTGATGGTACGGGCTACCCGCGTGGACTCAAGCGCGAGCAGATGTCGCTACCGGCCCGAATGATCGCCATCGCCGACGTGTTCGAAGCCCTGACCGCCGAAGACCGCCCCTACAAGCGCGCCAAAACCGTCGCGGAATCGCTCGCGATCCTCGGCCAGATGAAGCTTTCGGGGCATGTCGACCCGGACCTGTTCGATGTGTTCGTACGCGAGCGGGTCTGGATCGATTACGCGCGGAAATTTCTCGAACCGGTGCAGATCGACGAGGTCGATCTCCAACGGATTCCTGGCTATCCGGTAACGTAGCGACGTAGTCCGGGCTACGGGCGGATATACGCCCAACCCTGTTGCTGCCGCTGCATGATCTCGACCACGCCCGCGCTGACGTAGCCGACGCTGCCGAGCATGTCGCTCCGCGTGAGCTTCTGGCCCTTCATCGTGTTCTCGCAGGCCATGACCTTGACGCCGGCCGCATTTGCCTCATCGACGCGGTTGGCGACCGGCGAGTCGAGCTTGAGCATGCCGATACCGGGCCCGTACGCCACGATCTCGATGTCGACGTTTGTCGCGCCGAGGTCCGCCTGGATGTTGCGGGCATTGTTGAGCGCGAGGTTCCATTTGGCCTGATCGCCGTCGCTTACCTGGATCACGACCTTGCTGCGCTGCGCGACCGGTTGCGCCTGCGCGATTTCGCCGCTACCGACGAGAAGGAAGATCGCTGCGACCGCGGCGAGAGCGCTGCACAAAGTTTTTCCGAACATGAAAGTCTCCGTTGCCAGCCCGGCGCCGCGGGGCGCCGGCCGATACGCAGGATTATGCGCCTTTGCCGTAAAATCCCACCTCGCTTCAGCACCGGACCCTTTCGAGGGTACGTCCCCGCTTTGAACCCGGTCGATTCCAACGTCGCGGCTTGAGCCGACGTGAAGCAACACGCACACATCCCGCTCTCGGCGATCCTGTTGATCGTGGTGGCAAGTGGTTGTTTCTCGGCCGTTGACGTTACCGTCAAGCATCTTAGCCAGCGCTACCCGGTGCTGCTGCTGGTCTGGGCGCGCTGGGGCGTGCAAGCACTGGTATTGCTTGCGCTGATGGGGCCGAGGATGCGCCTGGATCTCTTGCGCACGGCGCGCCTCCCACTGCATCTCGCGCGCGGTGTCGTATTGATCGCGTCTTCGCTTTGCTTCTTTTCGGCGCTCAGCTTTCTTCCGCTCGCCGAAGCGACAGCACTCAATTACACGGCCCCGATGCTGGTCACGCTGATGGCAGCGTGGTTCTTGCGCGAGCGACTCACGCGCCCGCGCTGGGCATTCGTTGCTGCGGGCTTTCTCGGCATGCTGCTGATCGTGCGACCGGGAAGCGAAATGCTCACGCCGGCGGCGCTCCTTGCGCTGGGTGCGGCGGCGCTCTATGCGACGTTCCAGATTCTGACGCGCAAGCTCGCCGGCGAGAATCTTATGGTATTGATGATGTATCCAAGCCTCGTTGGCTGCGTGCTGCTGTCGGTGGCCATGCCTTTTGTTCGTTTCGACGCTGGGTACCCGATCACCGATGTCATCGCGTTCCTGGGACTCGGGATAACCGGTGCGTTGGGGCACCTTCTGTTCGTGCAGGCATTCCAGCGCGCATCGGCATCGGCTATCGCGCCTTTCACCTATATGCAGCTGGTGTGGTCGACGCTTGCGGGATGGCTGCTTTTCGCGACGTTTCCCGACGGCTGGACGCTTACCGGGATCGTCGTCATTGCGGGCAGCGGCGTCGTGCTCACATGGTACGAGCGCTGGCGGGTGAGCCTGCCGCAATCCGAGCCCGCCGCGGTCGATTAATCGTTGCCCGCCTGATGTCGCGGTAAAATCGGCTTGATCGCCCGATCGACGGGCGCCTTCGGCACCTTCCGGGAGAATCATCATGAGCACCGACAAGCCGCGCGTCGGATTCATCGGCCTTGGGCTGATGGGTCACGGCATGGCCAAGAATCTCGCGGCCAAGGGCTTTCCGCTGACGGTGCGCGTGCACCGGAACCGGAAAGCGGCCGAAGACATTCTCGCTGCAGGCGCCCGCGAGGCACAAACCAACGCGGAGCTCGCGAATAGCTCCGACGTCGTGATCCTCTGCGTCACCGGGTCGCCGCAGGTCGAGGAGATCGTCTATGGCGAGAACGGCATCCACGGTGTAGCGCGCGAGGGTCTCATCGTCGTCGATACCTCGACCGCGGAGCCCGAGTCGACCGCGAAGATCCGCGGCGATCTCGCGGGCAAAGGAACGCTCTACATCGACGCGCCGCTCGCGCGCACGCCCAAGGAGGCCGAGGAAGGTCGGCTCAACACCATGGTCGGCGCCGACGAGGCGACATTCGCACGGCTGAAGCCGGTTTTCTCTGCCTACTGCGAAAACGTCATCCACGCCGGTCCTCCCGGCCACGGTCACATGCTGAAGCTCATCAACAACTTCATGGCGATGTCGATCGCGACGGCCGCCGCCGAAGCCTGCGCCGCCTGCGCGAAGTCGGGCGTGTCGATCAAGAAGCTGCACGAGGTCATCTCGGCGGGCGCGGTCAACTCCGGCATCTTCCAGCTGACGGTCGGCAAGATGCTCGAAGCCGGCGATCTCAGCGGACTCAAGTTCACGCTGGAGAACGCGATGAAAGACCTGCGCTACTACACGCGTTTCGCTGCATCGCTGCCGATCGCGGCAATCGTCGGCGGGGCAGTGCATCAAACCCTCGTCACCGCCAACCTGCTCGGCTTCGGGGACAAGTACGTCGCGTCGCTGATCGAGTCGCAGGAGAAACTGGCCGGCGTGAAAATCGTGCCGCATTGAGACTTGGCGGAGGACGCGCCATGAGCAGCGCCAACGGATCCCTTTGGGACAACCCGCTCGGCACCGACGGCTTCGAGTTCGTCGAATACGCTGCGCCCGATCCCGCGGCGCTCGGCCGGCTGTTCGAGCAGCTCGGCTTCACGGCGATCGCCAAGCACCGCGCCAAGAACGTCCTCCTCTACCGCCAGGGCGAGATCAACTTCATCGTCAACGCGGAGCCGGGAAGCTTCGCGCAGGCGTTCGCGCGCGTGCACGGCCCGTCGATCTGTGCGATCGCCTTCCGCGTCAAAGACGCGGCGTTTGCGAACAAGCGCGCGGCCGAGCTCGGGGCGTGGGGCGTCGAAGCGCATCCGGGGCCGATGGAGCTCAACATCCCGGCCATCAAGGGCATCGGCGACTCGCTGATCTACCTCGTCGACCGTTATCCCAGGGACGGCGCCGGGGTGTCGATCTACGATGTCGATTTCGTGCCGCTCGCAGGCGTCGATCAACGTCCGCGTGGAGCGGGTTTGACGTACATCGATCACCTTACGCACAACGTGCATCGCGGCCGGATGGAGGAATGGGCGGGCTTCTACGAGCGGCTGTTCAATTTCCGCGAGGTGCGCTATTTCGACATCGAGGGGAAGCTGACCGGCCTCAAGAGCAAGGCGATGACGAGTCCCTGCGGCAAGATCCGCATCCCGATCAACGAGAGCGCCGACGACAAGTCGCAGATCCAGGAGTACCTCGTCGCGTATCACGGCGAGGGGATCCAGCACATCGCGCTCGGCACCGGCGACATCTACGCGACTGTCGAAGCACTGCGCGGGCGCAACGTCGCCTTCCAGGGCACGCCGGACACGTATTACGACCTGCTCGCGACCCGGTTGCCCAATCACAAGGAAGACACCGCACGCCTCAAACAGAATCGGATCCTTCTCGACGGCGCGCCGGCAAAGAACGAGATGCTGTTGCAGATCTTCACCACCACGGTGGTCGGCCCGATCTTCTTCGAGATCATCCAGCGCAAAGGCAACGAGGGATTCGGCGAGGGCAACTTCCAGGCGCTGTTCGAGTCGATCGAGCTCGATCAAATCAGGCGCGGCGTGCTCAAGGATTGAGCCCGCTCGTGCTTTCCCCCCTCGGCTTTTCACTGCTGCGCCGGCTTTCCGACGGCGAAGTCCACTCTGGCGAGGCGCTCGCGGCAGAGAGCGGCATTTCGCGCGCCCGCGTCTCGCAGCTCCTCAAGGAGGCCGATGCCGCAGGCTTGAGCCTCGAGCGCACGCGCGGCCGCGGCTATCGCCTTCCCGACGCCTTGCCGTTTCTCGAGCGCGACGCGATCCTTGCGGCGCTGGGTGAGCGCGGCGCTGGGCTCAGCGTCGAAGTCGCCGATATCCTCGATTCGACGAGCAGCGAGCTTGTGCGTCGTGCCGCGGGCGGCGACATCGACCGGCATCTGCTCGCCGCTGAATGGCAGACGGCCGGGCGCGGACGGCGTGGCCGGGGCTGGACCGCGGTGATCGGCGGCAGCTTGTGCTTCTCACTGGGCTGGCGGTTCGAGCAGGGCGCGGGATTCTTGTCCGGCCTGCCGCTGGTCGTGGGACTCGCGCTCGCCCGCGCGCTCGAAGGCGAAGGCTTCTCCGGTGTTGCGCTCAAGTGGCCCAACGATCTCGTCCATGGGTCTGCGAAGCTGGGCGGCATCTTGGTCGAGCTCTCGGGCGACGCCCTCGGGCCTTCGCTTGCCATCATCGGCGTGGGTCTCAACGTCCGCCTGTCCGCGGCGCTTCGGCGCGAGATCGCGCAACCGATCACCGATCTCGCAACCGTTGCCGGCGCGCGCGCAATCGATCGCAACGCGCTGCTCGCGCGCATCGCCGCGGAGCTCTTCGCAGTGCTCGAGATCTACGCGGGGGCAGGATTTGCACCGTTGCGTGCCGCGTGGCAACGCCGCCACGCCTTCCAGAAAAAATCGGTGCGAATCCAGCTGCCCGACGGCGGCACGGTGCGGGGCGAAGTCGTCGGCGTCGACTCCGACGGCGCGTTGGTCCTCGATAGCGGAGGCCGCCGGCTGCGCTTCGTGAGCGGCGAAGTCTCGCTGCGCCGCCCGTGATTCTGGTGCTCGATTGCGGCAACAGCCGGCTCAAATGGGGGCTCGCGGGGCCGCACGGCTGGGTGTCGCAGGGCAACGTTGCCAATCAGGAGATCGGGACGCTCGCGTTGCGCGACTGGCAGAATCTGCCGCGACCTGCGCGCGTCGTCGGCGTCAATGTCGCCGGCGAGGCGACGCGCGTGCGCGTGGAAGCGCAGCTCGTGCGCTGGCGCACTGCGCCCGAATGGCTGATCGCGGGCGAAGCGGCAGGAGGCGTATACAACCGCTACGCGCGGCCGTCGCAGCTCGGCGCCGATCGCTGGACGGCGTTGATCGCCGCGCGCCGCCGCGTTGCTGACGAGCTGTTTCCGTCGTCCTGTGTCGTGGTCAACGCCGGCACCGCGATCACCGTCGATGCCCTCGACAGCGAAGGCGTGTTTCGGGGCGGGATCATTCTGCCGGGGTTGAACCTCATGTTGCACGCTCTGGCGGAGAACACCGCCGCGCTGAGGATGCCGCCCGGTCGTTATCACGATTTTCCGATCAACACCGCCGATGCGCTCGCTTCGGGCGCGATGCAGGCGGTGTGCGGTGCCATCGAGCAAATGCGCCGCCGCCTCGACGCCGAAGGACCGCTGCCCAAGGCATTTCTTTCCGGTGGCGCTGCCGCCGACATCGCGCCGCACCTTACCCCGCCGGTGGAGGTCGTGGATAATCTCGTGCTCGAGGGCGTGCTTGCCCTCGCCCAATCCGCCGTCGAACGATGAGAATTATCGTTGCCCTGCTGGTGCTCGCGAATCTGGCGCTGTTCTTGTACACGCGGCTGGACAGCCTGGGCACGGGCGAGGGCGTTCGCTTGGCGCAGCAGGTCCAGCCCGACAAGATCGTGCTGCTCTCGCCGCAGCAAGTCGCGGCGCTTGGTCCCGCCAAGGTCTCGGCGCTGGCCGATGTCTGCGTCGAATGGGGTCCGCTATCCGATAGCGACAAGGCCCGCGCCCTGGCGCTCCTCGAACCGCTCGATCTCGCCAAGCTAATCAGCCAGAAGAAAGTCGAAGTCGTCGCCAATTACTGGGTATTCATCCCGGCCGCGCCCAACAGATCGGTCGCCGATCGCCGCGTGGAAGAGCTCAAGGCGCAGGGTGTCAAGGACCTGCTTCTCGTCGACGCCGGCCCGCAGCGCTTGGCGATCTCTCTCGGCGTATTCCGGACCGAGGACGCCGCGCAGGCACGTCTGGCGGCGCTGGAGGCGCAGGGCGTCAAGACCGCCAGGGTCGGCTCGCGCGTGCAGGCGATCGCGCAGACAGCGCTCGTCGTGCGCGACCCGCCTGCGCCGGCGGTTGCGCGCATGAAGGAGCTGCAGGGCGCGTTTCCGGGCAGCGAGATCAAGATCGGAACATGCGAGAAGACCGCGTGACGATCGCACCGGCCGCATCGAATGCGGCGGCGATCCGGTACGCCGGCTCGGCGGGCGACTTAGCGCGCGCACGCCTGCTGTTCATCGAGTACGCGCAATGGCTCAAGGTCGATCTGTGTTTTCAGGGATTCGACGAAGAGCTCGCGACGCTGCCCGGCGCCTATGCTCCGCCAGGCGGGCGTCTGCTGCTCGCGGGAACTCCAGGCGAGGCCTTCGGCTGCATTGCGCTGCGGCCTCTCGATAGCGATTCGGGCTGCGGTTGCGGTGCTGCCGCCGCGCCAACGGGCGCATTCGTCGCCGAGGTCAAGCGCCTCTACGTCCAGCCGGCGCATCGCGGCGAGGGCTGGGGCGAACGGCTCGCCCGCGCGGTGATCGACGAAGCGCGCGCGATCGGCTACCGCGAGCTCAAGCTCGACACGCTCGACTGGATGAGCGCGGCACGCGCGCTCTACGCGGGCGCTGGCTTTCGCGAATGCGCGCCGTATTACCACAATCCGCTGCCGGGCGTGGTGTACATGGCGCTCGCGCTGTGAGCCACCGACTTCGTAGGGTCGAATTCATTCGGCCGACGGGGCCAAGCAGACTCTGTGCGAATGAATTCGCACCTACAAAAGCCGCTGCGCAACATAGCCGGTTACGCCCTCGCGCTCACCGCGAAATGCCGGCCGTCCTCGCGCGGCCACGCGGCGGGTTCGATCCGGATGTCGCGATAGCCGGCGTCGCCGAGCAGCCTGACGGCTTCGTCCTCGGTGTACCAGGTGAGCGCCCAGGTCTCGTCTTCGCGGGCCGTGATCGTAGTCTGGTCGCGCCTCTCATAGCGGGTCCTCACGTCGATGCGGCGCAAGTCGACGTCACAGGAAGTCTCGGACCGCAGCCCGATGTGAACACCTTCGCCGGCCGTGACCGTGCGCACCTCGACAATCGGCGCGCCCGGCGGGTGCTCCGCCTCCGCCGGCACGAACAAATCGAGCAGCAGCAGCCCGGGATCGATCAAATGCGCGCGGATGCGCAACAACGCATCGAGCGCGGCGATCGGATCGGCGAGCAGCTGAAACGAGCCGGCGGCGATGAATGTGGCGGCGTAGCGAGTCGGCAGGTTGAGCGTCGTGACATTCTGACGATAGAGCTGAGTCGCCCGACCGCAGATCGCGATCCGCTTCTCGCAATGCGCAAGCATCGCCTCCGAGCTGTCGACGCCGTGCACCTCGAAACCGGCTTCGAGCAGCGGCACGAGCAACCGTCCCGAGCCCGCCATGGCTTCGAGCACCGGGCCCGCCTCGCGCGGAAGGCGCGCTGCGTACCACGCGACCTCGGCCTCGCCCGCGCGTGGCTTGTCGGCGTCGTAGAACAGCGTGCCGAGAGTGCCGTAGGCCGACATGGAAGCGCCTTAGGGAACCTCTGAATGAGTCCCGCGTGGCCGCGACGGCGGCTTTCCGGGATGAGCTGCACGAAGCGACGCGAAGCCCATGGCAGGCCCCATGGGCGAGCGGCGCGACAAAGTAGATCGCCCGGAAAGCCGCCGTAGCGGCCACGCGGGACTCATTCAGAGGCTCCCTAAGGCGCTTCCATGTCGGCCTACGGCACTCTCGGCACGCTGTTCTACGACGCCGACAAGCCACGCGCGGGCGAGGCCGAGGTCG
>WNGE01005888.1_pt1 | contig 13764 bp, 13 predicted proteins | sample 5400651 | NCBI WGS metagenome assembly WNGE01 (sample SAMN13153370, study PRJNA577476) | soil metagenome | isolation source: 60 cm soil or saprolite under grassland replicate 2 | place: USA:California | collected 2016-06-15 | reverse complement strand
CGTCGAGAGCATCACCAAGCACGATGTCGTGCACGAGCCCGATGCGGTACGCTTCGGCGGCAGTGAAGCGCTCGGCGGTGAGGAAGTAGCGGCGCGCCATCCGCGCGCCGATCGCCTCGACGACGTACGGGCCGATCGTCGCCGGAATGATCCCCAGCTTCGCTTCGGAGAATGCGAAGGTGGCCTCCTGGGTCGCCACTGCGATGTCGCAACACGCGACGAGGCCGGCACCACCGCCATAGGCCGCGCCATGAACGCGCGCGATGGTCGGCTTCGACAACGTGTAGAGTGTCTTCAGCATCGCGGCCAGCGCCTTCGCGTCGGCAAGATTCTCGGGCTGCCCGTAGCCCGCCATCTTCTTCATCCAGTTGAGATCGGCGCCGGCGCAGAAGCTCTTACCCTGACCGAGGAGCACGACGGCCCGCACCGCGGTATCGGCGTCGAGCGTCTCGAGCGCACGCGTGAGCTCCGCGATCAGCGTTTCATCGAACGCGTTGTGGACGTCCGGCCGGGCGAGCGCCACGAGCGCGATGGCGTTGCGGATCTCGACTGCAAGCGTCGCGTACGACGGCTTCGCGTCCCCCGCTACCTTCCCCTTCGTCGCTCCTGCTCTCGTTGCCGTTCGCGCCTTGCCCATGATTCCTCTCACATGCGGAACACGCCGAATTTCGTCGGTTCGATCGGCCGGTTGAGCGATGCCGAGATCGCGAGCGCGAGGACACGCCGCGTGTCGGCCGGGTCGATCACGCCGTCGTCCCAGACGCGCGCGCTCGCGAAATAAGGATGCCCTTCGCGCTCGTACTGCGCGCGGATCGGCGCGCGGAACGCATCCTCGTCGGCATCGCTCCACTTGCCGCCTTTCGCCTCGATCGCCTCGCGCCGGACGGTCGCGAGCACGGTCGCCGCCTGCTCGCCGCCCATCACCGAGATGCGGGCATTCGGCCACATCCACAGGAAGCGCGGAGAGAACGCGCGGCCGCACATTCCATAGTTGCCCGCGCCGTAGCTGCCGCCGATGATCACCGTGAACTTCGGCACCTGCGCGCACGACACCGCCGTCACCATCTTGGCGCCGTCGCGGGCGATGCCGCCGGCTTCGTACTTCTGTCCCACCATGAACCCGGTGACGTTCTGCAGAAAGACGAGCGGAACGCGGCGCTGCGCGCAAAGCTCGATGAAGTGCGCACCCTTGAGCGCGGATTCGGAAAACAGAATGCCGTTGTTGGCGATGATCCCGACCGGATAACCCCAGATGCGCGCGAAGCCCGTGACCAGCGTCGTCCCGTAACGCGCCTTGAATTCGTCCAGGTCGCTCGCGTCGACGATGCGTGCGATCACTTCGCGGACGTCGTAGGGCTTCTTGATGTCGGCGCTGATGACGCCGTAGATCTCCTCGGCTGCATACTTCGGTTCGACCGGCTCCGTGTTTTCCAGCGGCTGCCGTTTCGGGCGATTGAGATGGCCCACGATGCGCCGCGCGATCGCGAGCGCATGGTGATCGTTCAACGCGAAATGATCCGCGACGCCCGAAATTCGCGTGTGCACGTCGGCGCCGCCCAGCTCTTCGGCCGACACGATCTCGCCGGTCGCCGCCTTGACGAGCGGCGGACCGCCCAGGAAGATCGTTCCCTGTTCCTTGACGATGATCGACTCGTCGGACATTGCCGGCACGTACGCGCCGCCGGCGGTGCACGAGCCCATGACCACCGCGATCTGCGGAATGCCCTGCGCCGACATCGTCGCCTGGTTGTAGAAAATGCGCCCAAAGTGATCGCGATCGGGAAACACGTCGATCTGATTGGGCAGGTTGGCGCCGCCCGAATCGACAAGATAGATGCAGGGCAGGTTGTTTTCGCGCGCGATGTCCTGCGCGCGCAGATGTTTCTTGACCGTCAGCGGGTAGTAGGTGCCACCCTTGACCGTCGCGTCGTTGCAGATGATCACGCACTCGCGGCCGGCCACTCGCCCGATTCCGGTGATGATTCCCGCCGACGCGATGTTGTCGTCGTACATTCCGTAGGCGGCGAGCTGCGAAAATTCGAGGAACGGCGAGCCGGCATCGACGAGCGACCCGACCCGCTCGCGTGGCAGGAGCTTGCCGCGCGCGACGTGCTTCGCGCGGGGTCCCTCGCCTCCGCCTTGCTCGACCTCGGCGACCTTCGCCTTCAAGTCGGCGACGAGCGCCGTCATCGCGTCGCGATTGTTCGCGAACGTCGCGTCGCGCGGATCGAGCTTCGATTCGATGACGGGCATGGCAAGCGCTTCAGGTCGCCGACGGCAGCGGGTGCCCCGGCATCAACTTGTACGGGTGCACCCAGCGCGGCTCGGATTGTAGCCGTTCGAGCCAGTTGCGAATCCCCGGGTACGCATTCCAGTCGACACCGATCTCGTCGGCAAAGAACAGGTAACCGACGAGCGAAAGATCGGCGATCGTCAGCCGGTCGGCGACGACGTAGCGGCGGTCCGCGAGATGCGCGTCGAGCACGCCCCATGCGCTTTCCGCGCGCTTGCGGAAGACATCCAGCACCACGGGATTCGCGTCCTTCGTGAACGTCCGCATGAACCGATAGGTCGCCGTGTAGCTCGTGAGCTTGTGGTTGTCCCACAGAAGCCAGCGCAGGATCTCGCGTCGTTCGTCTGCATCGGCGGGTCCGAAACGGTCGAGCGTCTCGGCGAGGTAATCGAGGATCACGCCCGATTGCGACAACCGAGCGCCCCGATGCTCGAGCACGGGAGCCTCGCCCATCACGTTTATCGCGCGGTAAGCCGGCGTGCGCGTCTCGCCACCGAAATAATCGACGAAGCGCGGTGCCCAATCGGCGCCGGCGAGCTCGAGCGTCAGCGCGGCCTTGTAGCAATTGCCGGATTGCGCAAAACAGTTGAGCGTGTATTCGGCCATTGCGTCAGAAGCCTCCGGTCGCAATCCACTTGTCGATCTGGTCGAAGCGATCGAGCCCCCAGAACGGCTCGCCGTCGACGAAGACGAACGGCGACCCGAACACGCCGCGGGCAATGGCCCCGTCCACCTCGCGCTTGAGCGCCTCCTTGATCGCCGGATCGTCGATCGCCGTGCGGGCGGCTGCCGCGTCGACGCCGGCTTTTGCGGCAACCGCCGCTGCGTTGTCCGGCGCGGAAATGTCGACGTCGTCTACCCAGTACGCGCGAAACAGCGCCTTCGCAACGCGGGGGACGCCGGCGTGATCGTGCGCCTTCTGCCACATCACGATGCGCGCCGCCGCCTGCGTCGGGATCGGAAAGCGCGACGGCATATGAAAGTCGGCAACGCCATGGAAGCGCGCGCTTCGTTCCATGTCGTGCCTCGAATAGTCGCCCTTCAGCGGATAGTCGACGAGCGGCGCGGTGCCGACGTGCTTGAACACGACGCCGAGCAACATCGGCCGCCATTCGACTGCGCGCCCATGCTTCGCCGCAAGCGCGTCGATCTTCTGCGCCGCGAGATAGCCATACGGCGATGAAAAGTCGAAATAGAAGTCGATCGGCGCGGCCATCGGGTTTCCCTTCGTATTGCGGTTTCAGCCGGCAATCGCGCGGCCGATCACCAGACGCTGGATTTCGCTCGTGCCTTCGTAGATCTGGCACACGCGCACGTCGCGGTAGATCCGCTCGACGGGAAAGTCGCCGACGTAGCCGTAGCCGCCATGGATCTGGATCGCGTCGGAACACACGCGCTCGGCCATTTCGGAGGCGAAGAGCTTCGCCATCGACGCCTCTTTCAGGCACGGCAGGCCCGCATCGCGCAACGCCGCGGCGTGCCAGACCATCTGCCGGGCGACTTCGATGTGCGTCGCCATGTCGGCCAGCTTGAAGTTGACCGCCTGATGCTCGGTCAACGGCTTGCCGAAGCTCGTCCGCTCGCGGCCGTACGCCAACGCCGCCTCGAAGGCCGCGCGGGCCATTCCGACCGCTTGCGCGGCGATGCCGATGCGGCCCGCTTCCAGATTCGAAAGGGCAATGCGATAGCCTTCGCCCTCGCGCCCGAGGAGGTTCGCGACCGGCACCCTGCAGTTCTCGAACACGATCTGCGCGGTGTCGGACGCGCGCTGGCCGAGCTTCTCCTCGATGCGCGCGACGATGTAGCCAGGCGTCTTGGTGTCGACCACGAAGGCCGAGATACCCTTCTTGCCAGCCGCGCGGTCGGTGACCGCGAAGACGACGGCGACGTCGGCGTTCTTGCCGGTGGTGATGAATTGCTTGACGCCGTTCAGCACGTAATGATCGCCGGCACGCTCCGCGCGCGTCGCGATCGCGCCGGCGTCGGAGCCGACGTGCGGCTCGGTGAGACAGAAACAGCCGAGCCATTCGCCGCGAGCGAGCGGCTGCAGATACTTCTCCCGTTGCGCATCGTTGCCGAACGCGTGGATCGGCCCGCAGACGACCGAGTTCTGCACGCTCACGATCGTGGACGTCGCGCCATCGCCGGCGGCGATTTCCTCCAGCGTTACGGCGAGTGAAACGTAATCGAGCCCGGCGCCGCCCCAACGCTCGGGCGTGACGACACCGAGTGCGCCGAGGCCACCCAGCGCCGCAAGCTCTTCGCGGGGGAAATGATGCTCGCGGTCCCAGCGCGCGGCGTTCGGCGCGAGCTCCGCCTGCGAGAAAGAGCGGATCGCCTCGCGGATCTGCGCCTGCGTGTCGGTCAGAATCATGAGCTCAATGCAATGGAACGACGGACGGCGCCGCCGCAGCGCGTGCCGGCCAGTTGATGATGAACACGCCGGCGACGACCAGCGCGGCGCCGACGATCATCGACAGCGTTAGCGGCTCACCCAGCATCAGCACGCCCAGCGTGATTGCGGCAATCGGCACCAGGTTGACGAAGACAGCCGAGCGTGCCGGTCCGATGGTCTGCACGCCATCGTAGAACCAGATATAGGCGAGCGCCGTGGTGAACAGCCCCAGGAACGCGAGCGCGACCCAGCCGCGCGTTGTCGCTGCGGGAACCACGAGATCGCCGGTCGCGGAGGCGACGACGACGAGGAGGAGCGTGCCCACAACCGCCGAATACGTTGTTGCGGCAAGCGGCGAGAGTTTGTTGAGCAGCTGCTTCCCGATCAGCGTGTAGGCAGCCCACGACAGCACGCAGGCGAAAAGGGCAGCCTCGCCGACCCCGGCGTGACCGGCGAAAAGCGCGAGCGGATTGCCGTGCCCGAGCTCGATCGCGACGCCGAGAAGCGCGATCGCGATGCCACCGCCTTGGCGCAGCGTGAAGCGCTCGTGCTGGAACAGCGCTCCGCCGAGCAGCGTCGCTGCCGGTATCGTCGCTATGATCAGCGATCCGCGCGACGCGGTGACGCTCCGCATGCCGTACAGGAACAGAACGTTGTAGAGGACGACGCCCGTTACTCCGAGCAGGCATACCCTGATGATCTGCGCTTGGGAAAGTCGCGGGAAACCGCGCTCTAGCGCGAACAGCAGTCCCAGCAATGCGGTCGTCGCGATCAGATAACGCCACAACGCCGCGGTCGGCGCGGCCATCTCGAGCGCGACGATTCGCGCCGCGATGAACGAGCCACCCCAGATGAGCGCAACGCAGACCAGCTTCGCGTAGACTGCGCGATTCGTGGCGATCATCATCGCCGGTCGTCCAGCGCGAGTCGCAACGCAAGCGCAGCGAAGACGCCGGCAAGCACTCGTTTCGACCCGCGCGAGAATCCGGGCCGCGCATCGAGCCACGCGCGCACGCGAGCGGCCGCGAGCACGCAGGACGCGTCGAACACGAACACGATTGCGAGCTCGCTAACGCCGAGGACGAGACTCTGCGCCAGCACGCTGCCCTGCGCGGGATCGACGAACTGCGGAAACAGTGCCAGCTGGAACAGCGCAACCTTGGGATTGAGCACGCCGGTCACGACGCCATCGCGATACAGTCGCTGCATCGACGCCGCCGCCGGTTGAGCGCTCGCCGTTGCCGTGGGCGCACGCCAGGTCTGCCACGCGAGCCACGCGAGATACACAGCGCCTGCCCAGCGCACTGCCTCGTACGCCGCCGGTACAGTCGCAAGCAACGCCGAGAGCCCGAGCGCCGCAGCCAATACGTGGACAGCGAGTCCGGTCTCGGTGCCCGCAAGCGAGACGAGACCGGCCGCACGGCCCTGGACGAGCGTGCGCGACACGAGATAGAGCAGATTGGGTCCGGGCGTCACCGCAAGCGCGGCGCAGGCAACGCAGAAAACGAGCCACGTGGCAAGCGGAACCATCGTCAAACGCGCTCGATCGCCATTGCGGTTGCTTCGCCACCCCCGATGCAAAGCGATGCCACGCCGCGCTTCTTGTTGTGCTTGCGGAGCGCCCCGAGCAGCGTGACGATGATCCGCGCGCCCGATGCGCCGATCGGATGGCCAAGCGCGCACGCCCCGCCGTGGATGTTCACCGCCTCATGCACGATGCCGTGGTCCTTCATCGCGGCCATCGTGACCACGGCGAACGCTTCGTTGATCTCGAAGAGGTCGACGTCCTTGGTCGTCCAGCCGGTCCTCTTGTAGAGCTTTTCGATCGCGCCGACCGGGGCGGTCGTGAACCAGCCCGGCTCCTGCGCATGCGTCGCGTGACCTACGATGACGGCGAGCGGCTTAAGCCCCCGCTTTTCGGCGGTCGAGCGTCGCATCAGCACGAGTGCGGCAGCTCCGTCGGAAATCGAGCTCGAGTTGGCAGCGGTCACCGTGCCATCCTTGCGAAACGCGGGTCGCAGCGTCGGGATCTTGTCGGGCGATGCCTTTGCCGGCTGCTCGTCCTTGTCGATCACGACGTCGCCCTTGCGGCTCGGCACCGTCACCGGCGTCGTTTCCCAGGCGAACGTGCCGTCGTTGTTGGCGGCGAGCGCACGCGAGAGCGATGCCAGCGCGAAGGCATCCTGCGCCTCACGGGTGAACGTGTATTTCGACGCGCATTCCTCGGCGAACGTTCCCATCAGCCGGCCCTTGTCGTAAGCATCCTCGAGCCCGTCGAGGAACATGTGATCCTGCACGACCTGATGTCCCATCCGATAGCCCGCGCGCGCCTTCGGCAACAAATACGGCGCGTTCGACATGCTCTCCATCCCGCCGGCGACGATGATGTCGCTCGTGCCCGCAACGAGCGCATCGTGCGCGAGCATCGTCGCTTCCATCGCCGATCCGCACATCTTGTTGACGGTGGTGCAGCCCGTGGCGAGCGGCAGTCCGGCTTTGATTGCCGCCTGACGCGCCGGCGCCTGGCCCTGGCCGGCGGGCAACACGCAACCGAAGATCACCTTCTCAACATCGGCAGGCTTGAGGCCGGCGCGCTCCACGGCCGCGCGGATTGCGACAGCGCCGAGATCGCTCGCCGCGAGTGCTGCGAAGTCGCCCTGAAAGGCGCCCATCGGGGTTCGTGCGGCGCCGACGATGACAACCGGATCGTTGGTCATGATTAACTCCTGAGCTTCCGATATTGGCACGTCATTCGCGCGGAGGCGGGAATCCAGCGTCGTTCGCCGAAAGTCACTGGGTCCCCGCCTCCGCGGGGACGACGAACAAATCTACTTCGTCTCGTTGAACAGTTCGCGTCCGATCAGCATCCGGCGAATCTCCGACGTCCCGGCACCGATCTCGTAGAGTTTGGCGTCGCGCCACAGGCGCCCCGTCGCATAGTCGTTGATGTAGCCGTTGCCGCCGAGCGCCTGGATCGCTTCGCCCGCCATCCACGTCGCCTTCTCGGACGCGTAGAGAATCGCGCCGGCCGCATCCTTGCGCGCGGAGCGCCCCGCGAGATCGCCGCGGTCGAGCGCCTCGCCCACCGCGTAGACGTAGGCGCGGCAAGCGTTCATCGTCGTATACATGTCGGCGATCTTGCCCTGCATCAACTGGAACTCGCCGATGGGCTGGCCGAACTGCTGCCGCTCGTGGACGTAGGGCAGCACCGCGTCCATGCACGCGGCCATGATGCCGAGCGGCCCGCCGGCGAGCACCGCGCGCTCGTAGTCGAGGCCGCTCATCAGCACGTTGGCGCCGTTCCCTTCTCCGCCCAGGACGCTCAAAGCCGGCACGCGGCAGTTCTCGAAGACGAGCTCGCAGGTGTTCGATCCGCGCATCCCGAGCTTGTCCAGCTTTTGCGCTGTTGAAAAGCCGGGCATCCCTTTCTCGATGATAAAGGCCGTGATCCCACGCGGCCCCGCCTGTGGATCGGTCTTCGCGTAAACGACCAGTGTATGGGCGTCGGGCCCGTTGGTGATCCACATCTTGCTGCCGTTGAGGATGTAATCATCTCCGGCGCGGTCCGCGCGCAGACGCATCGACACGACATCCGAGCCCGAGCCGGGCTCGCTCATCGCCAGCGCGCCAACGTGCTCGCCCGAGACGAGCGTCGGCAGGTATTTTTGCTTCTGCGCTGCGCTTCCGTTGCGGCGGATCTGGTTGACGCACAGGTTCGAGTGCGCGCCATACGACAGCCCGATCGACGCGGACGCGCGGCTGATTTCCTCCATCGCCACGATGTGCGCGAGATAACCCATCGCGGTGCCGCCGTACTCTTCCTCGACGGTGATTCCGAGCACGCCCAGGTCGCCCATCTTGCGCCACAAGTCCATCGGGAACGTGTTGGTCCGATCGATGTCGGCAGCGCGCGGCGCGATTTCGTCGGCGGCGAATTGGCGCACCGTGGCGCGCAGCATGTCGATCGTCTCGCCGTGACGGAAGTCGAGCGCGGGGAAGTCTTGCATGGTCATTCCTCGATAGGCGGCGGATTCCTAGATCACGAAGGTCGCGTAGAAAGCGTTCATCCGCTCTGCCGTCCCGTGTTTCTTCGTGCTCTTCGTGTCCTTCGTGGTTCGGAGTTTCGCATTTCGTTCGGCTCATCCATCCGTCTTGCCGTGCATCACCATCAACGTCTGCTGCATCACCGCGACCAGCGTGCGCTTTCCCTCATGCTCGGCATGGACCTCGCCGCGGGTAATCGCGAGCGTGCGGCCGGGCTTCAGAACGAAGCCCTCGGCCACGAGGCGCTCGCCGTTGGCCGGCGCGAGCAGGTTCAGCTTGAACTCGACGGTCAGCACCGATGCATTCGCCGGAAACAGAGTGAAGCCCGCATAGCCGCCGGCAGAATCGATGATCGCGCCGACGATCCCCGCGTGCACGTAGCCATGCTGCTGCGCGACCTCCGGACGCGGGACAAGCGTGATTGCGCAGTAGCCCGGCTGCACGTCGGCGAGGACCGCGCCGATCAGGCGCATTGCGCCCTGCCGCGCGAAGCTCGTGCGCACGCGCTCGGCATAACCCGGATCGAGCGGCTTCCAGTGCGCGCGGGCGTCGGCGCGGAGGGGAGCGACCATGGACACGGCGGCGAAATGGCGTTCGAAAATGAAGGTGGCTACAAGGCGCAGCGAACCGGTTACTCTACTTGACGTTTACGTAAACGTCAATCGGGCGCCGCAGGGGTCTTTAGCCTGCGCGCGCCGGCTTTGCCGGCCGCACTGTCTTCAGGCGACGGCGGCAGTCCCGCTCCAGCACCGCAATCTCCCCCAGCACGGCGTCGATGTCCTCGCGCTGCTGCAGGAGCATCGTGCGCCGGTCGGCAAGCATTTGCAGGAATTTGGCGAGCTGCGGCCGTTCGTTGCCCGTCGTGGCGTAGATGTCGAAAAGCTCGCGGATCTCGGAGAGCGCGAGCCCGAGCCGCTTGCCACGCATGATCAATTTGATCCGCGTCCGCTCGCGTTCGCCGTAAATGCGCGTCTGGCCGCGCCGCGCCGGCGCGAGCAGGCCGCAATCCTCGTAGAAGCGGATCGCGCGCGTCGTCAGGGCGAATTCCTGCGCCAGGTCGGAGATCGAATACGTCGGCGACGCGCGGTCGACGGTTTTTCGTGTCGACGCCGACGGGGCTCCGGCGGGAGGATTGATCCCAGTCATCGTCAGGCGGATTCGGAAGGTCGCGCGAAGGCAGCGGCAATCAACTCACGATACCATACCGGGTTGACAGCTCTCCGGGATTCACCGACGATGTTGCATTGCACAAAATCAGGCGCCGCAGCGCACGGCGCTCTATCGAATCGTCGAGCAACGCTGATTCGATTCGTCGCCATTCCCGCGTGAATCTCATGACCGCCGCGATGCCCGCCGTGCTCGACTACCCATTCGCCGCTCCGCCGGCGCCGGGCGAGCTCATCGAGGTTGCGCCGCGGATTGGGTGGCTGCGGATGCCGCTGCCCTTCGCGCTCGATCATATCAATCTGTGGTTGCTCACCGGTGCCGATGGCGCGACGCTCGTCGATTGCGGCTACGGCAATGAGGCGACCCGCGTGTTGTGGGAGCGTCATTTCGCGACGTCGCTTTCGAGCTGCGGGATCAAGCGAATCATCGCGACGCATTGCCATCCCGATCATGTCGGCAACGCCGCGTGGCTCGCAAAGCGTTTCGCCGTCCCCGTGACGATGACGCACGCGGAGTTTCTGACCGCGCACGCCATTTTTCACGAGCGCGCCGGCCATGGCGTCGCATCCACAGTCGACCTGTTCCGCCGGCACGGCATGGCGGACGATCATCTTGCCGCCCTCGCCGCGCGCGGCAATGCGTATCGACGCGGAGTGCCGGGGCTGCCCGAGTCGTTCGATCGGCTGCTCGATGGCGATGAGCGACGAGCCGGCGAAACGACGTGGCGCATCATCGAAGGCCACGGCCACTCGCCGGAGCACGCGTCGCTCTTCTCGGCGGAGCGAGGCGTGCTCATTTCGGGCGACATGCTGCTGCCGAAGATCAGCACCAACGTGAGCGTGTGGGCGTCCGAGCCCGACGGCGATCCGCTCGGCCGCTTTCTCGCGTCGATCGCCGCTTTCGAGAAGCTGCCGCCGGAGACGCTCGTGCTGCCGTCGCATGGCCTGCCCTTCCGCGGGATTGCCGTGCGCGTCGGACAACTGGGCGCGCATCACGTCGCCAGGCTCGACGAGCTTGCCGCGGCCGTCACCAGCGCGGCAACCTCGCTCACCGCCGCCGATCTCGTCCCGGTGCTGTTCCGGCGCGAGCTCGACCTGCAGCAGCGCTTTTTCGCGATGGGCGAAGCGATCGCCCACCTCAATCGCCTGTGGCACGGCCGGCGACTCGATCGCCACGTGTCCGCCGACGGAATGATCCGCTTCGCCCCGTCCCATCACGCGTAACCGAACGATCCCCGCAGAAAGCGCGCCCATGTCCACGACCGCCAAGACCGCTTCCCCAACCGATACCGCACCGACGCCTGCCTACGATCCGGTCGCCCTTGCCGAGTCGCTCGCCTGCGCCGCCGAGAAAAGCGCCAAGCTGATGGGGGATTTCGCCGCGCATCAGGCCAAGGCCGGCAAATCGCTGGTCGCCGACGAGCTCGGCATCGGGCAGGCCTTCATGGAGCTTGCGGCGAAGATGCTCGCGAATCCTTACCGGCTCGCCGAAACGCAGATGAACCTGTGGTGGGATTACATGAATCTGTGGCAGGCATCGACTATGAAGATGCTGGGCGCGCCGGCGGAGCCGGTGGTGGCGCCGACCAAGGGCGACAAGCGCTTTCGGCACGAAGACTGGGAGGAGCACTTCCTGTTCGACTACATGAAGCAGGGCTATCTCATCACCGCGCGCTGGCTGCACGACGCCGTCGCCAGCGTCGAAGGCCTGGACGAAGGCACGAAAAAGAAGGTCGACTTCTTCACGCGCCAGTACATCGACGCGCTGGCGCCCTCGAATTTCGCGCTCACCAATCCCGAGGTCTTTCGCGAGACGATCGCCACCGGCGGCCAGAACCTGGTCAAGGGATTGCACAACCTGCTCGACGACATCGAGCGCGGCAACGGCCAGCTCAAGATCTCGATGACCGACACCAAGGCCTTCGAGCTCGGCGTCAACATCGCCACCACGCCGGGGAAGATCGTCTACCAGAACGACCTGATGCAGCTGATCCAGTACGAGCCGACGACCAAGAAAGTCGCCAAGCATCCGCTGCTGATCATGCCGCCGTGGATCAACAAGTACTACATCCTCGACCTGCGCGAGAAAAATTCGTTGATCAAGTGGGCGGTCGACCAGGGCCTGACCGTCTTCGTGATGTCCTGGGTCAACCCGGACGCCAAGCTCGCGCACAAGGACTTCGAGGATTATCTCGTCGAAGGCCCGCTCGCAGCGCTCGACGCGATCGAGAAGGCGACCGGCGAGGCGGAGGTCAACGTGCTCGGCTACTGCCTCGGCGGCACGCTGCTCGCGGCGACGCTCGCGTACATGGCCCCGAAAAAGGACAAGCGGATCGTCAGCGCGTCGTTCATGACCTCGCTCGTCGACTTCACCCGCTCGGGCGAGCTCGAGGTGTTCATCGACGAGGCACAGGTCGCCTCGCTCGAGCGCAAGATGAGCGAGCGCGGCTATCTCGAGGGCAGCGAGATGGCGACGACGTTCAACATGCTGCGCTCCAACGATCTCATCTGGTCGTTCGTCATCAACAACTACCTGATGGGACGCGACCCATTTCCGTTCGACCTCCTGCACTGGAACCAGGATGCAACCCGGATGCCGGCGACGATGCACAGCTTCTATCTGCGCAACATGTACATGAAGAATCTGCTGCGCGAGCCCGGCGGGATTACGCTCGCGGGCGTGCCGATCGATCTGTCGAAGGTGACGGTGCCCACCTATTTCGTGTCGGCGATCGAGGATCACATCGCGCCGTGGAAGGCGACCTACGCCGGACCGCGCCTTCTCTCGGGGAAGTCGCGTTTCGTGTTGTCGGGCTCGGGTCACATCGCCGGCATGATCAATCCGCCGGCCGCCAACAAGTACGGCTTCTGGATCAACGACAAATTGGCCGCCACGCCGGATGCATGGCTCGCAGGTGCGAAACAGCACGATGGCTCGTGGTGGAACGACTGGGCCCAATGGCTCGCGCCGCATCGCGGCCGCGAAGTGCCCGCGCGCATCCCGGGCAAGGGGAAGCTCAAGGTCATCGAAGCGGCCCCGGGAACGTACGCGCGGATCCGCGCCGACGGCAAATAGGCGGGCGAACTTCGGGCGAATTTCCGACTCACACGCAGCAACTGCTATAGTGAAACGATCATCGCTTCGCTCCTGGAGGACCACCATGCTCCGAACCGTTTCGCCGTTGACCGTCGTCGCTTTTGCAACCGCGCTCCTCGTGCCCGCGGCCTTTGCCCAGACCCAAGCGGCGCCACCGCCGGCATCGCAGGCGGCACCCGCCGTATGCACCGACTGCGGTGTCGTGCAATCGGTCCGCTATGTCGAGCAGAAGGGCGGAAGCTCGGGGGTCGGCATGGTCGCCGGCGGCGTCCTGGGCGGCGTCCTGGGCCATCAGATCGGCAGCGGCCGGGGCAACACCGTTGCGACGGTCGCAGGTGCCGCCGGCGGCGCGTACGTCGGCAACGAGATCGAAAAGAACAAGAACAAGAAATCCTACTGGACGGTGGCGCTCAGGATGGACAACGGTCAGACGCGGACCTTCACGTATAGCAACCAGCCGACGGTCCACGAGGGTGAGCGCGTCAAGCTCGTCGATGGCGGAAGACGCCTCGCGCTCCTCGGCAACTGAGCGCGCGGCACGCGCCGCATCCGCAAGGAAACGCCGGGCTTGCCCGGCGTTTTCGTTATTGCCGCGGTGGGGCGCCAGGATTGGGATTTTCCTTCGGCGCGGCCGGTGCGGCATGCGCGGGCTTCGCGTTCTCCTGCGCTGCCGCTCCCGGATGAGGTGGTACCGGTTGTCCTCCCCCATGCGGAACTACCGCGGCGGGCGCAGCGGACTGAGGAGCGGCAGGGGCCGCCACCGCGGGAG
>WNGE01005887.1_pt1 | contig 13765 bp, 12 predicted proteins | sample 5400651 | NCBI WGS metagenome assembly WNGE01 (sample SAMN13153370, study PRJNA577476) | soil metagenome | isolation source: 60 cm soil or saprolite under grassland replicate 2 | place: USA:California | collected 2016-06-15 | reverse complement strand
CCCTGGTGGAACGCCTCGACCTCGACCAGTACCACTATCTGCACGCGACGCGCGCGGAGTTTTTGCGCCGGCTCGATCGCTTCGAAGAGGCCCGCGCGGCCTACGATCGCGCGCTCGAGCTCGTTCACTCGGACGCCGAGCGGCGCTTCCTCGAGCGGCAGCTGGCACAACTCGAAGGGTGAAACAGTGTTCAACACTCGCTCCGCCGATCGTCCTAACCCGATCGGGCTACACGAAGTCGAGGTCGCGTCGATCGACGGTCGGCGAGTTCGAGTTCGCAACCTCGAAGCATTGGACGGGACGCCGATCGTCGACGTGAAGCCGGTGCTCAAGCGATCGAGGTAACGGCGCCGATCCTGTCATCGCGGTTACGATCGGCCGCGTGACTTGCCGTGGTGATCGGCGACCTGCAGCGTGAGGCTGAGCGGCAAGAACGCACTCGTCACCGGTACCTCCCGCGGAATCGGGCCGGCGATCGCAAGAGCACTGGCGGCGGAGGGCGCGCGCGTGCTCTGCCATGCCCGCCGCGAGGCCGACGCACGGGCACTGGCGGACGAGCTCGGCGGCGTGGCGATCGGCGGCGACCTATCTACGGAGGATGGCGTCGACTCGGTGGCGGCGCAGGCGGCCGGGGCCGCGCGCGAGCTCCACGTCCTCGTGCACAACGCGGCGATCAACCCGCGACCCGCCGAGCCGTTCGACGAAGTCGAACGAGGGATCTTCGACGAGGTCCTACGGGTGAACGTCGAGGCTCCGCTCTTCCTGACGCAGGCACTGCTCGGGCCGCTCAGGGCCGCCGGCGGCGCGCGCGTCGTCATCCTGTCCTCGCAGTCCGGGCAGTTGGCAGGAGGGATGCCCCCCGAGGGCCTGAGCTACCGGGTCTCGAAGGCCGCCGTGAACGCCGTCACCGCCGTTGCCGCAGCCGCACTGCGAGGCGAGGGCATCCTCGTCAACACCATGCACCCGGGCTGGGTCCGGACCGACATGGGAGGGCCGGCGGCACCGCTCTCGCCGGAGGAGGGAGCGGACACCGCGATCTATCTCGCCACGCTGCCGGACGACGGTCCCTCGGGGCGGTTCTTCTACGAGCGGCGCGAGATCGACTGGTAGTCAGGCCATCTCGACGGCCTCGAGGACGAACCCGAGGGCATGCGTCGTGTCGAAGTACGCGTAGCCGCCCCTGCCGCTGGGCGCGAATCCGTGGCCGGACTGGATGTTGGCGAAGCCGGCCGCCTCGAGGGCGGCGATCGTCTCCTCGAGCGAGCTGACGACGACCGCGAGATGGTGGATTCCTTCGCCACGCTCGGAAAGCCACTCGCTGTACAGGCTCTCGCCCTCGAGCGGCTCGATCAGCTCGAGCTCGGGCGCATCGCCGGCGTAGGCGAGCCTCATCGAGTGCACCGCGTCCGACCCGCGCAGCGTCATCCGCGCCACGTCGTTCGGACCGAAGTTGCTTCGCCGCCACTTCGTGTAGCCGAGCAGCGCCGAGTAGCGTTCGACGGCCTCGTCGCAGCTCGCGACGACGATGCCGACCTGATGGATCGGCGGCGTGCCGGGCGCACGGAGCCCGCTAAGGAGGCTCTCGATCGGTCTGTCCTGCACGGTCCGCTCGATCCGAGAGACTATCGATGCGGGATGCACAGGCTCGGCTTCGATCGCGGATGGCGCTTCCATCTCGGGGACATCGCCGACGCGATCTGGCACGCGAGCCTCGACGACTCCGGCTGGCGACCCGTCGATCTCCCTCACGACTGGAGCATCGAGCTCGACCGCGACCCGGCGAGCCCCAGCGGCAGCGCCGGCGGGTTCTTCCCCACGGGCGTGGGGTGGTACCAGAAGCGCTTCTCCGCCCCGGACGACTGGCGTGACAAGACGGTGCTCGTCGAGTTCGAGGGCGTCTACATGAACGCGGAGGTCTGGCTCGACGGGCACTTCCTCGGCAGGCACCCCTACGGCTACACGAGCTTCCTGCACGACCTCACGCCTCACGTCGAGATCGGCGACGAGAACGTGCTCCGGGTGCTGGTGAACAACGCCTGCCAGCCCAACAGCCGCTGGTACTCCGGCTCGGGGATCTACCGTCACGTCTGGCTCTGGCTCGGCGATCGCCTGCACGTCGCTCCGCACGCCGTCGCGGTCACGACGCCCGAGGTCTCGCCCACCGAGGCCACGGTCCGCGCCTGCACCGCCGTCGAGAACGAGACGCAGGTCGACCAGGAGGTGACGCTGCGGTCGCGCGTCGTCGCGCCCGGCGGCAGGACGGCCGACTCGGTCGACGCGTCGGAGACGATTCCCGCCGGCGGCCGACTGGACTACGCCCAGGAGCTGGCGGTCCGCCGGCCGAAGCTCTGGTCGCCGGAGACGCCCCAGCTCTACCGGCTCGAGACGGAGGTCCGCGTCGGCAAGAAGGTCGTCGACGCATGCACGACCCCGTTCGGCATCCGCAGCCTCGAGCTCAGCGCCGAGAAGGGCTTCGAGCTCAACGGCGAGCAGCTCGAGCTCAGGGGCGGCTGCGTCCATCACGACAACGGCGCGCTCGGCGCGGCGTCCTTCGACCGCGCGGAGGAGCGCAAGGTGGAGCTGCTCAAGGCGGCCGGCTTCAACGCCGTCCGCTGCGCGCACAATCCGCCGGCGCCGGCGTTCCTCGACGCCTGCGATCGCCTCGGCCTGCTCGTCATCGACGAGGCGTTCGACTGCTGGCGGAACGGCAAGAACGTCTCCGACTACCACGTGAGCTTCGACGACTGGTGGCGGCGCGACCTCGAGGCGATGCTCGTGCGCGACCGCAACCATCCCAGCGTGATCATGTGGAGCATCGGCAACGAGCTCGTCGAGCGCGGCTTGCCCGAGGGGGCGAGGCTCGCCCGCGTTCTCGCCGACCACGTTCGCAGCGTCGATCCGACCCGGCCGGTGACGGCCGGCATCAACGGCGGGCACGGCGGCTGGCCGTGGCAGCGGCTCGACGACCTCTTCGCGGCGCTGGACGTCTGCGGCTACAACTACGCGCAGGCCGAGTATCGCCGTGACCACGCCCGTCTTCCAGGGCGCGTCGTCTACGGGTCGGAGTCGATGGCCACGGACGCGTTCGAGCACTGGACGAGCGTGCTGGAGCTCGACCACGTGATCGGCGACTTCGTCTGGACCGCGCTCGACTACCTGGGGGAGGCGGGCGTCGGCCGGGTGCACTTCGGGGGAGACGAGGAGCCGTTCCTTGGCGGCTATCCGTGGCACCACGCGAACTGCGGCGACCTGGACCTCTGCGGCTTCAAGCGGCCGCAGTCCTTCTACCGGGACGTGCTCTGGCAGAACGGCGATCTCCTCTTCATCGCGGTGCACGCGCCGTTGCCCGCAGGGAAGACGCCTACCATCACCCCCTGGGGCTGGCCGGATGTCCGACCGAGCTGGACCTGGCCGGGCAGCGACGGCCTGCCGTTCCGGGTGGACGTCTACTCGGCCTGCGAGACCGTCGAGCTGTTCCTGGACGGCGAGTCGCTCGGCACGAAGCCGTCCGGCCGCGAGGAGCGGTTCACGGCCACGTTCGACGTGCCGTACCGGCCCGGGACGCTGCGAGCCGTGGGATCGAACGGCGGTCTGCAGGTTGCCGCGTGCGACCTCACGACCGTCGGCGAGCCGGCGCGAATCGTGCTGACGCCCGACCGCGACACGATCCGGAGTAACCCCGACGACCTGAGCTTCGTCACCGTCGAGGTCGTGGACGCGGCAGGTCTGATGCATCCGAACGCCGACCACGTCGTCTCGTTCGCCGTCGAAGGCGCGGGCGCGATCGCCGCTGTGGCGAACGGCGATCCGGTGAGCACCGAGCGCTATACCGGCGACCGGCGCTCGGTGCACCGGGGCCGCTGCCTCGTGGTGGTGAGGTCCAGCGGGGAGCGCGGTGAGATTCGCCTGCGAGCCGACGCCGAGGGTCTCGCCGGAGCCGAGACGACCGTTCGCGTCGCGTGACGGCGATCCGCGCTCGCTGCGTCGTCAATCCCGGCTGCAGCCTCGGCGAGGGGCCGATGTGGGATGCCGCCTCGCAGCGGCTCTACTGGGTGGACATCCTCGTGAACCGCATCTACCGCTACGACCCCGCCGACACGAGCACGGCCTTCTGGACGACGCCGGAGCACGTCGGCTTCGTCGTCTTCGGGACGGACGGAACGCTGGTGGCCGGCTTCAAGTCGGGACTCCATCGGGTCAGGCTGAACGACGACGGGACGGTGACGGCGTCGCGCGTCGACCGCGTCGACGGCAACCGCGACGACGTGCGCTTCAACGACGCGACCTGCGACGCGGAGGGACGGATCTGGGCATGCACGCTCGGCGGCTCCCCGGCCCGGCCGCTCGGAACCTACTACCGCTACGACGCCGACCTGAGCCGGCGCACCGTGGACGACGGCTACCTCGTGGCCAACGGCCCCGCGCTCAGCCCGGACGGTCGCTTGCTCTACACGGTCGAGACGGCCGGCCACCCGGCTCGGCGGAGGGGCGTCTACGTCTCGCGGATCACGCCGGGCGGGGAGCTGGAGGAGCAACGGCTGCTGATCGGCTGGGAGGAGCACGACTCCGTTCCCGACGGCGTCGTCACCGACAGCGAGGGCAACCTCTGGCTCGGCGAGTTCCACGGCAACGTTCTCCGCCGTTTCGATCCGGAGGGCGAGCAGACGGCGGCCGTGCAGCTCCCGGCCTGGAACGTCACCAAGGCCGCGTTCGGCGGCGAGCGCGGCGACCTGCTCTTCGTCACGAGCGCCCGCATCGAGGTGGACGCGGAGACGCTGGCCCGCTATCCGGACACCGGCGGCGTCGTGGAGGTGTCGGGTACGGGCGCGCGGATTTCTGCGACTGCCTCCGAGTAGGGTCTCGTCATGAAGATCGCCTCGGTCGAGCCGCTCGTCGTCGACGTCGGCTCGCGCAACTGGCTCTTCGTCGTCGTCGAGACCGACGAGGGACTGAGCGGGATCGGCGAGGGGAGCCTGCCGGGCCATCCGCTCGCCGTGGCGGCCGCGGTCGAGGAGTACCGGGAGTACGTCGTCGGGGAAGAGCCGGGACGGATCCAGCACCTCTGGCAGCGGATGTACCGGCAGCCGTTCTTCCGCAGCGGCGCCGTGACGCTCTCCGCGATGAGCGCGATCGAGCAGGCGCTCTGGGACGTCAAGGGCAAGGTCGCCGGTCTCCCGGTCTACGAGCTGCTCGGCGGCCGCTGCCACGATCGCATCAAGCTGTACGCCAACGGCCCGAGCGGCGCGAGCCTCGAGGAGTACGCGGACAGCGCCCGCGCGCTCGTCGAGCGGGGATTCACGGCGCTGAAGACCGGCGACGCGATCCCCGTCCTGCCGGTGCAGGGCGACGGCGTCTTCCGGCGCGCGGCCGAGCGCGTCGAGGCGCTGCGGGACGCCGTCGGCGAGGACGTCGAGATCGCCTGGGACGCGCACGGCCGCCTCGCGCCGGCGATGTCGATCAAGCTCGCGCGCGCCCTCGAGCCCTACAACATCTGGTTCCTGGAGGAGCCCGCGCTGCCGGAGAACGCGAAGGGGCTGGCGCAGGTCGCGCGGGCGACGTCCATCCCGGTCGCGACCGGGGAGCGCCTGTTCACGAAGTGGGCCTTCCGCGAGGTGCTCGAGCTCGGCGGCGCGGCGCTGCTCCAGCCGGATCTCTCTCACTGCGGCGGCGTCCTCGAGGCGCGGGCGATCGCCACGATGGCCGAGGTCTACTACTGCGGCTTCGCGCCGCACAACCCACTCGGCCCCGTCAACACGATCGTCTCGGCCCACGTCGGCATGGCCTCGCCGAACTTCGTCGCGCTCGAGACCTGCCTCTACCCGCCGGAGTGGACCCGGGAGCTCCTGACCGAGCCGCTGGAGCTCCAGGACGGCTACCTCGAGCTCTCGGACAGGCCCGGCTGGGGCGTGGAGCTCGACGTCGAGCTCTGCCGCCGCCACCCCTACGCGCCGTACACGCTGCCCACCCTCCGGCATCCGAGCGGCGCGATCGCCGACTGGTAGGCGCATGGCCGCGAAGGTCCGGCTCGGGTTCGTCGGTGCGGGCTTCATGGGCCAGCTCGCGCACATCCGCAACTACGCCCTGCTCCACGACGAGTGCGAGCTGGTTGCGCTCGCCGAGCCGCGACGGCGCACCGCCGAGCTGGTCGCGGCGCGCTACGGGATCGAGCACGTCTACCGCGACCACCGCGAGCTGCTCGAGTCCGAGACGCTCGACGGGATCGTGGCCTCGCAGAGGTACACGTACCACGCGACGCTCCTCCCCGAGCTCTACCCGCACGCGCCCCACCTGTTCACCGAGAAGCCGCTCGCGCTCGGCCCGGCGACCGGCGACCGGCTCGCACGCCTCGCAAACGCGGCCGGCTGCGTGCACATGCTCGGGTACCACCGCCGCTGCGATCCGGCCGCCGTCGAGGCCAAGCGGACCGTCGATGCGTGGCAGGCGAGCGGCGAGGTAGGCGCGCTCCGGTATCTGCGGATCTGCTACCCGGCCGGCGACTGGATCGCGAACGCGAACGCTGCGGTGATCGACGCCGGCGAGGAGCCGCCGTCGTTTCCTGCCGAGGAGCCGCCGGCCGAGCTCGCGGCCGACGACGCGTCCTGGGCGCTGGCGACCGGCGCCAACGAGCTCGTCCATCCGCTCAACCTGCTCCGGCACTTCCTCGGCGAGCGCTACCGGGTCGCCTTCGTACACGCCTCCGGCCGGCTCTACGCGTTCGAGAGCGAGTCAGGCGTCCCGGCGACGATCGAGGTGGCGCCGTACCGCGTGACCGTCGGGTTCGAGGAGGAGATCTTCGTCGCGTTCGAGCGTGGCTACGTCCGGCTTCGTCCCGCGCCGGCGCTGGCGATCAATCGCGCGGGCACGCTCGAGGTCTACCGCGATCCAGGAGCCGGCGGGACACCCGAGCGGATCTCGCCGCAGCTGCCCCCGGTCGATCCGATGCACGCGCAGGCCGCAGCCTTCCTGCGCGTTTGCCGTGGTGAGGCGCCGCCGCCCACCGCTGCCGCCGAGGCCGCCGAGGACCTGCATCTCGTCTCCGACATCGTTCTTGCCCGCGTCGAGCTGCCGGGCGCTCAGGAAGCGATCCGCGCCGACCGCGCCGACCGCGCCCGCGCCTGGCAGGAACGACTCGGCGCGATGGCGGACGCCCGACCTCTGCGGTGAGCGCTCACTCCGACAGGAGCCAGCCGAGCGTGTTGACCGCTGCTCGCCGGAAGCCCTCGCAGTCCAGCGCCTTCAAGTCGTGGCCGTTCGCGAGGAACGCCGTGCGTCCGGCGCCGGATACCCGACCACCTTCGGCCGTCACGATCATCGGCAGCCGCAGGCCGTGGTACGGCGCCCACGCATGCACGGTGAAGTCCATGCCCGGAGCGATCTGGACGTTGCAGTAGAGCTCGTCCTCGAGCTCGAAGTCGTCCACGCCCGCCACCACGGGATGGCCCGTCGGCTCCACGGAGATCGTGCAGCTCCCGTACCGGGTGTGGTTGGTGACCCGCCAGTCCCAGCGAAAGCCGACGAGGCCCCCGAACTCCGGCCAGTCGTCGAAGCTCGCAATCCCGCCGTTCCAGCCCAGGACCGGCCTTCCCGACGACACGTGGTCGACGAAGACGCGCTTCTGCGCGTCCGTCGCCGCCGTGTAGGAACAGGGCTCGACGCCCTCGGGCCAAACGTCGCGATCCGGTGCGCAGCCGGTCCAGTGCATACCGGCCAGGACCAGGAGGTCGCAGGCGTCCAGGTGATCGAACGCCGACGCACCGGGATGGCAGACGATCTCGGCCCGTTCGCCGAGATCCTCCTGCAGGAGGGCGAATTGCGCAGCCACCGGATGGTATGGGCCGCCGCTCAGGACCAGAATGCGCGGGCGCATGGCCGACCTTCTCAGCCGGCGCGGGCGGCGTCGCCGACGGCGATCGCGCTGCCGCTGTCCGGATCGAAGAAGTGGCAGAGCTTCGGGTCGAGGCCGAGCCGGATGGTCTTCCCCATGCCGGAGCGGCTGGTCGAGAGCAGCCGTGCGGTGAAGATCGCACGCTCGTCGGCCAGCAGGGCGGCATGCTCCTCGCCGGCCTGTGCCCGGACCAGGTCGTCGGACTCGACCGCGGCAACCTCGAGCGGGAAGAAGACGAGGACCTCCGCCCCGAGGTTCTCCTGGACCGCGACCTCTCCCTCGATCGACCAGGGGCTCGTCTGACCGTCGACCAGCTCGGTCAGGTGCTCGGGGCGGACGCCGAGGATGACGCGCGAGGGTAGGTGCCCGGTATCTGCGCCGAACGCCGAGAGCGGTAGCGAGAAGCCGCCGAAATTGAGCGCTCCGGCGTCGACGCTGGCCTCCACGAGGTTCATGGCCGGCGAGCCGATGAACGCGGCGACGAACAGGTTGACCGGCGACCAGTAGAGGGCCTGAGGCGCGTCGACCTGCTGGATCTTGCCCTTGTTCATGACGGCCGCGCGCTGGCCGAGCGTCATCGCCTCCACCTGGTCGTGCGTGACGTAGACCGTGGTGACGCCGAGCTGCGCGTGCAGTTGCGCGAGGTCGGCGCGCACGCGGACGCGGAGCTTCGCGTCGAGGTTCGAGAGCGGCTCGTCCATCAGGTAGACGGCCGGGCGGCGCGCGATCGCGCGCCCCATCGCGACGCGCTGGCGCTGCCCGCCCGAGAGGGCCAACGGGCGGCGGTCGAGCAGCTCCTCGAGACCGAGCAGACGTGCCGCCTCGGCGAGCCGCGCGCCGATCTCGATCCGGGGAGTGTGCCGCACCTTCAGTCCGAAGGCGATGTTCTTGCGCACGCTCATGTGCGGGTAGAGCGCGTAGTTCTGGAAGACCATGGCGATGTCGCGGTCCTTCGGCGCGACGTCGGTCACATCTCGGTCGCCGATGAACACCGATCCGTCCGTGACCTCCTCGAGCCCGCCGATGCACCTCAGGAGCGTCGTCTTGCCGCAGCCGGACGGGCCGACGAGGACGACGAACTCGCCGTCGCCGATCGTCAGCTCGACCCCGTCGACGGCACGAACGCCGTTGGGGAACGTCTTGACGACGCCCTTGAGACCGATGCCGCTCAACCCTTCAGTCCTGTCGTCACGATCCCTCGCGCCAGCTTCTTCTGCAGGGCGAAGAACAGGAACAGCACCGGCACCGTGAACATCATCGCGCTGGCGAGCGTGACGGAGGGGTAGGGGATCGTGCCGCTGGGATTGGTGTAGCCGCCGGCGATCTTCGGTCCCAGCGTCGTCTGCTTGTCGTAGAGCAGAAGGGCCGGGAAGATGTAGTCGCCCCAGACCCACGTGAACATGATGATGGACCCTGCCGCGAGCACCGCGCCCGAGTTCGGAAGATAGATGCTGAAGAAGATCCGCAGGCTTCCGCAGCCGTCGATCGCCGCAGCGTCGTGCAGCTCCGACGGGAAGTTCGCGTAGAACTGGCGGAAGAGGAAGATCAGGAACGGCACGGCTCCCAGACCCCACAGGAGCCACGGCCAGTAGGTGTTCACCAGGCCGGTGTGCGCGAAGATGACGAACTGCGGGATGAACGTGATGACGAACGGGACGAGCGTCGTCGCGAGCACGAACATGAACAGCACGTTGCGGCCCTTTGCCCGGTGTCGCGCGAAGCCGAAGCCGGCCAGTGCGCTCGTCAGCACGACCGGGATCGTGTAGACGACGCTCACGAAGATCGTGTTCTTGAGGTAGTGGGCGAACGGGAAGACGCCCGACCACGCGAAGCTGTAGTTCTCCCAGTGCAGCGGGTGGGGAATCAGCGGCCCGACGACGCCCAGGTTCCTGTCGCGGAGCGACCCGAGAACGCCCCAGACCAGCGGGAGGACGAAGACCGCGACGAGGAGGAACAGCACCCCGTACAGCGCGACACGCCGGGCGACCCGAGCGAGCGTCCAGGGCTTGCGACGCTGACCTTCCCTGTGCCGGAACCTCTTCATTTGCCGTACTGCTCCGTTCCGTAGTAGACCCAGAAGCGGCCGCTGAAGAAGAGCAGCGCCGTGATCGCAAGGAGCAGGACGACGAAGATCCAGATCATCGCCGCTCCGTAGCCGTAGTCGCCGTAGACGAAGATCTCCTGGAGCGCCTGCACGTTGAAGAGCCTGTTCGGCTCGGGCGGACTCGAGGCGATCCCCGCCGTCGTGTTGGTCGAGAGGAGGATCGGCTCGGCCACTACCTGCGCAGCCCTGATCAGGCTCCAGATGAGCTGGAACATGATCACGGGAGTCAGGAGCGGGAGCGTGACCATCCTGAAGACGGTCAGGCCGCCCGCCCCGTCGATGCGGGCCGCCTCGTAGAGCTCCTCGGGAATGCTCTGGAGCCCTGCGAGGAAGATGAGCATGCCGACGCCGGCGCTCCCCCAGAGCATGAGCGTGAGCAGCGTCGCCGTCGGGTGACCCACGAGCCAGTCGATCGAGCTCGAGCCTCCGACGGCGCCGATGATGCGATTCACGAGCCCCCCGTCCTGCGCGGTGACCGACTTCCAGATGTACGCGGTCGCCACGATCGGAATGACGGCCGGGAGGTAGAAGAGCGTGCGCCAGACGCCCAGGAGCTTGACGCGGCTGTTCAGCAGCATTGCGAGCGCGAGCTGGACCGCCATGGTCGACGGCACGAGGATCAGCGTGAACACGCCCGTCCGCTCGAGCGACTGCCAGAACTCGCGATCGTGCAGGGCGCGCGCGTAGTTCTCGGTGCCGACGAACCTCAGGGACGTGTGAAGGTTGAAGCCGTTGAAGTTCGAGAGCGAGATCGCGAAGCCGAGCGCAAGCGGAAGGATCGACAGCACGACGAAGCCGATCAGCCACGGCGAGATGAAGCCGTAGAAGGCGAGCGTCTCCCGTCTCCGGAAAGACGCCCGCCCCCTTCGGCTCGAAGCTACCGTGCTCGCAGCGACGGACTCTCGAGCTGTGGCCACCGGCTCCTCGGCACCACCCGCGTCGGCCTCAGCCGTTCTTTCCGGCCTTGATCGCCCGATTCGTGTCCGCCTCGACGTTGCTCATGAACTTCTTGAAGGAGAGGCTCCCCTTCACCGCATCCGGCAGGTACTTCAGGTACGCCTGCGCGACGGCCGTGCTGTCACCGAGTCCGATCAGGTTCGGATTGAACTTGAGCGTCACGTTCGACCTCGGCAGCTCGTGCATGAGCGTCTTGAACGCGGCTTTCTGGAACGCGTTGGTCTGCGGGATCCGGTCGAACAGCGACCTCTGCGCGGGGACGCCCCAGCCGATGCCGGCCCGGTCGCGGGCGGGCTTGCCGCCCATGTAGTACTCGAACACGGCCCACGCCTCGTCCGGATTCTTCGTCGCCTTGGCCATCACCCAGCCGGTGGCGGTGATGGTCGGGTCGAGCTTCTTGCCGCCCTGCCAGGTCGGCGACGGCAGGAGCCGCGTGCGCGAGAGCGCCTTCTTGTCGGTCGAGACCTGGCCGCTGAACCAGAAGCCGTACTGCGTCATGGCGACGGTGCCCTTGACGAAGCCGGGGCCCGACCAGCCGTCCGGGTTCGGGTTCTCCGGCCCGAGATCCATCTTGTGCTGCGAGTACCGGAACAGGTACTGGAAGGCCTTCATCGCGGCCGGGCTGTTGGTGATGTTGGCCCTCGAGAAGTCGGCCGGGAACAATGCCTTGTTCTTCGAAGCCAGCATCGCCATCACCTGGCGGTCGATCCAGGCGAGGCTGTTGGCGACGTCGAGGACCCACTTGGCCTTGTTGGCCTTCTTGACCTTGAGGGCCATGCTCCACAGGTCGTCGTACGTCCACGCGTCCGTCGGGCCCGGGATGTCGATCTTGAGACCCTTGAGGATGGCCGTGTTGACGAACACCGTCAGGTCGGGCGACCAGTCCTTCACCATTCCGTAGCGCGAGCCCTTGCCGATCGTCTTGCCGTCGAACCGGTAATAGTTGTTGGCGGCGGTGAGGTCGGAGGGGTGGAGAAGGTCGCTCGACGCGAAATAGGAGTCCAGGTTCTTGATCTGACCCCGCTTCGCGAACTGCGGCACGAGCGGTGCCTGCACGCGGAACAGATCGGGGGGTGTCCCCGCGGCCATCATCGCCTGGAAGCGGGCGAGATCGGTCACGAGAAACTGGATGTTGATGTTCGGGTTCCGCGATTCGAAGTAGTCGATGTCTGCCTGACTGAACTCGCCTTGGTTCGCCATCACGGTGACCGTCGTGGCGGCGAGGCGACGGCGCGGAATCGCTCGTGCCAGCGCTGGGCCGGCGAGGGAGCCGGCTGCGAGAGAGCCGGCAACGCCCGCAGCGCCGCCAAGGAGCTGACGACGTGAAACGCGGGTCTCTTCGATGCCGTTCGACATGCTGTTCCGTCCTTTCCGAGTAGCCTCTACTGCTCTCTGGACCTGGGTGGGCCTCCTTGTGGGAGAGGACAGATGCGACAAGCGGGGCCTGTTGACTCCGCGCTTTTGTGACCGATAACATTAAGCACGTGACTGGGTACCTGTCAAGATGACTGATCACATGCACGCGCGTGACAGCAGCCGCGACCGCCGGGTCAAACGGCCGACGATCCGGGACGTGGCCGCCCTCGCGGGCGTCTCGCACCAGACCGTCTCGCGCGTCATCAACGGAGACGACAACGTCCGCCCCCAGACGCGCGCGCGGGTCCTGCAGACGATCGAGGAGATCAACTACGTGCCGAGCCCGCTGGCGCGCGGCCTGCTGGCGAACCGAACGCACTGCATCGGCATGGTCACGACGGACGTCTCCGACCATTCGTTCGCGGAGGCGGTTGCGGGAGCCGAGAAGGAAGCCCGCCGGCGCGGCTACTACCTGATGATCGCGAGCGTCGAGGAGACCGCCGAGGAGGACGACAGCGACTACCTGCGACTGCTGCTCGAACGTCGGATCGAAGGACTCATCCTCGCCCGCGCCCACGGCGCGTCCGAGCAGCTCGTCGCGGCAGGGGACGGCGGGATTCCGATCGTGACGATCGGTCCCCGGGTCGGCGACCACAGCGCGGTCGACGTGGACAACGTCGGCGCGGCACGCGAGGCGGTCGCGCATCTGCTCGGCCGCGGGCATCGCTCGATCGCGATGGTGACGGGACCCGCCGACTGGCCCGCCGTGCAGAGCCGGATCGCCGGCTACCACGGAGCGCACGAGGAGTGGGGAGTCACCGCGGTCGAAGGCCTCATCGAGCACGCCGTCGACTGGTCGCCGATGAGCGGGCAGGCGGCGACCTCACGTCTGCTCTCGCGCGGCGAGTCGTTCTCCGCGCTGTTCACGCACAGCGATCTCCTCGCGCTCGGCGCGGTGCGCGAGCTACGAGCGCACGGCTTCGACGTGCCTCGCGACGTCTCCGTCGTCGGCTTCGACGACGTCGCCGTCGCCGCCTTCGTCGACCCTCCGCTCACGACCGTTCGTCAACCGATGCACGAGGTCGGCGCGCTCGCGGCCAGCCTCGTCATCAGCGAGGCGGCCGAGCGCGCGCGCGGTCGCAAGCGCACGCATCTCCTCCCGGCGACGGTCATCGCACGCGAATCCGTGCTGCCCCTCGCACGCAGCTCCGACTGACGCCGAGTTGCGTCCGTGCACGTCGTCACGCTGAGCTTCGACGACGGCTTCGAGCGCTCGTCGCGGAAGACGGCGGAGATCTTCGAGCGCTTCGGACTCTCCGCGGCGATCAACGTCGTCGCCACGGGACATCTCGGCGCGCCCGACGAGATCTGGCATCGTCGCTGGCCGCGGGGCGACTTCTCCCTCTGGAACGAGCTCCAGGCCCGAGGCCACGAGATCATGCCTCACGGCTACCGGCACGCCG
>WNGE01009400.1_pt1 | contig 13766 bp, 10 predicted proteins | sample 5400651 | NCBI WGS metagenome assembly WNGE01 (sample SAMN13153370, study PRJNA577476) | soil metagenome | isolation source: 60 cm soil or saprolite under grassland replicate 2 | place: USA:California | collected 2016-06-15 | reverse complement strand
GTGGCTGTGGTGGGCCGGCCCCGGTGAGCTCGACTTGGACCTGGTCTGGCGCGCGTACGTGCGCCGCTTCGACCTGGAACACACCGTCCACTTCTGCAAGCAGACCCTTGGCTGACCACCCCACGCCCGCGCCACCCCGAGCAGGCCGACCGGTGGACCTGGCTGGTATTAGCCTGCTATACCCAGCTGCGCCTGGCCCGACCGGTCGCCAGCGAAGCACCTGCCATGGGAGCGGCCCCGACCCCAGCTGCGGCGGTCACCAGTGCGGGTCCACCGCGGGTTTCCGCGACTTCTCGCCCGGCTCGGCTCGCCAGCCAGCGGCCCGAAACCCGCAGGACGCACCCCAGGCCGACCCAAGGGCCGCTGTTCGGGATCCGCCACCCGCCATCCGGCCATCAAGAAGCCCGTCAGGAAGCCCAGAAAGAAGGCGAGCGCGACCACCAAGACCACCTGAGTGCAGGGAGCCACCCTACCCGGCCGCCGACATCGTCAGCGGCCGGCCTGGCATGCCCACCGGGTTAAATCACAAGCTAAGCGCCCAGCCGACGGCTCCTGAACCGCCGTCATCCTCCCGGGAAGAAGCCGGACCGTCAGTCGTCGGATGCGACTGCGGCTTCGACGTTATCGAGGACAGCCTCAAGTATCAGGTCATGAAGCGGCTCGATCCGCTCACGCCAGATCGCCTCGTACTTCCCGACCGCGCAGCCCTTGAGCGTGTAGCGAAGCACCGTCGTGCCCTCTCCAGGCTCCAGCTCGAACCAGTGCTCGCCCTGCAACGCATCCGGCTTGACCACCCGGAACGCACGCGCGGCACCCGGGCGATCGAACTCTTCCCACAGCATCGGTCCGGCGTCGTACAAACGGTGTCCTTTCAGCCGAGGAGCAGGAGCGATCTCCGTCGGCCAGACACGGTCGAAGTCCGCGATGAGTGCAGCGATCCGCTCTGGCGGCGCCGCGACAATCCGCTGGTGGCGGTTGCTGATCTTCATGCGCCGCTCACCTCACAGCTCGTGCACTGCGACCAACGTAGAGACGCAACGGTTCGCCCCCCTCGACCGAGGAGAGCTCCCGCCGAGCTGCCGCCTCGAACGAGCATCTCCCACGCGCGACCGACCCCGGCCCACGCCGCCGACTGAGGCTCCGGCTGCTTCCCGCCACGAACACGCCCATTTCCGCCCCCTTCGTCTCACCGTGCTGTCGGCCCTACAGCCATCCGCTGAAGACATTGACGACGAACCTGGGGAGGACCTCGTCGAGGAGGGTCGTCGTGGTCTTCATCGTTTCCGTCCGGAATCGATGTTGATCACCTGTCCTGGTGCGCTCGTGGATCCGCCAGGGCCGGGAGGTGTTCAGGGTCCTCATGGTGGACTGGAACCATACAGTAATGTATGGATGGAGGTTAGCCATCATCTACGGCACGGTCAACTCCGTGCGGGATGCGATACTGATAGGCGATGTCCGCCCCGACACGCACGCCACGCAGCAGCTGGATCGAAGAGGGGCTGCGGGCGCTTGCCGCCGGCGGCCCGGATGCCGTCCGGATCGAGCTGCTGGCGCGGGCGCTCGGCGTTACCAGGGGCGGCTTTTATTGGCACTTCGACGATCGGCGCGCGCTGCTAGAGGAGATACTCGACACGTGGGAGCGGGCGAGCGTCGATGAGGTAATCGAGCGCGTCGAGAGCGAGGGTGGGGACGCCAGGGCCAAGCTGCGGCGACTGTCCGCGCTCGCCGCCTCCAGCGACGAGCCGCTGAGGATCGACCTCGCAGTCCGCGACTGGGCCCGGCGCGAGCAGACGGTCGCCGAGCGCCTCCGACGCGTCGACAACCGGCGCATGGATTACCTGCGCTCGCTGTTCGGTGCCTTCTGCCCCGACGAGGACGACGTCGAGGCCCGCTGCATGGTCTTCTACTCGCTGTGGATCGGCAGCCACTTCATCGCCGCCGATCACGGCGCGCGCAGCCGCGCCGACGTGCTGAAGCTGGCCCTGAGGCGGCTCGAGGCCTAGGACTGAGGCGACCCTCTGATCTGCGGGTGGCCAGGTAGTCGGCCTGCCGGAAGCTGGGCGCCAGCACCAGCGTCGAGAACCCTGACTGCTGGCCTTTCGCCCTCCTCGCCGGCCGCGCGAAATCGACTTGCCGGATCGCCGGGCAGCGGCCAGGATGGCTGCCATGCAGGCACCCCCGAACGCGACTGGCTCACGGGGCTGGTCTCCGACTGGCTGGCGCTCGCTGTCGGCGGCGCAGCAGCCGGACTGGCCCGACCAGGCGGCCGCCGACGACGTCCTGGCACAGGTCGCCAAGCTCCCGCCGCTGGTCTTCGCTGGCGAGGCTCGCACGCTCCAGGCCGCGCTGGCCAACGTCGCCGCCGGCCATGGCTTCCTGCTCCAGGCGGGGGACTGTGCCGAGTCGTTCGAGGCGTTCTCCGCCAACGCCATCCGCGACAAGCTCAAGGTGATCCTGCAGATGGCGGTGGTGCTGACCTACGGCGCCGGCCTGCCGGTCGTCAAGGTGGGCCGCATCGCCGGCCAGTTCGCCAAGCCGCGCAGCTCGCCGGTCGAGGTGGTCGACGGGGTCGAGCTGCCGGCCTTCCGTGGCGACATGATCAACGCGGTCGAGCCCACGGCCGAGGCCCGCAGTCCCGACCCGGCGCGCATGCTGCGCGCCTACCACCAGGCCGCCGCCACCCTGAACCTGCTGCGGGCGTTCACCACCGGTGGCTTCGCCGACCTGCACCAGGTGCACACCTGGAACCAGGAGTTCGTGGCGGGCAGCCCGTCGGGGCGGCGCTACGACGCCACCGCCGACGCCATCGACCGGGCGCTGCGGTTCATGACCGCCTGCGGGATCGAGGTGTCCGGCACGCCGGCCCTGCACCAGGTCGACTTCTACACCTCGCACGAGGCGCTGGTGCTCGGCTTCGAGCAGGCGATGACCCGCGAGGACAGCCTCACCGGCGGCTGGTACGACACCAGCGCCCACCTGCTGTGGATCGGTGAGCGCACCCGCCAGCTCGACGGGGCCCACGTCGAGTTCCTCGCCGGCGTCGGCAACCCGATCGGGCTCAAGCTCGGCCCCACCTCCACGCCCGACCAGGTCGTCGCCCTCTGCGAGCGGCTGGACCCACAGCGCGTCCCGGGCCGGCTCACCCTGATCAGCCGTATGGGCTCGATGAACGTCGAGCGCGTACTGCCCTCGCTGATCAGCGCCGTCGCCGCGGCCGGCCACCCGGTGGTGTGGGAGTGCGATCCCATGCACGGCAACACCTTCGTCGGTGCCTCGGGCCACAAGACGCGCCGGTTCGACGACGTCATGGCCGAGCTCCGCGGCTTCTTCGCGGTCCACCGGGGACTGGGCACCCACCCTGGCGGGATCCACATCGAGCTCACCGGCGAGGACGTCACCGAGTGCCTGGGCGGCGCCCACGAGATCGAGGACGGCCACCTGAGCCTGCGCTACGAGACCGCCTGCGACCCGCGCCTCAACGCGAGCCAGTCGCTCGAGCTCGCCTTCCAGGTCGCCGAGCTCCTCCGCGGCTGACAGCGACCGGTCCCGCGCGACCAGCCGGCCTGATCAGGTGACCTGCGACGGCGAAGGGTGGGGGATGCGGAAGCGCCGCCAGTACTCCTTGCCGGCCTCGGGGAGCGAGTGGATCGGGTCGTAGTACTCGAACCGGCGGTTCAGCGCGTCGGGGTCGTCGAACTCGATGCCGGTGCGGTAGTTCTTCGTCCAGTACGAGATGCCCTTCTCGCGGTCGTAGGACTCGACCTGGTGGATCCAGCGCTTGCCGACGAAGGGCACGTCGCAGACCACCCGGGGGGTGGCGAAGCCCGGCAGGTAGCCCATGATCCCGTGCTGGATGGCCTGCGCCTGGGCGACCGAGATCCGCCAGTGCTCGGAGTTGGGGATCATGTCGCACATGTAGAAGTAGTACGGCATGATCTTTGCCCGGTCCAGCAGCGTGAAGCACAGCTCCAGCAGGTCGCGGGGGGTGGTGTTGACGCCGCGGAGCAGCACCCCCTGGTTGCGCACGTCCCGGAAGCCCATGTCGAGCAGCTCCCGCACGACCTTGCCCACCAGCGGGGTGAGCTGGTTGGCGTGGTTCACGTGGGTATGGACGGCCAGGTCGACCTCGCGCTCCCGGGCCTTGCGGGCCAGCCGCTCCAGCCCCTGGAGGACCTCCGGCTGGAGGAAGTGCTGGGGGATGCCCATCAGGCCCTTGGTGGCCAGCCGGATATCGCGGATGTTCTCGATGTCCAGGAGTTGGGAGACGAACCCCTCCAGCGCCCGGATCGGCAGGTTGGCGATGTCGCCGCCGGAGACCACCACGTCGCGCACGGACGGGGTGGCGCGCAGGTAGTCGAGGATCTGCTCGTGGCGGCTGGGCTGCTTGATCTGGAACTTGTACTTGTCGACCTGCGGTGTGGAGTTGCCGACCAGGTCCATGCGGGTGCAGTGCCCGCAGTACTGCGGGCAGGTCGCCAGCACCTCGGCCAGCACCTTGGTCGGGTAGCGGTGGGTGAGGCCCTCCACCGCCCACATCTCGGCCTCGTGCAGGCTGTCGCGGGTCGCCAGCGGGTGGCTCGGCCACTGGGGGTCCCGGTCGTCGAAGGCGGGCAGCATGTAGCGCCGCACCGGGTCGCTCCACAGGTCCCGCTCGTCCATGGTGTTGAGCATCTGCGGCGGGAGCAGCATCGACATGGTCGCCCGCTCGGCCTGGTCCCGCTCGATGGAGGCCAGCAGCGGCTCGGGCAGCAGCTCCCCCAACGCGGCGCGGAGCTGGCGGAGGTTCTTGACCGAGTGGGCGCGCTGCCACTGTGCCGATTCCCAGTCGCTCCGGCTGACGTCGCGGTAGCCGGGCAGGCGTCGCCAGTCGGGCTCGGCCCACTCGCGCTGGAGCGGATACGGCAGCGGCTGGGTGACCGCGTGCGCGCGCGGGACACGGGGGGCGAACGGACCTGGATTCGGGATGTTGCTCATGTGGACCTCACGACGCGGCCGGGGCGACGGCGTTGGCACCGGCGCCGCCCGAGGACGTGCGACCACCCCGTCGACCGGCAGCGGCGCGCGGTCAGTCGCGCTCACTGTAGCAGAGGGGATTGAGCCGGCGAAGGAGGCGCTGGCCAGCGGAAACGGTCAAACTGCGCGGGCCGGGGAGGCGGTGCTCAGTGGCGTGGCAACCGCTCCAGGTCCGTCTCGGGGATGCCGCGCTGGCCACCGCCGTCCGGGGCGTGCGCGCCGGTCGAGCGCCCGCGGCTCTCCGGCTGGCTGCTGCCGGCGTCGGCGGCGGCCGGCTGGGCGGTCCCCTCGGCACGCTTGACGCAGCCGGGCAGCAGCACGTGGAAGGAAGCGCCGCCGCCGGGCCGCTCGGCGACCCAGGCGCGCCCTCCGTGGAGCTGGGCGAACCGCGCCACCAGCGACAGGCCGATGCCCACGCCCTTGCCCTGCTTGCCCGGAGCGGCCGCGGGGGTCTGGCCCTGCCGGAACGGCTCGAAGATGGTGCCGGCCAGCTCGGCGGGCACACCGGGGCCGGCATCCTCGACGATCAGCTCGAGGTCGCGCTCGCTGGCATGGGCGCGGACCCACACCTGCGTCCCCGGCGGTGTGTGCCTGGTCGTGTTGAGCAGCAGGTTCTCCACGATCCGCTCGACCTTGGGGGCGTCAACGGCGGCCCGGACCGGCTCGGCGTCGATCTCGATCGGCCAGCCGCGGAGCTGGTCGACCTCGTCCACGACCCGGTGGGCCAGGTCCTTGACGTCGATCAGGGTGCGGTTCGGCTCGAGGATGCCCTCCTCCATCCGGTTGAGGTCGAGCAGGTCCGCCAGCAGCCGGTCCATCTTGCGGGTCTTCTCGATCATCATCTTGATCAGGTCGAGCGCCTGCTCACGGGGCAGGTTGAGCTTGGTCCGCTCGAGTGTGACCGCCACGCCGTGCATGGCCGTCAGCGGCGTGCGCAGGTCGTGCGAGACCGCCCGCAGGAAGGTGTCCTTCATCTGCGACATCGCCCGCAGGCGGTCGGCGGCCGCGTACTCGCGCCGCAGCGCCGTCTCCAGCTCTGCCTCGCGCTGGAAGAGCCGGTCCACGGTGCTGCGCACGCGCTGGTGCAGCCGCTGGTTCTCGATGTTGGCGATGACCTGGCGCGCGAACACGAACAGGGCGATCACGGCGCCGTTGAAGACCAGGAACGGCTCCAGCTCCCCCCTGACCGCCTGGACGGCGGTGCCGGTCACGAACGCGATCGCCGGGGGCACGTACGGCAGCGAGAAACGCGACCAGGAGATCGGGACGTCCTCGTCGTCGTCTTCGCGCAGCAGCTCGGCCGGGGTCGGGCGGAGCGCCGCCACCCCCAGGAACAGCCAGGCGACCAGCCAGCCGAGATCGAGCCATGCCCCGGTGGCGTAGGTGCCCTTGCCGACCAGGTAGGCGAACGCCGAGTCGGCCACGCCAAGGGAGACGATCGCCAGGGTGATCAGCGCCGGCTGGATGATCGCGCGCCCCCGGGTGCGGACCAGCACGGAGAAGGCGATCGTCAGCAGGACCAGGTCGCCGATGGGATAGGCCAGGCCGATCGCGCGGGGCAGCAGCGCGTCGCCGCCGGCGTGGTAGGTCGGGCCGAGCACCAGCGCCCAGCTCGCGAACAGCAGCGACGAGGCGATCAGCAGCCCGTCGAGCAGCGTCCTGGCCTGCGCCAGCGCCCGGACCGGCGCGGTCGGCCATGCGAGCACTCCCGCGGCGACCAGCGGGATCGCCGCCAGGAAGAAGGCGTCCGCCGGCGACGGGAAGGACGCGCCCGTTCCCCCGGTCAGGTCGAGCAGGGACCAGATGAGCTGGCCGATGCCCCAGGACAGGGCGGCGGCCCCGAGCAGCCGCCAGGCGCGCCGCATGGCGATCGTCCAGGCGCGGCCGAAGCCGTACTGACCCCGGTTGGCCGAGTGCAGGCAGGCGAGCCCCGCGGCCAGCGCGGCGGCCGCGATCGCCAGGTCGTCGAAGGCTTGAGCGAGCGGGCCGCCGAGGCCGCCGTGCACCCAGAGAAGGAAGAACGCGACCAGCGCGATCGAGGACCCCGCGGCCACGCGGTACAGCCGCTGCGGGCTCACGGTGCCGTCCTGGTCAGGGGCATGAGGAACCGCACCGCCCCCGCGGCGGTGCGGTTCCTCAAAGCGGCGCTTTCAACGCTCACATCGGGCCTCGGAGGGGCTCGAGGTCGGTAGCGCTCCGACACGAAAGTGCCCAAGCTGACTTCCAACGATACACGAGCAAACCCGGCCGTTCCCGACCAGTGATCAAAAGTTACTAGACCGGCGCCGAATGGGGGACATTCCGGAGTCAACTATTGGCCCGATCCAGTTATCCGAGACGTTTGTTCGTGACCCGTTCGTAGTCCCTCCGGTCGGTCCGGCGGCCGGGTGCCGCAGCGGCAGCCTGACCGTGAAGCGGCTGCCCCGCCCGACCCCGGACTGCACCGCGATGGTCCCCGCGAGGACCTCGACGAGCTCGCGGACCAGCGTGAGGCCGAGGCCGACGCCGCCGACCTGGCGCGTCTCGGTGCGGTCGACCCGATAGAAGCGCTCGAAGATGCGCCGAAGCTCGCTGTCGGGGATGCCGATGCCCTGGTCCTGCACCCACAGGACCAGGTGGTCGCCCTCGCGGCGGGCGCCGATCGTGCAGGGCCGGTCGCGGGGCGAGTACTTGAGCGCGTTCTCGGTCAGGTTGCCGATCACCTGCGCGAGGAAGCGGCGGTCGGTGACCGGGTCCGGGAGGTCGCCCGGCAGCTCGATGACGACCCGGCCACCGTCGACCCCCAGCCCCTCGACCACCTCGTGGCACAGCTCGTCCACACAGACGGGGCCGAGGCTGGTGACGAACTTGCCACTCTCCAGCCGGGAGGCCGTTAGCAGGCGCTCCACCAGGCTCAGCAGGCGCTTGGCCTGGCGCTCGATGATGTCGAGGAAGTCGTGGCGCTTGTCCGGCTCGGCGCTGCCAGGCATCCGGCGCAGGGCGCTCGCGTAGCCGACGATCGACGTCAGCGGAGTGCGCACCTCGTGGGAGGCCATCGCCACGAGCTGGCTCTTGAGCCGGCTCAGCTCCTCCAGCTCCGCCACGGTGCGCTGCTCGCGGTACAGGTGCACGGCCAGCTCCCTGGCCTGCTCGTCCAGCAGCTCGTTGCGCTCCTGGAGCCGGTTCTTGAGCGTCCACGCCTTGATGCAGACCCAGCGGCCGTAGGCGGTCAGCCCGAAGACCATCATCACCGGCCAGAGCCCCTCGGTCTGCTCGAGGCGCGCGGCCGGCAGGCTGAACCAGGCGATCCCGGGGAAGGTCAACGGGAACCGGTAGGGGGAGACCCGGTCCATTTCGCGCAGGAGCTCGCGCGCGTCCCTGCCCGATTCCAGCATCCGGTCGAGCAGGTCGGCGCACAGGAACGCGAAGTACATCAGCGTGACCGTCACGGCATACGCCGGCACCAGCCGCGCCAGCGCGTCGCCGGCGCCCGCGGCCAGCGCGTGGAAGCTGGCGCTGCCGATGGCCACGACGCTGAGCGCCAGGGCGCGGTGGGACAGGTCGTGCAGCGGCCGCATCTGGCCGCGGAGCTCGCGCGGGTCGAACGCGCCAGCCAGCGCGATCAGCCCGGCCGCCAAGGGGTCGTACAGCATTGCCACGGTGACCTGGAGCCCGAACGCGACGCTCAGGCCGGGACCGCCCCACGCCTCGGTGGCCACCAGCTCGACCACCGCCAGCAGCACGATCCACTGCAGCATCGAGGGGTCCAGATCGGCTGGCGCGCGGGCCAGCTCGAACCCGAGCCAGACGGCCGCCGGCACCGTGAGCGCGAGACGGTAGAACGTGAGCGCAGGCGAAAATCGCTTGCCGTGGGCCCCCTCGGCCACCGCCCTCCCTCCAAATCCCCGCCATCCGGGAACCGGCCCACCGGCTGGCGTGGATGCCCCCTCGTCCCTCATGGGGGCGTCGTGCGCCGACGCCGTCCACGAAGTGATGTCTGCCTGGCAGCACCCAAAGAATGACAGAGCGATGCGAATAAGGAAACTCGGGCAGGTCGTTGGGGTTTGGCACCGGACGGCCCGGGGGAGGGTTCTACGGCACTCGCCGGAAGGACCCGATCGGTCGCGGCGGGGGTGTTGGTATCCGCTGTGGTGTGTTCCCATGGAAGTGACCCGCCGTACCGGAGATCCTCATGCCACGTCCTCCACACCTCAAGGTCCGCCTTCCAAAGCCGAAGATCCCCCGCCCCCACCGCAGGTTCCGCCTCCCCCGTCTCGCGTTCCGCCGCTACCAGGCAGGGGCCCTGTGGGCGCTGGTGGCGCTCGCCGCCCTGGCGACGCTGCCGAGCCTGGTCCCCGGCCAGAGCAGCGGCAGCGCGCTCGGCGACGGGCTCGGCGTGAGCGCCCAGGACGAGGCCGCCGCCCGCTACCAGGCCTGGCTGCGGGGTCGTGCCGCCGGTGCCGACCCCTCGGCCGCCGCGGCCGCCGCGCAGCAGGCCGCCGCCGGTCCCGGAGCCGCCGCGCCGACGCCAACGGTCACCACGCCCACCGCCTCCGACAACGAGATCCCCGAAATGGCGCTGCGCGCGTACCGCTACGCGGAGGCCTGGGCCTCGGGCTTCGACCCGAGCTGCAAGCTGTCGTGGAGCGTGCTGGCCGGCATCGGCCGGATCGAGTCCAACCACGGCCGGCACTTCGGCGCCCAGACCCGCTTCAGCTCGACCGGCGATGTCACCCCGACCATCCTCGGCCCGGTGCTCAACGGCGCACCCAACACCGGCACCATCCACGACACCGACGGCGGTCGCCTCGACGGCGACGCGGTGTGGGACCGTGCGGTCGGGCCGATGCAGTTCATCCCGTCCACCTGGCAGTCGCTGGGGCGGGACGGCAACGGCGACGGCATCGCCAATCCGAACAACCTCTTCGACGCCGCCGTGAGCGCCGCGGGCTACCTCTGCCTGAGCGGCGGGGGCCCGCTGTCGGACCAGGCGAATCTGCGGCGCGCGATCTACGCCTACAACCACTCCGTGGACTACGTGAACGCGGTCATCGCCTGGGCCAACTTCTACCTGCAGCACGAGGGGCAGGGCTCGCTGCTCGAGGTGCAGGTGCCGGCCGGCCCCAGCTCCTCGACGGGGTCGCCACCACCCCTGGCGGCGCGATCGCCACGCCCTCCTCAGCGGGCGCGACGACCTCGCCGACGGCGCCCAGCACCCATGTCAGCTCCTCGTCGTCCAGCTCCACCACCTCGACCAGGGCGCCCACGACCCAGGCGCCGACCACCGCCCCGCCGACCACCGCGCCGCCGAGCAGCTCGTCGACCACCACCACCACCACCACCAGCAGCAGCACCACGACCACCACCGCGCCCTGCGCCACCACGACCACGTCGACCAGCACCAGCAGCACCAGCAGCACCAGCACCACCACCACGACCACCGACCCGACCACGACCACCACCACCCTCCCGCCCTGCCCCGAACCACCACCACCCTCCCGCCCTGCCCCGACCAGGCGGGTGACTCCGGCGCAACCAGCACCACCCAGTAGTGGTTGCTTGGAGCCGTCGAGGCGCGGGTGGCTCAGACCAGGCGGCGGTCGTTGGCCCAGCGGGTGAGCTCGTGGCGGCTGGAGAGCTGGAGCTTGCGCAGGACCGAGGAGACGTGGGTCTCGACGGTCTTGACCGACAGGTGGAGGCGCCGCGCGACCTCCTTGTAGGTGAAGCCTCGGGCGATGTGGCGCAGCACCTCCCGCTCGCGCGCGGTGAGCTGGTCCAGCTCCGGGTCGATCGGCCCGGTCAGCTCGCCGTGGAAGGCGTCCAGCACGAAGCCGGCCAGCCGGGGGGAGAACACCGCGTCGCCGCCGTGGATCCGCCGGATGGCGTTGGCCAGGTCCGGCGGCGAGATCGACTTGGTGACATAGCCCCGGGCGCCGGCGCGGATGACGCCGATCACGTCATCGGCGGCGTCGGAGACCGACAGCGCCAGGAAGAGGATGTCGGTGTGGCTCTGGCGGACGCTCTCGAGCACGGCGCGGCCGCCGCCACCCGGCAGGTGCACGTCCAGCAGCACCACGTCGGGAACAGTGCGGCGGATGCCCTCGACCGCGCTGTCCACGTCGCCGGCGGCGCCGACGATCTCGAACTGGGCTCCCAGCTCCGCGCGGAGCCCGGAGAGGAAGAAATGATGGTCGTCGACCAGGAACACCCGGATCGCTCCGCTCACCGGTTCATCTCCTCTCCCTGGGCAGGTGCAGGGCGACCTCCGTGCCGCCCCCTGGCTCGCTGGTGATCGTCACCGTGCCACCCTGGCGCTCGATCCGCCCGCGGATGGAGTCGCGGATGCCGCGCCGGTCCGGCGGGACCGCGTCGGGGTCGAAGCCCTTGCCCTCGTCGCGCACGTAGGCGGTGATGCCGTCGGGCTCGGCCTCCACGTAGACCGAGACGTTGGTCACGCCGGAGTGCCTGGCGGCGTTGACGGCCGCCTCCTGGCAGGCGAGCACGACCGCGCGGGAGCGCTCGTCGAGCGGCTCGTCGCCGACCACGACCACGTCCACGGCGATGGCGTGCAGCTCCTCGACGCGGCTGGCGAGCGCCTCCACCGCGGTCCCCAGCCGCTCCTGCTCCAGCGGCGCCGGCTGCCCGTACAGCCAGGAGCGCAGCTCGCGTTCCTGGCGGCGGGCCAGGGTCACCACTTCCATGGGGGCGTCGGCGCGCTGGATCAGCGCGAGCGTGTGCAGCACGGAGTCGTGCAGATGGGCGGCCATCTCGGCGCGCTCGGCGGAGCGGATGCGCTCGCGCCGCTCCTCGGTGAGCGCCCGGTACAGCCGCAGGATCCAGGGCCCGAGGATCAGCACCAGCCCGGCGGTGGTGACGGCGATGGCCAGCAGCGCGCTGCCGGCGGCGGCGAGCGTGTCGGTGGTGGCCAGCGCGTAGCCCATGCCAGTGGCGACCATCAGCCCGCCGACCAGGACCCTTGGGATGGAGGCGCGGTCGCCGAACAGCGTCTCGATCGAGTTGCCGCTCTGCGCGCTCTGGAGCCAGCGGCCGCGGTCGTCGTCGCTCCCGCGCGCCCAGATCACCGCCGAGCCGATCGCGGCGAGCGTCACCGGCCAGACCACGCGGTCCCCGAACCACACGCCGACCTCGCGCAGCAGCAGCATGGCGCCGGCGATCACCAGGGCGAAGCCGAAGGTGCGGCGGCGGGTGGGCTCCCGCCAGATGGCCGGTCGCCGCGGGCCAGGCTCCTCGCTCGCGAACGCCAGCACGACGTAGGCCACCAGGCCGACGCCGCCGGCGATGGTGAGCAGCACGAACGCGATCCGGGTGAGGACCGGGTCGACGCCGAGCCGTTCGCTCAGCCCGCCGGCCACGCCGGCGATGACGCGGTTGCCGCGGCTGCGGGTGAACGCCAGTGCGTCGAGCCGCAGCCTGCCGCGGGACGGCAGCCCAGGGTGCGCCGGCCTGGTGGGCGGCGTCTCCCGCTGTGGTGCGCTGGTCTGACCCGTCTGCCTGCTCCTCGTCGCTTGCGGCGGGCTCTGGGCCAACCACCTGGGCGTTCGGGGTGATGGCCCAATGGTGGCATCCGCCACGGGCGTGCGCCACGGGGTATGACCCTGACGCTGTCCCCGAAAGGTCAGGGATGTTCCAGGGCGATCCCCGATGGTGATGGGGTCCGCGCGGGGGGAGGCTGTGCATGGTCACCGCCGGTGCCAGGGCGGCGACCAGTACGAGCGGCGCGAGGAGGCTTCGAGATCATGCAGGAAGAGCCGACCGGGTTCGAGCGGCCCGGCGAGCAGCGGCCGGCGGCGGGGGAGCCAGCTCCACCCCCGCCCCGACCGGAGGGAACCCAACAGCCCCCGCCCCCGCCGGGCCCGGGGCGGCCGAGCGCCCCGAGCGCGGGTCCCGGTGGTCCTGGGTATCCGGCCGGGCCGGGGCAGGCGTATCCGCCGCACGGCGGGTACCCGCCGCCGGCGCCGTCCAGGCGCTTGACCCGACGGATGGACAACCGCGTCATCGGCGGGGTCGCCAGCGGCCTCGGCACCTATTTCGGGGTCGACCCCGTCATCTTCCGGATCGGCTTCGTGGCGCTCACGCTTGCCGGCGGCACCGGGCTGCTGATCTACCTGCTCCTGTGGGCGCTGCTGCCGGCGGTCTCCTACGGTGGGGCGGCAGGTCCGCCGCCGCCCACGGGCCCCGCCCAGGGCGATCCGCCGATCATCGCGGCCCTGCGCCAGGGCGGCGCCAAGCGCTACCTGGCGATCGGCGCCATGGTCCTGGCGGTGCTGCTGCTGGTTGGCCCGTTCGCGCGGCCGACGGTGGTGTTCGCCCTGCTGCTGATCGGCGTCGGTGTGCTGCTGATGGTCCAGGACCGGCCAGAGCAGGCGCCCGGGTCCGCCTCGCCATGGCCTCCCGGCTCACCCACGCCAGCGGCGGGCGGCGGCCAGCAGCCCGGCGAGCAGTGGGGGCAGCACGGACCCGGGCAGGCGCCGCAGCCGTCCCAGGGCGGCCAGGGCCCGTCGGGCGAACCGTCCGGTGCGGCCTACGCGACCGCGACGCAGCCGATCGCTCATGACGACACCCGCCCCGCCTGGGACGCGTCCACCGGGCAGCCCCCAGGCGGCGAGTGGCGCCCGGGAGCCGCCAGCGCGGCCACGACCCAGAGCGGCTGGGGCTCCGCCGCCTCCCCGGCGGGCTGGGGGGCCGCACCAACCAGCGTGGCCGAGCGGCGACCACGTCCCCGGTCGATGCTCGGCTGGTTGACGGTCGCC
>WNGE01005883.1_pt1 | contig 13769 bp, 13 predicted proteins | sample 5400651 | NCBI WGS metagenome assembly WNGE01 (sample SAMN13153370, study PRJNA577476) | soil metagenome | isolation source: 60 cm soil or saprolite under grassland replicate 2 | place: USA:California | collected 2016-06-15 | reverse complement strand
TCACGATCTCCCCTTGAGCCTGCTCACGTGCGTAGTACTGTACCGTGCCCAGTGTCATGCCGGTGGTAGTGAGACGTTCAGCATTGATATCTTTGTACACGCTGGCAATACCGAAGTCGGTACGCTTGATAGAGCCATCGCGCCCGACCAGGACATTTTGCGGCTTCACATCACGATGAACGATACCGCGCCGGTGGGCAGCTCCCAATCCAAGCGCAACGTCGTGAGCGATGATAATGGCACGATCAACCGCGAGGACACCACGCGAACGCAGATAGCGGCGCAGGTCTGTTCCTTCCACCAACTCCATCACGATGAAGTAGTTGCCATCGGTCTGGCCATAATCGTAGACCTGCACGATGTTGGGATGCTGCAGTGCCGATGCTGCTTTCGCTTCACGCTGAAAGCGCGTCACAAACTTTGGATCGGTACTGTAGACTTCGCGCAAGACTTTGATGGCTACGACGCGATCCATACGCAGATCCTGGCCACGATAAATAGTGGCCATGCCACCACGGCCGATAGGATCCTGTAATTTATATCGCTCACCCAAAACTTCGGTTTGCATAGCTCTCATTGGAACGCAATGTGCGCCCTTTCTCTATGTAGGCGCAATAACTTGCGCCCCTGACCAGTTTTCGCTCCACTATTGTAACGTATTCTGCGACGGAATGGAATATCCTCTTACAGGCTGAATCATAGTACCATGGTACCGAGTACACGTTCATCGCCCATCCGCCGTGTTATTTTTAGCGCGTCCATATGTTCCAGTAGTGGCAAGATGTATTTGCGTGTGGCCCCCAGCACGTCCCTTGCTTCCGCCACGGTCATTTTCCCATGCTCACGTAAATACCGAATCAGTGTGGCTAGCGCCTCATCATAAGTCTCCCGCAAAAATAGAACTGCATCCCCTATTTTCACTATTTGTCCTTGCTCTATCAATGCTCCCAGTACTTCAGTACCAACCATTGCCTCTACATCAGCACGTCCAGGTGGAGTATAGGGATTCTCGTGGAAGCGTTGTAGTAACTGCGCCACTTTTTGCTGTTGTGCGGTGCTAAAACGTGGCTCGAAATTGGGTAGACGAATGAAGCTGCCCGTAGTCGTAATCACGGCCTCTGAGACTACACCTTCTTCCTGCATCGCTGCAAATATTTCTCCCGCCATCTTAGGAGTAAGATTCAAGCGCGCTCGCCATTCTTCTTTTGGAAGACCACTGCGCAGCGGGTATTGCCGGTGCTGTTCCCCCAGCAGCCGGATAGTCTCCTCTACCAGCGCTTCCCAGACAGGCTGTGCAAACCATGACGTACCTGCTCGTCGCACCCTCCCTTCTGATAACAACGTCTCCAATGTTTCCAGCGTCACATCTTTAGCCAGATTGCTCTGTTTAACGATGTCCACTAATTCGTAGCCAATCAGTCCTTTCCCTTTAGTAAACGTGTTGGATTGAGGAGTATTCGTTTTAGGAGCATTGGATGCCGGCGCTATGAATTGGGTGGAGGTCCCTGCACTGCGTGTACGTCTATCTAAAGCGGCCAGTACCAGTTCTTCCGGTGAGCCGTATTCAAGCGTTGCGAGTCGGCTCAGGACGGCTGGCTGGAAACGACGGTGGTAGCGCGGCTGGATATCGACCACCTCGCCACCACCAATGGTGGTACTGGGTGAGGGTATGCGCAAAATGAAGCGATCCCGCCGTGCCACAACGCAAGGCTGGCTCAAACGCAGCTGTACCCAGGCACTGTGCCCAGGCTGTAACTCTTCCACATCAAGTAGCCGCACCTTTGCTGGCACTTCCTGTGACCCGCTGTAGAAATCCACCAGTGTATTGTGTGCCAGTGGACGGGGAGCATCGGCCAGCAAGGAAATATGTGTAACGACCAGCATAGTTGTCCGCAACTGCCCAGGCAGGGCAACGACGTTGCCACGCGAGAGAGCCGTACGCGAGATATTGGCAAGATTGATGGCGACGCGACTGCCCGGCTGCGCGACCTCGACGTTGTGCTGGTGGGTCTGGAGATTGCGAATGCGCGTCCTGAGACCTTGCGGCAGTATCTCAACCTCCTGTCCGGTTTTAAAACTCCCATCGAGCAGAGTTCCGGTGACAATGGTACCAAAACCTGTCAGACTGAAGACGCGGTCAATGGACAAGCGCGGGCGAGTGATGTTCTGCCGCTCCTGTGATTCGTTGAGCATCTGCTCCAGGTGCGTGAGCAATTCCGGCAGGCCTTGCCCGGTATATGCGGAGACTGGGATAATGGGTGCATGCGCCAGGGTAGTTGGCAGCAGGTATTCCGCCACCTCCTCACGCACCAGCTCCAACCATTCCTCGTCCACAAGGTCGGCCTTGGTCAGGGCTACGATTCCTCGCGGCACGCGTAGCAGGTCAAGAATCGCGAGGTGTTCGCGGGTCTGGGGCATAACTCCCTCATCGGCGGCAATCACCAGCAAAGCTGCATCGATGCCACCAACACCTGCCAGCATATTCTTGATGAAGCTCTCATGGCCAGGTACATCGACAATACTCACCTCGCGCCCGCCCGGCAGCTTGAGCCAGGCAAAGCCAAGGTCGATCGTCATGCCCCGTTCTTTTTCCTCCGCCAGGCGATCAGGATCAATGCCTGTCAACGCCTTGACGAGGGTAGACTTCCCATGGTCCACGTGACCAGCAGTACCAATACAACTCATGAATGATGACTAACTCGTAAAAAGTAGATAGCGGTATCACACGATAATCTGATAATGACTTACAGTATACACCACGAGCGGTATTCTGGCTATCTTTAAGAAAACGCTAAAAAGTTGGCATCGACACATCGTGTCAGAAACGGTATAATGGAGAAGATGTACATGTAGCCAGCAGGAACATAAGCGGGATGAACGAAAAAATCCAATCTGTACTGAATTCTCTTCCACATAAACCAGGCATCTACCTGATGAAAGATGCGCAAGGCAACATCCTCTACGTAGGAAAAGCGATCTCACTCTATAATCGCGTGCGCTCCTATTTTCAGGAGTCCACTGACCTCAGCCCGAAAAATAGGAGCATGGTGGCAAAGGTCGACGATATAGAGTTTCTGGTCGTCAAGAACGAGGTCGAGGCATTGGTGCTGGAAAGCAACTATATTAAACAATATCGCCCCAGGTACAATGTGCTGATGCGCGACGATAAAAGCTATCCGTACATTAAGGTATCGCTGACGGAGGATTTTCCTCGCGTCTACCGCGTGCGCAGTTTTCAGCGTGACGGCAATCGCTATTTTGGCCCGTATACCAATTCGGGGGCAGTCGATGCTACACTGGACCTGTTGAACAAGCTCTTTGCCTTTCGCACCTGCCGGTACGATGCAAGTACATGGGCACCGCCGGTGAATAAAGAACCTCCTCCGGGATGGAAGCAAAAATTACTGCCCCGTCCCTGCACACAATACTATATTCATCGCTGTATTGCTCCATGCGTCGCCTATGCCTCGCGGGAAGAATATGACACGGTCATCAAGCAAGTGATCCTTTTCCTGGAAGGAAAACACGATGAAGTAGTAAAGAGCCTGCAGGAGAAGATGCACGAGGCGGCAGAAAACCTGAATTTCGAGGAGGCGGCACGTATTCGTGACCGTATCCAGGCAGTTGAGCGCGTCCTGGAGAAACAGCGCATTATCTCCACCGAGGGACAGGACGACCAGGATGTTATTGCTTTTGCCAGTAGCGAAGATGAAACGTGTGTTATGACCTTCTTCTTCCGCAATGGGAAGCTGATTGGACGAGAGTTTTTTATCTTGCAGGGCACACGTGATAGCAGCCCTGGTGAGGTGATGACCTCTTTCCTGCAACAGTTCTACGAGAGTTCACCCCACATTCCACCTGAAATAGTCATCGAGGCAGAACCAGATGACCGGGCTGTGATACTGGCATGGCTGCGGGAGAAACGTAAAGGCGCGGTGACGATTACGACACCAAAACGTGGGGAAAAATTGCGCTTAATTGAGATGGTGAAACAAAATGCCCAGGAGGTGTTAGAGCAACAGCGTATCAAATGGCTGACTGATAGCCAGAAAACGCAGCTCGCTCTGGAAGAATTGCAGGAAGCGCTCAACCTGGCTGCTCCACCACAGCGCATCGAGTGTTACGATATCTCGAATACGCAGGGAACAAATTCGGTAGGGGCAATGGTGGTTTTTGAAGCAGGACGCCCAAAGCCCAGTGAGTACCGTCGCTTCAAGATCAAAAGCGTCGAAGGGCCAAATGACTTCGCCAGCCATCAAGAGGTGCTGCGTCGCAGATTTCGTCATGCAGGGATGCAATCCACTACGCGCAACGAAGACAGCGCTGATCTAGAGGGACAATTTATTGCGACCAGTGAAGATGGTACAGGTGAGACAGGTGCACCAGGCGCACCTGGTGCGCAATTTCAACACGATTGGGCCATGCCGGACTTGATTATAATCGATGGGGGAAAAGGTCAACTGAGTGCTGCGATGGAGGTACTACAGGAGTTGCACATCGATATTCCAACGGTGGGACTGGCAAAGGAGAACGAGGAGATTTTTATACCTGGCTCGCCAGACCCCATTATATTGCCTCGTTCATCGCAGGCTCTGTACCTGGTACAGCGCATCCGCGATGAGGCCCACCGCTTTGGCATCACCTATCACCGTAAACTCCGCTCCGATCGTACATTTAAATCAGTGCTTGACGAGATACCCAGCATTGGGCCTAAACGCAAGCAGGCGTTAATGAAGCATTATGGCTCAGTACGAGCCATGAGCGCAGCCAGTGTTGAGGACCTCGCGGCCCTTGATGGCATGACACGTGATGCCGCCGAGAAGGTAAAAGAATATATCGGTCGCATGGAATAACGGGCCAAGCATTCATTGTTGTATAAGTGTAGGGGTACTTAACTTTTCAGGACTTCTCGCCGTCGTAGTCAGTGAGAAGTCAAGAAGAGAGAGGGGACCTACATTTAGCAGTCTCTTCTTGTGATTGACAACACAACAAAGCTACGTTACTATATTATTAAGAGCTAGCCTGACATCCTGTTCGGGGACAAGGCCTTAGAATTGCCGGAACAACTTAGAGGTGATAGCCGTATGCCGACCTATGAATATCTATGTAAGTCTTGTAAGAATCGCTTCGAGAAGTGGCAGAGAATGACAGATGAACCATTGTCAACCTGCCCTGAATGTGGTGAACCCATTCATAGAGTGTTTTTTCCAGCCGGTGTCGTTTTCAAAGGTTCTGGTTTTTATAAGACCGATCACGCTGCTTCACCTGCCGTTGATTCGAATGGCCACACAAAGAAAGGCGAAAATGAGCCTGCTGCTGCAGGTGAGAAGAAGGGCTCCGGTGAAAGTAAGCCTGGCTCTGCTGAGTCCGGTTCGAGCACTACAAGTACCACTAAAAATGAAGTAGCGACTCCTACAAAGTAGAGGTTTGCACGACGTACTTCTATTAGCATGTATTTGGGCACTTCTATTACGGCTTGAGGGTTAAATATGGCAGAGTCAGTGCTTGCCAGTATACAGAGGCGGCAAATTGAAATAATGGTAGGTGAGCTATTACTCACTTCCGACCATTATATGCGCTTGGAGATCGTTGAACGGCTGCGTCATCTTCTTGCTCATGCAGACCCGACGCTGGATAAGACACAACTCAGCGAGGGGGCACTGGAAGAATTACAAGAACTGAATCTGCTGCATTAGGCTAATGACAATACAAAAACATGCCATAACGTGCCCTGGCATGTTTTTGTATTGTCATTAGCCAAAATTCCTAGAAATAATCTTTTTTAGCATACCAGCAAGTACCAGGGTGTATACTACTTACACAACCCTTTGAATTGGGATTGAAATGGGAGTATGCCTGGGGAAAATAGGGAGATGTATAGGTATGCAAGTTCAGCACGAAAAATCGCAGGATGAGGTGATACAGGCTCTACAGCGCCGGGTGGATGAACTGTCAGCAGCCAATCTCTTATTACAAGAGCAGTTGGTGCGTAAAGAACAGTTTATCGCTATGATTGCTCATGAGTTGCGAGGTCCTCTCTCGCCTATCATCAATTATGCGCAAATGGTGGCTCGCCCCACACAACGAACTGAGACAATCCAGCGCGGAACAAGGATCATTATCAGCCAGGCCCGGCGCCTTGTGCGCCTGGTCAATGACCTCCTTGATGCTTCGCGTCTTAGCTCTGGTCAGTTTACGCTGGTACGTGAGATGTGTGATATTGTGGAACTGGCTAAAGAGGTTGTGGAACAGCTGCGTCCTGTCGCTCCGCACCATACTTTAGTCATCGAGGTTCCCGATACTCCCATTATTGGGGACTGGGATAATGGTCGCTTGCAGCAAGCGTTGGGCAACCTCCTCGATAATGCAATAAAATATTCTGACGAAGGTACTACCGTCACGGTCCGGATACTGGTGATACAGGGTGTAGCGCAGATCAGTGTGCATAACCAGGGAACCAGTATTCATTCGGCAGATATAGGTCAGCTCTTCCGTCCCTACGTGCGTTTACAGCCAACCGGTTCTCATCAGGGTTCTGGCCTGGGCCTTTACATAACCAAATGTATTGTTGAGGCCCATGGGGGTAGACTACGTCTCGAACCCCATACAGGTGAAGGCCAGGGAACGACCTTCTCCTTCGATTTGCCACTGAAATAGCCCACTTGCGCGCCCGGGGACTACGAAACCATCTGTAAAGGATCGTGGAGAAGCCCGGGTTACCTGTAGAAATGAACAGGTTCTTTCCAGGTCATTGTATCTGCTCCAAAAACTGTTGGAAATGGCGGTGTGGAACGCCAGAATCCGGGCTATACTTACTCGTGTGCAGAGGAACCTACGAGCATAGCACCTGCAGCCAGGATGCACTGATTGTGGAACCCTGGGCAGTTCTGGTTGCTTCTATGAAACATTACTTTGCGGCTGCGTGCGAGGCAGAATACCTTGAGATGTTTCATGGGAACATAGCATTGGATATGCCATGGAAGGACTATGCTGGTAGGGATACCTTTTGACAGCAACCTTCAGCGGAGTTCTTAGGGGCAGAGCCCCTATGCGGAGGTGTGGAATGCCCCACATTTCTTTTTCTTCCTAAATTCTCCTGAAGGACGAACAAACAGGAGCGAGCGCAACGCGAAAGCGAGAAGGAGCAGCAAAATGGCGCAATGGGCCTATAAAGTTGTGTATATTGACTACCGTGGACGAATTTCATGTGAGGGGCTTGAAACTCTCATCGCCAACGAGCGGCGTAGCACATTTGCACGTCGCTACATGAATACCCTGGGCCGCGAGGGTTGGGAGTTGGTAGGTATCCAGCCACTAACCTCAAACTCAGCCTATTATATCTTTAAGCGCCCGGCGCAAGAAGGTGACTTTGCCGAGGAGACTCCTCCAGCCGCCAGTAGTGAGACTACACCCAGTCAAGGACCAACCGTAGAGACGGCATAAAATCTATAGGATAAAATCGGACACACAAAACCGCTAATGACAGGCAAAGCTTGTCATTAGCGGTTTTGCATGTCCGATTTTATCAAGGGTAAGTATACTGTGATATAATGTAGTGCCAATTTTTTGGGTACTCCTTCCAGGGGTATCCAGGGGTCACAGGCGATCCCATCTATCTACTCAACGAGGAGGCTAATCATGGCAATGTCACCGGCTGCTCATACCACGGGGCAGGGTCAAATTTACCAAAATTTTATTGCAGGCGAGTGGCGCGGCTCAGCAAGTGGCAAGACATTTAGCAGCACCAATCCCGCCAACACGAATGAAGTTGTGGGACATTTCCAGCAATCAACTCTCGCCGACCTGGAAGAGGCTGTGGCAGCCGCCGGGAAAGCGCAACCAGCCTGGGCGGCAGTGCCTGCGCCTGAGCGTGGTGAAATTTTGTTGCGTACGGCCCTGTTATTAGAGCAGCATAAAGAAGAACTCGCTGCGCTGATGACTCGCGAAATGGGCAAGGTGCTCAAAGAGACGCGAGGTGATGTGCAGACTGCTATTGATGTTGCCAGGTTTATGGCAGGAGAAGGACGCCGGGCAGAGGGCGAAACGATCCCCTCGGCTATGCATAACAAATTTAATATGACCATTCGCCAGCCCATGGGCATTGTCGGTATTATCACTCCCTGGAACTTCCCCATGGCTATTCCTGCATGGAAGACGCTCCCGGCACTGCTTGCAGGCAACGCTGTTATCCTCAAGCCTGCCAGCGATACGCCGCTGCTGGCACTGAAATTGGCGAATCTACTGCACGAGGCGGGGCTACCCGGGGGTGTATTGAATGTGATTACTGGCCCTGGCGTCGTATTGGGCGACGCGTTGGTGAGCCATAAGGGCGTCAATATGATCTCGCTGACGGGATCAACCGAAGTGGGGCGACACATTGCGGAGATTTGCGGCCGCGACCTGCGCCGCTGTACCCTGGAACTAGGCGGTAAGAATGCCGTTATTGTTCTGGAAGATGCCGATCTCGACCTCGCGGTTGAGAGTGTTTCCTGGGGAGCGTTCGGCACGACCGGCCAACGGTGTACCGCGACGAGCCGTGTCATTGTACATAAAGCAATCCAGCACGCCTTTACCGACCGCCTGGTCGCAGCGGCAGAAAAGCTTCAGATTGGTAATGGACTTGATGAAAAGGTCGATATGGGGCCGCTGGTGAATAGAGGACGAGTTCAGGCGGTACATCAGTACACGCAGGTTGGACAGCAGGAAGGAGCAAAATTGCTCACGGGCGGTGCTCCGCTCAACAATGGTGATTATAGCCAGGGAGCTTTCTACAAACCCACCGTTTTCAGCGATGTGAGTCCAGACATGCGCATTGCTCGTGAAGAAGTTTTCGGCCCATTCGTCTCTATCTTACCGGTGGCCTCTTACGAGGAAGCCGTTCAAGTGGCCAATGCCACGGAATATGGTCTCTCGACCTCCATCTTCACCAACGACCTGCGTACCACCTTCCGTGCTATGCGTGAGATCGAGTCAGGACTGATCTACTTCAATGCGCCTACAACGGGCGCAGAGATTCACTTGCCCTTTGGTGGTGTGAAGGCCAGCGGCAACGGCCATCGCGAACTCGGTACCCACGCCGTCGAGGAGTTTAGCGAGACAAAAAGCATCTTTGTCTCCTATCCGCCAAGTTCCTTTGGCCTTTAGGAACGTTGCAAGGCAAATTGTGTGAACATAGCCTCCCACACCTCTTGATTTTCAAGACGTTCGTCAAGGGAGGCTACACGGGAATTAATCATATCGAAGATGCAACGCAGGATACGCTGGAGTACCAGCGAGGCTTCATCGTAGAAGTCAGCGGTCTGTTCCATATTGGCACTGAGCACTTCGTAACAGAGAGCTTTGAAATTATCGACATCAATATGGTTCTGATCGATTTTGAATTCATAATTGCCCATGTAGCGCAGTTTTTCCCGCAAGAGCAGCGACCTCAATGTATTTGGATCTAACTCGGCCCCCCTGTTGCGGCAGGTCTCAGCGAGTGCATCCATAGTCCAATTGATGAATTCTACCAGGGCTGGCAGTTGCTCCATTGGCGTACGGCGACGATTCCATTCCTGCTCCATACGACTGATCAGATTGAGCAGCTCAAAGTTTTCCATGCGCAGTTTCTCGGCAGGATCAGGCAGGCGGACCTCGCGTCCATTCAGCTGGGGAGCGGCCTCCTGGAAGACATGCATGAGCAGTTTTTGTTGGACCAGTTGTGCCAGCTCTCTGGCGACATCCAACTCAGGCCGCCGCATAGCACTGGCAATACGGCGCACCCTACGACAGAGATTCACATGGACCAGGAGCTCAAAGGTGCGTGTATCGAAACTCATGGCGTAGGGAATAGCTGGGGCCATCTGGAGCAGCGTACGCACACCCTGGGGCAAAAACTGGTGTAGCTGTTCCCACTCATCACCGTAGCGCACCATCTCCATTGTCACGCGCATTATCTCCAGTTCGAGGGAGGCTTCGCCGTAAGGTAAGATGCTCTGGGCATTGGGATTGGAGATAAATTCGTAGGTGCCCTCTTGCCAGAGAGCCAGTTCGCGTGCCGTCCAGAGAGCCTTCATACGCAGCGCTTCTCGCAGTTGCTTCTCACTGATCGCACCCATGCCTACCAGGCGCTCACCGATACGCTTGCCAAAGGCATCTTGTAGCTGCTGGGTAAAGGCCTGCTCAATCTGCTGGGAGGTGGTCATACCGAGTTGTTGCAGGACATCGCCCAGCGTTAAGGCGCCTGCATCCAGTTCAGAGCAGTTCGCCATCTTCCCTTCGCTAAAGTAGATAATGCCGGTCCGCCCGGTTGAGTGTTTAAGGCGGAGGGCCCCCGTCATACTCCCCAACTCCATCATTTGCAGAACTTCTACCAGTCCAAAATCCCTGAGCGAACCCTGTAGCAAGCGGCTATTCGTGGTCATGCTCTCTCCCGTCTAATCGATTTGAAAAATAGCAGTATGTGCATTTCTTCTTGATTCCTCACTGCTTGCGGCGGCGAGAAGTCCTGGAAAGTTACCAAATATTTCTTAACGTGGTTACCTCGGCAATAGCCACGCTTAATTATATCACATATCAGAAGCGTTTCTTCATATTTGTTGTTTCTCGGTAGCTCAGATTTATTTATCTCATGTCTTTGTTGTACTGCATCAAAAGCGCCTTTCATTTTACTACCTATCTGCTATAATGCCAGGTATGAGTATCGAAGATCGCATTACTATTATTACCGGGGCGGGACGAGGTATTGGACGGGCTACGGCTCGTCTTTTCGCACGGGCGGGAGCCCGGGTCATCCTTTTCAGCCGTACTACCTCTCATCTCGATGAAGCGGCGGCCGAGATTAGAGGTGCAGGCGGTCACGTCCTTTCCATTGTAGGTGACGTTTCCTGTGAAGAAGACGTTCATATCCTCTTTCAAAAGGCCATGGAGACCTATGGTCGCGTTGATGTCCTGGTCAACTGTGCGGGAATAGTTGCAGTACGCCCATTTGTTGAAATGGATGTAGCCACATGGGATAGCGTTATTGGAGTCAACCTGCGCGGCACCTTTTTGTGTTGTCGCGCAGCCTTTCAGATCATGGCGAACCAGCAACAGGGCATTATTATTAATATGTCCTCCCTTTCGGGCGTAAAAGGAGTGGAAAAGTTTCCGGGACTGAGTGCTTATAACGTCTCAAAAGCGGGGGTCGCTGGCCTGACCGAGATACTGGCAGTAGAAGGTAAGCCTTACAACATCCGCGTTTGCGCTGTGAGTCCAGGAGCTGTAGACACTGCGATGCTTCGCCAGGCCGCGCCACATCTAAAGGCAGGTATGACTCCCGACGATATGGCTGAGATATTGCTCTTCCTGGCTGATGACTCAGGACGCATGCTCAGTGGCAGCAACATCGAGATTTTTAGCAACTTGTAGTGGTTGGGCTTGCCCCAGCCAGGAGACTCTCCGAACCCAGAGGATATTATTATGGTCTACCTGACACGGCGCACAACGTTCAGTGCGGCACACCGTTTATGGAGCAACTACCTGACCCAGGAAGAAAATATTGCCTTGTATGATAAGTGTGCCAATCCCAACGGACATGGACATAACTACGTCCTGGAGGTTACCGTGCGAGGTACCCCTGATCCGCATACGGGTATGGTTTTAAACCTGACCCAATTGAAGCAGGCCATAAATGAGTATGTTATTGCCTGGGTTGACCATAAGCACCTCAACTATGATGTACCATGGCTTGAAGGCGTTATTCCCACCACTGAGGTACTGGCAGTGAAGTTCTGGCAACGTCTGGAACATGCCCTGCCTGAAGGTCTGCTCTACGAAGTAAAGTTGTATGAAACAGAAAACAACATTGCCAGTTATCGAGGCGAGGCATGAGAGTCGCGTTAATAGCTCCGCTGGTTTCCACCATTGCACAACCCTACCTTGGTGGCGCACAGGCACTCCTGGCCGACCTGGCCCAGGGACTGATACGGCGCGGCCATACTGTTACGCTCTTTGCCAGGGATGGTTCTCTTGTCCCTGGTATCTCTATTGAGCCGGTGGCAGTGCCAGAGAGTGTACGCCCGGCCAACTTCTCCGAGCCATTACAGGGGCGCCGTGCTGATGAAGGTTTCTTTACGCAAGCCAATCTCTTTCTCGAACTCTTTCTCCAGTTACGACGGCGCAGTGCCGATTTTGACCTGGTTCATGTTCACGCATTCGACTGGCCAGCCTTCGCCTGCAGTACCCTGGTACAGGATATACCTGTCGTCCATACCCTACACCTGCCAGCGGTATCACCAGAGATTAACGCGGCCTTACGTGTGCTGCACCGGCAGGGACACCCTCTCACGCTGATTACAGTTTCACACGCATGCGCCCGCACCTATGGGGACTATACCCCCATCGATTCCGTTATCTACAACGGGCTTGATCTAGATGCTATCCCCTTTTCGCCCAAAGCCTCGGTGGAGGCCCCGCTGCTCTTTGCCGGGCGTATTGCGCCGGAGAAAGGCGTCGAGGCGGCCATCGATATCGCTGAAAAAGCAGGATATCGTCTTTTGATTGCTGGCGGTATCTACGATCGTCACTACTACGAGGGACGTATTGTGCCCAAACTACGCCGGGCAGGCGAACGAGTGACCTACCTGGGGCACCTGGACCGGTTGGCCCTGTGGAAAATTATGGGTCGATCGCTTGGGCTGCTTTTTCCTATTGAATGGGACGAACCCTTTGGCTTGACCGCCGTTGAAGCTATGGCTGCTGGCACACCGGTTATCGCTTATCGACGTGGTGCGGCAGAAGAGATCATTGGTCACGGCGAAACCGGTTTTCTCGTTGAACCAGGGGAGAGCGCCCATGCAGCCGCCCTGGTTGATGACTTGTTTGATATTCCTCGCGTCCGTTGTCGAGCACACGTTGAAGCACACTTTGCCCTTGAACGGATGTTAGATGAATATGAGGCCGTATATTACGCTTTGGCAAATTGACAAAACGATTTGGATACCTCCCTACGCGCTTTGCCCGCCAGGTTGGTCCGTATTGGATGCCCATCTTAGAACACAGGTAGATAGCGTTCGAGTTCCCAGGCATGTACCTGCTTGCGATAGTCTATCCACTCAATTGTTTTAGCCTCTATGAACCCCTCATAGATTGAGTCACCAAGTGTCTCACGTACCAGCGTATCTTCTCGCAATTCATCCAATGCTTCACCAAGCGTAGCAGGAAGCAGGCGCGAGCGCGGGTGCAAACGTTCGTGTTCGTCACGCAGGAAGAGGCTTTCATCCATGGCGGGTGGTAGTGGCAACTTTCGCGAAATGCCATCGAGACCTGCTCGCAACATTACAGCCAGGGCCAGGTATGGGTTACAGCTGGGATCACAGCAGCGCAATTCAATTCGTGCCGATGACTGGCGATTGCTGCTGGGTCGAGGTACGCGAATCAGCGCTTCGCGGTTCACTCGTCCCCAATTGACAAAAACGGGCGCTTCATATCCTGGTACCAGGCGTTTATACGAATTGACCAGGGGCGCAAGAATGGCACACATGGCCCGTGCATGTGCCAATTGCCCGGCAATAAAGTAGCGTCCAATATCCGACAGCCCGTACTCACCTTGCTCATTGACGAAGGCATTTTGACCCGTGGCAAGGGAAATCAATTGCTGATGAGTATGCAGCCCGGAGCCATTGATACCGTACAGGGGCTTGGGCAAAAAAGTTGCATAGAGGCTATGCTGGGCAGCAATGGCCTTGAGAACGTATTTGGCCGTCATAAGTCCATCGGCAATGGAGAGGGCATTGCCGGTCTCGAAATCG
>WNGE01013994.1_pt1 | contig 13771 bp, 13 predicted proteins | sample 5400651 | NCBI WGS metagenome assembly WNGE01 (sample SAMN13153370, study PRJNA577476) | soil metagenome | isolation source: 60 cm soil or saprolite under grassland replicate 2 | place: USA:California | collected 2016-06-15 | reverse complement strand
CAGGCAAATCGGGGCGCGCCTCCTGCGGCGCGTCCCCGCGCGGCCGCCGCGCCGTGCTCGCCACTCCCAGCAGCACGATGACCTGGAACGCCGGCATGAGCGCTTCATAAAAAATGATCGCCGTTCCGTCGAGCAGCCGGCCCCGGGAGAAACAATAGGTCAGCGCTTGCGATTTGAGCCACAGCGCGAACCGCACCGCGTCGAGGAAGGAAGCGAACTCGAGCTGCCACCACACCGAGACGGTAAGGAAGCGCACGACCACGATCAGCAGATAGAGAGCGGCGGCCATGACGATCACGCGCCTCCATCCCCTTTTTGCGCCGGCCCACATTGCGCCGCCGGCGAGGCCCAGCACGGACGTCGCGAAGATCAACCAGTGGTAAGGCGAGTGCCCGGTCGGATCGGCGACCAGCCCGGGGAGCAGGGCCGTCGTCAGAACCAGCCACGAGCCCAGCGCGAGCATGCCCGCGGAGCTCTCGTTCCGGCCGGACCTCGGCTCAGTCATAGGCGAAGAGCACTCCGCCCGTGTTTCCGCCGTCAGGAATCGAATTTCTTGAACAGCACGGGGGCGAGGATCGCCAAGGCAACGAGCAGCAAGGCGGGCAAGGGCGCATGACCCGCCACGATCGCAAGGGGCACGGCGACGCACAGCGCGACGAGTATCCAGGCGGGCAGGGCCCGGCTGTATTTGAGGTGGGCGAGAACGCCTGAGGGAACCGCCACCCGGATTCCCCGCGCCGAGCGGTCCTTCTGCGCGGCCCGCCCTTCCAGCCAGATCAGGAAGACGTAGATCTGCGCGACCACTCCTCCCGCCCAAACGGCCGCCCCGAGCAGCAATGCAAAGCCCCGATACCACACCGGCACGGGAGGCGGGATCAGCCGGACCGAGTTGAACATGATGTCGATCGCGCACACGGTGCTGATGAGGACAAAGAGCAGCAGCATCGCAAGCACCGCCCACACGCGGGCCGCGAGGTACTCGCGGAAGACCTCGTCGCGCTGGAACTTGAGGAGGAGTTCGCGGGCGTCGCGCAGCACGCTGGGCGGCCAGAGCTGGCTCAGCATGTCGCCCGCCGCGGCGCGCAATTCGCGTTGGCTCTTTTTCATCGCGGCACGGTTCCCGGGGGCGGTCATGGGCACATGCTAGGACCATCCGCCGAACCATGCAATCGTCATGGACCCGGGCGCGTGCAATACGCCCGCGGGTCGCGAGGGCCTAGTGTAAGCTTCGGCACGCCCGCGCCACCGCCTTCCCACAGGCTCCGTCCCATGAAAACCATCGCCATCGAAGAGCATTTCATCACGCCGATGTACCGCGAAAAGGTCGCCGCAAACGAGTTCCGCAATTTCTATCTCAGCTCGCGCAGCGAGCAGATCGGCCACGACATCGTCGAGCAGAACGCCGACCTCGGCGCAAAGCGCCTCGCGCACATGGACGCCGCGGGAGTCGATGTCCAGGTGCTCTCGTTCGGCTCGCCCGGGCCTCAGGCGTTCGGCGCCGACGTGGCGGTCCCGATGGCGCGCGACGCCAACGACCGCGCGCACGAAGCGGCGCGCGCGCACCCCGACCGCTTCGCCGCCTTCGCCGCGCTTCCCACGGCCGACCCCGAAGCCTCGGCGACAGAGCTCGACCGTTGCGTCGCGAAGCTCGGCTTCAAGGGCGCGATGATCCACGGCCACACTCGAGGGAGCTTCCTCGACGAGAAGAAGTACTGGGTGATCTTCGAGCGCGCCCAGGCTCTGGGCGTACCGATCTACCTGCACCCGACGCTCCCGCATCCGGACGCGGTGCGCGCCTACTTCCAGGGCTACGAGGACCTCGCGCGCGCGGGCTGGGGGTTTGCGATCGACACGAGCTGCCACTTCCTGAGGATCGTGTTCGCCGGGGTGTTCGACGCCTACCCGGACCTGAAGATCATCCTGGGGCACCTGGGCGAGGGGCTGCCCTTCGCGATGCACCGGCTGAACGATCACACTCACCGCGCGGCGGCGCGCCGCGGCCTGGAGAAGACACCCCTGCAATATTTCAAGGACAACCTGCTCGTCACCACGAGCGGCAACTGGTACGAGCCGGCGTTCCTGTGCACCCTGCTCGCGCTCGGCGCCGACAACATCCTCTTCGCCGTGGACTGGCCTTACGAGGCGAACGCGACCGGGATCGAATTCCTCAGGAAGCTCTCGATCAGCGACGCCGACCGGGAAAAGATCGCGCACGGCAACGCCGAGCGCATCCTGAAGATGTGAGGTGTGAAGCAGCATCCCCGACACCGTGTTCGCCTCGGGGCTTCATTTGTCCTTTCCCATGCGCAGCAGGATGAGTTCGCGCGTCTCGCGCACCTGCGCCGTAAACGGACTCTCCAGCCCCGCCGCCCGCTCGATAAGCGCCAGCGCCTCACGATCGCGCCCCTCGTCCGAAAGCGTTTGCGCGAGGTTGTTCAGCACCACCACCGAATCCGGGTGACGCTCGGCCGCCCGGCGCAGCACGTCTTCTGCTTCCTTCAGCGCCCCCCGGCGGTAATGTCTGTTCGCCAGCCCGATGCTGGCGGTGGCGTTGTCCGGCCAGCGTCGCAGGAAAGCGGCATACGCGACTGTTGCGGCGCTGTCGTTCGCGACCCGGTCCATGGCGACGATCGCCCGCAGGTAGCCCGATTCGGTGGCGGTGACGGGAATCCGGCCGGGCGGCAAGGTGACCATGGCCCAGTAGTCGCTCTTCTTCCACGTGTACTCGAGCACGGTGAACGGGACGGACAACCTCGGCTTCTCTCCGGAGCGCAAATACAGCTCGCCCCTGGGATAGTCGTAGCCGATCACGACCGCGTAGTGCCAGACGGGAAAGGGCCCGAAGCCGTTGTTCTGCAGAACGATCACCGGATTGCCCGCCGCCACCTCGCGCAGCAGATCGTCCAGGCGCGGGGCGAGCTGGTACGACGCTATCCCGTAGCGGCGCGGCGCGGCCAGCATCTCGACCTGCAAGCTTCCCTGCCGTTCCGGGATATAGACCTGAGCGACGAGATCCTGCGGGGTGACCTTCACGCCCGATTCGACGAGCGTGGTCGCCAGCGCCGCGGGGCCGCATTGATAATCCTCCTGCGGGAAGAACGGCACCGCGCCGAGCTCGACCCGCTCCGGCACGCCCGCCGGCCAGGCGTCGCGCAACGAAATCGTCTGCGGAACCAGCGGTGCGCAGCCGCCCAACGCGGCCCCAAGCAAAAAAATGCCCGCTGTCCGGCGGGCGCTTCCGCGCAAGGCCGCAAATTCCGCGATCGGCTTCTCCATTGATCCGGGCCGCCCTGAGCGCAGGCGGTTCTCCTCAGCGGCGGCGAAGAAGGACGACGATCAAGAGGACGATCAGCAGGACGACGACCAGACCCTCGCCGCCGACCGGGAGGGAATTCATCTTTCCGGCGAGCGCATCGAGTTCCTCATCGCTCATTGCCGCCACACGATCCCTGGCGGCCTGCGGATCCACGCCCAGTGCCTGGAGCTCGCTCGTTACCGCCGGCCGGCCGAGCGCGTTCAGCACGGTATTGCGTTCAGTCTGGGCACCGGCGGCCAAACTCGCTTGATCGGCCCCGATCATGCCCGCCCGGGCGGTCTGAACCGACAGCGCCATCACCGGTGCAATGAGCAGGCGGCATATCATTCGGAATGTTGCGGACCGCATGTTGGTCTCCTTTGCCGATCTCCGTACGCTAGTGTACATACGACGGAAAAATGCCGCATCGCGTTTTTCTGGCCGCGCTGCGCGACCGAAGCGCCTCAAGTCACTCCGGCCCTATTTTTCCAGCGAGGCTTCGACGCCCGCCATCAACTGGTGCCGGCCATAGTCGTAGATGTCCAGGTTCGAGTTGTTCAGATAGTAGCTGTAGTCGGCGAACACGCTCCACAGGGCGCTCACGCGGCGACTCGCCCGCGCGGCAAAGCCGTAACGGTCGTCCCGGCGCGTGACCTCGATCGTGCCCCCGTCGAGACGGTAAGGATCGTTGTATCGGCTGACGCGATACTCGCCGCGCACCTCGGTCCGCCAGCCGCCGACGTTGGGCAGCGTCACGGTTGCGAACAGCGAATGCCGCGTCGGAGAGTAGCTGGTGAAATTACCTCCCTGCTCGAGATCGCTGCGATTGTTGAGCTCGAGCTGATAGCCGAGGCGTACGAAGGCGGGCGCCAGCGCGAATCCCGCATCCGCCGAAAAACGCTGCTGCCATCCGTCCAAATGCTCGAAGCCCGCGCCGCCGGCGATGTGCTCGAATTGATAGCGCCCGCGCAGCTCGCCGCCGGCATCCAGGCTGCGGCGCGCCTGCACATCGACCACCGCGGCCTGCTGGAAGCGGTCGCCGCCGAAGTACACCGTGTCGAAATAGCCGCCGACGCTGACCCGCAAGCGATCCAAATCGGTCTCGCGGCTCAGGCCGACGCGCAATCCCGCCAGGTCGAATTGGCTCAGATCGCCGTACTTCCGCACGACCAGGCCGCCGTGGACGTACCACCCGTGCGCGGTATTTCCGACCAGAAGATGGCTCGCCGCGGCGAGCGTCTCGACGAATAGGTCGCTCTGGTGGCTGGCTCCGACCGTCGCGGCGTCCGGCGACAGCGTCACGTTGCTGTCGTAGCCGCCGGCCAACGAAAACACGGCGCCCGTCCGCCGCGACAGCGGGGCGCCGCCCAGGCGCTCGAGGGCCGTAGCCGCGAGCGTGCGCAAGTTGAGGTCGGAGGTCGTGCGGTGCGCTTGTTCGAAGTGTTCTATCGCCTGCTGCGGGCGACCCATGTGTTGCGCGATCAGGCCGAGGTTGTAGTGAGCGAGAGCGGCCCACCCCGGATCGCGCACGAGCACCTGAAACTCGTGCTCGGCTTCCGCGTAGCGGTCCAGCCGGTAATACGTCGCGCCCAGGTTGTAGTGCAGACCCGGAGTATCCAGGCCCGCCCGTTGTGCATCGAGGAACGACTGAAGCGCCGCGGGGTAATCGCCCGCGTGAAACGCCTGTATACCCTGATCGAAAGCCTGCGCGTCCTGTGTCGCGGCGCCCGCGGGCTGCCCCGGAACGACGCAAAGGAGCAGCGAAACGACGACGACAAGGCGGGGAATCCGAAGTTGGATGTTCTTTCGACTTGCGTCCTTCGGCGACGAATAGGGGCACACTCCCGCCGGAGTTTACCCCGGCGGGGCAGACCCGGCTCGAAACGATCCGGTTACGGGAAAGTCAGGGTTTGCGGTCTTGAGCCCGCTGGCGCGCGTCCTCGGATACCCCTTGCCCGAACTCGCGGCCGAGATTCCCCTTCAGTTCGCGAGCCCTTTCGGCCGTCTCGCGGCCGAAGGCGGAGGCATCTTGCGCCTGCAGCGCCGCCGTCTCGGGCAGCTTTTCGCCGGCGGCTGGGCCCGCCGCCGGCGTAATGGGCAGCGCCCCGAGGTCCCTAAACGCCGACGAGACCGCGGCGGGCAGGGCGCTTGCAGTGACGGAGACCGCGAGCGTGGTGGAGGTCGCGATCGAGCCGAACGCTCCCGCACCGAACGCCGCCGTGCCCGCGACGTTCGTCGCCGCGACGGTCCCCTTGAGCACCGAAAGGTAGGCGGCGGGGGCCGCAATGGCGACCATGAAGTCGGTGCCTCGAATGCCGATCGTCGCGGTCGGCACGACCAGCGAGAACGCGCCGGGGCTGCGTTCTCCCAATGCCCCGGTCACCGCGCGGAGCGCGCCCCGCAAAAGGACGAACGCCGCGCGATCGGCTTTCGGCTCCCGCGGCCGGAAGCGGAAATCGTCTATCCGGAACTGCAGAACGACCCGGGAATCGGAAGCGGTGGTCACCACTGTGCCCGACGGCACGCGCTGATTCGGGGCTACGGGCCTGCTTTGGGCCGGCGTCGCGCCGGCGCGGACATCGCCTTTCGACTCCTGCACGACCGCCGCGCCGAACGCGCTTGCAGCCAAAAAAAGACCTGCTATCCCCGATGCAAGAATGATCGACGAAAGAAACCGACCTACGTTCGCGCTCATCTATCCCTCCCTTCCGGCGCAGCGGGTGAGCCGCTACACGGGAACCTGCAAAAAACGTGAGTTATCCCGCCATCCGGGCGGGATGTCCCCCGCCCGGCCGTGACGACCGCGTTACGGGCGCCCTCCGGCTTGCGGCGGGAGGTTCGGGGTGTGGTCCCGATCCTTCGCCGCCTCGGATACTCCTTTTCCGAAGTCGCGGCCGAGCTCGCGAGCCATGTTGGCGATCCCGAGGCCAAAGGCCGAGGATTCCTGCCCCTGGGGCGACGCCGTCGTCGCGGGCAGCGTGATGGGCAGCTTGATCTCGCCGGTTGCGTCGGCAGACGCGTTGGCCGGCACGACGTCCATCGTCACCTCGAGATCGCGCTGCTGCGCCCAAGCCGCGCCGGAAAGCGCGAGGGCAAAAACCGTACCGATCGTATATTGCGTGAATCGCTTCATGACCTACCTCCTAGCTCTAACCGCCTTTTGCTCCCATTCCGCGAACCCGACGGGCTACATGCCCGACTTGCCCGCGTTATCGACTTCAAACTTCAGCCGGAATGTCTTGCTGGTCCCGCCGTGCGACAGGCTCGCCACCAGTTCGTCCTTCGCCGTCCCGCGCGCGACCAGCGGAAGCTGCAGCAGGTTCCCGCCCTCGCGCAAATCCGTCTGCCAGCTCAGCTCGCGGCGGTCGCCGTAGCCGACGAGCTCGACGTTCCCGGGCAGCGCGAGGCTCAAGGTCGCCGCCTGCAGCGGCTTCGCGCTGTTGAACATCAGGCGCACGGTCTCGGGCCGCTCGAGCATCAGCGCCACCGTCGGCACCGGCGCTGGCGCCGGTTGCGTGGCGAGAAAGATGCCCAGGACCACGCCCAGCACCAGAGTCGCTGCGAGCGCAAAGCCGACCACTGCGCGTCGCGGAGGCCGGGCGGCGCCGGCCGCCGCGCCGGTGGCGTGCGCCAGCGCCCGGTCCACAAATCCCGGGCGCGACGTCGGCGCGGGCAGCGTGCGCAAAGCCGCCTGCAGCGCCGCCGCGTGCTGATGCAGGCGGCGGCAGTCCGGACAACGCTCCAGATGCTCCTGAATCGATCGCCGCGCGGCGGCGTCGAGCCGCCCGTCGAGGCAGTCGTCCAATTGCGGCGTGAAGTCGCGGCATTCCATTGGATGGGTTCCTACCCGTTTACACGCTCGCCGGCGGAAAAAGGTTCCACCGACAGGAGCGCCCGCAGGCGTCGGCGGGCGCGGTGCAGCCGCGACTTGAGCGTGCCGAGCGGCGTGTCCAGGATCGTCTCGAGCTCTTCGAGGCTGTACCCCTCGACGTCGTGCATCGTGACCACCGCGCGCTGTTCAGGATTGAGTCGGTCGAGGGCACACAGAATACGCTCGCGCAACCCGCTGCGTTCGGCGTGCTCTTCCGGGCCGTCTTTGATCGCCGGCAAGGTGTCGAGGGGGTTGTCCTCGCCCTCCGCGTCGGCGGCGAGATCAGCGATCGGCGAACGAGCCCGTTGGCGGACGAGATCGACATACTCGCGGTAGAGCACCCGGGCCAGCCAGGGCCGGAGCTGCTCGATATCGACGAGCTGGCGAGTACGTGGATAGAGCTTTAGCAATACGTCCTGAACCAGGTCCTCGGCGTCGGCCACGCTGCCGGTGAAGCGCCAGGCCAGCCGATAGAGGTACTCGACTTGCGGGCGCAACAAATCCTCAAACTTCGACGCGGCGGTCCGGCTTCGGCGGAAGCGCAAAACTGGCGGCATAAAAGTAGTTACACGTCCGCGCGGCCAAAAAGGTTCCCTCCGCAGCCGGGCCGGCTCTGGAGACGCGCGACGGTTGACCGCCGACGGGGCACGACAAACTAGGACGCCGGCCTCGGCGTCACGTGCCCGCACTTGCCGCAGGTGCGGCGCGACTCTTTCGAATAGAACTCCTCGTACACCCGCGACACCGGATCCTCGCGGTAGTCGGCGACGTGCCGCACGGCCTGGTAGAGCTCGGCGTGGCACTTCTCGCAATACCAGAAGAAACGATCCCTCTCCCCGGGCCGGCGCCTGCGCTCCAGAACGAGGAGGAACGAATCCGGCGAGAAGCGCGGCGAGTGCCGCACGCCGGCCGGGCAATAGATGATCTCGCCCTCGCGGACCACCGCCACCTTCTCCTCGCCTTCGGGAGTGAGGTAGTGCAGGTCCATCCCGCCCCGGATCATGTACATGACCTCGTCGCTCGGGTCGGAATGGAACTCGCTCCTGTGCTCGCGCCCGCGGGCGACGAAGGCGATGGTGTCGGGCGCCTGCCACAGAATGCTCACCGGCTTGACGCTCTTCCTGATGCCCTCGGAAACCTCCGCGAGGCTGACGGCTTTCAGCTCGGTCATCGGCTTTCTTCCTGTCCCGAATCAGTTTTGCGCGGCTCCAGACGGCCGGCGATGCAGATTGTAAGCGCAAGGAGTAAGTAAGAGGTAAGATCGCGAATCCTTCATGCTTCGCCGATGAAAACAACGAACGCGGCCGCGACCCTCGCCAGCGTCGTCTTTCTGAAAATTCAGGAGTTCGCTCGCAGGCCGGTCCAGGAACAAACGCGGCTCCGGGCGCAGCTCGAGGCCGTGGTGGCCGTGACCGCCGCGGAGCTTGCGCCCGCGGGCCGGATCGTGCTCGACGCCGCGGACGGGGCCGCGATCGTGGTCCTCTCCGATCCCAGGGGGGCGCTGCGCCTGGCCGAGCGCGCCCTCTCCGCGACGGCGGCGGGGCTGCCCCTGTGCATCGGCGTCAATCACGGCGCGGTGCAGGTCGCCTCGGGCGGGCGCGGCGCCGAGGGCATGACGGGCGACGGCATCTCCGTGGCGGCGAGCGTCGCCGAGTTCGCCTCGCCCACGCGCCTGCTGCTCTCGCGCTCGTTCCGGGAAGCGCTCGCGGACGCCGCTCCGGGGCTGGATAGCGGCCTTTTCGCGGCGGGGGTATTCACCGACGCGGGCCTGCGAACGCACGAGCTGTTCAGCCCGGACAGGCACGCGGCCGAGCGCCGGCGCAAGCGCCTGATCGCGCTCGGGGCCACGGCCGTCATCCTAATCGTCGGGGCCGGCGTGGCCGTGCGCGTTTCCTTGGGCGGGCACCCTAAGTTTCTGGACGGAATGATCGCGAAGCTTGGAATTTCCGCGAAGGACGGCGGGACCTATCTTCGCAGTCTGCGCGAGAGGCTCAAACTCTGACCATGACGGCGAAGAAGAAGCTCGGACGCTACAAGATTCTCGGCGAGCTCGGGCGCGGCGCCATGGGGGTCGTCTACAAGGCCGAGGACCCCGCCCTCGACCGCATCGTCGCGCTCAAGACCATCATCCTCTCGGACGACGCGGACGGGCGCAAGGACTACCACAAGCGCTTCTTCGTGGAGGCGAAGGCCTCCGCGCGGCTCACCCACCCGCAGATCATCACCGTCTACGATTTCGGCGAGGAGGACGACCTCGCCTACATGGCGATGGAGTTTCTGAAGGGAACCGAGCTCCGCACCCGGATGGCGAAGGGCGCGATCAGCGTGCCCGAGGCGGTGCACATCGCCGAGCAGGTGGCCGAGGGCCTGGGCTACGCGCACGAGCACGGCGTGGTCCACCGCGACATCAAGCCGAGCAACATCATGCTCCTGCCGCACGAGCAGGTGAAAATCATGGATTTCGGCATCGCGCGCATGCGCACCTCCGACCACAAGACGAGCACGGGCCTGGTGCTCGGGACCCCGAAATACATGTCGCCCGAGCAGGTGACGGGGGCCGCGATCGACCACCGCTCCGACATCTTTTCGCTGGGGGTCGTCCTGTACGAGATGCTGACCCGCTCGCGATTGTTCTCCGGCGAGGACACGCCGCAGATCTTCTACAACGTCGTCAACGTCCAGCCCGCCCCGCCGAGCCGGCTGAACCCCGAGGTGCCGCCGATGCTCGACTTCGTGCTCGAGCGCGCGCTCAAGAAAGATCCCGCGGTGCGCTACCAGGACGCGTTCGAGCTGGCCGCCGACCTGCGCTCCTGCATGATCGAGCTCGTCGATCGCGAAACCGGCGCCGCGGGAAAAAAGGACAGCGCCCGGGAAGCCACCAAGACGCTCAAGCTGGAAGCCAACACCGGGAAAGACACGCTCCCCCCGCCCGCCGGCGCGATCGGGGCCGACACGCGTCTTCCCGCGTCGCGCAGGTTCGACGGTTCCGCGGCGATGAGCCGGCTGAAGGCGCCTGCCAGGCGGGACCGGGCGCTCCTCACCCGGCCGCCCCGGCGGGTCGGCCTCCTGCGCCGCGTCAGAAGCGACCCGGGGCCGCGCTGGCTGTTCGCCGCCGTCGTCGCGGCGGCCGTCGTCGGCGCCGTGATCGCTTTCGCCTGAATAAAACCGGTCATTCCGTCCTGATGCCCGCCGCTTTCACCAGCGCGGCATTGGCGGCGATCTCCTCGCGCAGGTAGGCGTTGAACCGCTCGGGGTCGTAGTCCATCGGCTCGGCGCCCAGGCGCGCCATTTTCTCGCGCACGTCGCCCGAGCGCAGCGCCTTCACGGTTTCCCGGTAAAGGCGGCTCACGACCTCGCGCGGGGTTTTCGCCGGCGCGAACATGCCGACCCAGAAGTTGTAATCGGAATTCGGAATTCCCGCTTCGAGCGTGGTCGGCAGCTCGGGAAGCGCGAGCGAGCGCTTGGTGCTCCCGACCGCGAGCGCGCGCAGCTTTCCGTCCTTCAGAAAAGGCAGCACCGCGTTCACGGGGCAGAAGTAGTAGTCCACCCGGCCCGTGATCACCTCGGTGAGCGCTTCGGGCGTGCCCTTGAAGGGGACGTTGACGACCTCGATTCCGGCGCCGAGGCGAAATCGCTCCGCGTTGAGGTGCGTCGCGCTGCCGATCCCGACCGAAGCCGAGTTCATCGAGCCGGGCTTCGCCCTCGCCGCGGCGATCAACTCCTTCACCGAGCGGATGCCTTTCGCGGGCGAGATCACCAGCACGTTCGGCAGGAGCCCGAGCGGCACGACGCCGGTGAGATCGCGCAGCGTGTCGTACGGCAGATTGCCGTAAGTCGACGGCGTCACTGTATACGATGAGGAATGCACGAGCAGCGTATGGCCGTCGGGCTCCGCCTTCGCCACCTGCGCGGCGCCGATGGTGCCGCCCGCGCCGGGCCGGTTCTCGACGACGGCGGGCTGGCCGAGCTGCGCGGTGAGTTTTTCGGAGACCGTGCGCGCCATGATGTCGGTGCCGCTCCCGGGAGTGAACGGCACGATGAGGCGGAGAGGCTTCGCCGGCCAGGATTGCGCCCACGCCGGCGCGTGCGCGGCGCAGAATACGAACGCCGCAAGAAGTTTCCAGAACCGCGCCATCCGCCCCCTCCTCCTGTACGTCATAGCGCCGGAACGATACACTTCATTCTAGGGACGCTTTTGCCGGCTGGCAACGTGATTGGGGTCGAGCCGTCATGCTGGGGTGGTTTTTCAGATCCAATAAGACGGCATCGACATCGTCCGTGGCGGACCCTGCGCGCGAGCGCGATGCAAAAGCCGGCGAGACGGCCGCGCTCGTTCACGCCGCCCTGCAACACCATCAGGCGGGGCGGCTTCAGGAAGCAGAAGCGCGCTATCAAGATGTCCTGAGGATCGATCCGGAGAACATCGACGCTTTGCATTTTCTCGGCGTCGCCGCTTATCAGCAGGGCCGGCATGAAGAAGCCGGGCGGCTGATATCGCAGGCGTTGTCCCGTGAGGCGCGCAATGCACCCGCGCACAACAACCTGGGCAATGTGCTGGTGGAGCAGGGCAGGCTGGAGGAGGCGATCGCGAGCTTCGAGGAGGCGATCGCTCTGCAGGCGGACTACGTCGACGCCCACGTCAATCTGGCCGCGGTTCGGGTCAGCCGAAACGAGCCGGACAAGGCCGTTGCCTGCTACGAGCGCGCGTTGTCCGCCGCGCCGGACTTGCCCAAGCTCCACTTCAACCTGGCGAATGTGCTCGCACGGCAAGGCCGGCTGGAGGAAGCGGTTGCCGGCTATCGCCGGACGATCGTCCTCGATCCTGATCTAGCGGAAGCGCACGCCGCTCTGGGGAACGCCCTCATGGATCTGGGCCGGTTCGGCGAAGCGATCGAATCCTACCGCAAGGCAGTCGCGCTCAAGCCTGATACCCCGGAGGCCTATTCCAATCTGGGCAACGCTCTGAGGCAGGTCGGCCGTCCGGAAGAAGCCGTCGCTTGTTGCAGGCAGGCGCTTGCCCTGAAATCCGATTTTGCCGCCGCCCTTTTCAACCTGGGAATCGCCCTGAAGGATCTGGACAGGCTGGAGGAAGCCATAGGCTCCTACCGGGAGGCGCTCGAGCTCGAGCCCGGTTTTGCCGCAGGGCATTACAACCTCGGCGATGTTCTCGTCAATGCGGGCCGGCACGACGAGGCCCTGGAATGCTTCCGCAAAGCGCTTGCGCTCGACCCGGAATACGCCGAAGCCCGCTGGGCGCTCGCCATGTCGCAGCTGCCCGCGGTATACGAGGCCGAAGCGCATCCGGAACGCTCGCGCGCGGCGTTCTCGCGGGAGCTGGGGGAGCTCGAGCGCTGGTTCGAGCCTGCTCGCACGGCGGCGGGCTTCAATGCCGTCGGCGTGCAACAGCCGTTCTATCTCGCCTACCAGGAACAAAACAATCGAGCCTTGCTCGGGCGCTACGGTAATCTCTGTGTCCGCATCATGGGGGAGTGGTTTCGCGGGCAGGGTTTTGCCGCTCCCGAAAGGCGGCGCGGAGAAGCCATTCGCGTCGGCATCGTCTCGCAGCAGTTTCGAGACCACTCCGTCTGGGATGCTATCGTCAAAGGCTGGTTTCAGCATCTCGATCCGCGACGTTTCGCGCTGGAGGCGTTTTATCTGGGGTCCGACCACGACCAGGAAACGCGGCTTGCGCAATCCAGGGCCTCGCACTTCGAGGAAGGTGCAGGCGGCTTTCGGCAATGGGTGGAAGCCATTCTCGGCCGGCAGCCGGACGTGCTGATCTACCCGGAAATCGGAATGTTCCCGATGACGCTGCGGCTGGCGAGCCTGCGTCTCGCGCCGGTGCAGGTCGCGACCTGGGGCCATCCGGAAACGACCGGACTTCCGACCATCGACTACTATCTGTCCGCGGAAGATCTGGAGCCGGTCGACGCGCAGGAGAACTACACCGAGCGGCTGGTGCGCTTGCCGCATCTGGGCTGCTTCTACCGGCCCGCCGAGCTCGTCCCTGCCGATCCCCATTGGGCCGGCTTGAAGCTCGACCCGGCCGCTCCGGTTCTCCTGTGCCCCGGGGTGCCCTACAAGTACGCGCCCCGGTACGATTCGCTTTTCGCCGAAATCGCGCTCGCATTGGGACGGTGCCGCTTCGTTTTCTTCCACTACCGGTCAGGCGACATGTCGGCCCGGCTGCGCGGACGGCTGAAAACCGCGTTCGCACGGAGCAAACTCGACTTCGACGACTACGCGGTGTTCGTCCCCTGGCAGAGCCGGCCTGCGTTCCGCGGCTTGCTCGAGCGTGCCGATGTGTTCCTGGATACGATCGGCTTTTCAGGCTTCAACACCGCCATGCAGGCGGTGGAATGCGGGCTGCCTATCGTGACTCGGGAGGGCCGGTTCTTGCGCGGTAGATTGGCGAGCGGCATCCTCAAGCGGATCGGCCTGCCGGAGCTGGTCGCCCGGTCGGAGGAGGAATACGTCGCGCTCGCGGTAAGGCTCTGCCGCGACGGCGAATACCGCGAGAGCCTGCGCCGGCGCATCGCAGCGGGCCGCCACGCCGTCTCCGAGGATCTCGCGCCGATCCGCGCCATGGAGGATTTCCTTTCCGA
>WNGE01005877.1_pt1 | contig 13776 bp, 12 predicted proteins | sample 5400651 | NCBI WGS metagenome assembly WNGE01 (sample SAMN13153370, study PRJNA577476) | soil metagenome | isolation source: 60 cm soil or saprolite under grassland replicate 2 | place: USA:California | collected 2016-06-15 | reverse complement strand
GGCCATCATCGAAACCGTGGCCGCGCTGGCGATCCTGGCCGGGTGGAAGACGCGCTGGGCGGCGGCCGCGCTGTTCCTTTGGATGATTCCCGTCACCTGGGTGTTTCACAACCACGCGGGCGGCCAGGAACAGATGGCTCACTTCATGAAGAACGTCGCCATCTCGGGCGGGCTCCTCATGCTCTTCGCCTTCGGCCCCGGCGGGATAAGCGTCAACCGATCCAGCTAGGCGGGACCGGCTGCGGCGGGACGGAGGCGAATGGAAAGATCAAGGACGCGGGGCTCAAGATCGATTAGGACGCGACGATGGAAGTGATCGGCAGCGGACAATCGCTCGGCGCGACGATCGAGGGGCTCGACCTCGCGAAGCCGCTGTCGCAGGAGGAGTTCGACGCCGTGCTGCGCGCGCTCGGGCGACACGGCGTCATTCGTTTTCCGCGCCAGAAGCTCACGGGCCGGCAGCTCGCCGATTTCAGCGCGCGCTTCGGCAAGCTCGAGATCAACGTCGCCAACGCCTACCAGGAGCCGGGCATTCCCGAAGTGATGATCCTCTCCAACATCGTCGAGGACGGCAGGCCGATCGGCCTTGCCGACGCGGGGCAGGACTGGCACACCGACATGTCCTACAGCAGGATGATCGCGTTCGCGAACGTGCTCTACGGCATCAAGATCCCGAAGCGCAACGGCAAGCCGCTCGGGGCGACCGAGTTCAGCAACATGCACGCCGCCTACGACGGTCTTCCGGCTGAAATGAAGCGCGACCTCGAAGGCATGACCGTGCTGCACGATTTCAACAAGTTCTGGGAGATGATGAGGCGCGAAAAGGGGAGCCCGCGCCCGCCGCTCACCGAGGCGCAGAAGAAGGCGAAGCCGCCGGTGTCGCACCCGATTTTTCTGACGCATCCGATCACCCGGCGCAAGGTGCTCTACGCCAACCCCGGCTATTCGATCCGGATCAACGAGCTTCCGGAGAAGGAAAGCGACGAGATGCTCGGGTTCCTGTTCGGGCACCAGCTGAAGCCCGAGTACCGCTACGCCTTTCACTGGCAAGAGGGCGACGTCCTCATGTGGGAGGACATCGGCACCATCCACAACGCGGTGGCCGACTACGGCCCGGGCGAGCACCGTCTCGTCAAGCGCTGCCAGGTGATGGCGACGATGTTCTATTCCGAAATGCGGGAGGAGCGATGAAAAAAACATTCACGGCTCTCACCGCGGCGGCAGCGTGTGCGCTCGCGTGCGCCGCGACCGCGCAGAGCTATCCCGCGAGGCCGGTGAAGATCGTCGTCGGCTTCGCGGCGGGCGGGCCCACCGACGTGATCGCGCGCATCGTCGCGCAGGACATGACCCTGTCGCTCGGCCAGTCCTTCGTCGTCGAGAACCGGCCCGGCGCCAACGCCATCATCGCGACCGAGGCGGTGGCGCGGTCCGCGCCCGACGGCTACACGCTGCTGTTCTCGTCGCTCTCGCTGCTGGTGAACGCGATCCTCATGGAGGGCAAAGTCCACTACGACCCGTTCAAGGACTTCGCACCGGTGAGCAACGCGGCGGTGCTGCCGATGGTGGTCGTGACCAGCCCGGAGACCCGCATCAATTCGATGCAGGACCTGATCGTGCTCGCCAAGGCGAAGCCGGGGGAACTGAGCTACGCGACCTCGGGCAACGGCGGCTCGACGCATCTCGCCGGCGCGATGCTGGAGAACGCGACCGGAACGAAGATGATCAACGTTCCCTTCAAGGGCAACGGCCCGGCGCTCGCCGAGGTGATGGCGGGCCGCGTGACCTTCATGTTCTATCCCATCGTGGGCATCGCCGACCAGGTCGCCGCGAAGAAGCTGAAGGTCATCTCGGTCGGCACCCCGGTCCGCCATCCCGATTTTCCGGGAGTTCCCACCATGGCGGAGGCGGGTTTCCCGGGCTTCGAGGAGACGGCGCCCTGGGTGGGCGTGCTCGCTCCCTCCGGCACGCCCGAGGCGATCGTCGGCCGCTTGAGCGGGGAAATGCGCAAATCGCTCGCGAAGCGCGAGACGCAGGAGCGGATGAAGGCGCTCGGCGCGGTGACCGTCGCGGACACGCCCGCCGAATTCGCGGCGTTTCTCAGGAAGGACCACGAGCGCTGGGCGCGCGTCATCAAGGCCTCGGGAGTGAAAGCGGAATGAGCACGGCGACTTACTTCTTCGTAAAGACCGACTTCGGGACCATGCAGTGCACGCCCTTGCGCACGTCGACCACCATCGAGACGGGCGATCCACCGGCGCGAGCGCCGCCCTTGCACGTATACAGTCCGGCCGGGTACGGGCAGGCCGACTTGACAAAAGGTAAATCATCCCTATATTATTCATATATGAATAAACGCCGCACCCGCATCCACCACAGCCAAGGCGAGAAGGACCGCCAGCTGATGTTTTCCCTTATCTACACGGGACACGCCGTCGAGCAGCGCCTCGAAGAAGCTTTGGCGCAGGTCGGGCTGTCGCTCGCGAAGTTCGGCGCGTTGACGCACCTCGTGGAAGCCGGCGAGCCGATCAGCCTGAGCGAATGCGCCGCGAAGATGACCTGCGTGCGCTCCAATATCACCCAGCTCGTGGACCGGCTCGAGGCGGACGGGCTCGCGAAGCGCGTCGAAGATCCGAACGACCGCCGCGCGGTCAGGGCGGCGGTGACTCCGCTCGGCCTGGAGCGCCAGGCTGCGGGCGCGAAGGAAATGGCGAGAGTGCAGGCCGAGCTTGCCAAAACGCTGAACGGCATCGACCACGGCGCGCTGCAGCGCGCGCTTTCAGTCATCAAATAGCGATTTTTTTTCGCAAAATGATACATATATGAAAAATACAGTCGAGAACTCATTCCCATTCATCACCCGGAAGACCCCCATGAAAAACATCTTGTTCGTCTCGAGCAGCCCGAGCGGCTGGAACTCCTATTCGCACCAATTCGCGAGCCATATCGTCGACGATCTGAAAGCGCGTCACCCCGGCGCGAAGGTGGTCGTGCGCGACGTGGCGAAAGAGCCCTTGCCGCATGTCGACGCGGCCTTCGCCACCGGCCGGGCGCTGCCGCCTGAGAAGCGCAGCCCGGCCGAGGCCGAGGCGCTCGCTTTGTCGGACATCTTGCTGGCCGAGCTCGAGGCGGCCGATGTCCTTGTCCTCGCGGTTCCCATGCATAACTTCGGCGTGCCCTCCACCCTGAAAGCCTGGATCGATCACGTGGTGCGCCCCGGGCGCGCGTTCTCATACTCGGAAAAGGGTCCCGAAGGGCTCCTCAAGGGCAAGAAAGCGGTCGTCGTCGTCGCGCGCGGCGGCGTCTACTCCGAAGGACCGGCGCGGCAGTTCGATTTCCAGGAGCCTTACTTGCGCGCCGTCCTCGGGTTCATCGGAATCACGAACGTTCGCGTCGTGCGCGTCGAAGGCATGGCCATGGGCGAGCAGGCGCTCAAGAACGCCATGGCGTCCGCAAAAGCGCAATCGGAAAAGATCGTGCGCGAATTCGCGCAACTCGACAGCTCTCCTGACACAACGTTGTCAGGAGCCCTGGCTTAGGCTCGGGAGGAGATCGGCCATGACCACTTTCCGCTTCTTTCTCAAGAACGGCCTCTACTGGGCCGCGATTCTCCTGTTGCCGGGCGCCCTGATCGGCGCGCCTATTCTCTGGTGGCTCGGCCATCGCAGCGCGAAGTCGATCAAGACGTGATGAAACAGTACATACATACGAGGACTGAAGACCATGAAGATCATGGAATTTTGTTTGCCGGCCGCCGCGGCGGCGTCGATCGCGATCGTCTCCGCCTTGCTCAGCGGTTGCGAGCAGGCGGCGTCGCAGCCGCAGGGACGCGTGCCGCCCGAAGTCGCGGTCGTCGCGGTGCAAGCGCAATCGGTGCCGGCGGCCTTCGAGTACGTCGGCCAGATCGCCGGCTCGCGCGAGGTCGAGGTGCGCGCCCGGGTCACGGGCATCGTCCTGAAGCGCAATTACCGCGAGGGCCGGCCGGTCGCGCAGGGGCAATCGATGTTCACCATCGACCCGGCGTCCTTCGAGGTCGCGGTCGCCCGCGCCGAAGCCGCGCTGGCGAGCGCCGAGGCGAGATTCGCGCAGACCAAGCGCAACAGCGCGCGCTTGAAGCCGCTCTTTGAGGCGAAAGCAGCGAGTCAGAAGGATTACGACGACGCGGCTTCCGCGGAACAGATCGCGCAAGCGGAGGTGAAGACCGCGCGCGCCAATCTCGCCGACGCGCGGCTCAGCATCGGCTACACGCGCGTTGAAGCGCCGGTCAGCGGAATCGCCGGCCGGGCGCTGCGCTCCGAAGGGACCTATGTGTCCGGGCCGGACGTGCTACTCACCACGGTATCGCAGATCGATCCGATCTACGTCCTGTTCGGCGTCTCCGACGAGGAGCGCCTGAAGCTCGCCCGCGAGACCGACGCCGGACGCCTGACGCTCCCCAAGGACGGCCAGTTCGAGGTGACCGTGAAGCTCGCCGACGGCAGCGTGCACGGCGAGGCGGGCAAGCTGAACTTCTCCGACGTGCGCGTCTCGGGCAACACCGGCACGAGCGAGGCGCGCGCCGAGCTGCCCAACCCGGGCGGGCTCCTGCATCCGGGCCAGTTCGTGCGCGTGACGCTCAAGGGCGCGCAGCGGCCCGGCGCGATCATGGTTCCGCAGCGCGCGGTGCTCGAGGGGCCGAAGGGCAAGTTCGTCTACGTCGTCAACTCCGAGAGCAGGGCCGAGCCGCGGCCGGTCGAGCTGGGCGATTGGCAGGGCAACGCCTGGATCGTCACCGCGGGCCTCAATCCCGGGGACAAGGTGATCGTGGACGGCGTGATGAAAATCGGCCCCGGCGCGCCGGTGTCCATCGCCGCGGCGCAAGACGGCGACCAAGCCAAGAACCCGCCGCAGGCGGTGGGCGAGGGTCAAAAAAGCGGCGAGCCGTCCCTCGCCGTGGCGAAGAAATAGGGGGCCCACGATGTTTTCGCGCCTTTTCATCGACCGTCCCATTTTCGCGGCGGTCCTTTCGGTCTTCATCGTGATCGCGGGCCTCGCCGCGATGCGCAATCTGCCGATCGCGCAGTATCCCGAGATCGCGCCGCCGGTGGTCACGGTCACCGCCAACTACCCCGGCGCCTCGGCCGCGGTGATCGAGCAGACGGTGGCCGCGCCGCTCGAGAACGCCATCAACGGCGTCGAGCGCATGATCTACATGAGCTCGACCTCCACCTCGAACGGCACGGTGCAGATCCACGTCACCTTCGACATCGGCACCGACGTCGACCGGGCCGCGGTCAACATCAACAACCGCGTGAGACAGGTCGAGCCGCGCCTGCCGCAGGACGTGCGCCGGCTCGGCGTCACCGTGGAAAAGAGCTCCTCCTCGTTCCTGATGGTGGCTGCGTTCTATTCGCCCGAGAGCCGCTACGACAGCCTGTACATCAGCAACTTCGTCGCGATGAACGTGCTCGACGTGGTGAAGCGCATCCCCGGCACGACCAACGTGCAGATCTTCGGCGCAAAAGACTACGCCATGCGCATCTGGGTCAGGCCCGACCGCCTCACCCAGCTCAGGCTCACCACGGCCGACCTGGTCGCCGCGCTGAACGAGCAGAACGCGCAGTTCGCCGCGGGCAAGGTCGGCCAGACGCCGACCGGCGGCCCGCAGGAGCTGGTCTACACCGTCACCACCAAGGGGCGGCTCGCCGACCCGGGCGAATTCGAGAACATCATCGTGCGCGCCAACCCGGACGGGTCGACGCTGCGCCTGAAGGACGTCGCCCGCGTCGAGCTCGGCTCGAAGGATTACGACTTCATCGGCCGCGTCAACGGCAAGGAGGCGGTGCTGGTCGGCGTGTTCCTGCAGCCCGGCGCCAACGCGCTCGATGTCTCCAAGAACGTCAAGCAGGCGGTGCAGACGCTCTCCGCGCGCTTCCCCGGGGGCCTCACCTACTCCGTGCCCTACGACACCACGCGTTTCGTGGAAGTGTCGATCCGCGAGGTGCTGAAGACGCTCGCCGAGGCGATGCTGCTCGTATTCCTCGTCGTCTTCATCTTCCTGCAGAACTGGCGCGCCACGCTCATCCCGTTCGCCGCGGTGCCGGTGTCGCTGATCGGCACCTTCGCCGGGCTGTACCTGCTCGGCTACTCGATCAACACGCTGACGCTGTTCGGCATGGTGCTCGCGATCGGCATCGTCGTGGACGACGCCATCGTCGTGCTGGAGAACGTCGAGCGCATCATGCACGAGGAGCGTCTGGAGGCGCGCGAGGCGGCGGTCAAGGCGATGAAGGAAGTCACCAAGCCGGTCGTCGCCATCGTGCTCGTGCTGTGCGCGGTGTTCGTGCCGATCGCGTTTCTCGGCGGCCTCGCCGGCGAGCTCTACCGCCAGTTCGCGGTCACCATCTCGATCGCGGTGGTGATCTCCGGGACGGTGGCGCTCACGCTCACGCCTTCCTTGTGCGTGCTGATCCTGAGGCGCGGGCACAAGCAGCCGGGGCGCTTCTTCGAGTGGTTCAACGACGGGTTCCGGCGCGTGACCGGCCGCTACGCCGACGGCGTGGCGTGGATGCTGCGCCGCGGCGGGATCGGCATGGCGCTTTTTGCCGGGATGGTCGCGCTGGCAGCCGGACTGTGGCGCGTCACGCCGGGGAGCCTCGTGCCCGAGGAGGACCAGGGCTGGTTCATCACCGCCGTGATCCTGCCCGACGGCGCGACGCTCGAGCGCACCGACCGCGTGGTGGCCGAGGTCGTGGAGGCGATCCGTTCCAACCCGGCCAACCAGAACGCGATCGCGTTCACCGGGTTCGACTTCATCGGCGGCGGCTACCGCAACAACGCGGCGACGATCTTCGTCACGCAGAAAGACTGGGACGACCGGTCGGTGACGGCATCGCAGCTGGTCGGCGAGGTCTTCATGAAGACCGCGCGAATCAAGGAAGCCCTGGTGCTCGCTTTCGCCCCGCCGCCGATTTTCGGCCTGGGAACGGCGGGCGGATTCGAGTTCTATATCCAGAACCACGGCGAGGGCGGCCCGCAGCGCACCGCCGAGGTGCTGCAGCAGTTCCTCGCGCGCGCCGGCAAGGAGCCGCAGCTCGCCTTCGTCAACACTTTCTGGCGCGCGAACGTGCCGCAGCTCTACGTCGATCTCGACCGCGACAAGGTCAAGGCGCTCGGCGTGCCGATCGACGAGCTGTACGGCACGCTCGCGGCCACCGCCGGCACCTACTACGTCAACGACTTCAACAAGTACGGCCGCACCTGGCAGGTGCTGATGTCGGCCGAGCCCGCCTACCGCAAGCGCCCCGACTCGATCGGCGAGATCTACGTGCGCTCGGGAAGGGGCGAGATGGTGCCGCTCAATGCCCTCGCCAGCGTCCGCTACTCCTCCGGCCCGGATTCGCTCGACCGCTTCAACAACCTGCCGGCGGTGAAGCTGATCGGCCAGGGCGCGCCCGGCGTTTCCTCCGGACAGGCGATCCAGGCGGTCGAGAAAATCGCCGCCGAGGCGCTGCCGCCCGATTTCAGCTACGACTGGAGCGGCGCCTCGTTCCAGGAGAAGCGCTCGAGCGGCACCGCGGGCGTAGCGCTCGGGCTCGCGGTGCTGATGGTGTTCCTGATCCTCGCCGCGCAGTACGAGAAATGGTCGCTGCCGCTCTCGGTGCTGCTCGCGCTGCCGTTCGGCACCTTCGGCGCGCTGGCCGCGGTGTGGCTGCGCGGATTCAGCAACGACGTGTATTTCCAGATCGGACTGGTGACGCTCCTCGGCCTCGCGGCCAAGAACGCCATCCTCATCGTCGAGTACGCGGTGCTCAAGCACCACGAGGGGCTGTCGACCGCGGCGGCGGCGCTCGAGGCCGCGCGGCTGCGCTTCCGGCCGATCCTGATGACTTCGCTCGCCTTCATCCTCGGCGTGCTGCCGCTCGCGATCTCGGTCGGCGCCGGCGCCGGCGCGCGCCGTTCGGTCGGCACCGGCGTCATGGGCGGAATGATGGCGGCGACGTTTCTCGCGATCTTCTTCGTGCCGCTGTTCTTCAGGCTCATCACCGACCGCAAGCTCTCGGAGAGGCGCACCGCCGCCGAGCTCCGGGCGGAGGCGGAGCGCGAGCGGGAACGCGCGGCCAAGCTGACCGATGTTCCCCACCATGCCCGGCTCGGCGCGGAGGACGGCCATGCATAAGCCCGCGATTGCCGCTCTCGGCTTGGCCGCGTTGCTCGCCGGCTGCGCGGGCCTGAATCCAGACTACACCCGGCCCGCGGTCGATCTTCCGCAAGCCTGGCGCGACGCGCCGGCAGAGGGCGTGCGCGCGCAGGAGGCGCCCTGGTGGAAGGTGTACGGCGATCCGGTGCTCGACCGCCTGATCGAGGAAGCGCTCGCGAACAACGCGAGCGTGATGCTCGCGCTCGCGCGCGTGGACGAGGCGCGCGCGGCGCTCGGCGCGACTTCCGCCGAGCAGCTGCCCTACGTCACCGCCGGCGCGAACCGCAGCCGCACGCGCCTGTCGCAGCGCGGCGCGACGCCGCTGCCGCCGGGCTTCGATCCGGAGCACAACGACACCCGGGTGTCCGCGGACGTTTCCTACGAGATCGACCTGTGGGGCCGGCTGCGCAATGCGACGCAGGCTGCGCGCGCCGAGCTGCTCGCCACCGAGGCGGCGCGCGAAACGGTGCGCATCGCTTTGACCTCCGACGTGGCGCAGGGCTACTTCGCGCTGCGCGCCCTGGACGCGCAGCTCGCCGCAACCCGGCGCTCGCTCGCCACCCGCACCGAAGCGCTGGAGCTGCAGAAAAAGCGCGCCCAGCTCGGCGACATCTCCGAGTACGACTACCGCCAGCTCGAGGCCGACGTCGCTGCCGAGCGCGCGCAGGTGCCGGTGCTCGAGCAACAGCGCGCGCAGCAGGAAAACGCGCTCGCGGTGCTGCTCGGCAGGAGCCCCAGGGCGATTTACGAGGGCGCGCTCGAGGCGGGCACCGACCCCGAAGAGCAGACCGTCGCGATCGTTGTGCCCTCGGGGCTGCCTTCGGATCTGCTCCTGCGCCGGCCGGATCTCGTGCAGGCGGAGCAGACGCTCGTCGCCGCCAACGCCCGCGTCGCGGTCGCACGCGCGGCGTATTTTCCGAGGATTTCGCTCACCGGCTCTCTCGGCAGCGAGAGCGTCGCGTTGAGCGACCTCTTTACCGGGCCCGCCGGCATCTGGCAAGCCGCGGTCGCCGTCAGCCAGCCGATTTACGGCGGCGGGCGCTTCGACGCGCAGGTCGAGGCCGCCGGCGCGCGCGAGCGCCAGGCGCTCGCCCGGTACCGGCTCGCGATCCAGAACGCCTTCCGCGACGTGCGCAACGCGCTCGTCGCGCAGGCCAAGGCGCGCGAGCGGCTCGCGGCCGAAGGCGACCGCGCGGCGGCGCTGAGGACGACGCTGCGGTTTGCGCGCCTGCGCTACGTGAACGGCATGACGAGCCAGCTCGAAGTCCTCGACGCCGAGAGAAACCTGCTCGCCGCCGAGCAGAACCGCATCGACGCGCTGCGCTCGCAGCGCGCGGCGATCGCGGATCTGTTCAAGGCGCTGGGCGGGGTATGGTCGTAGGCGAGATTAATCGATGGCCGTACGCAGCGTAGAGCCGGCTCATGAGACACTGGAACTTTCTCGGGCATCCGTTTTTTTCCGCTGCGGTCCGCGCGGCGATGGCCGGTCTTTTCCTGTGCCTGTCGCTGTTCGCGATCGCGCCCGCCCGCGCGCTGGATCTGCAACCGGGCGAGACCCGGCCCGGCCTGCGCCTGTCGGTGGCCGAGGACTTCGTCCACGCGGTGGGCTCGGTGGTCGTGTCCGCGCGCTACGGCGGCGCCTGGGGCGTGCGGGCCGGATTCTGGGCGCGCGACAGGAACGCCGAGGGCGGCGCCCCCAACAAGTTCGCCGGCGCCGATTACATGTTGACGTACGGGAAATGGCACGCCGGGCTCGGGACGGTGTGGATCGACGAGACGAACGGCCTCAACGGCACGCACTGGGACATCGACGCTTCGCTCGCCTACGATGTGTCGGAGCGGGTCTTCGTCGAATACCGGCACTATTCGCACGGAAGAAAGCTCGGCATCAAGAAGGACGCTCCCAACGACGGCTGGAACCTGATCGGCGTCGGTCTGATCTTTTAAGAACCGGTTGCAAAAAGGACCGATGTCATCCCCGCGAAAGCGGGGATCCAGTGACTTTCACGCCGCTGGATTCCCGCTTGCGCGGGAATGACGACATTTGCGTCCGCTCATTTTGCAACCTGTTCTAAGTGTTTTACGAGACGGTCGTGAACGCCTGATGGTTTCGCCCGGCGCCCATTGAGCGGCGGTAATCTCAGCTCGGAAGCCTGAACGCAGGTGCCCGTCCCGGCGGGGGGCCCCGGGATGCATCAGAGCAAGGGCCGCCCTTCGCTCGTATCATGAGGCGGCAGATGAACCGGATCATCCTCGCGCTGGCAACGTTTCTCGTTTCGCTGGCCGCGCTCGGCCAGGACTACCCGAGCAAGCCGATCCGCCTGATCGTCCCGTTCGCCGCGGGCGGCGGAAACGACAGCGTCGCGCGTCTTGTCGGCAAGTCGCTGTCCGACGGCCTGGGCCAGCAAGTGGTGATCGATAATCGGCCGGGAGCGGGCGGCGTGCTGGGCGCTGAGCTGGCGGCGAAATCCGCCCCGGACGGCTATACGCTGTTCCTCGGAGGCGTCGGCAGCCACGCCATCAACCCGAACCTGCACGAGCGCCTTTCCTACGATCCGGTCAAGGATTTCGCTCCGGTGGCTCTCCTCGCCTCGGCGCCGCTGATTCTGGTCGTTCATCCCTCGGTTCCGGCCGGCTCGATCCGGGAATTCATCGCGTTCGCGCGCTCCAAACCGGGCGAGCTCAATTACGCCTCGAACGGCAATGGCAGCTCCTCCCATCTCGCCGCGGTCATGTTCGAGGCGATGGCGGGCGCAGCGATGGTTCACGTGCCCTATAAGGGCCTGTCGCCGGCGCTCACCGATTTGCTGAGCGGCCGGGTGCAGCTCATGTTCAGCAGCGTCGTCGCGATACTGCCCCACATCAAGGCGGGGAAATTGAGGGGCCTGGCGGTGACGGGGGGGACGCGCTTGTCCTCGATGCCTGAATTGCCCACGCTTGCGGAATCGGGCCTGGCCGGCTACGAAGCGAGCTCCTGGTACGGCGTGCTCGCCCCGGCCGGGACGCCGCGGGAAATCATCGCGAGGCTCAATGCCGAAACGGTGAGGGCGCTCGATCGGCCCGAGGTGAAAAACAGCCTGCTTGCCGAAGGAGCGGAGCCGATCGGCGGCACCCCGGAACAATTCGCCGCGCATATCAAGTCGGAAAACGAGCGCCTGGGCAAATTGATCAGGGACGCGAAGATCCGCCTGGAATGAGCGCCGCCGCCGCCACCGACAACCGCTACACGCGCGGCATCGCCGAGTTCGTCTCGGGCCTCGCCTACGAGGCGATCCCGCGCGAAGTGCGCGAGCGCATCAAGCTGCTGATCCTCGACTCGCTCGGCTGCGCGCTCTACGGAGCGCATCTCGAATGGTGCAGGATCCTGCAGCGCACTCTCAAAAAGCTGGACGGCTCCACCGCGTGCGGCGTGTGGGGGACCGCGCAACGGCTCTCGGCGCCGCACGCGGTGCTCGCGAACGGCACGCAGGTCCAGGGGTTCGAGCTGGACGATGTGCACCGGGAAGGCGTGCTGCACGTGGGCGCGGTCGTGTTGCCGGCTCTCGTGGCCGTTGCGGAGCTCCGCGGGATAAGCGGACGCGAGTTTTTGACCGCCGCCGTCGCGGGCTACGAAATTGGTCCGCGCGTGGGATTGTGCATGGGGCAGGAGCACATCGGCCAGGGCTGGCATTCGGGGGCGACGCTCGGCGTTTTCTCGGCGGGGGCAGGAGCGGCGCGCGGATTGAAGCTCGACGCGGACAAGACGGTCCACGCGCTCGGCATCGCCGGCACCCAGGCCGCGGGGCTGATGGCGGCGCAGTACGGCGCGATGGTGAAGCGCATGCACGCCGGGCGCTCGTCGCAGAGCGGGCTCTACGGCGCGCTGCTCGCGGAGGCCGGCTTCACCGGGATCGCCGACGTGTTCGAGAGCGAGTACGGCGGCTTCTGCACGACCTTCTCGCGCTCGCAGGATCGCTTCCGTCTGGCCGAGCTCACCGCCGGCTTGGGCGAAGTCTGGCAGACGCTGGGCGTCGGGCTGAAGTTCTATTCCTGCGTCGGCAGCAACCACACGACGCTCGATGCCCTGCGCGAGCTGCGGGCGCAGCGGGCGTTCGGCGCGAAGGACGTGGAAAAAATCATCGTGCGCGCCTCGCAGGTGACGGTCGATCACGCCGGGTGGAAATACCGGCCGGAAGGACTCGCCTCGGCCCAGATGAATCTTCCTTTCTGCGTGGCGACGCTGCTGCTCGAAGGCGATTGCTTCGTCGATCAGTTCAGCGACGCCGTCGTCTCCGATTCCCGGCGCATCGCGCTCGCCGAAAAAGTCGAAGTCCGGCCCGACGCGGGGATCAGCGCGAAGGGTGCCGGATACCGCCACATGGTGCGGGTGGAAGTGCATCTCAACGACGGCAGCCTGCTCGAGCGTACCGTGGAGACGCCGCGCGGCAGCGAGCCGAATTTCGCGAGCGAGGCGCAGATCGCGGCGAAATTCGAGAAGCTCGCCGCGCACGCGCTGCCGCGGGCCCGGATCGCGCAACTGCGCGACGCGGTGCTCGGAATGGAAAAGCTGCGCGATGCGGCGCGCCTCGCGCAGCTGATGGCAGTCGGGAGGAGAAAATGAACCGGATCGCCGCCGGATTTCTTGCGCTGGGAATGTCTTTGCCGATGGCAGACGCACCGGCTCAATATCCGAGCAAGCCGATCCGCGTGATCGTCCCCTGGCCGGCGGGCGGCACGGTCGACGGCGTCGCGCGCGTGATCGGCCCGACCCTGTCGGCGGGATTCGGCCGGCCGGTGGTCGTGGAGAACAAGGCCGGAGCCGGCGGCTCGATCGGCGAAGCGGAAGCGGCGAAGGCCGCGGCGGACGGTCACACCGTGCTCCTCGTGTTCGACACGCACGCCGTCAACCATCTGCTCTACGGGAACCTCGGCTACGACCCGTTCAAGTCCTTCGAGCACGTGAGCCTTATCGTCACCTCGCCGCAGGTGCTCGTCGCGGCAACCAACTTCGCGCCGGCTTCGGTCGCGGGGCTCGTGGCTTTCGCGAAAGCCAACCCGGGAAAGGTGACCTACGCCACGGTGGGCGCGGGAAGCTCGAACCACCTGAACGCCTTGCTCCTTTCGAACCGCACCGGGATCGAGATGACCCACGTGCCCTACAAGGGCGGAGCGCCGATGATGATCGATCTGGTCGGCGGCCAGGTGAACGTGATGTTCGTTTCCGCGCCGCAGGCGATTCCGCGGGTGAAAGCCGGGCGCATCAAGGCGCTCGCGATCGGCAGCGCGCGCCGCATCCCGCAGCTTCCGGATACGCCGGCCGTCGCGGAAACGCTCCCCGGATTCGCCGCGCAGTCCTGGGTCGGAATGCTCGCGCCGGCCGGAACGCCGAAGGAAGTCGTCGCGCGGCTGCACGCCGAGTTGACCAAGACGCTTGCCGAGCCCGAGGTGCGCGGCAAGCTCACCGCCCAGGGTTTCGATGTCGTGGGCAGCACGTCGGAGGAGTTCCTCGCCTTCGCCCGCGCCGAATCGGACAAGTGGGCGAAAGTGATCCGCGACTACCGGATCCGCGTGGAGTAATACAATAGCTGCGCCGTCATAGGGCGAGGAGGCCGAAATGTCAC
>WNGE01016308.1_pt1 | contig 13779 bp, 9 predicted proteins | sample 5400651 | NCBI WGS metagenome assembly WNGE01 (sample SAMN13153370, study PRJNA577476) | soil metagenome | isolation source: 60 cm soil or saprolite under grassland replicate 2 | place: USA:California | collected 2016-06-15 | reverse complement strand
CAGATCGTCCTGCCGGCGACCCGACCGGCGGCGGTTGCGGGCCTCGTTGGCGACGATCGTGAGCAGCCAGGGCCGAAACGGTGCCCCCGAGCGGAAGCGACCGAGCGCGTACCAGGCCTTCACCAGGCCCTCCTGCGCGGCGTCCTCGGCGTCCGACGCCCTTCCGGTGACCAGGTACGCCGTCCGATATGCCAGGTCCTGGTAGCGGCGCACCAGGGCCTCATAGGCGCGCACGTCTCCCCCTCGCGCGCGTTGCACGAGCTGGCTGTCGTCGTCCTCGTCCAGTGGACGGCCCTCCACTGCATCGACTGCGCCACCGGTACACCGCCAGATGCCGGTCGGTTCCCGGGGCCCGCCACGGTCACTGCCAGCGGCGGTCCTGGCCGAGCAGTTCCCCGGCGCGGCCGCCGGGCTCCGGGCGGGCGAACAGGTAGCCCTGCGCGAGGTTGCAGCCGAGCTGGACCAGCTTGGCGAGCTGGCTGGGGGTCTCGACCCCCTCGGCGATCACGTTCAGGCCCAGGGTGCGGCCGAGGCCGATCGCCGCCGCCACGACGGCGTCGCCGTCACGGTCCAGGTCGAGCCGGGCCACCAGCGAGCGGTCGATCTTCAGGGCGCCGATGGGCAGGGCCTTGAGCGAGGTGACCGACGAGTAGCCGGTGCCGAAGTCGTCGATCGCAACCTGCACCCCCAGCCCGGCCAGGCGCTTCAGGGTGGTCGCCGCCGAGGCCGGGTTGGCGCCGAGGACCCGCTCGGTGACCTCCAGGCAGAGCTGACCGGGCTCGGTGCCGGTGGCGGACAGCACCTCGTCGACGAGGTCGACCAGGTGCGGCTCGGCGAACTGGCGCTCCGAGAGGTTCACGTGCAGCGTCACGGCCGCCGGCCGGGAGTCGTCGCGCCAGCGGGCGGCCTGGCGGCAGGCTTCCTCGAGCAGCCACGCGCCGATCGGGACGATCAGGCCGCTTTCCTCGGCGAACGGCAGGAACTCCGCCGGGCTGAGCTGGGCACCGTCCGGCTGCTCCCACCGCACCAGCGCCTCGATCGCGACCAGGCGACCCTCGCTCAGCGAGACGATCGGCTGATAGAGCGCGCGCAGCTCGCCGGCGTCCACCGCGCGGCGCAGCGCCCGCTCGGTCCGCAACTGCTCGACGAGGTGCGCCCGCACCACCTCGTCGGCGAGGTCGTAGCTGCCGCCCTGCCGCTTGGCGCGCTCGAGCGCGACGTCCGCGTCGAGCAGCACCGCCTCGGCTGGCCTGGCCCGAGGCCCGGCGATCGCGATGCCGATGCTGGCCGAGAGCGCCACCTCCTGCCGGGCCACCGCGAAGGGCGTGGCCAGCCCGCCCATGATCCGCTCGGCCAGGCGGATCGCGTCCCGCTGGCGGCCGATCCCGGGGCAGAGAACGGCGAACTCGTCGCTGCCGAGCCTCGCCACGGTGTCGCTCGGCCGCAGGATGCTGCGCAGCCGGCCGGCCACGGCGACGAGCAGGTGGTCGACGGCATCGTCGCCGAACCGCTCCGCCACCAGTCCGAACCGGTCGAGGTCCAGCGCGAGCAGGGCCGCCAGCCCCGGCTCGCGCGCATAGCGGGCCAGGACCATGCCGAGCCGGTCGAGCAGGAGGCTGCGGTTGGGCAGGCCGGTGAGGGCGTCGTGGGTTGCGGTCCAGGCCATGCGATCCTCGGGCCGCCGGCCGTCCCGCAGGTCGACAAGCTGGCGGATGACGTAGCGCGGGCGGCCCTCGCGGTCCAGGTGCAGCGCCCCGCCCCAGGGCGACAGCGGCAGCCAGGCGCAGCCGAGGACCGGGATCACCTCGCCGTCCATCCGCCTGCAGCGCTGCTGCACCCGGAAGGCCGACTGCTTCCCGGCGAGGAGCGGGGCCAGGCGCTCCAGGTCGGTGCCGGCGTCCTCCGGATGGAGGACGGCCTGGAACCCGGTGGCGAGCAGCGCCGGCTCGGGCTGGCCGACCAGGTCGCACATGGCCTGATTGATACGGAGGAAGCGACCGTCGGCATCGACCACGGCGGTCGCCGCCGGGGCGCCGCCGAGGCTGCTCCAGATGCGCTGCAGGCCGTCCTCCACCGCCTCGAACAGGCCCGGCCGCGCCCCGGCGGCCCCGGCGGCCCCGGCGCTTTCGGCCGGCGTGACCTGGGCGGCGGCGCCCGCCCCCTGCTCGAGCGCCGAGCTCATCGTCTCCCCCTTTGACCGGCGGACAGCCGGGGTCGGCACGGGTGTCGGCTGGCCATCCTGACGGGCGGGGGGACTCCGACCAATAGGCCAGGCGGATACTCTTCCCTGTCCCCTGGGTGGGGGACGATTGTCTAGATACTCTCGATCCTGTTCGGGTACGGGCAGACCGGTATGGTACTGGCGCGGACCGCGGATGAGGGGGATCGAGATGCAGCTCAGCGGTGTGGACTGGACCGACCTCTTCGTTGGCGGCGAGCGGGCGCCCCTGCAGGTCGTGCGGGTGACCCTGGTCAACCAGGGTGCCGGCATGGTGCGTGAGCGGGCCGCGGCGACCGTGCGCGTCGAGGGCGCCGGCGTGACCACCCCGCAGCCGGTCCGGCTCCACGACCTCGCGCCGGGGGCCGAGCACGTCGTGGAGGTACCGGTCGCGGTGGACCCGGCCTACGCCGAGGACACCGCCAGGCCCGTGACCGTGATCGCCGAGACCGGCCAGTCGCGCTTCGCCGTGCCCGCCGAGATCGTGGTCGCGGCGCCAGGCTGGACGATGCTGATGGTGTCCCACTTCCACTACGACCCGGTGTGGTGGAACACGCAGGGGGCGTTCACCGAGGCCTGGTACGACGTCCCCGAGGCGGAGAGCGTCCGGCCTCCCGAGCTGCGGACCGCGTTCGACCTCGTGCGCGCCCACCTGACGGCCGCCAGGCACGACCCCGACTACAAGTTCGTGCTCGCCGAGGTCGACTATCTCAAGCCGCACTGGGACACCTTCCCGGAGGACCGGGCGGACCTGCGGCATTTCATCGCCGAGGGCCGTGTGGAGATCGTCGGCGGCAACTACAACGAGCCCAACACCAACCTCACCTGCACCGAGAGCACCATCCGCAACGCGGTCTACGGCATCGGCTTCCAGCGCGACGTGGTCGGGGGCGACCCGCGGTCCGCGTGGATGCTGGACGTGTTCGGCCACGACCCCGCCTATCCCGGGCTCATGGCCGACGCCGGGCTCACCTCGAGCTCCTGGGCGCGGGGACCCTTCCACCAGTGGGGCCCGAGGATGAGCGTCGGCGACAACCGGCGCATGGAGTTCCCCAGCGAGTTCGAGTGGATCTCGCCGAGCGGTCGCGGGCTGCTCACCAGCTACATGCCCAACCACTACAGCGCCGGCTGGAGCATGGAGAGCCTCAAGACCCTGGAGCAGGCCGAGGCCGAGGCGTACCGGCTCTTCCGCGACCTCAAGGTGGTGGCCGCCACCCGTTTCACGATGCTCCCGGTCGGCAACGACCACGTGATCCCGTCGCGCTGGTGCACCGAGATCCACCGGGACTGGAACAAGCGCTACCTGTGGCCACGGTTCCAGGTCGGCCTGCCCAGGGAGTTCTTCGCCGCGGTGCGCCAGGACGCGGCCGAGCGGCGCATCAGCTTCACGCCGCAGTCGCGCGACATGAACCCGGTCTACACCGGCAAGGACGTCTCCTACATCGACACCAAGCAGGCCCAGCGCGCGGCCGAGGTGGCCGTCCTCGACGGCGAGCGGCTGGCCACCCTGGCCACCCTGCTCGGCGCGCGCTTCCCTGCCGAGGCGCTGGACAAGGCATGGCGGCAGCTGCTGTTCAACGCCCATCACGACGGCATCACCGGCACCGAGTCCGACCAGGTCTACATCGACCTGCTCGGCGGCTGGCGCGAGGCGTACGAGCTGGGCGACGCCGTCCGCGGCGCGGCGATCGACCACCTCGGCGGGCAGGTCGGCACGGCCGCCCTGTGCGCGCGGCGCGGTCGGGCCTGGCCGGTGCTGGCGGTGAGCACGCTGTCGTGGCCCCGCGACGGGCTCGCGCGCGTGCTCGTCACCTTCCCGGAAGGAGACACAGCGGGCGTGGAGCTCAGCGACGACCAGGGGGCGGTGGTCCCGGCGCTCGCGGAGGGCGTGCGCCGCCATCCCGACGGATCGCTCGCGGAGGCCACGCTCACCTTCCTGGCACGAGCCGTCCCCGCGCTGGGCTATCGCACCTACCTCGCCGTGCCCGCCGACACCCTGCCGGGCGGCTGGTCGGCGGCCGAGGGGGTGGCGATCGAGAACGAGGTGTTCCGCGCCGAGGTCGACCCCCAGCGCGGCGGTGCGCTCACCCGGGTCCTCGACAAGCGCAGCGGCAAGGAGCTGCTGCGCCCGGGTGCCGCCGGCAACGAGCTGGTGCTCCACGACGAGTACGAAGCGCACCCGCGCTGGGCGGAGGGCCCGTGGCACCTGCTGCCGAAGGGCCCGGGACGCGGCTCGGCGGGCCTGCGCGCGGCCGTGCGGGCCGAGCGCTGCCCGCTCGGCGGGCGGCTGGTCTCGACCTGGACGCTCGACGAGCTGCGGGTCAGCCAGGAGGTGCTGCTGTGGGACGGCGTCGAGCGCGCCGACTTCCGCACCCACGTCGACGGCTCGATCGGCCAGGACCGGCTCCTGCGGGTCCGGTTCCCGCTCGACGTCGCCGCCGCGCTGCCCGTCTACGAGGTCGGCAACGCAGTGGTCGGGCGGCCGTTCGGCTTCCCGAACGAGGACAGCGCCGAGCACCCGTGGGCACTGGACAACCCCGCCTCCACCTGGTTCGGGCTGAGCTCGACCGCGCGGGTCGCGCTGACCGCCGGGGCCGGCGCGTCGCGCTCTCGCCCCCGACGGCTGGGAGGGGCCCGTCCGCGACCTCATCGCCCGGCTCGCCGGCAGCGGCGTGACGGCGACCTGCACGCGCCCGGACGCGCCACGCTACGGGGCGCTCGATCTCGACTCCAACCTGCCCGACGTCCGGATCGCCCTGGGCGGCCCGGAGCGCAACGCCTTCGTCGCGAGCGTGCTGCGGGACGCCGGCCCGGCCTACGCCGAGCGGCTGCGCGACGAGCTCGCCGACCACGGCGGCGCCCGGGTCTGGGTGCCCGCGGCCCAGCCGCGCGAGCAGGTCCTGGTGCCCGGCGCGGACCTGCGCGGGGCGCGCGACCTGCCCGTGCTGATCGTCGCCGGCGAGGACCTCGGCGCGGCGATCGGCGCGCTCGCCGCCGACCTCGACGACTCGACCGTGGAGGTCGCCCAGCCGGCCGCGCTGGACGGCCCGGCCACGGCGCTGGAGGACTACTCGGTGGCCCTGCTCAACCACGGCACGCCCTCATCGGTCGCCGAGGCGGACGGCACCCTCTCCATCTCGCTGATGCGCTCGTGCAGCGGATGGCCGTCCGGGATCTGGCTCGACCCGCCGCGCCGCACCGTGCCCGACGGCTCGAGCTTCGCCTGGCAGCACTGGAGCCACACCTTCCGCTACGCCCTGGTGGCCGGCCGCGGTGACTGGCGGCAGGCCGGCTTCGTGAGGGCCGGGCAGGCGTACAACCACGACCTGCACGCGCGGGTCGTCGGCGCCCATCCCGGTGAGCTGCCACCGTCCGCGAGCCTGCTCGAGGTGGAGCCGGCCGAGGTCGTGCTCACCGCGCTCAAGCCGCGTGGCAATCCGCTCGCGTCAGGTCTCCCAGGCGAGGTCGACCTGGCAGGCACGGGCCTGACGGTCCGCTGCTTCGAGTCGGCGGGACGGCCCGCGCGGGTGGGGATCCGGTGCTTCACCGGCCTGGCCGACGCGGCCGCCACCGACCTGCTGGAGGAGCGCGACCGCGGAGCCGTCGCCGTGGAGGACGGCGCGCTCGCCTTCGGGGTCGGCGCCGCGGACACGATGACGGTCACGGCGCGGCCGGCGACCGCCCGGCCGGCGGCGGCTCCCGGCGGTCCCAGCATCCCGCTCGGCCCGCGCTCGGAGCCGGCCCAGCCGGTGTTCACCCGCTACTGGCTGCACAACAAGGGGGCGGCACCGGTGGGCTACGTGCCGGTCAGCGTGCACGTGTCGCCAACCAGGCTGGTCCTGCCCGCCCCGGCGGCGGGCCCGCAGGGTCCGGGCGGCCGGGCGCTGCGGGTCACGGTCGCGTCCGGGGCCAGGGCGGTGACGGGCCGGGTCGAGCTGGTGGTGCCGCCGGAGCTGGCGGCCGAGGCAGCGCCGGACCTGGCGTACGACCTCGGACCCGGCGAGCACGTGGCCTTCGACGTCGCCGTGCGGGCGCGGCCGGGCGCGGCCCCCGGCCGCTACTTCCTGAGCGCCCGGATTCGTGACGAGCTGGGCCAGACACTCGAGGACGTGACGGCCCTGGCGCTGGGCGAGGCCGGTCCGGAGCGCGCGGAGCCGCTGGCCGTGGCACTGGAGACCTCCGCGCTCAGCCTGGCGCCAGGCGAGCACGCTGAGATCCTGGTCCGGCTGGAGAACCGTGCCCGCTCGGAGGTCTGCGGCGAGGCCCAGCTCGCGAGCCCGTACGGCACCTGGGAGACGCTCACGCCGTGGACCCAGGGCTTCGCGGTCCTCCCCGCGGCGGCGCGGACCCTCCGGTTCGCCGTGCGGGCGCCCGCGACCGCCCGACCCGGCAGCCACTTCTGGGCGCTGGTCAAGGTGATGTACTTCGGCCGCCTCGCCTACACCGAGGCCGTTCCGGTCACCATCGCACCCGGCTCGGAGCAGGTCAGCCGGGATCGGCGGGGTTGCCCAACGTGATCTCGCGCTCGCGGAGCTCGACCCGGCGGATCTTGCCCGAGATCGTCTTGGGCAGATCGGCGACGAACTCGATCTCGCGCGGGTACTTGTACGGCGCGCTGACCTGCTTGCAGTGGTCCTGCAGCTCGCGGACCAGGCCCTGGGAGCCGGCCCGCCCGGGTGCCAGCACCACGAACGCCTTGACGATCTGACCCCGCTCCGGGTCAGGCTTGCCGACCACCGCCGCCTCCGCCACGGCCGGGTGCTCCACCAGCGCCGACTCCACCTCGAACGGCCCGATCCGGTAGGCCGCCGAGATGATCACGTCGTCGGAGCGGCCCACGAACCAGAAATAGCCGTCCTCGTCGGTGACCGCCCGGTCGCCGCTGTAGTACCAGTCGCCACGAAACGCGCTGCCGGTGGCCTCCGGGTCACGCCAGTACTCGCGGAACAACCCCACCGGGCGCTCCGGCGCGACCCGCACCGCCACGTGGCCCTCCTCGCCCGCATCCAGCACCTTGCCGTCGTCGTCGACCACGCACACGTCGAAGCCTGGCGTCGGCTTGCCCATCGAACCCGGCCGCACCGGCAGGCAGCGGTAGTTGGCGACCAGATTGACCGTCTCGGTCTGCCCGAAGCCGTCGTAGATCGTCAGACCCGTCGCCTCCCGCCAGACCTTGATCACCTCCGGGTTGAGCGGCTCACCCGCCGACACGCAATGGCGCAGGCCCGTCCAGTCGTAGCTGGACAGGTCCTCGAGCACCAGCGCGCGGAACACCGTCGGCGGCGCGCAGAACGTCGTGACCCGATGGTCGCCCAGCAGCCGCAGCAGCAGGTCGAAGTCGGGCTTGCCACGCAGGTCCCACAGGAAGTTGGCCGCCCCCAACGTCCACTGGCCGAACAACTTGCCCCAGGCGGCCTTGGCCCAGCCGAAGTCCGACAGGGTCCAGTGCAGGTCGGTCGGCTTGAGGTCCTGCCAGAAGCGGGCGGTGATCTGGTGGCCGATGCCAAGCGACGCCTGCGTGTGCAGCACCATCTTGGTGGCCACCGTCCCCGAGGTGAAGTAGATCAGCAGCGGGTCGTGGGAGCGGGTCGGCTCGACGTCCGGCGGCCGCTCGCTCGCCTCCTCCAGCCCGCTGGCCCACGAGGACCAGCCGGGCGGGATCTCCTCGCCCGCCCCCGGGTCGCCCACCCAGAGCCGCTCCAGCGGCTCCAGGCCCAGCGGCTCGGCGGCCACGTCGACCTTGCTGGCGTTTTGCGCATCGGTGATCGCCGCGGTGGCGCCGGCCCGCTCCAACCGGTAGGCGATGTCGCGCGCGGTCAGCAGGGTGGTGCCCGGCATGGGGAGGGCGCCCAGCTTGATGCAGCCGAGCATCACGTCGTACCAGTCGGGGATGCGCGGCAGCATGACGAAGACGCGGTCGCCCTTGCGGACGCCGCGGGCGGCCAGGAAGTTGGCCGCCCGGTTGGAGGACGCGGCCAGGTCGGCGAAGCTGTAGCGGCGCGGGTTGCCGCCGTCCGGTCCCACCGCCAGCAACGCCAGCTTGCCGGACTCCCTGGACGCCCAGCGGTCGACCACGTCACGGGCGTAGTTGTAGACCTCGGGCACCTCCAGCCGGAACGACGCCCGCGTCGCCGGGTAGTCGGTCATGTTGGGCGGCAGGTCGCGCATGAACGGACTCCTCTCCCAGGCCAGCCATTACCCGCTGCAACCAGATCTTCATGCGGAGCCGGCCCGGCCGTCCAGCGCGGCCCGGGGCGCATCTCGCCGGTGGTCGGCACCTGGAACAGGTCGCTGGTGATGACCTCGTGATCGCCTGACCCGGCCGCCGCATGCCATCATTCTCTCGGCACCAGTCTCTACAGGGCGCCGCGGGCGGCATCACGCAAGGAGGTCGGGACCTGTGGTGACGGCGTACATCCTCATCCAGACCGAGGTCGGCAAGGCGGCCCAGGTCGCCAAGGACCTCGTCGGGGTCACGGGCGTGCAGCAGGCCGAGGACGTGACCGGCCCCTACGACGTGATCGTGCGCGCTGAGGCGCGCAATATCGACGAGCTCGGCAAGCTGGTGGTCGCGGGCGTGCAGGCGGTCGGTGGCATCACGAGGACCCTCACCTGTCCGGTGGTGCACCTCTGAGCTGCTCACTGAAACCACCTAAAGGACGGGGTCGCGGCGGCCGATGGCTTCTCTGTCACCCGTGGACTGGACAGGGGAGGGGAGCGCCATCGTCAGGGAGATGGCCAGGCACCGGTGGGTCCCGGTTGCCGCGTTCGCCGTGCTGGTCGTCATCGTGCTGTCGGTGGTCACCCCGAGGTCACCGGCCGCGGCGAGCGCCGAGCCGGCGGTCAGCGGTCAGCGGCTCCACCTCATCTTCAAGCAGGCGACGCTCACGCTCCCGCTCGACCCTGCCCTCGGGAGCACCTTCGTCTGGCAGGGCGACGTCCTCAACGCCGCGGCGACCAGGATCGGCGAGGCGGGTGCCAGCTGCGGAGTCGTGAAAGTCGGGCCGGGCGTGTCGACCGCCGTCTGCAACCTCGTCTTCCAGCTGCCGCGGGGGCAGCTCGACTTCAGCGGCATGATCGACTTCTTCGGCAACACCCCTGACGACATGTTCGACCTCGCGATCGTCGGCGGCACCGGGGCCCATCGCGCGGCCCGGGGAGAAGCGCACGTCGCCGTGCGGGTCAGCCTGACCTACGACGTCATCGTGAAGCTGCTGGGCTGACGTTGTTCTCCAGGACCGTCTGCACCTCGTCCACCTGGACCGCGCGGGTGCCGAGACCCGGGCTGGCGGGCGGGTCGAGCGGCTGGTTCTGGCCACCGCTGCCCTCCCAGTGAACCTGCCAGACGATGGTGGCGGTGATGTGGTACTCGCCGGCGCCGGCCGAGCTCTTGAGGAACGTGACCGAGCAGTTGGTGGTCGCGCCGGGCCGGTAGACGGTGCCGCCGCCGGCGCAGTCCCCGTGCAGCTCATGAGGGCCGTCGGCGTGGATCTCGAGGCCGACGGGCTCGGCGATGACCTCGGCCCAGTTGCCGTTGAACTCGGCCCGGACCCGGTGCTCCATGAAGCTGCCGTCGGTGGCCCAGACCCAGGTGGGAAGGTTGACCACCGAGTTGCCGGTCGGGTTGACCTCGAGGTCCGGGGGAGCCCCGAGATCCAGCAGCCCCCGGGCGATGTGCATCAGCGCCTCGGGGGGGATCGCGATGTCGGTGTTCGGGTCGGGCGCCCCGGCGGGCACCCACTGGGTCGGGTGCGTGGCGAAGAACTGGTCGCTGTAGGCGAAGAAGGAGGCCAGGTCGCCGTCCCAGTACGCGCTGCTGCACATGCCGCTCCAGTACATCCCCTTGTCCGGGCCCTCGGCCTTGTGGTCGGCGTAGTCCGCGGGGGGGACGGGTCGCGGGTCGCCGGTGTGGTGGGCGAGCCGGTACGCCTCGCCGCTGTCGTAGAAGTTGAAGAGGTCCGGCCCAGCCCAGGACGGCTCCATCCAGCAGGGTGGGTGCGTCTCGGTGGTCAGCGGCGCCGAGACAACGGTGGACGTCTCCCTGACCCCGTCGCTGGTCACGGTCACGATCACCTGCGGCGCGTACTGGTTGCCGGTGTGGGAGACGCCCTGGTCGGAGGTGGTCTGACCGCCGCCGGACGGGACTCCGTCGGCCCAGGCGGGTGCGGCCAGAAGGGTGGTGGTGACGAGGGCGGCCGCGAGCGGGGCGGCGACCCGTCGTAGTAGCGAACGGCACATGGGCGTGATCCTGCTTCACTCGGGCGGACTGGTCAAAAAACGCCACATACTGTCAAGCCGGGCATGAGGACACGTTGTCACCCTTGTACCCGGTGACCACCCAGCCGCCGATGTCCAGATGGTTGAGGGTGTAGTCGACCTGGACATAGGGGGTGTTGTTGACCTTGCCGGCCGCGTCCGTCCTGGCGTCGTGCCGCCTGGTCCCATGCTGGTTCACGCAGACGCCGACCACCGCGACGCTGGCGCTCGCGCCCTCGGGCGCCATCGTGAACACGTACGCCCCGTACAGCACATAGCCCTCCCTGGCCTGGCCGGCCACGATGCTCTGCGCGTCGCTGTACATGTCCTTGCTGGTGTAGGCGCGGATGCCGCTGCGCCGCACGTCGTTGGTCGCAAGCGCGGTCACCAGGCCGTCGAGGTAGCCCTGCAGCGCTTTGACGGCGGCCCTCTGCGCCGCGGTCTTCGGCTCCGGGACGACCCGGTAGACCCGTTCGGCCAGGGGATCGGTCCCGCTGGCCTTCGCGCTCCCACCCGGCGACGCCGGAGCCGAGGTGGCGCTGGCGTCACCCTCGCCCGGGAGGGCGGTCCCCGCTGGGACGAAGGTGCTGTTCACCTCCCTGGAACCAGAGCAGCCCGCGGTGAGCGTCGCGAGTGCCACCATGGCCACCATGGCCACCAGGCACGCGCGGGTCAGCGTTCTCGACCACCTCACAACCTCAAACCTCCTCAGTCTCCGCTGGTCTCCCTCAGCTCGCCGACAGGCCGGTCCCGCTGGAGGCGACCGAGAGTCGCCAGGAAGGGAGCAGCTCCTCGATGAGCGCCTCCGTCTGGGGATGGAGCTCCTCGAGGACGGGGTCGGCGGCGACTCGCCCCTCCAGCTCCGCCACGAGCGCGCGCAGCCGGGAGGTCTCGCCGGTCGCGTGGGTCGCGCGCAGGAGGTCGCGCCACAGCCCCTCCTCGACCGGCGCCCCGCGCAGGCCCGCCCGGGCCGCGGCGACCGCGCCCCGCGCGTCGCCGCTGTCCAGGTGCAGGTCGACCAGGCGGTGCGCCGCGTCCGCGATACGCGCCGGGACCTCGTACTCGAGGTCCTCTTTGGCGAGCCACGCGTAGCGGCGTGGCCGCCGACCCTCGAGCAGCGGCCCGCGCACCAGCGCCAGCGCCTGCTCGAGGTACGCCTGCTCGCTGGCCGGGCTGGAGCCGGCCAGCTCGAACAGGGTGGAGAGAACGGCCCAGTCGGTGCGGACCTCGGCGCTCAGGTACAGGCGGCCGTCGTCGCCGATGCGGAGGTTCGCCCGCCCGGCGGCGTCGCGGCCGAGCCAGTCACGCAGCCGCGCGATGGTCGCCTCCCGCACGGCGGGGGAGACGCCGCGCGGCCACACCGCGCCCCCCAGCACGGTCGGGTGCACGCCGTCAGGGTGCGTCGCCAGGTACACCAGCGCCTCGGTGCAGGCCTCGGCACGGCCCTCCTCCAGCTCGCCAGGCGCGGTCACCTCGACCGGTCCGAGCAGCCGCACCTCCACCGCGGCGGGCCGCTGGAGGTCGGTCAGGGTGGCGCCGCGGAGCGAGGCGCCCGGGGTGCCCTCAGGCCGCGGCGGGCCGCCGCTCCACCAGGGCGCGGTACTGGTCGGCGGGCAGGGTCTGCGCCTCGACGTCCATGCCGAGCAGCGGCAGGCTGAGCCGGCCGTCCTCGGAGACGTGCCAGGTCCAGGTCGCGCCCGGGACGTCGCCCGCCACCAGGTACCCCATGGGCGTGCGCTGCCAGATCCCGCCCAGGCGCGCCAGCCGCTCGCACTCGTCCGGTTGCGGCTGTCGTGCCACCAGCAGGAAGTGGGGCATCCACGCCTCACCGAGGACCCCGCGGCAGCGGCCGGTCAGCACCGAGTCCACGCCCGCCACGGCCAGGGCATGGTTGGTCTCCTCGGCGCGGGCCTCCAGCTCTGGGAGGACCTCCCGGAGGGTGGCGACCGCGTGCACCCGCTCGGGCGCGAGCAGCCCGAGGTCGTCGCCGAAGCCCACCAGGGTGACGCGCATATGGTCCGACCAGCGGTTGGTGGCCAGCTCGGCGGCGACGGCGGCGAGCACCTCCTGGCAGCGCTCGGCCGGCCCGCGCAGCGAGACGACCCCGTAGGCGGCCTCGAGGTCGACGAGAACCCGGCTGGTCGCGTCGGTGCCGAGCGAGACCAGGCCAGGGTAGGGCGCGAGCACGTCGCGCACCGCCCGCTCGTCGAGCGTGGCGCCGGCGGCGGCCGGCAGGCGCCACATCGCGCCGCCGGCGACCGCGACCCAGGGCTCGGGTGCCTGCGGCTCGGCGGGGGCGAGCAGGAGCTGGAGCCCCTGGCTGTCCAGGCGGGCGGCGTACACCGTCGGCAGGGGCCGGCCAGCCTCGCCGAGGCTGGCCGACAGCGCCCGCAGGCCGAGGTCGAGCAGGCGCGCGGCGGCCGGGTCGGCGCCGAGCCGGATCGCCTCCTCGGTCGCCGCGGCGCCGCCTTCGGGCAGGTGGATGCGGCGGCCGAAGGCCCGGTGCCAGAGTTGCCGGCGCCGCCGCCAGCCGAGCGCCGCCAGCAGGCCGGCGGCGAGCAGCGAAGCGCCGGACAGCTCGTAGGCGAGCGGGCTCGGCGCGGGCGCGGCCTGGGGCGCGGCGATCTCGGGCCCGGCGGCGTCGCTGCCGCCGGCGCCGGCGCGGTGCGAGCCGCCGCCGCTGGGCGGGGCGGCGCTGGTCGCCTGCTCGTGGAAGATCTCCACGCCGACGGCGTCCGCGGGCATGTCCAGCGTCCAGCCGGGACGGATCAGGCTGGCGAGCGACAGGCGCTCGCCGCCGGGCTGCTCCCTGCCCTGGTTCAGCTCGAAGATCTCGCGATAGCGGCGGCCGTCGCCGAGGTGGCGCTCGGCGATCTCCCAGAGGCTCTCGTGGTGGCGACCCTGCGGCGGCCGCACCACGTACACCTTCCGGCCGCCGGCCGCCTGGGCGGCCACCGCCGCGGGCGGGTGGCCGGCGGCAGCGCCCGTGGCATCGCCGGCAGCGGCGGCGCCGGCGCCATGGTGGGCCGCGGTGCCCTGCTGGGCGGCGGCCTGGACGGTCACGGCTCGCGCCGCCGGCCGCTGCGGCAGGCCGCCGCCGCCGGCGAGCCCGGCCCTGCCCGGCGCGAGCCCCACCGCGGTGCTGCTGAGCAGCAGCACGGCCGCCACGAGCTGCCGCGCCAGGACCTGGTTCAGCCCGCCCAGCGGCACCTTGGCGGGCATGCCGCCGCCGCCGGCGGCGGCCGCCCACACCTCGATGACCACGCAGGCGGTGAACTGCGCCCATGCCAGCCACACCACCAGCG
>WNGE01005872.1_pt1 | contig 13781 bp, 9 predicted proteins | sample 5400651 | NCBI WGS metagenome assembly WNGE01 (sample SAMN13153370, study PRJNA577476) | soil metagenome | isolation source: 60 cm soil or saprolite under grassland replicate 2 | place: USA:California | collected 2016-06-15 | reverse complement strand
TACCTCGAGCAACTCGGCCTGCCGAAGCACGACGTCCGCTACGACCTGCCGCGCATCCGCCGCTACGCGATCGAGACGATCGCTGCGCTGCCGGACGAAGAGCTGGCCGCGCGCGTCGGCGTGCCGCTCGGCGCGGTGCCGGTGCTGCGCGGCGCCCGCGACCTCGTCGAGGCGCGAGCGAACGCGGACGCCGTCCTCAACCACCCAAGTGACAAAGTGTCACTTGGCGAGAAAGGGCCCGCGACCGTCGAGCGCTTCCGCGAGCTGCGCGAGCGCGCGAACGGCAGCCTCGACTACGAAGCCGCGAAGTCCCTCGTGCGCGAGCTCAAGGCCGTCGGCGGCGACCTGCACGGGCTGCGGCTGGCACTCACCGGACGCGACCGCGGTCCCGAGCTCGCGGCGGTCGTCGCCGCGCTCGACCGCGACGAGACGTTACGGAGGCTCGATGCGGCTGTATGACACGTACACGCGGCGCAAGCAGGAGCTGCCGCCGGCGCCCGGTCCGATCCGCACCTACTTCTGCGGTCCGACCGTGTACGCGCGCGCCCACATCGGGAACGCGCGGCCGTTCGTGATCGGGATGTGGCTCCGCCGCTGGCTGCTCGAGCGCGGTTACGACACCGTGCTCGTCCACAACATCACCGACATCAACGACAAGATCTATGACGCCGCGCCGGGCGCGAGCGCCGACCTCGCCCTGCGCGCGACGGAGTGGTACCTGCAGGACACCGCCGACTTCGGCCTCGGCATGCCCGACGAGCAGCCCAAGGCGAGCGAGCTGATCCCGCCGATCGTGGCGATGATCGAGGAGCTCGTCTTGCGCGGCTACGCGTACGAGGTGGACGGCGACGTCTACTACCGCGTCTCCCGGTTCGCGGAGTACGGGCGACTCTCCGGGCAGCGGCCGGACAGCGTCGAGGACCAGGAGCCGAACCCGCGCAAGGAGGATCCGCGCGACTTCGCGCTCTGGAAGGCGAACAAGCCGGGCGAGGACACGTGGTGGGACTCCCCGTGGGGCCGCGGGCGTCCGGGCTGGCACATCGAGTGCTCCGTGATGGCGGAGGAGCTCCTCGGGCCCATCTTCGAGGTGCACGGCGGCGGCCTCGACCTAGTGTTTCCGCATCACGAGAACGAGATTGCGCAATCCCGTGCACTCGGGCATCCGTTCGCGCAGGTGTGGATGCACAACGGCATGCTGCGCTTCGTCGGCCAGAAGATGTCCAAGTCGGAAGGCAACGTCGCCACCATCCGCGAGGCGCTCGAGAGATGGGGACCGGAGACGCTTCTGGTCTTCTTCCTCACCGCACACTGGTCGAAGCCGATCGACTACTCGGACGAGACGCTGACTGCGGCCGAGGCGCGCAAGGAGAGCCTGCGGGAGGTGTTCCGCAATCCGTCCGAGCCGGCGCAGGAGGGCGAGTGGGAGCGCTTCGCGGCGGCTCTCGACGACGACTTCAACACACCCGAGGCGCTCTCGGTCATGCACTCGTGGCGGGACCACGAGCTGTTGGGGCGTGCGCTCGAGATCTTCGGGCTCGGCTCGCTTGCGGAGAGCGAGGAAGCGCCGGCGGAGGTACGGGAGCTCGCGGAGCGGCGGCAGGAGGTGCGCGCGAACGGCGACTTCGACGGGGGCGACCGGCTGCGCGCGCAGATCGAGGCGGCCGGCTGGGTCGTGCGTGACGTCGCCGGCGGCTTCCAGCTCGTTCCGAAGAGGTGACTCGGGACCAGGTCTACGGGCGCCGCCCCGTGCGGGAGGCGCTGCGCGGACGACGCCAGGTGCTCGAGTTGTGGGCGAGCGAGCGTGCGCTCGCAGCCGAGACGTGGCTCGACGAGGCCTCGGTGCGGGTGCAGGTAAAGCCGGACAGGGAGCTCTCGGACGCCGCGGGAACGCGCGACCACCAGGGCGTGGTCGCGTGGACCGAGCCGTACCGATACGCCGACGCCTGGGAGCTCGCCGCGGTCGAACGGCCGCTGCTCGTCTGCCTCGACCGCGTGACCGATCCCCGCAACCTGGGCGCCGTCTGCCGCAGCGCCGAAGGCGCGGCCGCGACGGGCGTCGTCGTCCCGGCGCACGGCTCGGCGGCGGTGACGCCGGCGGTCGCCAAGGCGTCGGCCGGCGCGGTGGAGCACCTGCCGGTGGCGGTCGTGCCCAACCTGGCGCGCTACCTCTCGGAGATCAAGGGCGACCGGCTGTGGATCTACGGCGCCGCCGGCGACGCTGAACAGACTTTCTGGGAGACCGATTTCACAGGCGGCACGGCGTTCGTCCTCGGGGCGGAGGGAAAAGGCCTGCGCCCGCTCGTGCGCAGGACCTGCGACGCCTCCGTCGCGATTCCGGTCGCGGGCCGGATCGAGTCGCTGAACGTGAGTGTCGCGGCCGCGTTGCTGCTGTATGAAGCTCGACGGCAGCGCGGTCAGCCGGCATAGGGCGGCCCCGTCATGTACTTGAAGCCGCTGTCGACTGCGAGAGTGACGACGACGTCGCCGGCGGAGAGCTCCTCGGCGAGTCTCAGAGCGCCGACGAGGTTGGCGCCCGACGACGTTCCGGCGAAGATTCCTTCCTCCTGCGCGAGCCGCCTGGTCATCTCGAGGGCCGGCTCGTCCTCGATGGGCCAGACGGCGTCGACGCAAGCGGCGTCGAAGTGGGGCGGGACGTTGCCCGCCCAGCCCTGCATCGCGAATGACCCCTTTGGCCCGCCGGTGATCGCCGGCGAGCCGGCCGGCTCCAGCCCGACGACGCGAACGCCCTCGTTGCGATCCTTCAGGGCCTGAGAGACGCCCATGAGCGACGTGGCCGTGCCGATGCCGTGGCAGAACGCGGCGATCCGGCCCCCGGTCTGCTCCCAGATCTCGCGCCCGAGCGTCTCGCGCAAGCTCGGGATGACGTACGGATTGTTGAACTGGTCGGTGGCGTAGTGCCCCGGCTCGGCGGCCAGCTCACCGGCGCGCGCGACCATGCGCCGGATGTCCTCTGCCGTGACGTGCCCTTTGCCATCGACGGCTGGGATCACCTCCAGCTCGGCGCCGAGCGCCTGAATCAACTGCAGGCGTTCGTCGCTGAAGCACTCCGAGATCACGATGCGCGCGCGGTAGCCCTTTGCTCGGCACACGAGGGCCAGCGCGGGCCCGGTGCTGCCGCCCGTGTACTCGACGACTGTCGTTCCCGGCTCGAGCAAGCCGTCGCGCTCGGCGCCCTCGATCATCGACCGAGCCATCCGGTCTTTCATCGACCCGCTCGGGTTCAGGTACTCGAGCTTGATCCAGAGCTCGGCGCCGTTACTCGGCACGATTCGCTTCAAGCGCACGAGCGGCGTGTTGCCGATCGCATCGAGTACCGACGAGCCGGTCACCACGCGCAAGCGTAGATGCTTCGATGTAGCCGATGGCCGATCCGACCCTCTACCTCTTCGACGGGCACAACATCCTGCACGCCGGCGGCTTCTCCGATCCGCGCGAGCTGCGCGACACGCTTGCGAGCTGGGTTGCAACGCAGGGCGCACGTGGCGTGCTCGTCTTCGACGGCGCGGGACAGGACGAGACCCGCGGTCCACTCGACGTTCGCTACGTCGAGAACGCCGACTCCCTGATCGAGCGCCTGGCGAGCGAGAATCGCGCGCGGGAGCGTGTGTGCGTCGTCTCCAGCGACTCGACCGTGCGAGCGACCGCTGGGCGGATGGTTCAGACGCGTACGTCGCAGACGTTCCTCGGCGACCTCGCGCCGATCGAGCACGCGGAAGGGAAGCGGTCCGCACTGGCGGACCGGCTGGACTCCGCGACCCGCGAGGCGCTCGAGCGGCTTCGCCGCGGGGAGGAGTAGATCGAACATACGTTCTTATCAAAAAGGGTCCATCGCAAGGTCCTTGTAAATTCGTGGACCCGCTGCTATCTTCTGCCTCAAGTCGAGGGTGAGACTTCAGTCCTGCACACGGCGATTTGGGAGTTAGAGCATGGCTGCAAGAGTCGCGACCGCCGCCCAAACGGCGCAGAGAACACAGCGGGAGCTCCTCGACCTGCAGCTCGTCCTCAGGGCGCGCAACGGCGACGAGCCCGCGCTCGACCAGCTCATGCGCCGCTACACGGGCTTCGTGCGGCTGAAGGCGAGCTCGTACTTCCTCGCCGGCGGCGACTCGGAGGATCTGATCCAGGAGGGGCTGATCGGCCTCTACAAGGCAGTGCGCGACTTCCGCAGCGACAAGGAGACGTCGTTCCGAAGCTTCGCCGAGCTCTGCGTCACCCGCCAGATCATCACGGCGATCAAGACAGCGACGCGGTTCAAGCACCAGCCGCTGAACCAGTACGTCTCGTTCAGCCACACGCCCGCCGGTCAGGACACCGACGGCGAGTGCACGCTCGGCGACGCGCTGCCCGGGTCCGCCGTCGAGGAGCCATCCGTCGTCGTGATCTCGACCGAGGAGCTGCAGAGCCTCGTCTTCACGTTGGGGACCGGCCTCTCGAAGCTCGAGTCGGAAGCGTTGCGCCTGTACCTCGAGGGCTCGAGCTACGAGGAGATGGCCGACGAGCTCGGGTGCGACACGAAGACGATCGACAACGCGTTGCAACGCGTCAAGCGAAAGATCCTGACGCATCAGCAGTCGCGCGAAGTTCTTTCGTAGGCGTCACGGAAACGGTTGCGATTTCGTAATCAGCGGCCAGCCGAACTCTTCCACGCTGACCGTTTCGCGGTGGGTTGACGCGCAACGTGCCCGTTCGTCGATTCGGGACATCGCCGATTGGCACGAGGTACACACCGCCCGTCGCCCGACAGTGGATAGCAAACGCATCGATTTGACCGATGTAGTCACGAGACGTCGTCTTGGGATTCGCGTGGTGCGCGTAATAACTGCACGTGTTGAAGACGACCGCTCCGTTGTACAGGCGACCGGTCTTGCATTGGATTCGTTGTAGCTGGCTGCCATCGTCGACGACGAGGTCGTAACGCGTGTTCTCTCCGAAGGGCATTAGAACTGCGTAGCCAGCGTCGTGAAGCGCGGCCATGACGGCGAGTGTCGTGCGATCACCGACTGTCTTGGGATGATCCACGTATTCATGATGGGCAACGCATCGGCTGGGCCATGGCCGAAAAGGCCAGCAGGCTGTGCGGTTACGATTAGCGCGCGCCGGAGTAGCTCAGCTGGTAGAGCAAGGCATTTGTAATGCCTAGGCCGTGGGTTCGAGTCCCACCTCCGGCTCTCTCAGGCGTGGTTCGGCGTCCGCGTCTCGAGCAGCAGCCCGCGCAGGAACAGGCCGATCTCCTCGAGCGGCAGAACGAGGTCGGCGTTCGTCGCCTCCAGCGCCGCGGCAGGCATTTCGCGCCGCTCGGCGGTACGCGGGTCCTGAACGACCGCGACGCCGCCGAGCTTCTGGATCAGCGCGAGCCCGTCGGCGCCGTCCTCGTTCGCGCCCGTCAGCACGACACCGACGCAGCGCGCGCGGTACGCCTCAGCGGCGGAGCGGAAGAGGACGTCGATCGACGGTCGCGCATGCCGCACGGCTGCCTCGGTCGAGAGGGCGATCGTCCCGTCCGACTCGATCAGCGTGTGGTAGTCGGGCGGCGCCAGGTAGACCGACCCGGGCTCCAGCGTGTCCTTGTCCTCGGCCTCGCGCACCGGAAGCCTGGTGCGCCGCTGCAACAGCGGGGCGAGCCTTTCGCCACCGCCAACGCCGCGATGCTGGGCGACGACGATCGCCGCGCTCGACGCGTCCCCGAGCCCGTCGAGAACGGTTCCGACCGCGTGCAGACCGCCCCACGAGGCCCCGATCACCACGAGCTCGTAGGTCATTTGACCTTGCGGTAGAGACGCTCCACGGAATCGAGCTCCTCGTATCGTTCGGCGTGGGCCATCGTGCGGAGCGACTCCTTGTGGCCGAGGGCGAGAACCCCGAGCCGCGCGAGGCTGTCGTCGAAGAGCTCGAAGACCCGTTCCTGCAGGCCGCGTTCGAAGTAGATCATCACGTTGCGGCACAGGATCACGTGGAACTCGTTGAACGAATGGTCCATCGCGAGGTTGTGCTGCGCGAAGACGACGTTCCGCATCAGCGACCGGTCGAAAGCCGCACCGTCGTAGCCGGAGGTGTAGTAGTCGGAGAACGACCGCTTCCCGCCGGCGCTGATGTAGTTGCGCGTGTACTCCTGCATCTTCGCCAGTGGAAAGACGCCGAGCCGCGCGCGCTCGAGGACGTCCTCGTTGATGTCCGTTGCGTAGATGCGCGAGCGCTCGTACAGCGATTCCTCCTCGAGCAGGATTGCGAGCGAGTACACCTCTTCTCCCGTCGAGCATCCCGCGACCCAGATGCGCGTGAACGGGTACGTGCGCAGCAGCGGAACGACCCGCTCGCGAAACGCGACATGGAACGTCGGGTCGCGGAACATCGCGGTGACGTTGATCGAGAGGTCGAGCAGCAACCGCTGCATGACCTCCGGGTCGCGAAGGAGCAGCTCCTGCAATGCGGAGATGCTCGACAGCTCCTCGATCTTCACGCGCCGGTTGACGCGGCGCCGCAGCGAGGCGGGCGCGTATTCGCGAAAGTCGAAGCCGTATCGGCGGTAGACAGCCTCGAGCAGGCAGTCGAGCTCGATCTTCTCGAGATCGACGGCTTCTCGCCCCGCGTCCGTCAGGCCGTCAATGTGCTGCTGTCGTACAGCCATACCCTGAGCAGCGAGACGAGCTTGTCGGTGTCGACCGGCTTGGGGATGTAGTCCGAGGCGCCCGCGGCGATCGACTTCTCACGGTCGCCCTTCATCGCCTTCGCCGTCAGCGAGATGATCGGGAGGGACTCGAAGTGGGGAATTGAGCGAATGTGCCTGATCGTCTCATACCCGTCCATCTCGGGCATCATGATGTCCATCAGGACGAGAGCGACGTCAGGCTCCTCCTCGAGGATCCGGATCGCGTCGACGCCGTTCTCTGCGTAGCGCACGTCCATGCGCCGCGCCTCGAGCACGCTGGTCAGGGCGAAGAGGTTGCGAACGTCGTCGTCGACGACGAGCACCTTCTTGCCCTCGAGCACCGCGTCCGCGCTGTGTAGCTGCTGGAGCAGCTTCCGCTTCTCGACGGGCAGGCGTGATTCGACGCGGTGGAGGAAGAGGGACGTCTCGTCCAGCAGTCGCTCGGGCGAGCGAACGTCCTTGACGATGATCGTCTCCGCGTAGCGGCGGAGGCCGGTCTCCTCCTTGCGCGTCAGCTGCTTGCCCGTGTAGATGATCACGGGCAGGTTCGCGAAGCGCTCGTCGGTCTTCACGCGCTCCAGCAGCTGGAAGCCCTGCATGTTCGGGAGCTTGAGGTCGAGCACCATGCAGTCGAAGGGGCGCTGCTCGAGCTCGGCGAGGGCCTCCTCGCTGGAGCCGACGGCCGTGACCTGCACGTCCTCACCGTCGCCCAGCAGCTCGATGATCGCCTGCCGTTGCGTCTCGTCGTCGTCGACGACGAGCAGATTCCTGACGCCGCGCTCGAGGAAGCTCGAGAGCTGCAGGAAGGCTTCGTCCAGGCGGCCCTTGTCCACCGGCTTCTGGAGGAACGCGACCGCTCCGGCGCGCAGCGCGTGCTGCCGGCCGTTCTGCGCGCCCGTCACGACGTGGACGGGGATGTGCCGCGTGTCCGGGTGGCGCTTCAGATGGTCCAGCACCGCCCAGCCGTCCATGCCCGGCAGCTGCATGTCGAGGACGATCGCGTCCGGTTTGTACTCGTGCGCGAGTGCCAGCCCGACGTCGCCACGCAGGGCGACGATGCCCTTGAAACCGCGCTCGCGGGCGACTTCGAGCACGGTCTTCGCGAACGTCTGGTCATCCTCGACGATCAGCACGAAGCGGTCGTCGATGTCGATCGTCCCGCGGTCGTCGGGGACCTCGCTGGAGGGCATGAGCAGCGCCGGATCGAGGATGGGCTCGGGCGTTTCGGGATCGCGCGCGGCGACTCGCTCGCGCGTCAGGGGCTCGTCGCTCGGCGGTACCCGCGGTGCGGTGAAGCTCGACGGCAGGTAGAGCGTGAACGTGGATCCCTCGCCCAGCCAGGACTCGACGTGGATCTCGCCGCCGAGGAGACGAGCGATCTCGCGGCTGATCGAAAGACCGAGACCGGTGCCCCCGTAGCGCCGGCTGGTCGTGCCGTCGGCCTGCTGGAACGCCTCGAAGATCAGCTTCAGCTTGTCCTCCGGGATTCCGGCGCCGGTGTCGGAGACCGCGAAGGCGAGAACCGTCTGCTCGTCGCGCAGCCCGGTCCCCTGGAAGCGCGTGCCTTCCGTCGCGAGCGACACTCGGAGCGAGACACGGCCGCTGTCCGTGAACTTGCACGCGTTCGAGAGCAGGTTCTTCAGCACCTGCTGCAGCCGCTGCTCGTCGGTCGCGATCGTGGCTGGGACCTTCGCTTCGTCGATCTCGATCGCGAACTGGAGCGCCTTCTCCTCGGCCACCGGGCGGAACGTGCGGTTGACGTAGTCCGCAACGTCCGTCAGCGGGACGTCCGAGACCTGGACGTCCATCTTTCCGGCCTCGACCTTCGACAGGTCGAGAATGTCGTTGATCAGGTTGAGCAGGTCGCTGCCGGCCGTGTAGATCGTGCGGGCGAACTCGATCTGCTTCTCCGAGAGATTCTCCTCCGGGTTCTCGGCGAACAGCCGCGCGAGGATGAGCATCGAGTTGAGCGGCGTCCGCAGCTCGTGCGACATGTTGGCGAGGAACTCGCTCTTGTACTTGGACGAAAGCGCGAGCTGCTCCGCCTTGTCCTCGAGCGCCGAGCGCGCATCCTCGATCTCGCGGTTCTTGATCTCGATGCGGTTGTTCTGCTCCTCGAGCAGCTGTGCCTTCTCCTCGAGCTCCTCGTTCGTCTGCTGCAGCTCTTCCTGCTGTTGCTGCAAGAGCTCCTCCGACGTCTTCAGCGACGCGGCCTGCATCTCGAGCTCGACGTTCGAGCGCTTCAGCTCCTCCTGCTGCGACTGCAGCTCCTCCGAGCGCTCCTGCAGCTCTTCGGTCAGCTGCTGGGACTGCTCGAGCAGCTCCTCCGTGCGCATGTTCTGCTGGATGACGTTGATCACGATCCCCAGCGACTCCATGAGCTGCTCGAGGAACGCCTGGTGCGTCTCGCTGAACCGCTGGAACGAGGCGAGCTCGATCACCGCCATCGTCTGGTCCTCGAAGAGCGCGGGCAGCACGAGGATGTTGTGCGGGGATGCCTCGCCGAGGCCCGACGCGATGCGGATGTAGTCCTCGGGCGCCCCGGTGAGCAGAATCGACGTCTTCTCGAGCGCGGCCTGGCCGACGATTCCCTCGCCGATCTTGAACCGGTTCGCGACCGACCGGCGCCGCTTGTACGCGTAGCTCGAGATCAGCTTCAGCTCCACGTCGTCGCCCTCGCCCTGGGCGAGGAAGAACGCGCCGTGGTGCGCTCCGACGAGCGGTGTCAGCTCGGACATGATCATCCGGCTCACGGTCTCGAGGTTGCGCTGGCCCTGCATCATCCCCGTGAACCGCGCGAGGTTGGAGTTCAGCCAGTCCTGCGCGGCGTTGCGGTCCGTCGTCTCGGCGAGGTTGCGGATCATCTCGTTGATGTTGTCCTTCAGCTCCGCGACCTCGCCCTTCGCGTCGACGGAGATCGACCGCGTCAGGTCGCCCTGCGTCACGGCCGTCGACACGTCGGCGATCGCGCGCACCTGCGTGGTCAGCGACACGGCCATCGAGTTCACGTTCTCGGTCAGGTCCTTCCAGACGCCGGACACGCCCTTCACCTGCGCCTGGCCGCCCAGCCGGCCCTCGGTTCCCACCTCCTTCGCCACGCGCGTGACCTCTGCGGCGAACGAGGAGAGCTGGTCGACCATCGTGTTGATCGTGCTCTTCAGCTTCTGCACCTCGCCTCGCGCGTCGACGGTGATCTTCTGCGAGAGGTCGCCCTGCGCGACCGCCGTCGTCACCTCGGCGATGTTGCGCACCTGGCTCGTGAGGTTGTCGGCCAGCGTGTTGACGGAGTCGGTGAGGTCCTTCCACGTGCCGCTGACGCCCTTCACGCGCGCCTGTCCGCCGAGCTTGCCCTCGGTGCCGACCTCGCGCGCGACGCGCGTCACCTCGTCCGCGAACGACGACAGCTGGTCGACCATGGTGTTGATCGTGTTCTTGAGCTGCAGGATCTCGCCCTTCACGTCGACGGTGATCTTGCGGCCGAGATCGCCCTCGGCGACCGCAGTCGTCACCTCGGCGATGTTGCGAACCTGGCCGGTGAGGTTCGAGGCCATGAAGTTGACGTTGTCGGTGAGGTCCTTCCACACCCCGGAGACGCCCTCCACGCGCGCCTGCCCGCCCAGGATCCCCTCGGTGCCGACCTCGCGCGCGACGCGCGTCACCTCGGCGGCGAACGAGCGCAGCTGGTCGACCATCGTGTTGATCGTCTCCTTCAGCTCGAGGATCTCGCCCCGGGCCGCGACGGTGATCTTCTTCGAGAGGTCGCCCTGCGCGACGGCGGTCGTCACGTCGGCGATGTTGCGGACCTGGAACGTGAGGTTGTCTGCGAGCGTGTTCACGTTGTCGGTCAGGTCCTTCCAGGTTCCCGAGGCGCCCTCGACCTTGGCCTGGCCGCCGAGCTTGCCCTCGGTGCCGACCTCCTTCGCGACGCGCGTCACCTCGTCGGCGAACGAGCGCAGCTGGTCGACCATCGTGTTGATCGTGTTCTTGAGCTCGAGGATCTCGCCCTTGACGTCGACGGTGATCTTCTTGGAGAGGTCGCCGGTCGCGACCGCCGTGGTCACATCGGCGATGTTGCGGACCTGAGCCGTCAGGTTGTTCGCCAGCGTGTTGACGTTGTCGGTGAGGTCCTTCCAGACGCCCGACACGCCCTTGACGTCGGCCTGGCCGCCGAGGATGCCGCCGGTGCCGACCTCGCGCGCGACGCGCGTCACCTCGCCGGCGAACGAGCGCAGCGTGTCGATCATCGAGTTGATCGTGTCCGCAAGCTCTGCGACCTCGCCCTGCGCCTCGATCGTGAACTTCCTGTCGAGGTCGCCGTTCGCGACTGCGGTCACGACGCGCGCGATTCCCCGCACCTGCGTGGTCAGGTTCGACGCCATGAAGTTGACGTTGTCGGTGAGGTCCTTCCACGTGCCGCTGACGCCCTTCGGGCGCGCCTGTCCGCCGAGCTTTCCCTCGGTGCCGACCTCGCGCGCGACACGCGTCACCTCGTCGGCGAGCGAGGAGAGCTGGTCGACCATCGCGTTGACGGTCATGCCGATGCGGCGGAACTCTCCGCGCAGCGCCCGGCCAGCGATCCTCAGCTCCAGCTTCTGCGAGAGGTCGCCGTCCGCGACGGCGTCGATCACGCGCGCGATCTCGGCCGTCGGCCGGACGAGGTCTTCGATCATGCCGTTGACGGCGTCGACCGTCTCTCTCCACGCGCCGCGGTACCGCGGCAGGGAGACGCGCTCCGTGAGCCGTCCCTCGCGGTTGACGACACGCGCGACGCGCTGCAGCTCGTCGGCGAAGCTCGAACGCCTGTCCGCGAGATCGTTGTCCGCCCTCGCGAGCTCTCCCGAGAGGCCGCCCCGGCCTTCGGACATCCGCAAGTCGAAGTCGCCGGCGCTCGCCGCACGCAGCGCGGCAAGGAGCTGTCTCAGGGTCGCTTCGTCGATGCTTCCGTTGCCGGTCGCTGTCCGCCGGCTGCCCTTGGCGCGCGATTTCGTCTCGCTCGCAGCCACTTGTGCTCCTTCCGCAGTAGGAGTTCTTGGGACGGGGGTGTCCGGGGTCTCCAAATGTTGCCCTCCAGGTCTTTTGCCCGGAAAAGCCGGTCAGAAAACCAGTCTTTCTGTTTTTAAACCCGGGTGAGGGCGGTTTCGAGGTCGGCCCAGAGCGCGTCGACGTCCTCCAGGCCGACGGAGAGCCGCAGCAGTCCTTCCGGAACGCGGTCGCCTTCCCAGCGGTGCCGTGTCTCCATGACCGAGCGGACTCCTCCGAGACTTGTCGCGTTCGTGATCACGCGTGTTCCGGTCTCGACCCGACGCGCAACCTCGCCGTTCGCTACGTCGAAAGACATCAGCCCTCCGAATCCCGGGTAGCGAACGGCTCCGACGCTCGGGTGCGCCTCGAGCCTCCGGGCGAGCTCGCGCGCGGTCGCGGTCTGACGCTCGACCCGCAGCGGGAGCGTCTCGAGGCTGCGCAGGAGAAGCCAGCACGGATCGGGCGCGGCGACGATGCCCGTCGTCGTGCGGAAGTCGCGCAGCCGCGTCGCGTCCTCTTCGCGGCGGCAGACGACCGCGCCGAGGAGGACGTCGTCGTGCCCTGCGAGGTACTTCGTGGCGCTGTGGAGGACGAAGTCGGCGCCGCGCTCGAGCGGGCGCACGTGAACCGGCGTCGCGGCGGTCGCGTCGACGACGAAGGGCGCTGGATGTGCCGCCGCGGCGTCGAAGTCGGGCATCGTCAGGAACGGGTTCGACGGGGCCTCGACCCAGACGAGCTGCACGCCGTCCGGCGGAGATCTCGTCTGGTCGAACTCGACGACGTCGAGGCCCCAGGCTCGCAGCCGTTCGAACAGCCGGCCGGTCCCGAAGTACGCGCCGGCGGCCAGCGCGATCGTCGCGCCCGGTTCGAGCAGCGCGAGCACGAGCGCTGTCGTGGCGCCGGCGCCCGAAGGGAAGAGCAATGCCTGCCCGCCGTCGAGGGCGCCGAGGGCGCGCTCCGCCGCGGCGCCGACCGGGTGGCCGTAACGCTGGTAGTAGAACTCGCGCGGCTCGCCGCGCTCGTCGTACGGCCAGGTCGTCGAGCGGTCGAGCGCGTTCACAGTGGGAGCGTACGCGGAGGGGGCCCCGGTCCGAGCCGGGGCCTCACTCCGCCGCGCACGCTCAATGCGTGTGCGAGTGGAACTCGGGCGGCAGCCCGAGATCCCGCTTCCGGTAGTCGCAGACCCCCGTCGGGAAGATCTGCTCCAGGCGGGCAACCTGCGCCGCGTCCGGGTGCCACGAGCCGTAGAGGCCGCGGTCGATCGCCTCCTCGACGGACTGCAGCGCACATTTGAAGACGCCGCCCTCGATCGGGCCTCCCGCGACGATGCGCGACGTCGACTTGATCTGGAAGGCCTGCGTGCAGGCGCCTGCGGGCATGTCGTCGAGGATCCCGTCCCAGACGTCGTCGCCGCTCGCAAGCAGCGATCCGTCCGTGTGGAAGCACGAGTCGACCGCCTGCGGCGGCTTGTTGCCGGCGACGCCGCGCTCGGGATGCGCGGCGATGTTCCGCATCCACTCGTCCATCACCTGGAGCGCGAGCGCCGTCTGGTCGTACGCTCGGGCCGGCCGCGCGTCGGTGAACCAGATCACCTGGTTCGACGCGTCGCCGTCGTAGTTCAGCATGCGCTGGCGCGCTGCGAACGACTGATGCGAGTTGTGCATGTTCAGCTCGTCCTCGAGGTAATGGCGCCAGTCGATGATTGGGATGTCGATCTTCCCGCGGAAGACCATGCCGCTCCGGTACGCCGCGTGCATCGCTTCGCCGTCGCCCTCGCGTCGCGGCGCCGGCGTCACGCCGCCGTCCGGCGAGAGGTTCATGTTGCGCGAGCTCCAGACGTCGATGTTCCCGGGGGTGCACGGGCCGACGTAGGGGCAGCCCTCCTGCACCATCTCGGACGACTGCTTCCAGGAGCCCACGTTCGCGTTCAGGTCGAGGAAATCCGCGGGCGTGATCTTGCCCTCGCGCAGCGCCTGCAGCCCGTACTGGACGCCGACGTTGTCCCAGGGCACGCGCGCGTAGCCGGACGCGTCGGTGCCGTAGATGTTCACGAGGTCGTCCCAATGCGTCCACTTCGTGGAGACCTGCTCCT
>WNGE01007785.1_pt1 | contig 13786 bp, 10 predicted proteins | sample 5400651 | NCBI WGS metagenome assembly WNGE01 (sample SAMN13153370, study PRJNA577476) | soil metagenome | isolation source: 60 cm soil or saprolite under grassland replicate 2 | place: USA:California | collected 2016-06-15 | reverse complement strand
CTGATTCGTGTCATCCGTTGGAAGCCACGCACACGGCAGGGAGGCCTGCCACTCGTCCGCAAGCTCATCGCCCGAGAACGCGGCGATGACACCGCGGTGCGCGAGCGCGCCGTCGACGTTCACGTTGGTGATGCGTGCGTGTGCGTAGGGACTGCGGACGACAGCCATCCAGACCATTCCCGGAAGGCTCATGTCGTCCACGAACTTGGCTTGACCCGTCAGGAGGGCCGCGTCTTCTTTGCGGTCGAGCGGCGCGCCGACGACGCGGCCGACCTCGAGCTCCGTGATCGTCGCCATCGTCAGACCTCCACGCCTGCGGCGGTCTGGATCGCGCGGACGATGTTGTGGTAGCCGGTGCAGCGGCAGAGATTGCCCTCGAGCGCGTGCCGGATCTCTTCCTCGGTGGGATTCGGCGTCTCGTCGAGGAGGCTGACGGCGGCCATGATGAACCCCGGAGTGCAGTAGCCGCACTGGAGGCCGTGCTGCTCATGGAATGCCTCCTGGACGGGGTGCATCGTCCCGTTTGTCGCCAGGCCTTCGATCGTCGTGATCTCGTGGCCGTCCACCTGGACGCCGAGGAGCGTGCAGGACTTCACCGACTCGCCGTCCAGCAGCACCGTGCAGGCGCCGCAACTGGACGTGTCACAGCCGACGTTCGTACCGGTCAGGCCGAGCCGCTCGCGCAGGACGTAGACGAGCAGCTCGCGCGGCTCGAGCTCGAGGATGTGCTCCGCCCCGTTGACCGTAATCGAGACCTGCCCCACGGCAAGCTCCTTTCGGCAAAGGGAAAGACCGATGGCGAGCATACGCCATCAGTCCTATGCGACGCAGGTGTAAAGGACCACACTCGTGCAGCCGATGATTGGACGTTTCTGAGCAACGACGGGTTCACCGGCGACACCACCGAGTACTGGCGTCTGGCGGCTGGGCTTTTGCGATACAGCTTGCGAGCACGACCGCGGTCGAGGGCCGATACCGGTCGAGCTCGACGTGGAGATCGAGGAGCGGCCGCCGGAATCGATCGAGATCGGCGTCTACTACGCCGTCTCCGAGGCCCTGACCAACGCCGTCAAGCACTCCGGAGCCTCGCGGATCTCGGTCAGCGTCCGCGTCACCGAAGGCGTCCTTCAGGTAACCGTTGCCGACGACGGGCGCGGCGGCGCAGAGACGAGCGGAGGGTCCGGCTTGATCGGCCTGATCGACCGGGTCGGGCTCTCGGCGGCAGGCTCGGCATCGAGAGCCCGCCGGGACGCGGTACCCGGATCGCGATCGAGCCTCCGTTGCCGATCAATGGGTCGTAGGGTATGCCCGACCGAGGCAGCGTGAGACGAGGGAGGAGTCGGGGGTGCGACATCGACAGGAACGCCACCTGCTCGTCGACCCGGGCCTCCAGCCTGCCGCGACACCGCCTCTGAAGAGCCTCCTACCGGCCAAGCCCCGGGAGCTCGCCTGGCGCGACTTCCTCGTCATGCTCCTCCAGGTCGGAGCGGAGATCGAGCACGCGCTCATGGTCGAGTACCTCTACGCCGCGTACTCGCTCGGCGGCAGCCAGGTGTCTGCCGCGGGCCGCGAAGACGTGCGCCGCTGGCGCAAGAGCATCATCACGGTCGCGCGTGAGGAGATGGGGCATCTCCTGACCGTCCAGAACCTCCTCTGCCTGCTCGGCGGGCCGCCGTCCTTCGAGCGCGAGGACTATCCGTGGAGCAGCCCCTACTACCCGTTCCCGTTCTGCCTGGAGAAGCTCTCGCTCGACTCGCTCGCCTGCTACGTCTACGCGGAGATGGAGCCGAACATGCCCGCCGTCGTACCCGGCGAGGGCCCCGAAGGGAAGCACTTTCAGGAGCAGGACCGGAAGCTGATCGAGAAGATCGTCACCGACCGCGTCAAGGCAGCGGGCTGGGACGAGCCGCACCACGTGGGCGAGATCTACAACTCGATCCTGGAGATCCTCCAGGACGCGAAGCTCGTTCCCGACTCCTGCTTCGACGCCGACACCTACGGGCTGCAGGCGTCCTGGGACGAATGGGGACAGGGCTACCGCCCCGTCGCGGACGACCTGGACAAGCCGATCCCTAGCCGCCAGTCGAACGTGATCGTCCTGCAGATGGGAAGCCGTACTGAGGCGATCGCGGGGCTGAAGGCGATCGCGGGGCAGGGCGAGGCGCCGCACCTGCGCGACCCGCGCGAGAAGAGCCCGTCGCACTTCGCGCGGTTCGTCGAGATCTTCCAGGAGTTCGAGGCCGCGAAGGACCCGACGCTGGTGAGACCTGTTCCTCTGAATCCCTCGACGCGTCCGCCCGGCCAGGGTGGAACAGGCACGTACATCGCCGACGACACCTCACGCACGTGGGCCAACTTCTTCAACGTGCGCTACCGGCTGCTCCTCGCCTACCTTGCCCACAGCTATCGGCTGCCACGCCTCGAGGGGCAGGCAGGGGCGCGCGCGGCACTGCTGCAGCGGGTCTTCGCGGAGATGTTCAACGTCAAGGCGATCGCGGAGATCCTCGTGCGGCTGCCGCTCGGCGACCCGAAGGCGCCGGAGCGTGCGGGCGCGCCCTTCGAGATGCCGTACACGACGACCTTGCCGCCGGACGACATGGACTGCTGGCGGCTCTATCGCGATCTGCTCGAGACGTCGAGGACGCTTTCCGCAGAGCTCCTCGCGTCGGCGCCTCAGGGCGACGGGCGCGACTACCTCCTCGCGCTCCGCGAGCTCGACCTGGGAGCCATCGTGTGGCTCGACCAACTCGTTTCCGGACCGCGCCGCCGGAGGCTCCTCCCCGCATGACGATCCAGTCCCTGCGCATCCTGCCGCCGCTCGCGATCGGGCGCCTCGGGTCTGCCTCCGAGCCGCTCGACAACTTCACGACGGAGGTCGACCCCGAGCGTCCGCTGGACTTCCGCCGCATCGTCCCCGCCGAGACGCTGGTCGTCGACAAGAAGACGGGTGAGATCAGCAAGCGTTTCACGCCCACGAGCATCGAGTTCAAGACCGGCGACGGGATGATCCGTCCCGTTGCCCCGTTCCTGGAGGTGTTCGCGCAGACGTCGGCGGACACGCTCGTGCCCTTGGCGGTCGACCTCATCGCGCAAGAGGTCGAAGCCGACAGCCTCACGTGGTCCGTCACCGTCGCGAACCGGAAGGTCGAGCGCCGCACGGGCAACCCGGACGACGTCGTGGTGGCAAGCACCGGCCCCTTCACGGATCACAACGTCCACCGGCTCGAGGGCCACTGCGACAACTTCGTCAAGACGACGGACTTCATCCACCTCGGCGACGTCCGCTACATCAAGCCGACCGGGGAGTTCCCAGAGATCCGGCTGCGCTTCACTCCCGCCAAGGGCCACATCTACGGCCCGAACAAGGTCGACGACAAGAGGATCCCGGGCGAGAGCAAGATCATCCCGGAGGAACGCAGGGTCTACGACGCGACGAAGGGCTGGTACGGCTTCGAGGTCCCCCCCGAGATCGACGCGGGCGGCGAACGCAAGAAAGGCGCTCGCTTCTGGGACGAGACGCTGCCTCCCTCACTCTTCGCGATCATCCCGCCGGCGCCATCCTGGCTGCACGGCAACGTCGCCAAGAGCCGCGGGTACCTCGACGACGCCTGCGACGGGATCGTTCGGGTCGGCCTGAAGACGAAGGAAGGCAAGCTCCTCACAGCCGCAGCGAGGATCACCTCGGGCCCTCCGATGCTCGTGCCCGACGCCAGGTTCGTGCGCAGCCTTGCCGACGACCTGGAACAAGTGATCTCGGGCCCGTCGGTCGCCGCCGACGAGCCGTTCGAGGTGACGCGCGCGAGGGCCGAGGAGATCGTGCGGCGTGCGTACGAGACCGTGCGATTCCTCAACATCGCGTTCATGAACGGCGAGCCGTATCAGGGCCGGTCGGCGCTCGACTTCGACACGATGCCCGCGGAGGAGGCGTTCGACACCTCCCGGCTGATGCGACCAGTGATGGCGGCAGGCAGCGTCGACACGCTCGGCGTGATGGCGTTGCACCAGCAGGTGTTCGCGGCGCTGCGCGGCGGCGCCGCACCCTGGTTCGTCCGGCTGCTCCGCAAGCCCGAGGAGGTCGTCGACTTCACGGACGACGGCCGCCGCAAGATGCCCGCCCTGATGTGCGGGGCCGACGGGAGCTACCTCGCCCTCACCCACCGGCAGATCGACACGATCGCCAGAGTCGCCGAGACCGCTCCCTTCGAAGGCCTGTCGGCGAAGCCGCCGGCGGCGCCGCCCCTGACGCCGCGCAACCTCACCGCCCAGCTCGAGTACGCGGCAGCCGGCAACCCGGTGAGCACGCGGCCGTCGGCGGCGATTGCGAACTGCTGCCCCGGGCTCGAGGTCGACTTCCGCGCGGTCTGGAGGCGGATCTTCAAGGGCATCGTCCTGCGCGAGTACGACAACCTAGTGGTCAGGACCGACGAAGGCGTGAACGACCCCGTCATCCTCGGGCTCGTCGGTTGCCGGCTCCTGCGTGTGGACGGCGTCGAGACGATGGGACAGATGACAGGGCCCTCGCCGGCGGATCCCGCGCAGCCCGTCGTGCTGTCCACGGCGGACAACCCGAACGCCCTGGCTCCACTCGAGTGGTCGAACGCGCTCGCGCGCGTGCTGCACACCTACGCGGGGCGGAAGGTCGCGTGCGACTTCACGAAGGAGGTGTCCTGGTACCGGCGGCAACCGTGGACAGGGAAGACCGAGGACTACCGCACGGTCCAGCTCGAGGTGCGGGAGTTCTTCGAGCCGGAGACGGCGTTCATCTCGACCGACCTGGTGCAGGCCGGGGAGCTGACGCAGGGTCTCTGCTCCCCGTGGCAGAACGACTTCCGGGAGTGCTCCTGTTACTACTGGGCGTCCGCGCGCCCGGACTTCGTCAACGTCGAGCCGTCGCCGGCAGGGGACAGCGCCGGTGACAACTGGCTCCAGAAGGAGCGAACGGGCTCCTACGTGGCCGACGACTACGTCGATGAGCGACTGCTCAACTACGACGATCTCTTCCTCTCCTGGGAGAGCTGGCTCCGCTTCCAGATCGGCGGGCGGGACGCGCCCGGCGAGACCGACGGACGGCCGTGACACGCGCCGCAAAGCTGCTCGACGATGCGAGACGGACGATCGCCGCCTCGCGGCCGCGTTCGCCGCACGTTCATCTGCTCGAGGACGACGACGGCAGCCACCTGTTCCTCCCGGACGGCAGCCGGCTGTTCGACGTCGACCCCGCCCTGGTCGGGGAGGTCGAGGAGGCACTGGAGGACGGCACGGTCACGATGCTGCTGGATCGCCTCCACCTCAACGAGACCCGGTACGTGGACGACGCGCCGCTCGAGCCGCCTGCCGTGCATGCCCTCTCGCTGGCGGTGGCGCAGACCTGCAACCTCGCGTGCACCTACTGCTACGCGCAGCAGGGCGAGTTCGGCGGCGTCGCCCGCAGCATGCCTCTCGACGTCGCGGAGCGATCGGTCGACCTGCTCGTCGGCGGCGCCCGCCCCGGAGCGCGCCTGAACCTCGCCTTCCTCGGCGGGGAGCCGCTGGTCAATCGCCCAGTGCTGCAGGCGGCGACGCGCCGGGCCGCAGCCCTCGCTGCGAAACGCGGGGTCGAGATCACCTTCTCCATCACCACCAACGGCACCCTGATCACCGAGGAGGACGGTCAGTTCTTCGAGGAGCATGGGTTCGCCGTGACCGTCAGCCTCGACGGCCCGCGGGAGGCCCACGACGCGCAACGGCCGTTTCGCGGCGGCCGGTCGAGCTACGACGTGATCATGCGCAACGTCGCTCCCCTGCTCGCAATGCAGCGGCGCATGCAGGTGTCGGCGAGGGTGACGGTCACGCCGCAGAACCTCATGGTGCGGCAGACGCTGGACGAGCTCGTCGGGGCCGGCTTCCACAGTGTCGGCTTCTCGGCGACGCTCAGCTCCCCTACGGGTTCCGGCGAGCTGGACCGAGACGATCTCGAGGTGCTGCTCGCGGAGATGATCGACTGCGGCCGCGAGTTCGAGCGTCGGGTGGCGGCCGCCCGCCGGTATCCGTTCGCGAACCTCGTCAACGCACTCCGCGAGATCGGGCGCGGTACACACCGGCCGTACCCCTGCGGCGCGGGCGCAGGGTACTTGGGCGTCTCCGCAGAGGGTGCGCTGTCGTCGTGCCACCGGTTCGTCGGCGACCCATCCGGCGCGATGGGGTCCATACAGGCCGGGGTAGACCGCAATCGCCAGGTGCGATGGCTGACCGACCGACACGTTCATCGCCAGGAGCCGTGTAGCAGCTGCTGGGCGCGCTATCTCTGCGGCGGCGGCTGCCACCACGAGGTGATCCATCGCGGCCGGCCGGCCTGCGACTACATCCGCGGGTGGCTGCACTACTGTCTCGGCGCCTACCTGCGGCTGTCCGGTGGGGCGGTCTGAGGCCGGCGTGCGCGGGAGCCTGTCTGTGGACGTGCTCGTGGTCGGCGGCGGCCCCGCCGGGAGCACCCTCGCAGCAAGACTTGCGCAACTCGGGCACGAGGTCGCGCTCGTCGAGCGAGAGGGATTTCCGCGCGCCCGCCTGGGCGAGTCCCTGACGCCCGGGGTGGTGCCGCTGTTGCGGCTCACCGGCGCACAGGAGCCCGTGGAGAGAGCCGGCTTCCCGCCTGTCGACAGCGTGCTCGTCGACTGGGGCGAGGGCCCCCGCGAGCGCCGGGACGAGGGCGCACGGGGTCTCCTCGTCGACCGCGGGCAGTTCGACCTGCTGCTGATCGAGCATGCCCGTTCGCTCGGGGTAACCGTCCTGCAGCCGGCCGCCGTCGCCGAGCGCCACCATGACGGCGAGCGCTGGCGACTGCGAATCGACGCCGCCGGACGTTGCCTGGCGGTCGACGCCTCACTGCTCGCCGCCGCAGGCGGCCGCTCCCCCGTCCTCCCGGGGCGGCGGGTTCCAGCCGGCCCACGGACACTCTGTCTCCACGCCTACTGGCGGGGGCTTCGTCCGCCCCTGCGACCTCGCATCCAGGCGCTCGCCGAAGGGTGGTGCTGGGGCGTCCCGCTTCCGGACGGGACTGTCGACATCCTCGTTTTCGTCGATCCGGAGCTCCTGCGCCGCACTGGTCCGCCGGTTGAGGCCTGCTACGACGGTGTCCTCGCCGGGTCCGCGTACGGGGACGAGCTGGCCAGGGCGGAGCGCGTCAGCGCGGTGCGGGCGGCGGACGCCACCCCGTACCTCGACCCCGAGTGCGTCACGGACACGGCGATCAAGATCGGCGACGCCGGCCTGGCGCTCGACCCGATCTCGTCGAGCGGCGTGCAGAAAGCCGTGCAGACCGCGCTCGCCGGTGCCGTGGTCGTGAACACGATCTTACGGCGCCCTGCGGCCGCTGAGGCGGCACAGCGCTTCTACCTCGACAGCCTGGGGCGCGCGTCGGCCCGCAATCGAACCTGGGCCGCTGCCCACTACGTGACCGCGGCCGCCACGCGGACTAGCTCCTTCTGGACGCGGCGGGGTGGAGAGGCGAGATCCAGCTCTCCGTCGCGCGCCGCAACACCCCTGCAAGCGGATGCCCGGCTCGAGCTGTCCCACCGGATCGAGTACGTCGACCTGCCATGCCTCGCCGGCGAATTCGTCGAGGTGAAGACGGCGGTGTCGCACCCGCAGCTCGACGAGCCGGTCGCGTATCTCGGCGGCTGGGAGCTCGCGCCGCTCCTGCGGCGGACGCCGCCGGGCCTGACGGGCGCCGAGCTCGTTCGGGAGTGGTCGGCGCTCGTTCCTCAGGAGGCGGGTCGTGCGATTTCGGACTGGCTAGGACGCAACGGCATCCTCGTCGCCGCGGGGCAGCAGTGACGGCTGTCGGGATCGTCGAATGGCTGGAGTCGATCGACCTCGGCCAGCATGCGGCGCTGTTCGTCGAGAACGAGGTCGACCTGCCGACGCTGCTCGTGCTCACCGAGGACGACCTGGACCAACTCGGGCTGCCCTTCGGCCCCCGCAAGCGCGTCCTTCGCGAGCTCGAAGCGATGCGAGGGAAGGCGGCCGCGTCCGACCCGGCTGGGGAGACGTCGGGCGAGCGTCGGCAGCTGACCGTGCTGTTCTGCGACCTCGTCGGCTACACCGAGCTCGCAGGCCGCCTGGATCCCGAGGTGCTGCATACGGTCGTGCGCCGGTACGAGGACACCTGCGCGATCTCGGTCACCCGTTACGACGGGTACGTGTTTCAGCGGCTCGGCGACGGGGTCGTCGCGTTCTTCGGCTACCCGCTCGCCCACGAGGGGGAGGCGGAACGCGCCATCCGTGCCGGTCTCGAGATCGTGGCGGCCGTCCAGGAGCTGGAACTTCCCGAGGTCGGCCGGCTCGAGGCGCGAATCGGCATCGCCACCGGTGTCGTGATGGTGTCCGCGTCCGACCAGAGCGTGTTCGGTGAGACGATGAACCTGGCCTCGCGCCTCCAGGCCGTCGCCGAGCCGTCGACCGTCGCGGTCTCGTCGCGCGTCCAGCGGGTCGCCGGCGGCACCTTCGAATACCTCGACCTCGGCGAGCGCGAGCTCAAGGGCATCGACCGCCCGGCGCGGGTGTACCGCGTGCTCGGACGGAGCGTCGCAGAAGGTCGGTTCGAGGCAGCCACGCGCTCGGGTCTGACTCCGCTCGTCGGGCGCGAATCGGAGATTGGGCTGCTTCTCGACCGATGGCGGCAGGCACAGCAGGCGTCGAAGGGCCAGGTCGTGCTCCTGACCGGCGAGCCCGGCATCGGCAAGAGCAGGACGGTCAGCGTGCTCAGAGAGCGGATCGAGGCCGGCGGCGCGCACGCGATCGGCTTTCACTGCTCGCCGTTCGGAGTCAACAGCGCCTTCCATCCGATCATCTCGACGCTCGAGCGTGTGCTCGGGGCAGGTCGGGACGACTCGCCGGAGACCCGCCTCGATCGCCTCGAGGCCCTCGTCACGGTGGAGTGCGCCAGACCGCGCAGCGACGTGCCGCTGATCGCGTCGATCCTGTCCCTCCCGTTCGAGGAGCGCTATGGGCCGTCGTCCCTGACGCCCCAGGAGCGCAAGACCGAGACCATTCGCGCGCTCGTCGGGCTGACCGAGGCGATCGCTCAGTCGGGCCGCCAGCTGCTCATCGTCGAGGACGTCCACTGGGCGGACCCGTCCACGCTCGAGACGCTCGACGCACTGCTCGCGCGTGTCGAGAGCCTGCCGCTGCTCGTCGTGCTCACGCACCGGCCCGACTTCGAGCCCCGCTGGAGCGACCGGCCCTACGTGAGCAAGCTCGACGTCACGCGCCTGTCGCGTCCGGAGAGCGAGGCGCTCGTCTCGGCGGTCGCAGGCGGTCGGGCCCTGCCGGACGATCTGCTCGAGCAGATCGTCGAGAAGACCGACGGCGTGCCGCTCTTCGTCGAGGAGGTGACGAAGTCGCTGCTCGAGTCCGGGGCGCTCGCGATCGAGAACGGCCGATATGCGTTCGTCGGCGCGCCCGGCGACGCGTCCGTACCCGACACGCTGCGCGACTCTCTGATGCCGCGCCTCGACCGGCTGGGACCTGCGAAGGAGATCGCGCAGATCGGTGCGGTCATGGGTCGCGAGTTCAGCTTCGAGCTGCTCGCCGCCGTGTCGCCTTTACCGCCGGCCGAGCTCGCGGAGCACATGGAGAGGCTCCGTGCCTCCGGCCTGCTCTTCCAGCTCGGGTCGCTGCCCGGTGCCCGCTTCACGTTCAAGCATGCGCTCGTGCACGACGTCGCCTACGACTCCCTGCTGCGGAGTCGGCGCAAGGAGCTCCACGGAACGATCGCGCGCACGTTACACGAGCGCTGGCCGGAAACTGCGGAGACCGCGCCCGAGCAGCTCGCCCGCCACTACACGGCGGCGGGCGACGACGAGGTCGCGGTCCGGCTCTGGGAGCGGGCCGGCGAGGTCGCGCTCGAGCGCTTCGCCACGGCAGAAGCGGTGGCGCATCTGTCCACCGGGCTGGAGCTGCTCGAGCGGCTCCCCCCGTCGCCGGACCGCGACCTCCGCGAGCTCGAGTTGCGGACGCTGCTCGGCTCACCACTCGTCGCAGTTCGCGGCTGGGCGTCGCCCGAAGTGAGCGAGCTGCTCCAGCCGGCACTGGCACTCGCACGCTCGCTCGACCGGCGGCAGAGCTACCTGCCCGTGCTCAACGGGCTGTGGGTGCATTTCATGAGTGCCGGCCGGCACGGCACCGCCATGGAATGGGCGCACGAGCTCCTCGACACCGGAGCCGCGACCGGCGACGACGACCTCGTGCTCTGCGGCCACCGCGCCGCGCTGACGTCCAACTTCTGGATGGGCAACCTTGTGGAGTCCGCGGCGCACGGCGACGCGGTCAACGCCGCGTACGAACCGGAACGCCACCGGCACATTGCGGCACAGACGAACAACGACCCGCTGACGGTCGTGGGGATCTACCGCTCTCAGGCGCTTTGGATGCTCGGCTATCCCGACCAGGCTGCGGCGCTCTGCGACGAAAAGGACGAACGGGCGCGCCGTCGCAACCACCCGTTCGACCTCTGCTTCGCCCTCACCGTCGGGGCGCTCGCGTACGACTACCGGCGCGAGCCGGATCGGCTGCTGGAGCGGGTCGAGGAGGCCGAGCGAGTCGGTCGCGCGCACCGTGTGCCGCTCATGTCGGAGGTCATGGCGCAGATCGTGAAGGGCATCGCGTGGCTGCGTGCCGGCCGCATCGCGGACAGCGTTCCGCAGCTGGAGGCTTCGCTCGAGCGGCTGCTCGCGACGGGCCACCGGGCCTGGGTGCCGTACGTTCGTGCAGTCCTCGGCGATGCGCTCGCACGCTCGGGAGACATCGAAGCCGGCCTGATGCGCATCCACGAGAGCCTCGACCAGATCGCGGAGCAGGACGAGCGCGTCCACCTCGCGGAGGTGTTGCGGCTCCAGGGCTGGATGCTCTGGCAGCAGGGTGAGGGCGCCGAGGCCGAGCGTCGGTTGCGCGCGGCGATCGAAGTGGCACGAACCCAGGGCACCCGGTCGTGGGAGCTCCGATCGGCCACGACGCTTGCGTGCCTGCTCGAGACGCGCGGGGAGCCCGCCGCCGGACTGCAGCTCCTCGAGCCGATCTACAGCTCGTTCGACGAAGGCTTCGAGACGCCCGACCTCGCGGATGGGGCCGCGCTGATCGAGCGGTTAGGTGGCATCATCATCTCCCCACAACCCGAGATGGAGGTCACATGACAACCAGCGCGACAGCACCCGAGGTCGCTGCACCCGAAGGGGTTGCCAACGAGGAGGCGGCGATCCGCAAGGTCGTGAACGACTACTACGTCGGTCTGCGCGACGCAGACCTCGTCTCGCTCGGGAAGGCGTTCAACGACCTCGCGGTCGTGTGCGGCTACATCGAGACCGAGCTGTTCGAAAAGCACGTGAAGACGCTCTACGACTACGTCCTCGCCGAGGAGCCGCCGTCGAAGAAAGGCGACCCGTTCACGTGCAAGATCGACGCGATCGCGGTCGCGGGCAAGACGGCAGTCGTCACGAAGACGGCAGTCGTCACGCTCGCGGAACACGACTACCTCGGCTACGACTACACGACCAGTCTCCATCTGATCCGAGACGAGAACGGGTGGTCGATCGTGAGCAAGCTGTTCAACGGGACAGCGACGAAGCCGAGTTAAAGGCTGTGGGGTGCGTTAACTCGGTTCGGGTCCTCCGCGCTGGGTCTCGTCCGTAGAGTCGGTCGCCCTGTTCCCTGATTGGGAGGAGTTCGGTTCTTGTTCTGGTCGTTCTGCTACCTGGCGTTGCGCTGCCTGTTGCAGCTCCTTTTCTTGCACCGGCGTTCGGAGGGCTTCAAGGAGCTGGAGATCGCGGTGCTCCGCCATGAGCTCTCGGTGCTGCGCCGCCAAGGAAGCCGTCCGCAGCTTCGGTCGAGCGACCGGGTCTTTCTCGCTGCGGCGAGCCGGCTGTTGCCGCGCTCTCGCTGGCAGTCGTTCCTGGTCACGCCGGCGACGCTGCTGCGCTGGCACCGCCGGCTGGTTGCTCGCCGCTGGACGTATCCCGCCCAGATGGGACGTCCGCCGATCAGCGGCGAGATCCGCGAGCTCGTCCTCCGTCTCGCTCGCGAAAACCCGCGCTGGGGCTATCAGCGGATCGCCGGCGAGATCAACGGGCTCGGCCTGCGAGTGTCGGCCACGACCGTGAAGAAGATCCTGCGCCAGGCAGGCATCGGCCCCGCCGGCGAGCGCGTGGGAATGTCGTGGCGCGCCTTCTTGCGCGCGCAGGCGCAGAGCATGCTCGCCGTTGACTTCTTCACCGTCGAGACGATCTGGCTGCAGCGCCTCTGCGTCTTGTTCTTCATCGAGCTCGCCAGCCGCCGCGTCTACGTGGCTGGCTGCACCGCTAACCCGAGCGGCGCCTGGGTTGCCCAGCAGGCCCGCCAGTTCGCATGGCGCCTACAGGAGGGGCCTGCGAGCTTTCGATTCCTGATCCGCGATCGCGACAGCAAGTTCACTCGCGCGTTCGACGATGTCTTCGCCAGCGAGGGCATACGGGTCATCAAGACGCCGGTCCGGGCGCCGAAGGCAAACGCGTTCGCGGAGCGGTTTGTCCGCACCGTTCGGGCCGAGTGTCTCGACTGGCTCCTTATTGTGAATCGCCGCCACCTCGAGCGCGTGCTCGGTGTGTTCGTGCATCACTACAACACGCACAGGCCGCATCGATCCCTACGGCTGACGCCGCCCGCACCGAATGCCCCGCAGCTCCGCCTCGTCCGCCCGCGCTCAACCGGTGTCACACGGCGCGACCGCCTCGGAGGACTCATCCACGAATACAGCTACGCGGCGTGAACCCACTTTGCGCACCCGACAGGCTCCGTGGTCACTCCGGCGTCATTCGCATAAGCATGCGCTGGCTCAGCTCGATCTGGTATTTCGCACGCGCGCGAGAGCCTTTAAACCTGCGCAAGCGGCAGCGTGACCGACCGAAACCGGCATTTGAAACCCCGCCGGGATACCCGGACGCGCCCGTCTGTCGAGTCAGCCTAGACATGTGCCGCTGGCGAAGTTGTTCAGCTCGTCCGATTCGGCGACCTGGTTGCCCGAGTCCACGATGATCCGGAAGTCACAGTCCGGGTCGAAGCACTTGCCCGGGATCGGGAAGGCGAGGTCGACCGAGCCTCCCGCGAGGATCGGCGGCGTCGGCTGCGAGAACGTCCCTCCGGGCGCGAAGACGACCGTGGTCGTCGACGGGCCAGCGTTTGCGCTCCCCTGATTCTTGACCGTGACGATCAGGTCACCCTGGTCGTCGCGCTTGCAGAACCCGGTCTTGGGGTCTGGGAACGGAATGAGGTCGGGTAGCCCCGCCTGCGCCCGCCGCGGTGGGACGCGCTCGATCTCGAGCGTTTCGACCTGACCATCCTTGCCGGCCGCCGTGTAGACGGCAACCACGTCCAGCTCGACCTCGCTCTCTATGACCACGAAGCCCTTGAGGAACTCCTCGTGCACCTGCGCATGCTCGCGGATGTCCGGGCAATCGATCTCGAGCGCCTGGTCGGGCCCGAGCTTGGCGTCGAAGAGCTTGGATACCGCTCCCGGCTTCTCACGAGGTCCCGCAACCGCGATCTTCTTACGGAACCGGACACCATGTTCCGTGGGGTTGTGCACGTTGATGGCGGTGAAGTAGACACCGGGGGCGAGCTCGTGCCCTCCCGGCTTCCCGCACACGAACTTGGCTACGTACTGAAAGGCAGCCACATCAGGCCTCCTCTACTGAGACGAACGCGGGCAGCACCCGCTCGGAAACGAGCCGCGGTCGGCCCTCGAACTCGGGCGGTTTCTCTCCGACCGCCGTGACCCCCA
>WNGE01005865.1_pt1 | contig 13791 bp, 10 predicted proteins | sample 5400651 | NCBI WGS metagenome assembly WNGE01 (sample SAMN13153370, study PRJNA577476) | soil metagenome | isolation source: 60 cm soil or saprolite under grassland replicate 2 | place: USA:California | collected 2016-06-15 | reverse complement strand
CTCGCTGTTGTAGCGACCACTTCACCGGAAGCGCTTTGTCCGCTGTGTCAATGCCGTTCCCAGAGTATACACTCGCGCTATGTTCGCGTCGTGGCTGATTTACCTTGGGCGGGTTGGGCGGTACGACTCGAACTGCATGTGCGACGCTTTTTCTGCCCGAACAAGGAATGTCTGCGCCAGATCTTCACTGAACGCCTGCCTAACGTCGTGGCTCCCTATGCCCGACGTACCACGCGCCTGACGGATCTGTTCACGCTGATCGGTTTTGCCCTCGGCGGGGAAGCAGGCAAGCGCCTGGTTGATGGAATGGGGGTAGAGAGCAATCCTGACACGCTCCTGCGGCTGGTTCGCGAGCAACAAGAGAGTCGGGTGCCCACGCCTCGGGTGCTGGGTGTAGACGATTTTTGCTTTTGCCGGCGCAGCAGCTATGGAGCGATCCTCATCGACCTTGAACAGAGGATTCCCATCGACGTGCTGCCTGATCGAGAAGCCGAGACCTTCAAAAAGTGGTTGCAGGCCCATCCGGGTGTGCAGATCATCAGCCGGGATCGCGGAGGCGCGTTTGCAGATGGAGCCAAGCAAGGAGCGCCTGACGCGCAACAGGTCGCCGATCGCTGGCATCTACTGGCGAACCTCTCAGAGACCATGAAAGGCTTCTTTCTCAACAAGCAAGCGCAGCTCAAAGCCCTGGTTCAAAAGCCTTCCGAAGACCTCTCCGAGGAGGAGGCCAAGCAACTTGCTCCCTGGCAGACCAGCATGAGGAAGCATCTGGAAGCAAAAAGCCTCCAGCTCCATCAGGAGCGCGTCATACGCTACAAGCAGATTGAAACTTGCAGACTATTGTGGCAAAATCCGGCGCATTCTGCTTCACAAACTGCAAATTGCAGGCCAGTCTACCCGTTTTGCACCAATAGCTTGTGATACAAGAGCGTTCACTGCAACGACTTCTTGCACACGTGACGTTCCATTCGGAGTCCGAATCTCCTCCAGATGGGTCTGTGAAGCATCATATGGTTCTTCCGCAGGCTCGCTGCTGTAAAATGTGGTAGACTAAAGAACCAAACAAATGCTTCTAGCAAGACATTTTCTTGATGCAATTCGAGCCTATGACCATTCTTCCCGACCTTTCTGACCTTGTCATTGAGCAGGTCAGTATCACCAATGAGGTGATGGTCACCGTACGCGCTACCTCCCCAACGGCTTCCTGCCCCTGCTGTGGAACGATCTCCAAGCGGGTACAAAGCCGTTATACGCGCACGTTACGGGATCTGCCAGCGAGCGGACGCCCCGTTGCGCTAATTGTTGATGTGCGTCGTTTCTTCTGCCAGGAGCGTACCTGTGTCCGTAAGATCTTTGCCGAACGCTTTCCGTCGTTGACCTTGCCTCGGGTGAAATTCACGCTGCGATTGCAAGAGGCCCTCCGGCAGATGGGCTTTGCATTGGGCGGCGAAGCAGGAGCACGCCTGGGAAGACAGTTGAGCATCCCTGGCAGTTCTGACACCTTGTTGCGTCTGGTCAAACAGACTGAACTGCCTGTGGCCTCATCTCCACAAGTGGTTGGGATTGATGATTGGTCGTGGAAGCGTCGACTGCGTTATGGAACGTTGATCTGCGATCTGGAAAACAATACCCCCATCGATGTGTTGCCTGATCGGGAAGTCGAGACCGTTTCGGCGAGGGCGCGAGAACCATCCCACGGTGGAAATCGTGAGCCGAGACCGTTCCTCTGAATATGCAGCAGGAATTTCGAAAGGGGCTCCCCAGGCGTTGCAAGTCGCCGATCTCTGGCATATTGGGAAGAATTTAGCCGAGAGTATCTCGACAGTGTTAGCCCGTTGCCGGGCCGAAATCCGACGTGGCTTACAAATACAAGCGATACCTGAACAAGAGCGAGAAGAGACGGAACCCGTGCTGGAAGAAGAAAGGCGTCCTGCGCGCTCTCGCAGTGTCGAGCGAGCGCGAGAAGGACGGCGTGCTCAAAAGCTGGATCGATACACACAAGTCGTTGAACTTCATCACCAGGGGCTCAGAGCGGCTGAGATCGCTTCTCGCATTGGGATAGGGGAGCGAACCGTTCATCGATGGTTAGCGCATGGCTCCTTCCCCGAAGCCAGACAGAGGCGAAGGCGGCCCAGCCTCATTGATCCCTATGAACGCTACGTACGCTCTCGATGGCAGGAGGGAAACCACAATGGCTCCCGGCTCTACAAAGAGCTGACAGCTCAAGGATACAAAGGGTCACCCAAGGCCATGTATGACTACTTGGCGATCCTGCGGACACCTCAATCAGACGCCCAAAAATCGATCCCATTGAAGCCGCGAAGGTGCAAGAGCGTTCCCTCGTCACCTGTCCCTCTGGAAAACTTCTCTGCACGGCGTGCTACCTGGTTGTTTATCTGTCAACCAGAGAAGCTGGACGAGATGAACCGTGAAGAATTAGCGCTGATCAGACAAGCCAGCCCAAGCGCAGAAACCGCTTACGGCCGGGCACAAGCGTTCATGCAAATGATCCGAGAGCAGACAGGACAGCAATTGGATACCTGGCTCAGTTCGGTAGAAGCGAGCCACTTGCCCGAGTTGAAGTCGTTTGCCAAAGGCATCCAACAAGACAAGGCTGCGGTGCTTGCAGGATTGACGCTGCCTTGGAGCCAAGGTCCTCTTGAAGGGCATGTGAACCGACTCAAGCTCATTAAAAGAAGTATGTATGGTCGCGCCAAGCTCCCTCTACTGCGAGCACGTGTACTTCATGTGGCCGAGAAAGAGTCTTCTCGCGCAGCCATCCCAGCTTCGTAGGAATGTGTCTGACGTCGTGCGCAGAGCAGCAGATACAAGAAGGTTGAGCAGGAGTGTGAAGAGAAAAAGTAGACGTGGAAGGTCGAAACCACCTACGACGAACCAAAGCAAGGAGGACGATGAGGATGTCATTTGATATCAATGAAGTCGTCTTTGATGAACAGGGTAGGTATCTGGAGGAGAAAGCCGTGCGCTATGAGCACGACTTGATGGAGCAGTTTGCCGCCTCGCCCGAAGGACAAGCGATCAAAGAGACAGGAACCGAACTGGGCTGGGCCGGGGCGATGATCCATTATGCCATCAACTACCCTGGTGTGACCCCTGCGACGATGACCCCGAGCGACTTGGAGGAAGTCGTCTATACCCTCTTCCCGCGCAAAGTCATCACCGAGACAGGGGACGGGGCGGAGATTATTCAAGAATTACAGGCCTTCTGGCACTTTCTCGAGCGTGTCTACCAGCTGCCGCAAGCCAAGCAGATACTGGCACGCTTGACACCACAGGCCGCCCGACGTCTGGAGCGAGCGTTGCAGGAGCCGACCAACTTTGGCATGGCCAAGTCGTTTGTCCTGATGGGAAAGGAGGCGGGCTTTGATATGGAATCGCCGGAAGGCATGCACGCCTGGGTAGAAGCTTACAATGCTACCGTGGCACCGACGATGGCTGCTACCTCTGGGCATCGGGGGCCTGCGACCAAAAAGAAGTCGCGTGCTATGCCCAAAGGCATCATGAGCGCATCCCGTCGCAAGAAGAAGCGCACACCACCTCAATGAGAGAAGCGGTCCATGATCAGGACACACCGGCTTGATCATGGATCGGCCTCCTGCACCATGACGCTGGAGCCTCTGTGCTTGTAGCTCGTTCCTTTGACACAAGGAGCTTGCTTCCTCGATCATTCCTGTATCAGCGAGCCTGCGGGAGAACCAGAATAAGGGTAAATGTGATTTTACCTCCCTGTAGGCAGTGCCTGTGAAGCATATCCTGGCACTGGTTCACGCTCCCAGGCCAATCGAGAGCAATCAGGCAGCGTGATGCTCTGAAGCATGTTTTGGCAGCGATTCTGCATTGCGTAGTATATCATGGCAGCACGTCGAGAGCATGTTGTCTTCCTGCTTTTTCGCTCACTTTTCCTCGATTTCTTTGCCACAATATGCTACACAGTGCCACAATATGCTTCACAGGGTTGTTTTTCCCCGTAAAATACGGTATGCTTTACTTGGACCCATGATTGAGCCGTCCCTCGTAGATCGACATCCACTATGTACTCACCATCATTGTAGGATCATGCTTGTCGAACAGAGGTGCATGGATCATGCCGTCAAAAGCCTTACCGATGGCCCCCGCAGCTTACGCCCAGTGGTGTCGTGCGCGAGCCCTCGCGTCATCCACCTGTGACTATCTTTCGACCATTCGAGGATCAGAGGCTGCGCGTCGCGTTACATCCCGTGCGAATAACGTGAGCGGCGCGTATCCCTCGCGGAAAATGGGCGTCACTATTCAATTTGAGAGCCAGAATCCTGAATTGTGGGCCATTGTCGCGATGGATCGTGACGAGTTGGTGCTCGAATTCTTTGAACAGCCGGACACCTTCAAAATTCGCTATCTCGATAAATCTGGAAAGAAGATGCAGGGCCACTACTACACCCCGGATTTCCTGGTCTTACGCAACGATTCGGTCTGTTTTGAAGAGTGGAAGCGCGAGGATGACCTTAAGCGGCTAGCCGCGCGCTATCCGTTCCGCTACCAGCAGCAGGAAGATGGAAGCTGGCGCTGTCCGCCAGCAGAGGAGGCGGTTTCCTCACTCGGACTCACCTTTCGCGTGCGCTCCTCCGCAGAACTCCACCCCACGTATATCGACAACCTCCTCTTCCTCGAAGATTACTTTGATATGACGCTTGCCGTGCCGGTGCTGGTGCAAACAACCATCCTAAAGCTGATCCGGGAGACACCTGGTCTTCCTCTTTCTGCGTTCGCCTCCGATGGCTCTGGCGTGCGCGCCAACGATGTGTATGCTATGTTGGCGCTGGATCTGATTTATACGGACCTGTACGCCGCGCCACTCATTCAGCATGGGCGTGTCCGCCTTTATCTCAATGCTGAGCAGGCTCGCACCTATGCGCATCTGTTGCCAACGCGCCTGACCTCGCGGGTGGGTAGTCCTCTGCCGGAAGTGAATGCACCGCTCGCCGTCAATACCCAGCTTTTGTGGGATGGGCGGGCCTTTACCCTTATCAATCCTGGCGATACCACGACCACGCTGCTGCCGGAGAAAGGAACGCCGATCCAGATCCCCTCTGGCTTCTTCTTTCAGTTGCTCGACACTGGGGTGATCACCAGACTGCGTGTCGAAGAAGACCCACCTGTCTCCCCAGAAGTGGACCGCCTGATGGATCGCGCAACGCCAGAGGATCAGCGCCAGGCCACCACGCGCTTTGAAAAGGTCATGGCCTATCTCAATGGGGAGAAAGAGCGTTACGCCGGGGTCGCAGCGCGCACCCTGCACCGCTGGGTGGCGCGCTTTCGGGAAGCAGAGGAGCAGCTTGGCTGTGGGTATGTCGGATTGCTTCCGCGCAAGGCTTCGCAGGGGAACCGTGAGCCGAAAGCCCCGTCCGCGCCACGCGAGCTGATGGACACCTTCATCACTGAACAGTTTGAGACACTACGCCACATGCCAGCGGCTTCCGTGTACCGTGCTTACGAGCAGGAGTGCCGCAAGCGTGGTCTTACCGCGCTGTCGGCACGTGCCTTCTATCAACGAATCAAGCAGCGAGCCACGCCGGAACAAACGGAAGCCAGGGAAGGCGCACGGGCCGCGTATCCTGAGCAACCCTGGTTCTGGGAATTAACCGCTCAGACGCCCCGGCATGGCAGTCGCCCGTTCGAGGTGGCCCATATCGATCATACCGAACTCGACATCCAGATCCGCAGTTCCTCGACCGGCGAACTGTTGGGCAAGCCCTGGGTGACGTTTATGATGGACGCCTACTCCCGGCGTCTGCTCGCCGTCTACCTGACCTTTGATCCGCCCTCCTATCGCTCGGTCATGATGGTGTTGCGCATTTGCGTGCAGCGTTTTGAGCGCCTCCCTCAATCCGTTGTGGTGGATGGTGGGAGAGAATTCCAGAGTGTCTACTTTGACAGTTTGCTCGCCCGCTATCGCTGTACCAAAAAGACGCGCCCCTGGGCCAAACCACACTTCGGGTCCGTCTGCGAACGGTTATTTAAGACAACAAATGATCAATTCATCTACACGCTGCTAGGTAATACACAGGCTGCGAAGCGTGCGCGCCTGCTCACCCGCGCCGTTGACCCAAAGCATCACGCCCTCTGGATGCTCCCGGATCTCTACAGCTATCTGTGCGAGTATGCCTATCAGGTCTACGACCAGAACGAGCACAGCGGCATTGGGATGACTCCACAGGCAGCATACCTGTGGGGGAGGAAACAGGGAGGAGAGCGAGAGCACCGCCGTATTCCCTACGATGACCGCTTTTTGAAAGCAACGTGTCCGACCACCACCAAAGGCACAGCGGTCGTCCAAAAAGGCAGCGGGGTCAAGGTGAATCATTTCTACTACTGGAACAACGTGTTTCGCAATCCCGAGGTGATCAAAACCGCCGTCCCGGTGCGCTACGATCCCTTCGACCTCTCGACGGCATACGCTTTGGTGCAAGGCCAATGGGTCACCTGTCGCGCGCCCTACCTGAGCCTGGAGGGCCATACCGAGAAAGAACTGCTCATCGCGACGACCGAATTGCGCAGGCAAGCCAGACGCGACGGCTCGCGCGCTGACCTTTCAGCAGATCGGTTGGCGACCTACATGAGCAAGGCAGTGAGCCACGAGGAATTGCTCCGGCAGCGGTTGCGTGATATGGATCTGAAAAAGGTGTTGGCCATCGTTGCCGGTCAGTCCGGGCATGTGCAAACGTTGGGCGGAGTGCCACCGCAGCCTGCCGTCCCACCGGAAGCCGTGAGAGCGGCGGAGAAGCTCGCGGCTCTTTCCAGACCGGTCGATGTTTCACGTTTGCCACGATTGGAGGACTATTCGTAATGGAACCAAACAAGCTTGCCCATCTCTCCTCGGAAGAGAAAAAGAGGTTGTTCCTGAATGTGACGATCAAGCATCGCCAACTCGAAGTGGTACATGACAGGATTCGGCGTGCGATTCATCAACCGGGTGGCTTTTCCTTTGTCCTGGTCCATGGTCCTACCGGTGCTGGCAAGACGACGATGATGGAGAGTTTGATCGCGCAGACCACAGAGTGGTTCCTTTCCGCTCGGGAACCAGCCGCTTTCCCCTCGTTTCCCCCTTATGGGATGGCCCCAACGTCTATCCCTGCCCTGCGGATCGAGGCTGATCCCCCAGACAAAAGTGCCTTCAATCGCGGCTACTTCTATCGAACCGTGATGACGTTGCTGGGAGAACAGACCTACCCGCAGCAGATGCATGTCGATATTCACGCCGAGGCAGCCCCATCCAAACGACGGCGCATGTCCCGTGCGGCCACGGAATCCAATGATGTGCCGGAATTGCGAGAGGGAGCGCAAGCCGCACTGCATCGACATGGGGTCCGTGTGATCTTTCTGGATGAAGCGCATCACCTGCTCATGGGTCCCAGTGGGACACAAGGAAGCACGCTCCAGGAACAATTGGAGTGGCTGAAGTCCCTGGGTAAGGCTGGGATTTTGTACGTCCTGGTGGGAACCTACGATTTGTTCAATTTTGGGAAACTCAATGGGCAAATTGGGCGGCGCTGCCTGCCGGTTCATTTTCCCCGCTACCAACTGGAACGGGAAGCGGATTGCATTGCGTTCCAGACCGCCTTGCTCGAACTTTTGCGGCGGGTGCCACTCGCCTGTCCGGCGGAACGCTGGGTCACAGATCACTGGCTGTATTTCTACGAGTGCAGCGTGGGCTGCATCGGGATCTTGAAGGACTGGCTGCTGCGCGCCGTTTCGGCGGCGCTCGATGACGGCGCGAGCAGGCTTTCCCTGAATTGTGTCCAGGACTATGCGCTTCCGGTGGAGGTCTACCGCCAAATGGCCTTGGACGCTTACGAAGGAGAGCAGCGGCTCAATCACACGGCTAGCAATCGAGAACACGTCTGGCGACTCTTGCAAGGCGGCGAATTGATCGCACCCGTTCCTCCGCTTCCCCCACGCGAGACTCCTGACGCACCCGAAGCCGAGGTGGCGAAAACAACGCAACCATTGGGGAGAACAGAGCCTGTGGATGGCGCGAATGACGCGGCCGGTGAGGCCGCTCCACCGCCACCAATCAAAAAGACCCGCCCGCGCAAGAAGGCCGAGGTGGCTTCTGGTGGAGCCGCAGAGCCGGGAAGTGTGGTTCAGGCTGATCGAAGCGTGACCCCACCCGTCACTCCACCAAAACGAAGCCGAAAGAAGAAAACCGAAGACCTGGCTGGTTCCCCTGTTGAAACGGAGATCAACACCCCATCCGAATCCACAGACTCCGCACCTCAGGCTTCGACTGATGTTTCCGCAGGCAGCTTGCCGACGAAACCTAAACGAACCAGGCGCGTCGGGGAACCTAAGCCGAAGCGCTATCCAGTCGGGGAGCAAGAGGCGGAGTAAGACATGTAGCGTTTCTCCACGTAGGCTGGCACGAATCACAAGCGCTACCATTATTGACTGACTACCCACTCTTTTATTAGAAGCCGCCTGACCCAGTTCGTCTAACAGATCCTTTTCTGGTGGGCAGAGTGTTTTTGATCCTCAAATGAGCGCAGGTGCTCTCTCAAAAAGATCCTGAAAAACCCTCACGACTTTGGCAAAAATAGTGAGATTTGTGAGGATCAAATCTCGTCATCCTCTCCCAGCTGAACAAAGGCAGAGAGCCGGGTACCTGCGATCTGATACCTCCTGCAAAGGGTGCCAAGCGTGCGCTTTTTTGGCGAACAATTTCTGCGAATTTCTGGCCGACATCAGCTTTGATCAGATCAATACCTGCGATTTATGAGGATCAAAAACAGGCAGAGCGTCAGAGAAAAGCTCGCTCTCTCCTCTTCGCCTTTGAAGGAAAGGCCAGAGGACACCCGCTTGATTCTGGGAGTGTTCTCGTGGATGTCCATCCAGGCTACCTTCCCTCTTTATGGTTGTGCTCAGGCAGATCGGTGCGCCCGCCCTTGACAACGTCCCCCTTTTCGCTTACAATAATAACTGACTGGTCAGTTATTAGAGGTGTTGGACGAAGCTGCCGAGTTGCTGGCAGCAGAGAGGAAAGCCATCCTGGATGATGTGATGCCCGGCGTGCACGCCTTTGCTCCCAATGTCTGGATCATCGACGGCCCCACGGTCCGCGACTTTGGGGTGCTGTTTACAACTCGCATGACCGTCGTAAAGCTGACCGACGGTTCAGTCTGGATCGAGTCTCCGGTGTCTGTGCCGTTCGAGACGCTCAAACGGATCACGGAATGGGGGCCGGTTCGCTATCTGGTTGCCGCGACTCCCCGGCACGTCTGGCGGCTGGCGGCGTGGCACACGCTCTTTCCAGACGCACAGCTCTGGGTGCCGCGCCCTACCCTCTTGACGTTGAAGAAAGGACACCTGCCTCTGACCGGCACGCTCACAGACACGGAGCCTCGCGACTGGTCTCTTGACCTCGACCAGCTTGCCTTCCAGGGCAATCCGCTGGGCGAAGAAGTCCTGTTCTTTCATCAAGCGTCTCGCACGGTCATCCTGGGTGATTTCATCCAGGTGCATCCAAAAGTGCAAGGGAAACCCTTGCACAATGCGCTCTTCCAACTCGAGGGCGTTGCCGGACCAATGGGCGGGGTTGGGCTTGATATCAGACTGTCTTTCACCAATCGCAAGCTTGCCCGACGATCACTGGACAAGTTGCTCTCATGGGACTTCGACAAGCTAATTATCGCTCATGGGGCCTGCATCGAGAAGGATGCGAAGCCATTCGTAGAGCAGGCTTTCCATTGGCTCAGGCACTGAGTGCGGGTGAGCATGATCGCCCAGACGATTCCGGTCGTGGCTTTTCAACCATCGTGACCACAGGAGGACATCTGGCGACTCTGACGACTGAGAGCCGTTCCCTGAGAGGAACGTGACACATGAAATGTTTGGCTTTTCATATGGAGGTGCGTATGTCTCCCCGTCCTGACGTAAGTGAAGAACGGAAACAGCAAATCCTGGAAGCAGCCATCGCCGTGTTTGCTCGGCTGGGCTTTCGAGCAACTCGTATGGATGATGTCGCTGAGCAAGCAGGGCTGTCGAAAGGAGCGCTCTATCTCTATTACAAAAGCAAGGATGCCATTATTGCGGCCTTGCTTCAACGCCTTTTTACCCAGGAATTCAATCACCTGAAAGCCCTGGTGGAATCTGAGGGCCAGGGGACGGTCGTGGAGCAACTGCTGATCCTCACGAGGCAGTTTGCCTCGATGATGCAGTGGATGGGCAGGCTCATGCCCATCGCCTTTGAGTTCTACGCCATCGCGGGACGTGACAAAACGGTTCGCCAGTTCCTCAAGGAGTATTTCGCGGATTATCGACACCTGCTGGCCTGTTTGATCGAGCGGGGAATCGAGAGGCGCGAATTGCGCGACATCGACGCCGAGGCAACCGCGATCACGCTCGTTGCCCTGTTTGAGGGACAGGCGCTGTTGTTTTTCGTGGACCCCGAGGCGACCCGGTGGGCGAATCAGGTCGAAACGTCGGTGCAGTTGGTGCTCTCTGGATTGCAACGGTCTTCTTCATGAACGCGCCTCGTGAACAGTCGCGCGCAATAGTCCAGGTGTCCTCTGGTGGATACCCACCTCTCTCACGCAAAGGAGTGTGATGTATGGCACTTGCTCATCGCCGCCCGTATGGCATCTATCGCTGGTTGGCCAATCTGCCCCGCTGGTTCTACCGGCTGGGTCTCGGATGGGTTTTGGGGCATCGTGTGGCCCAGATTACCCATCGAGGCCGCAAGAGCGGACAAATCCGCCGGACTATTCTCGAAGTAGTACATTATGATCCGCGGACGCAGGAGGTTCTCGTGGTTTCAGGTTGGGAAGGCAAAACAGATTGGTATCGCAACATCGAGCACGAGCCAGCGCTGGAAGTGAGAACAGGGCGAGTCGCTTACCAGCCTGTTCAGGAGTTTCTCTCGCCTGAAGAAACAGCGAGCCTCATCTTCACGCTGTTTCACCAGCATCCGCGCCAGGTTCGCTTTGTTGGGCGACTCCTAGGAATCGATTCGCGTGCCGAGGATGTGGCCTTGCGCTCCCAGATCGAGGCGTTCTTTTGCGGCGTGCGTTTCCGTCCCCACGATCGAGCCAAACGAAGCGTGTGACAGAGGACATGCTCCACACCGTTCTGAGAAAAGGAGGCACTGATGCCAAAGGATTCCAGGATGTTGACTCATCAGCAGGCCACCACTTTCTACAATCATCTGGGAGCCAGGCAGGATTGGCAGGCTTTTTTTGAGGCTCCTGCGACCCGCGAGCTGATCACGCATGCATGCTTCGAGACGGCACAGGCGGTCTTCGAGTTCGGTTGTGGGACCGGGGCTTTCGCCGAGCAGGTGTTGGCTCATCATCTTCCTCAAGAAGCGAGGTACCTGGCGGTCGATAGCAGTGCCACCATGGTGCGCCTTGCCCGGTCCAGGCTCGAACGGTTCGGTGCGCGTGTGACGGTGCGGCAAACCGATGGCTCCCTCCAGTTCGCTGAGGGTTCTGGTTCCTTCGACCGCTTCGTCTCAAATTATGTGCTGGATCTGCTTTCTGTGTCTGATATGGCACAACTACTCGCCGAAGCTCACCGGCTGCTCGTGACCAATGGATGCGTGTGCCTGGTGAGCCTCACGCGTGGCTCGACCCCCCTGGCACGACTGGTGACCTGGACCTGGACGCGTCTGCACGCGATCTCGCCCTGGCTCGTAGGTGGCTGTCGGCCCCTGGAACTGCGCGACTATCTGCTTCACACAGGCTTTTACCCTGACGACACACAGGTGGTCACACGCTTTAGTGTTTCCTCCGAGGTGGTAGTCGCCTCCAAAACGTTGAGCAAGGATGAGGACCTCCCCGGAGAAAAAGAAGAAAGGAATTGATCATGCGCGTGCTCATTTCAGGAGGCGGCATCGCAGGACTAACCCTGGCCTACTGGCTCCATCAGTATGGTATCTCTTCAGTCGTTCTTGAGCGGGCCGCCGACCTTCGCCAGGACGGCTACGCGCTTGACTTTTTTGGCACTGGCTACGAGGTGGCTGAGCGCATGGGTCTCCTTGATCGGCTCTTCTCTGAGCAGATTGCTTTTGATGGGATCGAGTACGTGAACGCACAAGGCAAGCGCATCGCGAAACTGGACGCGGCGCTGTTGCGCAAGATTACGGAAGGAAAATACCTGGCGCTGATGCGCTGGTCCCTCGAAGAAGTCTTGTATGAAGCGCTGGAGGGGAACGTGGAGGTGCGTTTTGGTCGCTGGCTCGTCGACGCCTCTCCTGGGGAGCAGGACGTTTCAGTGACGTTTCACGATGGTCCATCCGAGTCTTTTGATCTCTTGATTGGCGCCGATGGCGTGCATTCAGCCACGCGTCAACTGCTCTTCGGACCCGATGAGCAGTTCAGCCGGGATCTGGGCTACACCATCGCCTGCTATCCCCTCGCCGACCGTTACGGCATCGGCTCGACCTGGAAGATGTATGTCGAGCCAGGACGCCTGGCCGCCATCTACTGCACACGACAGGCGGGGGAACTCCTGACGTTTTTCATGTATCGCAGTACCTCCTCGAAACCACCACCACGCTCGATGAGGTTGGCCCACTTGCGCGAGGTGTTTGCAGGCATGGGCTGGATTACAGAGCAGCTTCTCACTGATGCGCCCGCTTCCGTTCCCGTGTTCATGGATGCGCTGACCCAGATCCAGATGCCTACCTGGCACCGGGGGCGAGTGGCGCTCATCGGCGACGCCTGTGGCTGCCCCACGCCGCTCTCCGGGCAAGGAGCCTCGCTGGCTCTGGCAGAAGCCTACCTGCTGGCCGAGGCGTTGCACGAAGCGGCTACCTATCAGGAGGCGTTCCAGCGGTACGAAAAGCAGATGCAACCACTGGTGCTAGCGCAACAAAAGCAGGCTCGCGGCTTCGCCACCTTCTTCCTGCCAGGCACACCCCTGGGCCTGTTTGTCCAACAGATACTGGTGAAAGTCGTGTTCCGGGAGGCATTTCGGAGCCTGCTGCGACGCGAGTTCAGTGGACCAAGCCTTTCCATGTTACATCCTTCGCAAGATATCCCCTGACCTGACTATGGCAGGCACTCTTCATGCTTCTCGGAACGAGCGCTTCAGTGAAAATGGCACCATTATGAGCCTCTGGCTCAGATATGCTCTGTGAAGGATATCGTGGCAGTTGCCCTCTTGACGAAAAACACTTGCGAAGTCGAGCAATCCAAACCTCAGTCGGTCTCAGAAAATTGGCGAGGGCAGTACCTCTCAGGCATGAACGCTCTGTACAAGCCAACTGGAATGGTGAGAGTCCTCCCATTCCAGTTCAAAACCCCTCTGTGAAGCATATCGTGCCGCTCCCTTTGTGAAGCATATCGTGCCAATTTTTGCCACAATTTGCTGCAAAATCACACTTATCTCGACGTTGATTTTGGGCTGTCAACAGAGTAAACGACGTATGATTTTGATACTTCATGAACGTTAACGTTTAGACGTTTAAAAGACGTTAAGTTCGCTCTAGAAGCCACGTTAAACGATACGTCGTTTACGTTATAGACCATTTCAACGTTATGTCAGTCGGCTTCTTAGTTGGTTTCACATCATCAAGTCGAGATAATCCGGCTTTGAGGAAACGCTCTTCACGCAAAGAGGCAACCGCAGAAACATCTTCTTCATAAGAAAAGCGGCATTTTAGATGATACGGGCTCATATGGCTGTGCTAGGCAGTAATCCTTGCCATAGGCCGCCTGTGGTGCGCGCTGGTACGATTGTGCTCCCATGCCTTTCTCATGCCACTATCATGCCATTCTCTTGCCTTTCGGGTGCCGC
>WNGE01010315.1_pt1 | contig 13793 bp, 10 predicted proteins | sample 5400651 | NCBI WGS metagenome assembly WNGE01 (sample SAMN13153370, study PRJNA577476) | soil metagenome | isolation source: 60 cm soil or saprolite under grassland replicate 2 | place: USA:California | collected 2016-06-15 | reverse complement strand
GAAGCCAATCCCGCCCCAGAACCTGCCGCACGTGTGCCAACTTCGTTCCGCCGCCTCATGGGGGATCACGACGCGCACCCAGGAACTGGCAAGGGGTACGGCGCGGCGGCGCGGCTCAAGGTCTTCGCCTAGAGGTCGTCGCCGGCTTCCATCCGCGGCCACGGAGCGCCGTGATGATCCGCTTGGTCGCGCGTGCAGGGTTTGACAGGACCTCGACATCCCAGACGCGAACGACGGTCCAACCCTGTTCTCGAAGCTCGCGAGTCACGCGGTTGTCGCGCGCGACGTTCCCGGCGATCTTCGCGTCCCAATACGGACCGCGGCGGCCTTTCGGCAAATAGGCTGGGTGGCCATGCCACCAAACACCGTCGCAGAACACGGCGACCTTCCATCGCCGAAACACGACGTCTGGTGTGCCCAGCAGCTTCGTATGACAGCGCCACCCCCGCACGCCGGACGCCCACAGGGCAGAGCGCAGCGCGAGCTCCGGTTTCGTATCGGTCTTGCGAATGCTCGCCATGACGCGACGGCGGAGCTCGGGATCGATCTTCCCAGGCGGAAAGCTTCTCGTCGTCGGAGGAGGTGCCTGCGCCATTTCGGATTCGCTTTCAGCCAGGATCTTGCCGATCTGCACGCTCGCCGCCAACTCGCCGCCACTGGCGCGTAGGCGAGGGTCAGACCCAGATGGTATGTAGCCTTCCCCGAAGGAGTCCCGCGCCTTGGCCGAGTTCACTCACCTCCACCTGCACACGCTCTACAGCCTCCTCGACGGCGCGATCCGCATCAAGGACCTGCTCGCGACGGTGAAGGCCAAAGGCATGAAGTCGGTCGCCGTCACCGACCACGGCAACCTCTACGGCGCCATCGACTTCTACAAGCAGGCCAGGGCGGCCGGCGTGAAGCCGATCCTGGGGCTCGAGGCCTACGTGGCGGGGGAGAAGGGGCGGCAGGACCGGTCGGAGCGCGTCGGCCGCCACCTCATCCTGCTCGCGAAGAACGCCGAGGGCTGGGCGAACCTCCGCTACCTCTCCTCGATGGCGTTCACGGAGGGCTTCTACTACGACCCGCGCATCGACAAGCAGCTCCTGCGCGAGCACTCGAAGGGCCTCGTCGGGCTCACCGCCTGCCTCGCGGGCGAGGTCCCGCGCCTGTGCCGCCAGGGCGACATGGACGGCGCGCGCCGCGTCGCGCGCGAGTACCAGGGGATCTTCGAGCCGGGCTCGTTCTTCCTCGAGGTGCAGTCGAACGGGATGAAGGAGCAGCTCGAGGTGAACGCGCGCCTCGCGGAGCTCTCCGAGTCGGAGGGCATCCCGCTCGCCGCCACCGCCGACGCGCACTACGTGAAGCGCGACGACGCGAAGGCGCACGAGGTCCTCATGTGCATCGCGTCGGGGAAGACCTTCTCCGACCCGAAGCGCCTGCGGCACGAGACGGACGGGCTCTACATCACCTCGCCGGACGACATGGTGGCGGCGCTCCCCGGGATGCGCGAGGCGATCGACAACACGGCGCGCATCGCCGAGATGTGCAACGTCGAGCTCCAGCTCGGGCAGAACTTCCTCCCGCAGTTCCAGCTCCCCGAGGGCCTCACCGAGAACGACTACATCGCGAAGCTCTCGCGCGAAGGGCTCGACCGGCGCTTCCGCGAGATGCAGGGAAAGTACGCCTTCGACGCCGACGCCTACCGCGCGCGGCTCGAGATGGAGCTCTCCGTCATCCAGAAGATGGGCTTCTCCGGGTACTTCCTCATCGTCCAGGACTTCATCAACTGGGCGAAGCAGCACGACGTGCCGGTGGGCCCCGGGCGCGGCTCGGGCGCGGGCTCGATCGTCGCCTGGTCGCTGCGCATCACCGACCTCGACCCGCTCCGCTGGAACCTCCTCTTCGAGCGCTTCCTCAACCCCGAGCGCGTCTCGATGCCCGACTTCGACGTCGACTTCTGCCAGAACCGGCGCGACGAGGTCATCCGCTACGTCACCGACAAGTACGGCAAGGAGAACGTCGGGCAGATCATCACCTTCGGCTCGTTGAAGGCGCGCTCGGTCATCCGCGACGTGGTGCGCGTCATGGGCCTGCCCTTCATGGAGGGCGACCGGATCGCGAAGCTCGTCCCGGAGCCGGTGCAGGGCAAGACGCCGCCGCTCAAGGACCTCGTCTTCGGCGGCGACAAGCACCCGCCGGAGCCGCGCCTGAAGGAGCTGTACGAGAGCCCGAAGGTGCTCCACGCCTTCGTGGACGGCGAGGGCCACCAGCAGCAGGTCACCGAGAAGGACATCCTCGACATCGCGATGTCGCTCGAGGGCCTGAACCGGCAGTCGGGCCTGCACGCGGCCGGCGTCGTCATCGCCGGCAAGCCGCTCTGGGAGTACGTGCCGGTCACGAAGGACCCCGACTCCGGCCAGCTCGTCAGCCAGTTCGCGAAGGACGAGGCCGAGGCGGCCGGGCTGGTGAAGTTCGACTTCCTCGGCCTCAAGACCCTCACCGTCGTGGACGACGCGATCCGGCTCATCCGCCGGAACCATCCCGACCAGGAGAAGCTCACCGCCGACCAGATCCCCATCGACGATCCCGCCGTCTACGAGCTCATCAGCCGCGGCGACACGGCCGGCGTCTTCCAGCTGGAGTCGTCGGGCTTCACCGAGATGGTGATGAAGATGAAGCCCTCGCGGTTCGAGGACGTCATCGCCGCCGGCGCGCTCTACCGCCCCGGGCCGCTCGACCAGAAGCTCGAGGACGGGCGGACGATGGTGGACGTCTACATCGACCGCAAGCACGGCCGCGACAAGGTCGCCTACCCTCACCCGAAGCTGCAGCCCATCCTGGAGGACACCTACGGCGTCATCGTCTACCAGGAGCAGGTGATGCAGATCTCGCAGGTCCTGGCTGGCTACAGCCTCGGACGCGCGGACCTGCTCCGCCGCGCCATGGGGAAGAAGAAGGCCGAGGTGATGGCGAAGGAGCGCTCCGGCTTCATGGAGGGCTGCCAGAAGAACGGCGTCGACGACAAGGTCGCCGGCGGCATCTTCGACCTCATGGAGAAGTTCGCCCAGTACGGCTTCAACAAGTCGCACTCGGCGGCCTACGGCCTCCTCACCGTCGAGACGGCGTGGCTGAAAGCGCACTACCCCGTCGAGTTCACCGCGGCGCTCATCTCGAGCGAGGCGTCCAACACCGACAAGGTGGTCCTGCACATCTCGGAGGCGCGGCAGAGCGGCATCGAGGTGCTGCCGCCCGACGTGAACGAGTCGTTGGCCGAGTTCAGCGCGATTGCTTCCGGATCTGGGGGGGCCGCCGTGAAGCTGCCGGCCCCCCCAGGCCCCCCGCTCGCTCCGGGGCAGCCTCGTTCGGCTGCCCCTGCGCTCGCACGCCACCGCAAGGGGCAGATCCGGTTCGGCCTGGGAGCGGTGAAGGGCGTGGGCGAGTCGGCGGTGGAGGCGATCCTCGCCGCGCGCGAGGCGGGCGGCGCGTTCAAGGGGCTCTTCGACTTCGCCTCGCGGGTCGACGTCCGGCGGATCAACAAGAAGGTGGTCGAGGCGCTCGTGAAGTGCGGCGCCTTCGACTTCGAGAGCGTGCCACGCTGGCAGCTCTTCCACGGCATCGAGTCGGCCTTCGCGGCAGGCTCGGCCGCGCAGGCCGATCGGCTCTCCGGACAGAAGAGCCTGTTCGGCGGGATGGCGGATACCGTCGAGGCGAAGCCGCGCTATCCCATCCCCGGCGACATGGTCGGGGAGGCGCGGGTCGAGGAGTGGCCGGAGCGCGTCCGGCTCTCGTTCGAGAAGGAGGCCCTCGGGTTCTACCTGACCGGCCACCCGCTCCAGGGCTCGGAGCGCGAGGCGCGTCGCTACGCGTCCTGCACCTGCGCCCAGGTCGCGACGAAGCGGCAGGACGACAAGGTGACGGTGGTCGGGGTGGTCGCGTCGCTCCGCGAGAAGACGAACAAGGAGAAGGGCACGCGCTACGGCTTCTTCACGCTCGAGGACCTCACCGGCACGGCCGAGGTCATCTGCTGGGGGAGCCGCCCGGCGCAGAGGAGCCGCCCCGCGCAGAAGGGCTGGACCGACTGGGAGGAGATCGTCAAGCGGGACGAGCCCATCATCGTCCACGGCCAGATCCGGATGAACACGCGCGACGAGGAGAACCCGAGCGCCGAGATCACCGCGGTCGACATCCAGCTCCTCTCCGAGGTGCGCACCCAGAAGACCTCCGAGGTCGCGCTGCGCATCGACGCCGACCTGCTCGCCGGCGACAAGGCCAAGGAGCTGAAGGCGCTCCTCGGACGGCACCCCGGGGCCTGCGTCGTCACGGTGCGCGCGGTCATCCCCAGCGAGACGGAGACGACGCTCCGGGTGCCGCTTCGCGTGTCGCCCTCGGACGAGCTGCTCGATGCGGCGCGCCGCCTCGGCTTCGAGGTCGAGCTGCGTTGACGTCCGCCTGACGCGGCGCGCAAGCGCCGTGGGAGCTTTCGCCCGAGTGGGCGTCCGTTGCGCGAGCGACGGTGGTGCGTGCTTACTCTTTCGTCGGGGGTCGCACGCGCATGGCATGTCCGTTCTTCCGCAAGACCCATCCCTGCCGGTGCACCGCCGTCGCGGGCCGCGCCGGCGAGCCGCCGCGGCTCGTCATTGCGACGCTGTGCCGCGGTGCGCATCAAGCGTGCCCGGCTTTCCGCTTCACACGCGCGGCCGGAAGACTGCTCCACCCGGCCGACTTCGCAGCCTGGGTTGTGCTCAAGATTCCGGCAGGTTGCAGGGACCCTCTGCCCCAGCCAGGGTAGCCCCAATTTTTTCGTACGAACCGCCGGTGCCTTTCCGTACGGTGATGTGTCGCGGGACCGGGTACGATGTAGGTGCCCGGCTCGATGACAGGGGGCTGGCCCATGATGCGAGCGACATCCCGCGCGACGCCCAGAGGCGCGTCCGCCTACTCCGATCCGTCGTTTCACTTGAAGTGCGACCGCCAGGCAGAGGAGATCCTGCGGTCCTTCTGGAACGACGTCACGGATGGAGGCGAGCTTCCCTCGGAGCTGAAGGGGCTCGCCGAGGGTGCGCAGAACGGGGCACCCGGGATCCGCCGCTGCCTGACCATGGAGCGAATCGGAGAGCGGCTCCGGATCGAGATCACCGCGGTCGGCAAGGGTCGCACGCAGCTGCACCTCTGGCGAGAGGGCGTGCCCACCGCCGTCCCCACGCCCGGCGACGCGGCGCCCCAGCCTCCTGCCTCCGACGGCCTCACGCAGCGCGAGCGAGAGGTCGCCCTGCTCGTCGCGGACGGCCTGCGCTCGCGAGAGGTCGCGGAACGTCTCGGCATCGCCTCGCAGACGGTGAAGAGCCACCTCAAGACCATCTTCGACAAGCTCGGCGTGCGGAACCGCGTCGAGCTCGCCCGGCGACTCGAGCAGCGCTGACGAGCGGTCCGCGTCCGCGGCCACCCTTGCCGCACCGCCGGGGCGCGCGGTATGGCGTTCGCGATGATGGTCACGCTCGACGACGTCCAGGCCGCGCGCAAGCGCATCTTCGACCAGATCTACCTCTCGCCCTGCGCGCGCAGCGAGACCCTCTCCCGCCTGTCGGGCTCCCAGGCGTTCCTCAAGCTCGAAAATCTCCAGATGACGGGCGCCTACAAGGAGCGCGGCGCCCTCAACAAGCTGCTCACCATGCCGCCCGCGGACCGCGCCAAGGGGCTCGTCGCGGCGAGCGCCGGGAACCACGCGCAGGCGGTCGCCTACCATGCCGGCCGCCTCGGGATCGCGGCGACCATCGTCATGCCGGAGGGGACGCCCCTCCTCAAGGTGGCGAACACGCGCGGCCACGGAGCGCGCGTCGTCCTCTCGGGCGCGAGCTACGACGAGGCGTACACCGAGGCGCGGCGGATGGAGCAGGCCGAGGGGCTCACCTTCGTCCACCCGTTCGACGATCCAGCCATCATCGCCGGCCAGGGCACGGTCGCGCTCGAGCTGCTCGAGCAGGTGCCCGACCTCGAGGGCGTGCTCGTGCCGATCGGCGGTGGCGGGCTCGTGTCGGGCATGGCGGCCGCGCTCAAGGCCGCAGCGCCGAAGGTGCGGGTGATCGGCGTCGAGACCGAGGTGCTCCCCTGCATGCTCGCGTCGATCGAGGAGGGGCACCTCGTCACCGTGGAGCCCGCGACCACCATCGCGGACGGCATCGCCGTGAAGCGCGCCGGCGAGCTCACCTTCCAGCACGTGCAGAAGCTCGTGGACGAGATCGTGACCGTCTCCGAGGAGGAGATCGCGAGCGCGATCCTGTACCTGCTCGAGAAGGAGAAGACCGTCGTGGAGGGCGCCGGGGCTGTCGCGGTCGCCGCCCTCCTCAACCACAAGGTGCGCGGGCTCGAGGGGCGACGCGTCGTGGCGGTCGTGTCGGGCGGCAACATCGACGTGAACGTGGTCGCGCGCGTCATCGAGCGCGGCCTGGTGCGCGACGGGCGCCTCGTCCGCATCAACGTGGCGCTGCAGGACCGGCCGGGCCAGCTCGCCAAGGTCTCGGCGGTGGTCGCGACGCACCGCGCGAACGTCATCGAGGTGCACCACAGCCGCGCCTTCTCGCACCGCTTCGGCGACACGACGCTCCAGCTCACGCTCGAGACGCGCGGCCCCGACCACGTCGAGGAGATCCTGCGCGCCCTGCGCGAGCGCGGGTACCAGGTCGAGCGCATCTAAGCCCGCTCACCTGCACAGCCTGCTAAGCCGCCGCCGGCAGCCAGATCCTGAAGGTGCTACCCGTCCCCGGCACGCTCTCGACGCCGATCGTGCCGCCGTGGGCCTCGACGAGCCCCTTCGTGATGAAGAGGCCGAGCCCGAGGCCGCGTCGCTTCGAGCGTGCTCGCTGAGTCTGAAAGTAGCGGTCGAAGAGGAGTGGCAACTCCTCCGAGGCGATGCCGGGTCCGCGATCTTCGACGGAGAGCGCCGCCCCGCGACCGGACGGCTCGATGAGGACGCGGATGGGCGTTCCCTCGTCGGAGTACTTCGCGGCGTTCTCCAGCAGATTCGTCACGATCTGCTCGAGCCGGAGCGGATCCGCCGAAACGGGGGGCGGCTCCCCCGTGACGACCACGGCGACGGCGTGCGTTCCGAGCGCGCCTTCGACCTGCGACACGATCGAGGACGCAAGCTCCGGGAGGCGCACCGTGACGAGGTCGAGGTGAAGACCTTCTGAGTCGATCTGGGATGCGTCGAGGAGATCGCGGACGAGGCGGTCGAGCCGCTGGCTGTTCCTCTTCATCAGCTGCAGCGTGGAGACGGGTACCGACGCCGCCTCTCCGGCCGCGCGCTGGATGATCGCGTCGAGCTGCAGGAGCACCGATTGCAAGGGCGTCCGAAGGTCGTGCGCCACGAGCGCCATGAAGTCCTGGCGCAGGTGCTGAAGCTGCTTGAGCGCGGTGATGTCCTGGAAGATCACCACCGCTCCGAGCTTCACCCCGGACTCGGACCGGACGGGCGCGGCGCTGAGCAAGGCTGGTATCACGCGGCCGCGGTGGCGGTCGATGATGACCTCGAGGTTGATCACCGCCTCCTCACGCAGCGCGCGGGTCGAGGGGAGCTCGTTCTCCTGCAAGGGCCTGCCGTCCGGGTGCTTCAGGTCATACGTCCGCGCCGGATCGTTTCCGCGCGTGATTCCCCCGAGCATCCGGTCAGCAGCCGGATTTCCGAGCACCTCGCCATGTGGATCAGCCGGGAAGTAGACGATGCCATGGGGCGCGTGCTGGACGACTGTCTCGAAGAGCCTTCGTTCCTCCTGCTCCACCTGCCGAGCGTAAGCGACGGTGAGCGATGCCTGCGCGCTGAACCGCTCCAGGACGCGTGCGTCCTCGTCCGTGAACGCGCCGCCGCCCTGCTTGTCGGTGAGATAGAAGTTTCCGAAGACCTGTTGCCCCACGCGCAGCGGGACGCCGAGAAACGAGGTCATCGGCGGGTGGGAGGAAGGGAAGCCGGCCGACCGGGGATCGGCGGCGATGTTGGGGGCCATGATCGTGCGCCCCTCGCGGATCACCGCGCCGAGCAGCCCCTTTCCCACAGGCAAGTGCCCGATGGCATTCGCGGTGTCCTCCGGAAGGCCGACGTAGATGAAGTCCTTGAGCGACGCGCCGTCAGGCTTCAGGATCCCGAGGGCGCCGTACCGCGCCGCCGTGATCTCGCAGGCTTGCAGCACGAGCTGGAGCAGCAGTTCCCGGATCGAGATGAAGCCTTCCCCTGGAGACCTTCCGAGCAGTGCCTCGTTGAGCTTCGATAGCCTCTCGGTCGCGCGCCGCTCGGCATCTTCGACGAGCGAGTCGATTTCAAGGAGACCGTCGGCACCCATCGCTCGACACCGGAACCGGAGCGAGAGCTCGCGCCCAGACTCGCGGTCGCGCCAGAGACCGCCCACCTGGAACAGCTCGCCACGAGCGGCGCGGCGCAGGGGATGCTCTTCCCTCGGGACCGGTTGCCCCGCTGCCGAGAGCAGCTCGAAACGCTCTTCCAGCGCGGCGATGTCGGCAGGAGTCATGCCGAGCATCGCCACCGCTGCCGGCGACGCGGCGAGCACGGCGCCGTTCGCGCTGACGAGGAGCGCCGGCCACGGCACGGCGGCAAGTTCACTGGGGAGCACGAAACACCTACTCGGGCGTGTAGCGGCTGGCAATGGCCGACACCCTGAATTGGGGGGGCGGCACCGGCATGGCCGAAGCCGGCCTGGCGTACGGGGATCGCCCGCCCGCAGGGTGAAGGTCGTTGCTGCATTTCGGGAAAGAGCGGACGCCGTCGACTGAAATGCAGGAGCGCCTGGTCGACGAGCGGCGAGCCTCGAACCGCTCACCCCCCATGGGACCGGTGATCCGTGGCAGCCCGGCGGGCGGGTGCCACCCGCATCCGAGTCGCGCGCCACCCTCGACGGCGTCACCTGATTCCGGCACAAGAAGAGCAAGTGCGCAGCCGCCGCGTCATCCTGGGCGTCATCCTGATCGTGGCCCTCGCGCTCGCCCTGGGAGCCATCGCGGGCCACGCCTTCCGCCGCTTCCGGAGCCCCACGCTCGAGGAACGCGCCCACGACGTCGCCGAGGAGGTGAAGAGCGCGATCGAGAAGATCACGCACTAGCAGTCTGACGCACCAGGCGTGCGCGTTCAGCGCCGCCAGAACAGCCAGAAGGCGAGCGAGAGCAGGATGCTCACGATGAGCGAGGTGGCGAGCGGGAAGTAGAAGCTGACGGGACCGCGCTGCAGGTGGACGTCGCCGGGCAGGCGCCCGATGCGCAGCCCCGGGAAGCGCTCCGCCACGACGAGCGCGACCCCCGCGACGAGGAGCACCGCGCCCGCGACGAGCAGCATCCGCCCCAGGCTCCCCATGCCTCGAATGTAATCAGCGGATCCCGAGCTCGCGCAGCACCTCGCGCAGCGCGGAGAGGAACCCGTCCACCTGCTCCTCGGCAGCGCCGCGCCGCAGGCCGAGGGCGGGAGCGCGGTGGTGAAGATGAAGCTCCGCGCGCGCGAGGTGAGCCAGTCGGCGACCCGCGCCGAGCCCGCGACGAAGGCGCCGAAGCTCCCGAGCGCCTTCCCGAGCGTGCCCATGAGGACGTCCACCCGCCCGCTCACGCCCTGCGCTTCCGCCCACCCCGCCCCGCTCGGCCCGAGGACGCCGGTCGCGTGCGCCTCGTCCACGTACAGCATCGCGCCGTGCCGCTGGCAGAGCTCGGCGATGTGGGCGAGCGGCGCCGCGTCGCCGTCCATGCCGAACACGGCGTCGGTGACGACGAGCTTCCGGCGCGCCCGCGTCTCCTGGAGCAGGCGGTCCAGCGCGCCCATGTCGCAGTGCGGGTAGCGCCAGGTCTTCGCGAGCGAGAGCCGGCAGCCGTCGATGATCGACGCGTGGTCGAGCCGGTCGGCGAAGATCGCGTCCTCGCGATCGACGAGCGCCGCCGGCACGCCGATGTTGGCGTGGTAGCCCGACGAGAAGAGGAGCGCGGCCTCGGTCCGCTTGAAGGCGGCGAGCCGCCGCTCGAGGAGGCCGTGAACGGGGAGGTCGCCAGCGACGAGCCGGGCCGCGCCCGCGCCGGCGCCCTCGCGCTCGGCCGCGGCCACCGCCGCCGCGACGAGGCGCGGGTCGGCCGCGAGCCCGAGGTAGTCGTTCGAGCAGAGGTTCACGAGCTTGCGGCCGCCGAGCTCGACGACGGCGCCCTGCGCGCCGCCGAGCGGCTCGAGCGTGCGCCGGAGCCCCTTCGCCTCGAGGGCCGCGAGCTCGCGGTCGATCCAGGAGAGCGCGGCCGTCATCAGCGCACGACCGGGAGGCGCTTCCGCTCCGCGTCGGCGGCGCGGCGGTTCCAGCCGGCCTCGCCCTCCGGCGCCTGGCCGTGAAAGGCCCAGCGCGCGGCGTCGGGCGTCGGGCGCAGGTCGTACCCCTTTCCGCGGATCATCTCGACGACCTCGTGCGGCTGCGTGCCCGCGCTCGTGAGGTAGTTGCCCACCATCGTGCCGTCCGCGCCCGCGTCGAAGATGCGGTGCTGCGCGGCGCCGAGGTTCACCTCGCGGCCGCCCATGACGAAGAGGTGCGCCGCGGGCAGCAGGAGCCGGAAGACGGCGATGGCGGCCAGGCACTCCTCGGCCGTGATCGCCTTCACGTTCGCCATGGGCGTGCCGGGGCGCGGGTTGAGGAAGTTGAGCGGCACGCAGTGGGTGCCCACCTCGCGCAGCGTGAGGGCGAGCTCGACGCGCTGGTCGGGCGTCTCGCCCATCCCCAGGATCCCGCCCGTGCAGAGCTGGTAGCCGAGATCCTTCGCGGCGCGGATCGTCTCGAGCTGCTCGTCGTAGGTGTGCGTGGTGCAGACGTCGTCGAAGAAGCTGCGGGAGGTCTCGAGGTTGTGGTGGTAGTGCTGGAGCCCCGCCCGCTTGAGCCGCTCGAGCTCGGGGCGGCGCATGAGGCCGAGCGACGCGCACGGCTCGACGGTCGTCTCCTCGCGGATGAGGCGGAGCGCCTCCTCGAGCGTGCGCAGCTCCGCCTCCTTCGCGACGCGCGTGCCGGAGGTGACGATGGAGAACTCGCGGGCGCCCGCGGCCTCGGCCGCCTTCGCCTGATCGGCGATCTCGCGCGCCGACATCATGGGGTACTCGGGCGCGCCGGTGTCCTCGAAGTGCGCCGACTGCTGGCAGAAGCCGCAGTCCTCCGGGCAGTGACCGCTCTTCGCGTTGGTGATGCCGCAGAGCGAGACGCCGGTGCCGTGCACCGCCTCGCGGACGGACCTGGCGCGCGCGAGGAGCGCCTCGAAGTCGGGGCCGGAGGTGAGCCGGATGAGCCGTCGCGCCTCCTCGGCGCCGATGGGCTCGATCCCGGCGGGCAGCGGCTTGGGAGCGGCGCAGGGGATGGTGCTCATGGGGCCGTCACCCTACCAGCCCGGCGGCCATCGTCAACCAGGTGCCGGGAGAACGGTTGACAATGGGGACCGCGAACGCAATCCCGCGACAGAACGGGCGTTTCTCCCGCCCGACCCAGAGTCATTCCCGCCTGACCGAGAGTCGTTCCTCAGGAACACCCCGGCGCGCCCCCGCTGCACCACCCCTCCTGATAGGCCGGCCCGAGCGGCCCGCCCGTGTCGCGCCCGAACCAGCCCTCGGTCCCCCACTCCCCGGGCCACGAGACGAACCAGGCGCGCGGCCGCGGCCGGCGCCGAGGCCCGGTATTGACGATGCCGCCGGTGCCTTTCGCCCACGTCCGCCACACGACACAGTCCAGGCGCTCCGCATCGGCGGGAACGCGCGTCGCGCAGACGCGGTCGTACCAGGGCACCTCGTCGTGGTCCGCGTAGCTCGCGTGCGAGCCGCGCGCGGAGAGCGCGACCGGATGATCCCCCTCGCGCGCGAGGTCGTTCCACGCGAACCACTTGCCCGGCGCCGACCTGCGGTGGCGGGCGTACCAGGCGCCGACGGGCCGCAGCGCGCGGTCGAGCCGGACCGTCACGTGCTCCCAGTCGCCCTCGTGGTTGAAGACGGCGAGGAAGTCGTTGAACGGGTAGAAGAACCAGTACTGGACGAGGACGCCGCCGTCCTGCGCCGGGTAGACGTGCCCGTAGACGATCCAGTCGCGCGGGTCGGGGCTGCCCGGGCGTGCCGCGTGGTTCGGCCGGAGCCGCGCCACCTCGCGCCCGAGCGTGCGCAGGGCCGCGTCCCAGTTCCCGAGGAGCGACGCTTGCGTGACATGCACCTCGGGGCGCAGATCGGGCTCGAGCTGGGCGCGCGCCAGGTACCAGTCGACGTTGGCGGGCATCGCCCGCTCGCGTGGCTCGAGGAGGACGAGCGGCGCGAAGCGCGCGAGCAGCGCCTCCTCGAGCGCGTCGTCGAGGCCGTTGCCGTTGCGGTCGTCCGCGGAAGCAAGCCAGGGCTGGAGGGCGAGGGCCGCCAGGCCCCCCAGGAGGCAAAGAGCTTTGTGCATGAAGGCCCGGCCGTGCCGCCAACGCGTCCCGATCGGACGGGGAAGCGGGCGCGCGTGGCCGAGCCGCCGTCATAGGCCATGCGCCCCGGACGCGACAAGAGACGGACGGGCGGGCGGCAGCCATCTCGTCGCCTGAGCGGCTCTCCACCGCGCGAAAGGAAAAGCGGGCGCCCTCGGTGGGCGCCCGCAGTGAGGATCGCTCGCGCTGCGCGGTCACTTCACCGTGGTCGTCGCGGTGGCCACGTCGACGTCGGGGTCCTGGTCGGCGATCGTGGCGGTCCAGGTGATGGGGCCGGCGACGGTGGGCACGTAGGTGAAGGCATACGTGCCGGCCTGGAGCTGGCTCACGCTCCCCAGGGTCCCGCTCACGCCGCCTTGCGTGTACTGGACGGTGAGCGACGCGGCGCCGGGAACGACCTCGGTGACGACGACCTTGACGGACACCTTGCGGCCGACTGCCGTCCGGCCCGAGACGCGCAGCGCCGAGATGTCGTAGTCGGAGAGCGCGGGGCTCGCGCAGAAGGGATCCTTGGCGTCGATCGCGCCGTCGCAGTTGTCGTCGATGCCGTTCGTGCAGATCTCGGTGACGCCGGGGTTCACGGCCGCGTTGGCGTCGTTGCAGTCGCCGCACTGCTTGCCGGAGGGGAGCGTGCAGACGCCGTCGCACACCGCGTAGCCGTCGCCGTCGGCGTCGGGGCACGGCGGCGGAGCTGCCGCCGGGAAGTCCGTCTTGTCGCCCGGCAGCGTGAGCGCGTTGATCTCGTCGATGTTCGTGAACTTGTCGGCGTCGGAGTCGAGCGGCTCGACGGCGGTGAGGGCCGCGCTGATCCCGCTGCTGATCCTGGCTCGGACGTCCGTTCCGTAGGGATTCCAGGTGGAGGTCGAGGACGCGTGGCAGGTGGAGCAGGAATCGAGCTTCGTGTTCGCCGTGCCGTACATGCTGTTGAACGTCGAGAGATAGCTGGACCGGCCGTGGGCGGCGAACGGGATCGCGGCGACGACGACGACGGCCAGCATCCACTTCGTGAGCCTGTGCATGGAGTCTCATCCCCTTGTTGCCGGAGCGCCCGCTCCGCGCGAAATGGGAGGTGTGCGAACCGAGCCGGTCGCCCACCTCTCGGCGGGTGAATCCCGCCGTTGCTCGTGAAGGCGGCTGCAACCCGGGCGCCATGAGCGCAGCTCGCCAAGGGCGCGAAAACACGACATGCAGCCCTCGTGTCATTGGGCCAGATGACACATGATCGTGGGACACGGCCCAGATCCGGTAACCCAATCAGCCCTGGGCCTGCGCGGAAGCGCTCCCATGCTCGAGCCGTTCTCGGGGATCGTCTCCGGAGCACGGCCGAGACGCGCCGGCTGTCAGCCCCGCATGCCATCCTTCACTCG
>WNGE01008794.1_pt1 | contig 13794 bp, 13 predicted proteins | sample 5400651 | NCBI WGS metagenome assembly WNGE01 (sample SAMN13153370, study PRJNA577476) | soil metagenome | isolation source: 60 cm soil or saprolite under grassland replicate 2 | place: USA:California | collected 2016-06-15 | reverse complement strand
GTGGGGATGCCATATCCCTTCATGTAGGCGGCGTCGGCATGGCAACGAGAGCAGGTCTCGGCCACATGAGTCGGGTGCACGCGGGAGCGGGTATCGCTGGCAGGACGGAGACCGTGGACACCGTGGCAGTCGATGCAGACCGCAACCTTGGTGTCGCTCTTCGCGAGCCGCTTGCCGTGAACGCTGGTCTGGTACTGAGCGAATTGGTCGGTGCGGAGCGATGGGTTGTACTGCCGCATGTAGGCGCCATCGGAGTGGCACTTGCCGCACAGGGCGGGAATGTCCTTGCGCGCCGGCTTGCCGCGGAAACCGGAGGCCTTGCTCATGGCGTCCGTGTCGCTCGAAGGATCGCCGCCGTGACAACTGGCGCACGTGAGTCCTTTTTGCGCGTGGATATCCTGGGCGAACTGCTCCTTTGTGACTCGTAACGGCGGGTCCAGAGCGGAGTGACACTCGACACAACTGTTAGGCTGTTCGGCGCGAGCCAGAGCGGCGATCAGTAAGACCACCAGCAACGGCCACGCGCGTTGGGACAGCCGATTATTTCGCCACGTATCCATAAACCGTCATCGCTGCCATGTAGGCAACCGCAAAAATGCCAGCGCCGAGAATCCAGCGATGGGCGCGTCCACGGCCCAGACCGCCGAAGAAAGGAAGCAGCAACCAGATCGCTCCCGCCAGGCCGAACACCAGGATGCCGAGCACTTCGCCATCGAGGGGGCCAATTTTGGCTGGGATTAGTTTCAGCGTCTGGAACATAAACAGGAAATACCACTCTGGCTTGATACCGGCAGGAGCGGGCGCGAAGGGGTCGGCCTTGGTGCCCAGTCCCCAAGGAGAAAGCGCCGCGAGGGCGCCCAGCACGCCCAGAGCGATGTACCAGGCCATCACCTCGCGCAAGGCAAAATTCGGGAAGAACTTCATCTCTCGCGCCTGCACCGGATTCGCCTTCCACTGCTCTTCTACCTTGGGCGGAACGCTCATCCCGAACTTCTGAATCAGGGCCACGTGCAGCAGCAACAGCAGGGTCGTGATCCCCGGCAGCAGTGCCACATGAAAACCGAAGAAGCGGGTCAAGGTGGCGCCGGTTACTTCCTCGCCGCCGCGCAGAAAAATCACCATGCGGTGGCCGATCAGCGGTACCTGGCCCGCGATCTCCGTTCCGACCTTGGTCGCGAAGAAGGCCAGCGTGTTCCAGGGCAACAGGTAGCCGCTGAAGCCGAAGCCCATGACCAGAAACAACAGGATCATGCCGCTGACCCAGGTCAGTTCGCGCGGCTTGCGGTAGGCGCGCAGGAACAGCACGCTGAACATGTGAGCGATGGCGGTGAAGACCATCAGGTTGGCCGCCCAGGAGTGGATCGAGCGCACCAGCCATCCAAACTGCACCCGGGTCATGATGTACTGCACACTCTCGAACGCTTCGTTGGCTGTAGGGCGGTAGTAGAGCAGCAGAAGCATCCCCGTGCACACCTGGATTCCGAAGAGGAAAAGCGTGATCCCGCCCAGAAAGTACCAGTACGACAACTTGTGCATGGGGACGGTCTTGTGGCGCAACGGTGCGGTGAGTTCGTCCCACCCGAAGCGCTCGTCAAGCCAGTTGCGGACGCGAGTCAGCAAACCTCAGGCCTCCTGCTTTCGGCTCACCACGATTTCGTCGCCGCGCACGTGCACTTGGAAAGATTCCAGGGGACGCGGCGGAGGCCCAGAGACGTTGCGCCCGGCGAGGTCGTAGAGCCCGTTGTGGCAGGCGCACCAGACCTGGTGCAGGTCGTTGCGATACTGCACCGTGCAGCTCAAGTGAGTGCAGGTGGCGGACATGGCGCGATATTCCCCTTCAGCAGTGAGAAGAAGCAATCCGGGGCGGCTGCCGAAACGAAAGATCTTCGAGCTGTTGGGTTTCAAGTCGCCAACCTTCGCGGCGACAATCTCGTTGCCTCCCAGATCGACGACCGTGGGAGGAATGACGTATTGCAGCACGGGGTAGAAGAACGAAACGACCGATGCGAGCAGCCCGCCTCCCAGCAGGACTTCTACCAAGCGGCGGCGCCCGGGCTCTACCCCGGAACTGGGATTGTTGTCCATTTCCTGCTCTCTCAGCCCTGACCTGGATTGTTTATTTCTTCTTGGCAAGCTCCCTGACGTGGGCGACCAGTTGATCAATCTGTTCCTTCGTGAGTTTGCCATCATAGGCGGGCATCTTGTTCTTGCCCTTGGTGACGATCTGGGTGAGTTCGGCGTCGCTCAGCTTCTGAACGTCTGCGGACCGCAGGTCGTGAATGCTGAGCTTTTCCCCCATGGGGGTCTTGCCGCTGCCATCCGGACCGTGACACATCGCGCACTTGGCTTTGAAGGTCGCGGCGGCGTCTTGAGCAAATGAGGAGCTAGTGGTGAGGGCGAGGAAGACAACTACCGCGAACAGAGCTAGCTTTTTCGTCAATGGATTCTCCTTAGAGTTTTTGGTGGCCGATGGCCCGTGCCGATGCAACAAGGACCCATAATAAACTACGGAGTTCACCGCATGCGCTCCAGGACTGTCAGTGATCCAGATCACACACCGGGGGAGCCCCATGAGCTGCTAACTTAAGGCAGAACCCCTTTGCGGGGCCGTCAACCTGTCATCCAGCGGAAATCGGCGAGCCCCTGACTTCCTAGAAGCCGATTTCAGGAAAACTTCGCACCGACGCCCGGGCAGATGCAGGTGCAGGGCATTTGGGCAATCTGGACACGTTGGAAGATAAGGTCGTGGTCCGAAGTGCAGCTTCACGGCCCAGGATTCCAGCAATGGTTGCGCGGACGAGGGCAGGGGCTGGATTGTCTTCATTTCCACAAGACTTGGTCGTCCTTGACCGGCCGAGCGGGCTTCTTGATACTAGGCACTGAACCCACACGGGAACCTGTTACGGCGAATCGGCAGGGTTCGCGGCACCTCGTAAATCGTGAAAAAGCGGGAAGTCTTCGATGAGTTCCCGCACCTTTGTTTCAGGAATGGTAAAGATCCCCTTCTGATCGAAAACTCTATCCGGGCTTTCGTAGTAATCCCATGCTTTCCTGCGGTCCTGGAGATTGGCGACCAGATCCAAAATCGCGCGGTCATCGCAGGAAAGGGCGAACCCCAATATGTTGCGTTTACCTGAGTGAAGCGGATACCCATCATGACCGAAATCGGACTGGACTCACTAGCCAAGACAGAAGATACATACTCCAAGGCCCTTCGGTGTTTTTCTCCCAAAAACATCCAGATGAACTTGTTTGCAATTTGCTCGCGCTTACTCGGCTCCACACTCCTTAATCGTTCCTCCGCGAGAATACGTGCTCTATTTCTGCTTTTCGAGGACAGGCTCGTATAAGTCGGAATGTCCCCAAGTACTACTTCGTTCAGCTCATGGTAAGCGATGCATTGGGCGAGTGAGGCGTACTCATGCTCTTTTAGCGAGTGCTGGAAGAGAGGCAATAGGCAATCCGCAGAATGAGCCAGAGAAAGCACATGGTCGTATACCGACCGAACTCTTAAGGTTGGCCTGAATTTGTCCAGCCGTACCTTCTTGCCAGAGCGCGGAATTTGCTTCAGGGTGTCAACAATCATTACTCGTTTGTGCATCGGCAACGAAACGAACTCTGAATCCAAGTCGTCGAGCAATTCTTGGGTGAACTCGAGTATGCTTGTGACCGGTGTGCGTGGCTGCACGAACTGCCCTAAGAAGTCGGATTTGTAGATATTGAGCGTACGCAATAACAGGGAGAGGCTTTGTTCGTACCGATCTTTCTCTCGAAAATCCGAATATCTGTATTGAGCAAGAAAAACCGGAACGACGCAGTCGTCTAGCCGTAGCGGTATGACCCTCGTCTCATCCCCGTTCAGATGTTTGGATATAGCCGACTCCCACTCGGCAGCTACCCACTTACTCGCAACAGAATGCCTGCTGAGGCACAGTATAAGGATCTGGCTTTCTGATAGCCCTCGATTGATCGATGCGGGGATGGACGCACCATGCGGGACCTCGTTGTCGTCGAGCCAAGTCTCAAAACCGTGGGAATTCAGGTCTTTGTCCAGGCGTCTGACGATCACTCTGTCTTTGCTGCTATGACTGAGAAACACTTTCATGTCGTTGGGCTCGAGTAGGGATCCATATTTCTCCAGAGAGTGGCACTTCAGTCCACGCACAGTGGACAGATCAACAGGTTAATCCTTTCAGGCCCTTGCCCGCCACTTCTGATTGTGAGCAGACCAGCCTGATTAGATAACCGTGTCGGCTCCATTCGGCCCGAGTAGACTTGGTGCCCCACGTTTCGCTTTTGAAACGTGGGCGTTGGCGTCGGAAATAACCCATTCGGGAAACTCACACTCTCTATCCGAACTCTTCAGTCCACGGTCCTTACCGCACCGCAACTCACTTTTTCCTTGACCTCTATACTCCATTGCCCCTACCGTTGACCTATATCCAAAGAGAATACTTGGCATACATAGTATAACTTCATTAGTTTCTATATTTTGCCCGCATCCCCTTTGGAATGAAAGATTTCAATCATAGTCTCCGCGTAACCTCATGATTCCACTAGATCAGGGGGGAGGGGGTCGTTTTCGCTTGCGCGTTTCAGATTTTATCTATCCACCAACCATTGCTCGCTGTCAGGTTCGCCTCCATCCCATCCGCGCCATGCGAGGAATGGCAATCAAAGCGACGGCGTAGAGGGAGATCGAAACCGCGATCGATCCCGGATGGCCGTGATGCAGATCCTCGACGAGCAGCTTCACTGTGACCAGCGCGAGTACGCCGTAGGCGATCCATTTGAGTTCAATCCGCTGCCAGCGAGAGCCACTGTAGGCGAGAGCAAGTGCAACCGCACAGGTGATCAGCGTGCGGATGATGGCAACGTGGGATTCGCCCGGAGTCATGCCGGCTGCCGCCAGCCACATCAGAGCGGACACCAGGAACGTAACCGCGGCGCTCACGGCCAAAGTCGCCGACAGCAGCCGCAGGAAGCGATGGTTCCACTGCTCGCCCTGGAAACGCCCTCCGATCGAGTAGCAGAGGACCGCGGAAGCGGCCACGGTCCAGACTGTCCAGCCGGGCGCTGCCGGAAAGCTTCCGGCCAGCGCGCGGCCAGCGTAGTCGAGCAGGCCGGACACGAACGCTGCGGCAGCCAGATACAGCAAGCCGTGGAATTCCAGCGCGAGGCGAGTTGAGCGGACGCCGAGGAAAGTCGCCGCAATCGCGGCCACGCTCAGACCCAGCGTCAGCGGCAAGGGCGGGAGACACAGGAAACCGCCCGCCAGCGCGAGAGCGGCACCCCAGGTCGCATAGACGTGATAGTTGCGCGCCTCGGCGAAGCGGTCGAACCAGGCAAAAGCCGCCGTGTAGCAAGCGGCCGAGAGGAGAAGGCAGACAGCCGCCAGCGTCCCAAGTCTGGACGAGAAACTGAACACGCTGAAGGCAGCCAGCAGAAAGGCGATAGTGGTTTGACCGATCTCAAAAATCGTAATCCGCTGGCGAAGCCGTATCGTGCGGAAGGCGATACTTGCTCCGTAGATCACAAATAAAACGGATCCCAGTGTCAGCAGTACTCCTGTCTCGATGCCTCTATATTCGGTGCGCACGTTCTCGGGCTGGGAGTAGATGTAAGTCAGAACGCAGGTCGCCAGATCGGCTGCCACCGCTATCAAAGGCCGCAGGCTGAGCCAGTGGCCACCAGCCGCTGCCACCTCGCTCAGCAATGCCATAAGCAGCAGCGCGCACAGAAATGGGACCGGATCGTGGGTGGCGATCAATAAGGCAAGGGCAGTGAGTACCGCAGTTCCATTGGCCACCCAAACAATGGAGACGAGGCTGCGCGTCCAGGCAAGAGCGGACGCGGTGACCACGAACCCGACCAGTATCCCGGCGCTTGCGAAGGCCGATAGGACCTTGAAGACCAATGTAAGTTCCCAGAGCATGGGAGCAAGGATCAGCGCCGAGGTCGCAGCATACGCAATGCTGGCGAAGCGGCCTTCGACCGGAACACGCGACGCCCATACAAGCCACATACTCGCATAGGCCAGAGCAAGCGCCACGACCGCCAACTTCGGAAACGATCCCGATTCGGCCACAGCGCGCAGCAGGTAAGCCCCGGCAATGCCGAGCATGGCCTTGCCTACAACGGGAAACACTCCACCGGCTTCTGGGAGGTGACCGGTTTCCGCTAAAGTCGCGGCAGCGGCGGGCTGGGCTGCAGCAACGGGGAAGGGGTTTTCAGTTTCGGATGGACGCTCGAGGGCGGCGACCCGGCGCTCCAGCATCTCCAGGCGATCGGTCAGCCGTGCTAAAGCGCCGAAAGGATCGTCCATAATCTCCACCGCTTTGAGGCTTGCTATGAGTGCTGGTTGGACTCAGCGAGCGGGCTCGGCATCGGGAACTGGACCCGAATCGTTGTCGGCCCAGGGAGGCAGGAGCTTCACCAGCACCCCCAGGATGACAAAGGGCAGAACCGTTAGGACGACGGCCGTCAGCAATCCCTCCCGAGTGACCAGAGCCATCTTGTACGTCGTGTACCCAAGAAAACTTTTGGAAAACAGCTGTCCCCCGATCACGACATTCCAGCGCATGGCGAAGATACCGATCATAGTCAAGCAGCCAGCCAGGACGTAGATACGTTTCCGGTCCTTTTCCGTCAGTTCCAATAGTTGGGTCAACGCCAGCAGCCCGATCGGAGCGAGCGTGCCCAGCACGATCTGGACGACGATGTGCGAAAGGTACAGCTTGGTATGAACCATGAAATCAAGGCTGCGGAAAGACTCGTCCGATTCATAGACGCGGTGGATCAAGTCCAGCATTTCCAGGCTGAAATCAATGATGAACGTGTAGAACAGGTAGCGTGCCACCGTGTCCACGCAGCGCATGTCAATCGTCTTACCGCGAACCCACGTCATCAGCATGTACAACAGCATCACCGTGGCAATCCCCGAAACCATGGCGGAGAACAGAAACACTACCGGCATCAGGGGGGTGGACCACCATGGATTCGCTTTGATGGAGCCGAAGATGAACCCGACATAGCCGTGCAGGAGGAAGGCGGAAGGAATGCCGATGACCGTGATCAGATAGCCGAGCCGTTCATCGATCGCTAGGGCGCGCTCGCTGATATTGCTGGAGCCCAGGGTCATCCCTCGATAGACCATGCGCTTCCATCCGGTCGTGGATTGGGACAGCACCACGATGTCGCGCCGGTAGTCCAGCCAGATTTCCAACACCAGAACCGCCATCAGGTACCAGAGGTACACGAACCCGAACATGGCCATGGCCGAAGAGGTATGGGGCGTCAGATACATTTCGTACGAGCGCTCCGGATGCCCAAGGTGCAACTGCAGTGGCAGAGGCGCGACCAGCAGGAAGGACAACGCAGTCAGCAGCGCCAGCCTGTAGGTGGGCTTGACCGCCTGCACCCGGAAAACACGCTCCAGTGACGCCAAAATAAATGCACCGGCCACCAGTCCGGTGAGGAACGGGTACAGCACGATCAGGACGCTCCACTGGAGCTCGATTTCGTTCGGATACATGAAGCCTTCGACACCGGGCATAACCGTTTCCAGTCTCCTTATCGCACCGAACCATCCAGTCCGTTGTAGAAAACCTTCGCCCCCGTAGCCATGTGTGGTTTCAGGATTTGCACGCTGTGGGTTTTCAGGAACTCGTGAATCGGATCCTTGGGGTTTTTGAGATCCGCCAGTTGGCGTGCGCCTGTCGGGCACGCTTCACAACATGCGGTGGTCAAGCCTTTCGTGATGCGGTGATAGCACAGCGTGCACTTTTCCGCGGTTTCGGTTTTCGGGTTGATGAAGCGACATCCGTACGGGCACGCCTGGACGCAATAGCGGCAACCGAGACAGTATTTCTTGTCCACCAACACCACACCATCCGGGGCGATAAAAGTTGCCCCAACCGGACAGACTTGCGTGCACGGCGAATCGGCACAGTGGTTACACAGTTTGGGCACAAAAAAATTCTTGCCCCCCTCTTCCGTAGCAGGAGGAAATCCCTTCTTCCCGCCGTCCGGCGAATCGACATGGGGATTTTCAAGATCCCACTCCGTCACGTGGTAGCGCTCCACCCAGGTGCGGAAGTATCCGTCCGGCACGTCATTCTCAGACTGGCAGGCGCGGACGCAATTCCCGCAGCCGATGCATTTGGGCAGGTCGATCAGCATGCTCCACCAGTGCTGGCTCATGGCATAGTTGGGGGAGGACTCCGGCGTGCCAGCCAGAACGTGCTTCCAAGCGACCGCGGCTGCCGGCAACAACAAGAGCAGATGGCGCCGGGAGATGCTCATTTCGCACCTCCGCTGATGACCGGACTGTGCGGCTGGTGGCAGGTATCGCAGGGAACACCCCCGGAGTGGTCGGCGGAAGCGACCTGCGGGAAATTTTTCGGCTTGGCCGCGTTCACCTCGTGACAACGCACGCAGAGCACCGCGGCATCGAGCTTCGGCGGTTGGACCGAGGCCGGGTCGTCGGCATGCTTGGCCAGCGGGCCGTGGCAGGCCTCGCAATTGACGTGGGCGTGCTTGCCGTCCTTTTTCTTGGCGAGGACGTCGGCGTGGCAGGTCTCGCAAGTCTCATGGCCCGCGAAGTTGACGGGCCGCGTGGCCATTTCGGCCATCGCGTCCCCGCGGTAGTGCCCGTATTGTCCGAAGCTTTTTGGGACCAGGAAGCCGCGGACGATCAGGAACAGGAGGATGCCCGCGACAAAAACTGCCGCTAAACGGAAAAGGTGTCCGGAATCTTTGAAAGGCTGCATGGTGATGGAACACGCTCGATCGTCTGCGCCGGAGACTCGCCCGCAGCCCTCCGGCGGAATGCAACTCTCTCTGAATACAGGAGACTGCGGCCAGAGGGCTGTGTTCCGTGTCACCCACCGTGTGTGCTGCAGATCACAGCTGTCAGTGATACAGAAGCAATCAGCTCACAAATCATGACGTGCAAGCCCTGGCCCCGTTGCGGGAAGAAACAGATCCCCATGGCCGCGGCCCATCGGGACCTGTTCTTCCGTGACCTCGGAACGCCGCCGCTGGCTTGCTAGGCTTCGAGTTGAGTTCCAGGAGGGCCACTTTGCCCGCGACCGCTTCGAAACCCACGATCAAGATTCTTTATGGCGAGTGCGATGAGCAGGTTCAGTCCACTCAAGCCGCTGAGATGAAAAAGGCGGGTCACCACGTTACGACCGCTCTTGGACGCCAGGCCGTGCAGGACGCGCTCCAACGCGACGCCTTCGATCTGGTGATCCTCGGGTCCACGCTCACCAAGGATGACCGTCATCACTTGCCCTACATGGTGAAGAGGTCGCACGGGGGCACCAAGGTACTGGTCATGCATGCCGCTTCACGCCACCACGAAGTGGATGCCGCCGTAGACGCCGACACCAGCATGCAATTCGTGCTCGAAAGGATTGCTCGGTTGCTGGCGGAGGAGAGAGTTTCGGTCTAGCCTTCGACCGTTGCGCCCATACGAAACGGGGGGAGGGGGGGAGGGATCTCCGCCGTTTTTCCTTCAGGCATTACCATTACCAGGCACGACAGCAACGAGGATCTGCACTTTCTTGCCCCTGGGGCAAATCCCTCGCCGAGTCGGCAAGGACAAGGAAAATGGACTCACAAAAACGGGGGGAGGGAGCCACTCTCCTTGCCTCACGAATTGAATCCTAGCCTTACTCAGAATTCGAGTTGTCATACTGTTGTAAATGAAGCGTAATTTTTTGGGTAGGGTAACGATTCTGAACATGAGAATTCAGGTGGAGACCGCCAGGAACAACCGTAGAGCCTCTGGAACGGGCGGACTAGGGGGAACTAAAATGGGCCGCCAGCCAAGAAGCGGTGACCTTTCCTTGGCTACCGGCCCATTCGATCCGGAAACGGATCGGAGGTGATGGTTACATCCTAGTCTCTTCGGGCGCATTGTCAAGGGACAACTTTGCGATCGGCCGCAGAGGGCTGCATACCGATTGACACTCTTGCCGCCAGAGTGTTAATTTTATTGGTCTTAGAAGCCACGATTCTTCCAACTGGATCAACCATTCGGTCAGCAGAAAAATGGACCAGACACTCCGACAACTAGGCGAATTACTGCTCGGGGCCGTACCCACGGTGATTCTGCTGGGGACACTGTTTGCCCTGTATGCGCAGCTCGTTCATCGCCCGCTCGCCGCGGTGCTGGCCGAACGCCGCAGCCGCACTCAAGGCGCCATGGAAAAAGCGCGGGCCGACATTACGGCTGCGGAAGCGCGCACCTTCGAATACGAACAGCACTTGCGTGAAGCTCGCCTGAAAGTCTTCAAGAACCAGGAAGCGCGCCGTCAGCAGGCCATGCAGTCCCGCGCCGAGATCGTGAACCAGTCCCGGGCCCGAGCCCAAGGGCAAGTCAAGGAGGCTCGCGCGGGCATCGAGCAGGCCAAACAGCAAATTCTCTCAAACCTGCAAGCGGAAGCTGGACGACTGGCGACCGAGATCGTGCGTACCGTGCTGCGTCCGGTCGCGGCGCCGAGCCAGGTGGGTGGGCGATGAAAACGATTCTCCGCTCGCTGTTTCTGCTCTCTCTGCTGTCATCGCTCGCAGCAGTTTCGCCACGAGCCTTCGCCCAGGCTCAAGATCAGTCTTCGGCAGCGGCCTCGACTCCCGGACAAAAGCAGGCTGAGCCGGAGCACAAGTCAATCGGTGGAGAACCCGCCAAAGAAGAACGCGAAGCGGCCGGCGCGGAAGAGGAAGAGAACGCCAACCTCAAGCACTCTCCCATGGTGCAGAAACTGGCCAAACTCACCGGTGTGAACGTGCATCAAGCGCATCTGGTGGCGATGGTCCTGAATTTCGCCATCATCGTCTTCGTGGTTGTGTGGTTTGGGCGCAAAGCCTTGCCCGGTATGCTGCGCGACCGCAATGAATCCATCCAGCGTGCCTTGGAAGAAGCGCGCGCCGCCAGCCAGGAAGCCAATCGCCGGCTGTCCGAGATCGAGAATCGCCTGCGCCAGCTGGATGTTGAGATTGGGCAGATACAGGTCCACGCCGAAAAAGAAGCCGAAGCCGAAGAAGGGCGCATCAAGAGCGCGGCTGAAGAAGATATCCGCAAAGTGGTCGAGGCGGCCGAGCAGGAGATTGCCGCGGCTGCCAAGCTGGCCCGCCGCGAACTGACATCGCATACCGCCGACTTGGCCATCGCCCTCGCGCGCAAGCAAATCCACGTCGATTCCAAGACCGACCAGGTGCTGGTCCGCAACTTCGCCTCCAAGCTGTCGCAAGACGGCGGAAAGGATGGCAACTAGTGGCCTCCGTCGTTGGCGCCTACGCTCGCGCTCTTGCGGATGTAGTGGTCGGAAGCAAACTCGATCCCGCGCGTCTGCTGCAGGAACTGCGCGCCACCGAGTCGTTGCTGAGGGAAAGCGATCCGTTGCGCCGCGTTCTCGACAATCCGGCGATTCCAGGCGAGCGCAAGCGAGCCGTGCTTGATGCGATTGCCCAACGCCTGGGAATGACCCGCCAAGCGCGGAATTTCGTCGCCGTGTTGACCGATCACCGCCGCTTGCCGCTGTTTTCCGATATCGTGAAACACGTCGAACAGGAACTGAACGACCGCCTGGGACTTGCCGACGCCGAAGTAAGCAGCGCCAGGCCTCTGGGCGATCCCGAGAAGAGATTGCTCGAAGCCGAGATCGCGAAGCTGACCGGCAAGCGCGTGCGCGCCCGCTACGAGCAAGACACGTCCCTGTTAGGCGGAGCAGTCGTGAGAGTTGGCAGTACCATCTACGACGGCTCCGTGAAAGGCCAGTTGGCAAGGATCCGGGAGCAGTTGGTGAACTAGCGGTCGGCTGTCAGCTCTCGGCTTTCCGTAAGAACCGACGACTGAGAGCTGAGAGCTGAGAGCTGGTTTTCATATGGCCCAGATCAAAGCAGACGAAATAACGCAACTAATCCGCGAGCAGATCGAGAATTACGAATCGAAGATCGCAGTCGACGAAGTTGGCACCGTCATCACGCTCGGCGACGGAATCGCCCGTGTCTACGGACTCGACAAGGTCATGGCGGGCGAACTGCTCAGCTTCCCGCACGGCATCGCCGGAATTGCAATGAACCTGGAAGAAGACCAGGTCGGGGTGGTGCTGCTCGGCGAATACATCGAAATCAAGGAAGGCGACGAGGTCAAGCGCACCGGCCGCATCATGAGCGTGCCCGTGGGCGACGCTATGGTCGGACGCGTCGTCAACTCGCTCGGCCAGCCCATCGACGACAAAGGCCCGATCGCGACTGACAAGTTCATCACCCTCGAACGGATTGCCCCCGGCGTCATTGACCGCCAGCCTGTGCGCGAGCCCATGGCGACCGGCCTCAAGGCCATCGACTCGATGATCCCAATCGGCCGCGGCCAGCGCGAACTGATCATCGGCGACCGCCAGACCGGCAAAACGGCGGTCGCGCTCGACACCATCATTAACAACAAGGGCAACAACCTGATCTGCATCTACAACGCGATTGGGCAGAAGCGTTCGTCGATCGCTCAGGTCGTCAAGATTCTCGAAGATGCCGGCGCGATGGAATACACCATTGTGGTCGCGGCGTCCGCTTCCGAGCCGGCGCCCATGCAGTACATCTCTCCCTACGCCGCCTGCGCCATGGGCGAGTACTTCCGCGACAGCGGACGGCACGCGCTTTGCATCTACGACGATCTTTCCAAGCACGCTGCCTCGTATCGCGAAATTTCGCTCCTGCTGCGCCGTCCGCCGGGCCGCGAGGCGTATCCCGGAGACGTGTTCTATCTGCACTCGCGCCTGCTCGAACGCGCCTCGAAGTTGAGCGACAAAAACGGCGGCGGCTCCCTGACCGCGTTGCCGGTGATTGAAACGCAGGCGGGCGACGTTTCCGCCTACATTCCGACCAATGTCATCTCGATCACCGACGGCCAGATCTATCTCGAAACCGATTTGTTCAACCAGGGTGTGCGCCCGGCCGTTAACGTCGGACTCTCCGTGAGCCGCGTCGGGGGGAGCGCGCAGATCAAAGCCATGCGCCAGGTCGCCGGAACCCTGAAACTCGAACTGGCCCAGTACCGCGAACTGGCAGCCTTCGCGCAATTCGGCAGCGATCTCGACAAGGCCACGCAGCAGCAACTTAATCGGGGCCAGCGCCTGGTGGAACTCCTCAAGCAAAACCAATTCTCGCCGCTGCCATTCTCGAAACAGATTCTGATCATCTTCGCTGGCACCAGTGGAGTGCTCGACGATGTGCCGGTCGATCAAGTCCGCGAATTCGAAAAAGAACTGTACAAGTACGTAGACACGACGAATCCCGGCCTGCTGCAGACGATCATGGACAAGAGAATCCTGGACGACAATCTAAAGGCCGAACTATCGCGAGTGATCAAAGAAGCGAAGCAGCAGTTCGTGGATGCGGCGCAGGCAGTAGCGAAATAAAGGTCGCAGGTCCAAAGGTCGCAGGTCTCAGGAAAACTTTCTCAGATTTCAGATTCACTGGGACCTGAGACCTAAGACCTGAGACCTAAGAACCTGAGATATGCCCAACATTCTCGATATCCGGCGCCGGATCCGCAGCGTGGTCAACACGCGGCAGATCACCAAGGCCATGAAGACGGTGTCGGCGGCGAAACTGCGCCGCGCGCAGGAAAGTGCGCTCGCGGCCCGTCCCTATTCGCAGATGCTGACCAACGTTCTGAAATCGCTCGTAGCCCGAGCCGACGTCTATAATCCCATCACCGGAGAGCCGCGCCATCGACTGCTGGCGGAGCGTCCGGAGAAAAATATCCTGCTGATCGTGGTCACCGGC
>WNGE01009700.1_pt1 | contig 13799 bp, 14 predicted proteins | sample 5400651 | NCBI WGS metagenome assembly WNGE01 (sample SAMN13153370, study PRJNA577476) | soil metagenome | isolation source: 60 cm soil or saprolite under grassland replicate 2 | place: USA:California | collected 2016-06-15 | reverse complement strand
CGACCTACGTCCGTGCCCCGAGCCCGGACGGTCGCATGCCCGGCAGGCCCTTGGCGATCCTGCTGCTTGGCGTCCAGCTCGACGCGGTCCAGCCGCTCGCCGACCGCGTCGCCGCGGTGCAGGGTGTGCGCCGCGGTCCCCCGCGCCCAGGCGTACCGCGGCGTGGAGGCGACCCGGACCACCATGCTCGCGATCGCGGTCCCGTTGGGCGTGATCGTGTGCTGTGGGATCGTCCTGCTCGTCTGGCTCCAGCGGCGCCAGTGGCGTGTCGAGGCTGCGCTGGAGGTCGCTGGGGACCAGGCTCGCGATGCGTCCCGGCTGAAAGACGAGTTCCTCTCCCGCATCAGCCACGAGCTGCGCACCCCACTCAACGCCATCCTGGGGTTCGGCCAGTTGCTGCAGACAGATGACCTGACCGCGGAGCAACACGACAGCGTCAACCAGATGATGCGGGGCGGGCGGCACCTGCTCATGCTCATCAACGAGGTGCTCGATATCTCCCGTATCGAGAGCGACAGCCTGGCGCTGTCAGTGGAGGCAGTGAACCTCTCGGAGGTCGTCACCGAGACCGCCGACCTCATCGGGCCCCTGGCCGCCGAACGACAGATCAGCATCCAGCCCCCTTCCCGCGAGGCCTGCTCCTGGACCGTCCACGCCGACCGCCAGCGCCTCGAGCAGGTGCTGCTGAACCTGGCCTCCAATGCGGTCAAGTACAACCACCACGGCGGCAGCATCCGCCTGGCCTGCCACGCCACCTCCCAAGGGCGGGTCGGGATCATCGTGGCCGACACCGGTCCGGGCATCCCCGCCGACAAGCTGGAGCGGCTGTTCCTGCCGTTTGATCGTCTGGGCGCCGAGCAGACCGACGTGCAGGGCACCGGCTTGGGCCTGGCGTTGTCCAAGGGGCTGGTGGAGGCAATGGGCGGCAGCCTCACCGCGCACAGCGTCCAGGGCCAGGGGACCACCTTCACCCTCGAGCTGCCCGTCGCGGAGGATCTGCTGGAGCGCCACGACCATGACCCGCCGACGCCTCCCAGCCCCAGGCAGGACCCCAGCGGCCACCGCGAACACACCGTGCTGTACGTTGACGACAACCCGTCCAACCTGCAGTTGGTCGAGCGCATCCTGGGCCATCGGGGCGGCGTGCGGCTGCTCGCCACCTCGCGGGGTGCGATCGTCGGAGACCTGGTGCGCCAGCACCGACCCGATCTGGTCCTGCTCGACCTGCACCTGCCCGGCATCGACGGCGAGGAGGTCCTGCGGCGCCTGCAGGCCGACCCGCACACCGCCGGCCCGCCGGTCGTGGTGGTCAGCGCCGAAGTCACCCGCTCTGGGAACAGGGAGCGGCTGCTGGCCGCCGGCGCCGCCGAGTACCTGACCAAGCCGCTGGACGTTCCCCACTTCCTGGAGGTTGTCGACACGCTCCTGGCAGTCGGGGATGCGCAGGTTCGGATCGTGCCGCCTCGCGCGCTCAAGCAAGGGTGGCGGCACGGCTGATGGCCGAGGCCAGCGCCGAAGCCGCCGGCGCGAGTGCGGTCCCGCCGATGCGGCCGTAGCCGATGACCAGGGCGGGTAGCTCTGGTCGGTCGATCGCGTACCTGGACAGCGGCTCGACGTGGATGCCCTCGCGGGTAGCCTGTTCCGCGATGCGGGTGTCATCAGCGCCAGGTTGCAGCTGCAGGAGCATGTGCAGCCCGGCCGCGACGCCCTTGACCGTCATCTCCGGGAGGTGCTCGGCGAGCGCTCCGATCAGTCCGTCTCGTCGCGCGCGGTAGATCGCCCGCATGTGGCGAACGTGGCGGTCGTAGTCGCCGACCTCCACAAAGCGCCTCAGGGCGAGCTGGTCAAGGACGGGAGTGCAGAAGTCGAGCAGTCGCTTGGTGCTGGCCGCCTCGCCGGCGAGATCGGCGGGCACCACCAGCCAGCCGAGGCGAAGCGCCGGTGCCAGCGTCTTGGACACCGAGCCCACATAGGCGACACGGTCAGGGTCGAGGCCCTGCAGCGCCCTGACCGGCTCACGGTCATAGCGAAACTCGGCGTCGTAGTCGTCCTCGATCACCAGTCGGCCTCCCGCGGACGCCCAGGACAGCAGGGCGCGGCGGCGTTCGCCACGCAAGACGGTCCCAGTCGGGAACTGGTGGGCCGGAGTGACGATCGCCGCGTCGGCGCGCACGTCATCGATGACGATTCCGCGCTCGTCGACGCTGCAGGCCACGATGTCCAGGCCCGAGGCCTGGATGCGGCGAAGCTGCCCCTCGAGCGACGGGTCCTCCACCGCCACGCGTGACCCGCCGCGGCGGGCGAGGACGCGCAGCAGGAGGTCGAGCCCCTGGGCGACGCCCTGGACGACGACGATGTGCGCCGGGTCGGCGACGACGCCGCGCGTCCGTCCGAGGTGGTCGGCGAGGGTTTCGCGAAGCGCGGGATCGCCGCGCGGGTCGCCGTAGTCCAGAGCGCGCGTGGGTGCGTGATATGCGGCGTGCCTGACGGCCGCCAGCCAGTGCCGCATCGGAAAGAGGGTCACGTCCGGGGTGGTCGAGGTCAGATCGAACCGCGGGACTCGGGCTGGCGTCTCCTCAGAGGAAGGTCGGCGCAGGGCTGGTGTCGGGACGGCAGCGACGAGCGGTGCCGAGCGTGGCCGCATGACAACGAAACCCTGCGCCTCCAGCTGCGCGTAGACGTCGCTGGCCACCCCGCGGGACGCACCGATCTGCGCTGCCAGCTCGCGCGAGGAAGGAAGGCGCACCCCGGCGCGCAGCGCCCCTTCGCGGATGGCGTTGCGCAGGGTGCGTTCGAGCGCGCGGCGCAGCGTCTCGCCGGGGAGTGGGTCGAGCCGCAGCCAACTGGCCTCATCGACTGATCGTCTTCTGGCTCTTTTCATAGCGCCAGTCCTCGGCAAGAGTGGAGCATATGAAACGCCTGCTCGCAAGCGAGGAGCCGGCATGAGCGTCACCACGGAAGGGAGCGGGCAGATGGCCAGAGCGCGTCCAGCGACTGCGAACATTCCTGCCACGATGGGCGCGATTCGGCTCCAGGCGCCCGGCGACCCCGCCGCGCTCGACTGCCAACAGGTCGAGACGCCCAGGCCGGGTCGGGGCGAGGTGCTGGTTCGCGTCCACGCGGCCGCGATCACGCGCGACGAGCTCGAGTGGCCCGCCGACCGGCTCCCGGCGACCCCGTCGTATGAGTTCTCGGGCGTCGTCGCCACGATCGGCCGGGACGTCGATCGCACCGCCGCCGGCGAGGCGGTCTATGCGCTCAGCGGCTTTGATCGCGACGGCGCCGCGGCCGAGTACGTCGTCGTCCCGCAGCAGTTCCTTGCTCCCAAGCCGCGGACGCTCGGTCACGTCCAGAGCGCAGCCATCCCCCTGGCGGGGCTCAGTGCCCGGCAGGGCCTGCTGGATCACGGGCACCTGCGGGAAGGTGAGCGGGTGCTGGTCCACGGGGCCGCCGGCGGGGTCGGCGGCTTCGCGGTGCAGCTCGCGCACGCATTGGGCGCCCATGTGATCGCCACCGCCTCGACCGGTAATGTCCAGACCGCCCGCGAGCTCGGCGCCGACGAGGTGATCGATCACACGACCACGCGGTTCGAGGACGTCGTGGGTCAAGTCGACCTCGTCTTCGACACCGTCGGCGGAGCTCGGCTCCAACGCTCGGTCTCCGTCCTGGCAGCAGGTGGGAGACTCGTCTCGGTGGCCTCCGAGCCCTCAGCGCCGTCTATTTTGTCGTCGAACCCAATCGCGAGCAGCTGGTGGAGCTTGCGCGGCTTGCCGACCACGGCGAGTTGCGGCCGACGATCGACGCGGTCTTCCCGCTGGGGGAAGCTCGTCAGGCGTTCGAGCGAAGCCTGGGGGGCAACCGCCGCGGCAAGATCGTCCTGCGCGTTGCAGAGGAGCCGTGAGGCCGGCGATTCCATGACTGAGCGGGTCTTGAGCCACGCCCACACATGGAGCCGGGCTAGCGGTCTCCGCGGCCGCCTGCGGCGGTGTCCTCGGCCGGCAGCGGGACCGCCGGTGGCGCCGGCGGCACTCTCGCGGGACGGAGCGCGCCGACGTAGACCCCCGCCAGGACCAGCAGGCCCCCGAGCACGAGTCGGGTGCCAACTGGCTCGTGGTCCAGCCACGCTGACAGCACCACGGTCACGAACGGGATCAGCACGAACACGTACGCCGCGCGCGACGCGGTCCAATATCGGAGCACGACCAGGTAGAGCACGAACACCAGGACCGACCCGACCAACACCAGATAGCCCAGCGCAACCCACGTCGCGGCATGCCGTGGCAGCACCAGCGGCTCGCGTGCGAGCGCCGACCCGGCAAGCAGCAGTGCCGCGCCTGTGGTCATGCCCACGGCGTTCATGGTGACCGGATGGAGGCGGGGGAACCGGCGCACCAGCACCGTCGCCTGCGCAAAGCACAACGCGGTCCCCAGCGCGGCCAGCAGGGACAGCAGCGGCACCGGCTCCCGCACCGGCGCACGCGAGATCCAAGCGACCCCGACCAGAGCGAGGAGGGTTCCGACCACGGCTGCGACGCGCAGGCGCTCCTGGCGCCACACCACCGCCAGCAGCAGCGTCGCAAGCGGCACCAGCGCCAGCAGCGTCGGCGGTCATGCACCACCCCTTCGCCGCCCCGGGCGTATTGGCGCACCAGCGCAACGAACGCCTCCGGGTGGGTGACGAAGCCCAAGTGTGGAATCCAACCTCGAACTCCTGCCTCGTGGTCCCGCCAACCATGCCCGCCAGTATGGCCGCGGCCATCGAGGATGCGCTACGTGGCCCGTGGGCTCTTCCACCTGCTGCCACGGCCACCAGTTGACAAGACATACAAGTGTCCACGCCAGGCGACACGGCTCCGCGGGCACGCTTGCGCGCCGCATCAGGAGAGGTGAAGACTGCGTGCGTGCTCGCCCAGCTCGCAGCGTTCCTGATGGTCTCGGTAGCAGTGATCTGCACGCCGGGACCAGACACCGCGTTGACCGTGCGCAACGCGCTGGCCGGCGGGCGCCGAACTGGCGTGTGGACAGCCGCGGGCGTGGCCCTCGGCCAGAGCATCTGGACCGTCGCGGCCGGTGCGGGCGTCGCTGGCCTGCTGCGCGCGTCGGAACCGGCGTTCCTGGCCGTCAAGGCCATCGGCGTCGGCTATCTCGTCTTGCTCGGCGCCCAGTCGCTGTGGGCCGCGTTGACCCAGCGAGGACATGCCGAGCAGCTCACGCGGTCCGCCCGGCGGCTCACCCCTGCGCGGGCCATGCGCCAAGGCCTGCTCAACGACCTGGGCAACCCGAAGATGGCGGCGTTCTTCATCAGCCTGCTGCCCCAGTTCATCCCCGACGGTCGACCCGCGTTCGTACGGTTCTTGCTGTTGGGGATGGTGTTCTGCCTCCTGACCTTCACATGGCTTGCTGCCTACAGCTACGCGATCGGGATGATCCGCGAGCTCCTGTCGCGCCCGCGGGTTCGCCGTAGCCTGGAAGCCATCACCGGATGCGTGCTGGTCGCCTTCGGCGTCCGCCTGGCAGCCGAGCGCCGATGACAACTGAGTTGCGCTGGCCGGTTCGACGACCTCACGCGGCCGGCCGGCCCGCCCTGTCAGGCTTCGACGATGCCGAGGTCGGCGCGGTCGGCGTCGCTGAGGTCGGTGAGCAGCTCGATGACGGCGGTCGCGAGCGACTGCTGGGCGCGGCGAGGGATCGTGCGGCTGCTCTCGAACGCCCGCTGGACGGTCCGTGCGAGCAGGTCCGCGCGCTGGTCCAGGCCGGCCGCGGGTTGGCCGGCGGTCGTCGGCCCTGCGGCGGCCGCCTCCGCCTGCAGGAACCCTTCAAACGTGGCCTGGAACGCATAGGCGATCGCGTCGACGTCCAGATCGTCGCGCAGCAGGCCGTGGGCGGCGAGCAGCTCGAAGTAGCTGCGCGACATCAGGCGGTGCCGGTCGTCGCGAGCACTGTCGCGCGGCGTGGCCAGCTTGCCCAGCAGCTCGGCGTCGCCCATGATGAACCCTCGCAGGAGCGGCCGGTTCATGATCGCCAGGAAGTACGCGCGTGCGAAGCGGTGCGGCAGGCACGCCTGCGGATCCTGGCGCAGCGCCTGCAGCAGCTCGCCGATCGTGTGGAGCACCTCCCGCTCGAAGACCGCGGTGAACAGCTCCTCGCGGCTCTTCCAGTGCAGGTAGACGGTGCCCTTGCCGATGTCGGCGCCGGCGGCGACGTCATCAACGGTCACCCGCCGGTAGCCGTGGCGCAGCAGCAACGCCGCCGCCACATCGAGGATCCGCTTGGCACGTTCCTGTCGCTGCCGCGGGTCTCGGAGCCGGTCGACGGCTGCGTTCATGCACCCACCATATGACCAGTTTGGAGTTTTCGTCAACTCACGGGGCAAGACGGCGCCGCACCCATCCGGCGGCGGCTCCCAGCGGCCACAGCCGGGTGGCCAGGTTGCGGACCACGATGCCGCGCCGCGTCGCCGGGATGAGCAGCGAGGCGCCCCGCGCGATGTTGCGCTGCTTGGGGTCCACCAGGATCCGGTGGCTGGCCTCGTAGCGGCGGAAGGCCAACTGGTGGTCGCCGGGACTGGCCCCCAGCTCCTCGGCGAGGGTGAACGCCCCCGCCATGGCCAGGCTGGAGCCGTCCCCGAACAGCGAGACGCAGGACGCGGCGTCACCAACGAGCGCGACCCGGCCGTGCCACCAGGGGCGCAGGCGCACCTGGCTCACGGAGTCGAAGTAGAGGTCATCGGCGGCGCGCATGCGGTCAAGCAGCTCGGGCACCCGCCAGGAGCCGTCCGCGAACGCGGCGGCCAGCAGCCGCTTGTGCTGGGCGGTGTCGTGGGGGTCGAAGTCCGGCACCGCCGGGCTTCGGAACGCGAAGAACGCCAGGGCGTCGCCGCGCGAGGGATGGATGGCGACCGCCCTGCCGGGCGTGTTGTACATGACCACCTCCCGCCCCCGTTCGATCAGACCGTCCAGCCCATCCAGCCGCATGGTCGCGACGTACAGGCCCATGTGGTGGACGAAGCCGGATTCCGGCCCCACCGCCAACCGACGCACCGCCGAGTGCAGCCCGTCGGCGCCGATCACCAGGTCGAAACGGCGGGGGTGGGCGCGGTCGAAGGCGACGCTCACCCCGTGCTCGTCCTGGCTCAGGGTAACGATGGCGTCGTCGAACAGGAACTCGGCGTCGTCGCGACTGGCCTGGTACAGGATCGACGCCAGGTCGCCGCGCGGCAGCTCAACCTCGCGGCTGCCGGCCGCTTGTTGCAGGGCCCGCAGGTTGACCCTGCCGACGCGCCGGCCGGTGGCGTTGACGAAGCTCGTGGCGGTCACGTCGGTGGCGGCGTCGCGGATGCGCGCCATGACGCCCATCTGTTCGGCCACGTCCACGGCCCGCCCTCTCACGTCCACCGGGCTTCCGCTGGACCGCAGCGCCCCCGCGCGTTCGACCACGGTGGGATGGAATCCATGCCGTGCCAGCCGGTACGCCAGCGTCGGCCCGGCGATGCCGGCTCCGGAGATCAACACTGTCTGGTTGCTCATGAGGCTCACCTCTCATTGCGTCTCATTGCGCCGTTGTACCTACAGTATGACCAACTTCAAAGTTTGGTCAACCGTCACCCGTCACCGACATCAGCCGGGTGTGGGAGCGCGGGAAGCGGCGCGGCTGGGTTGCGCCAAGCAGCGATTGTTGACGAGCACGCCCGCCTCGACCCGCTGCTGGCCGCCGTCGACGGCGCGTTTGCCGACCGCGACGGCGGCCACCAGCGCCTCGCCGACACCGCCGATGCCCTGGCCAGCGCACTGCACGGGCATCTTCGCCACGAGGAGCGCGACGCGCTGCCGCTGATCGACCGGTCCCTCACCCAGGCCGAGTGGCGGGCGTTCCGCAACGACCAGCGCCGCCGCATCGGCATCCGCGGCGGCGCCCAGGTGTTCCCCTGGCTGCTGGACGAGGCCTCCCCCCAGCAGGTCAAGGCGCTCCTGGCGGGGCTCCCGCCGCCGCTGCGGGTGATCTGCCGGCGGATCTGGCAGCCCCGCTACGCCCACCACGACCGCTGGGAGCCATCCGCGCCGGCATGAACACCAGCCACGAAGGGCCACCAGGTCGTCCGGGACCGCGGCGGCGGGTCGAAGCCGGTCTCTAGGTCGAAATAAGAGGGGCGGCGCGCTGCGCCGCCCCTCATGGGTCCCGCCGGAACTCGGCGCTCACCGACCGTGCGGGGGCGGGGACCAATCGGCCCCGTCGCGGGAATCGGCGCCAAGAGCGCCGCCGATCACCGCGAGGACCATCACCGCGGCCAGGAGCAGCAGCGCTGCCACGTCAGACCCCCCTGCGGCGGCGCGCGGCGAGGGCGGCCCGCACCTTGCGGTCGGCCTCGGCTTCGCGGCGCAGCTCGGCGATGTGCAGCTCCGCCATGGTGGCGCTGTAGTCGAACAGTGTGCGGGTCATCAGTGGCCTCCTTGGTGTTTCACTGCTACCAGGGTAGGTCTAAGGCGGGTAGCCCGACCTCGGGCTGGTGCCCTAGATCCACCGAGCAGCGGGCTTATTTCCAGAGCTGGCCGCTCGACATGCTGGCGAAGCGGCCGGCGAGGTCGTTGCCTGCAGGTTTCACTATTGTCCATGCTTCTTTACAATAGAGAACGCCATGCGCCCTGACTTCCTCCCTGTTCCCGCCCGAACCGCCAAGCCGCGGTCGGCCGGGCTGACGCACGTCCTCGACAAGGGGACGGCCCCTGAGGACGTTCGCAGGCTGGTCGACCGGACCGGGCACCTGATCGACGTGTGGAAGCTGGGCTGGGGAACTGCCTATCTCGAGCCGGATGTCGGCGAGAAGGTCGCGATCCTGCAGCGCGCGGGTGTCCGGGTCTGTGTCGGGGGAACGTTGCTCGAGGCCGCGTGGGCCGCCGGCGTTGCCGAGCGGTGTCTTGCGTGGGCAGCCGAGGTCGGGTTCTCGTGCATCGAGGTGTCGAACGGCGCGGTGACGATGCCGCTGTCGGAGAAGCGGCGGCTTGTCTCCGTGGCGGCCCGCGGGTTTCTCGTGATCGCTGAGGTGGGGTCCAAGTCCCCGACGGCTGAGGTGTCGGCCAAGGCCTGGGCCGAGGAGATGCTCGGCGACCTCGAGGCGGGTGCCACCTGGGCGCTGGCCGAAGGCCGCGAGTCGGGAAACGTGGGCCTGTACGAGGAGGATGGCCGCATCCGCACCGAGGTCGCAGAGGCCGTGGCGGAGGCCGTGGGGCTCTCGCGGGTTGTCTTCGAGGCGCCGAGGAAGGAGCAGCAGGCCTGGCTGATCCAGCGCTTCGGCGCCAACGTGAACCTCGGCAACGTCGCCCAGAACGAGGTGTTCGCCGTGGAGGCCCTTCGCCTCGGCCTTCGGGCCGACACCATCACCATGGCTCGCCAGGGTCACGTGAGGGATGCCACGATGGGCGCGTAGGCCGGGCCGGGCCGGGCCGGGCCGTGGGGATGTGGTGGTGAGCCAGGTGAGCAACCGGATGCCGTCCAGGTACCGTGAGGTGGCCGTCGCCGGCGTGGACGTGCCGCTCGTCCCGGAGCGGCTGGAGGCGCGCTTCCTGGGCCGCGAGGCGTACCGGCGCACGCGCTACGTCGTCGTCCGTGGCCAGGAAGGCGTGGCGCTGATCGAGGTCGCGAAGGCTTCGGAGGAGCCGCTGTTCTCGCCGATCACCGACGTCGAGGTGCTGGCCGGCCCGGCGGAGTCCGCCTGGCTCACCAGCCCTGGCGTGGACGTCGGCGTCCCCACGCAGATCTGCCGGGAGGCCCTCGCGGGCGCCCCCGGCACGCGCTGCGTGGTCGTCCAGGGCCGCTACGAGCACGTGAGCTTCATCCTCGACCCAGAGCCGGTCCGGCTCCGGGTGGTGGAGGTCGCGCCGCCGCGGCCGCCGAAGCTGCTCGACCAGGCACGGCGCGTGCTGGAGATGGCCGAGGACCTTCCGCCGGTCCAGCTCGAGCCGGAGATCGTCGACATCGTGGAGTTGGCCCGGCGCCGCCCCTCCCGCCACTACCTCTACCCGTGCCGCGGCTCGGGCGCCGCGCCCGAGGGCGGTGAGGTCTTCTACCTCGACGAGCGGCCGCCACGGCAGGATTGGGTGCTGGTCGGCTGCGAGCGCTCGCGGGAGATCCACCGCCACTTCTACGGGGACGAGCCCCCGTACCTGGAGATGTGCCCACACGAGCTGGTCGTGCCGGGCGACGGTCCCGTGCTGACCAAGTGCTGCCAGCTCGAGGACAGGATCGAGCGGGACGGACTGGTGGTCCGGGTGCCCTGGGGCGCGACCCTGGCCGAGGTGCGAGCTGGCATCGAGACCGTGGTCGCCGCGGTCGAGCCGACGTGGGCGCCGTCGTGACCGACTCGACGCTGTACCGGCATCTGTGGGGCACGGAGGAGGCCCGGGCGATTTTCGAGGAGCGTGCCCGCCTGCGCTCCTGGCTGGCGATCCTGGTGGCCCTGGCCGAGGCGCAGGCCGAGCTCGGCATCGTGCCCGCCGAAGCCGCGCGGGCGATCCGGACCGGGGCGGTGGCGGAGCGCCTCGATCTGGGCTTCGTGGCCGAGGAGACGCGCCGCACCGGTCACTCGACGCTCGGGCTGATCCGTGGGCTGCAGCGGATCCTGCCGGCGTCAGCGGTGGAGTGGGTCTACTACGGCACGACCGTGCAAGACCTCACCGACACCTGGACGGCACTGGCGATGCGGTCCGTTGGGTCGATCGTCTGGCGTGACCTCCGCGCGATCGAGGGACTGTTGCTGGGGCTGGCCGAGCGCCACCGTGACACCCCCATGGCCGGCCGCACCCACGGGCAAGCGGGCTCGCCGATCACCTTCGGGCTCAAGGCGGCGTCGTGGGCGGACGAGGTCGGCCGCCACCTGGAGCGGCTGCGGCAGGGGACTTCCCGCTGGCTGGTCGGGCAGCTCGCCGGCGCGGTCGGGACGCTCGCCTTCTTCGGCGAGGCGGGGCCGGAGCTCCGCCGCCGCTTCTGCGGGCGGCTCGGCCTGGCCGACCCCGGGGTGGGCTGGACCGCCTCCCGCGACCGGCTCGCGGAGTTCACGACCCTCCTCGCTCTGGTCAGCGGGACGCTCGCGCGGATCGGCAACGAGGTGTACCAGCTTCAGCGGCCCGAGATCGGTGAGCTGCGCGAGCCCAGCCGGCCCGGCGCGGTCGGCAGCATCACCATGCCGCACAAACGCAACCCCGAGGCCGCCGAGCATCTGGTCACGCTGTGGCGGCTGGTCCGTGCCACGGCCGGGACGACCCTGGACGGCATGGTGCAGGAGCACGAGCGTGACGGCCGCGGATGGAAGGCCGAGTGGGTGGCCTTCCCGGAGGCGTGCCAGTTCACCGTGACAGCGCTCGACCTGGCCCGGCGGCTGCTGGAGGGGTTGGAGGTCGACGAGACGCGGATGGCGGGGAACGCCGGGGCGGCGGGAGGCTTCGCCGCCTCGGAGGCGTTGCTGGCCGCGCTGGCCCCCCGGGTGGGCAAGCACCGGGCGCAGGACCTGCTCCAGCGCGTCCTGAGCGAGGCACGCCAGCAGGGTCGCTCCCTGGGAGAGGCGGCAACCGGCCCGGAGGTCGCCCGCGAGATCCCGCCCGACGAGCTCGGCTCGCTGCTGGAGCGGCCGCAGACCGGGGCGGCGGGTGCCATGGTCGACGAGGTGCTCCGGCGGGCACGGGAGCGGCGTGCCGCCGAGCCGGAGACGTGGCCGTGAGCGTGCCCGCACGGTTCCCGCTGGCGGTGCTGCCGACGCCGCTGCAGCCGGCCGTGCGGCTGTCCGCCGCCCTGGCAGGCCCGTCGATCCTGATCAAGCGGGACGATCTCACCGGGTTCGCGCTGAGCGGCAACAAGGCCAGGAAGCTCGAGTACCTGCTCGGGGACGCCCTGGCCGCGGGATGCGGCGTGCTGCTCACCGGCGGTGGCCCGGACTCCAACCATTGCCAGGCGGCCGCGGCGGCCGCCCGGGTCGCCGGACTCGCCTGCGAGCTGGTGCTCTACGGGGACAAGCCCCGGCAGCCCCGCCCGAACCTGGAGCTGGCCCGGCGCTTCGGCGCGAGCGTGGAGTTCACGGGCGCCCCCGACCGGGGCTCGGTGGACGCCGCGCTCGCCTCGCGCGCCGAGCAGTTGCGCGCCGCCGGCCGGCGGCCCTACGTCATCCCCCGCGGCGGCGCGACTCCGCTCGGCGCGGTCGGCTACGCGTTGGCCGTCCACGAGCTCGCCGGGCAGCTCGCGGAGCTGGACACCGACCCAGCGGTGGTGCTCGTGGCGACCGGCTCGTGCGGGACCCAGGCCGGTCTGGTGGCCGGGACCGTGGCTGCCGGCCGCGGCTGGCGGGTGGTCGGCGTCGCCGTGAGCCGGCCACCAGCCGAGTGCCGAGACCGGGTACTCCGACTTGCGCGCGGATGTGCCGCCCTGCTCGGGTCCCCCGCGCCGACGGAGCGGGACGTGGAACTGGTGGACGCCCGCGGGCCGGGCTACGGAGTGGCATCGGCGGATGGCGACGCGGCGGCCGGCCTGGCCGCCGCGACCGAGGGGCTTCTGCTCGATCCGGTGTTCACCGCGAAGGCGATGGCCGCGCTGGTCGCCACCGTCGGAAAGGGACTGCGTGGCCCCGCGGTGTTCGTCCACACGGGCGGGATGCCGGTGGCCCTGCAGTCGATCATGGGGAGGTGCGGTGACCAGCAACGTTGAAGAGGGGTTCTCCGAGTCGACACCAGCGCCGGAGCTGATCGAGGCCGGTTTCGCCCTGGAGGTCGCGGACGCCCCGATGCTCCACGCCGGCCTCAACCTGGCCGACATGGCGCACGTGCTGACGCTGCTGGAGCAGCGGGTGATCCCGGCTGGCGCGGCCGGGCGCCTGCTCGGCCTGCTCTTGGAGGTGTCCCGGTGGCCGGCCGAGCGGTTCCCCTACGACCCCCGCTACGGCGACGCCTACAACTCGCGGGAACGGTTCTTCGCCGACCGCCTCGGCACGGACGCCGGCTGGCTGCACGCCGGCCGGCCCCGGCGCGAGGCCGGGCGGATCGCGCTGCGCGTCTGCCTGCGGCGCATGACCGTCGAGCTGCTGCGCGACGCCGCCGGCTTCGCGGCGGCGGTGGCGAGCCTCGCTGAGGCCACCGCCGACACGCTCATGCCCGACCAGACCTACCTGCAGCAGGCGCAGCCCTCGACCTTCGGGCACTACGTGCTCGCCTTCGCCTATCCCGCCCTCCGCGACGCGGGCCGCCTGCGCGACGACTTCGACTGGGTCAACCAGAGCCCGGCCGGGGCGGGCTGCGTCAACGGCAGCCGCCTGGCGCTGTCCCGGGAGCGGACGGCGGCGCTGCTGGGCTTCGAGGGTGTCATCGACCACACCCGCGACGCGATGTGGCAGACCGACGGGTTCATCGACCTGCTCGCGACCGGCGCCAGCCTGGTGTCGACCCTCAGCAAGCTGGCCGAGGACCTGGAGATCTGGGACAGCCGGGAGTTCGACTTCGTCTCGCTGGCCGGCCCGTATACCCGCGCGAGCGTGCTCATGCCGCAGAAGCGCAACCCCTATGCGCTGTCGATCGTGCGGGGCGCGGCCGGCGTCCTGCTGGGGCGCCTCTCCGGGTTCCTCGCGGTGGTGAAGACCCCCTCCGCGCGCAGCGACAACTTGATCTTCGCCTACGGCGAGGTGCCTCGGTCCCTCGAGCTGGCCGGCAAGGTGACCCGGCTCATGACCGGCGTGGTCTCCACCCTCCGGGTGAACCCGGAGCGGATGTGGGAGGCGCTGTGCTCGGGCTTCTCCCAGGCCACCGACCTGGCGGAGTACGTCATGCAGA
>WNGE01015456.1_pt1 | contig 13804 bp, 3 predicted proteins | sample 5400651 | NCBI WGS metagenome assembly WNGE01 (sample SAMN13153370, study PRJNA577476) | soil metagenome | isolation source: 60 cm soil or saprolite under grassland replicate 2 | place: USA:California | collected 2016-06-15 | reverse complement strand
GTGTCCACGGCCGTGAATCCCACACTCGGCCCGAGCGTCATGGTCGACAGGAATGCTCCGTTGTTCGCGGCATCCAGCACCGAAATCGTATTGTCGATCACGTTAGTGACGAACACGTGCGCGTTGCGCGAGTCCACCATCACCCGCTCGGGATTCGTACCGACATCCACGAAGTTAACCGGCGTGTTATTCCTGACATCGACCACCGCCACCTGGCGGCTGCCGCGGTTCGCGACGTAAGCGAGTTGCGTGCGTGGATCGATCCCGACGGCCCAAGGCTGGCTTCCCAGGAAGTTCAGCGTCCGGATGATCGGGTTGTAGATCACACCCGAAGCAAGAATGGTGTCGCCGGGCGCGCGCTCGGTGAATGCCGTGATGACCGCAAGGTCGCGCAGACCATTCGGATAGCCGCTGTCGATCCGTACGCGAATCGAACTCGCCGTCGGATAGTCGATGATCGTCAGGTACTGCCCCGCGGGCGGGTCCTGGCGCCAGCCGATCGTCCCCGGCATCGGGCTGCCGCCCTGGTCCGTTGCCGTCGCCGAGAACGTCACCGTGTCGCCGAGGCCCTTACTCACGGTGTCCGGCGTGACCGCGATATTGGCCAGCAGCTGGTTCACGGTGATCGCGAGCGTGTCGCGGTCGGGTACGAGCGGCAGCCCCGCCGTCTGCTGCACGATGAACGTGGTGGACCCGTTCGCGTGCGCCGTGATATCGACAAACTCGCTCATCGGCCCGTACGTCGAGTCCGAGACGGTCGGGCCCGGCAGAGTATTCGTCCAGGAGAACTGATACGCCGGATTCGGCGGCAGCGGCGCACCGGCGGAATCGACGAGCTGGGCGATGAACGTGCGGCGGCACAGCACGTTGTAGGGACCGCCCACCGCGCACAGCGAATTGTAGAGCGCCGTGTCGGCGTTGATCCGCACGCCCGCCGCGACCGGCGCCAAGCTGATCAGAACCGAGTCGACGATCGCGCCTCCGTCGTACTGCGCGCGAATCTGGAAGAGCACCGGCGACGCCGTGGTCACCGTGAAGAACACGGAATCAGCCTTCACGGAATCGATGATGCCGTACTGGGGCAAGTACCACGACGGATTGTGGCAGACGCCGGTCGCCGGAATGTCGTCGAAGCAGAAATCCGGCACGCTGCTCGGATGCGTCACGTTGCCGTACTGGTCCAGGGTGTGGGTGACGAACACGCCCTTCCGCCCGCTCGACGTGAACGTGACGGTGTTGCTGTCGGCGGCCACGCTGCCGGCCGTGAGCTGAGGCACGAACTGGAAGTTCGCCGAGAGCGAGGGGCCCGGCTGCAGGAACGCGGGCCACGTCACCGGCGAGCCCGCGAGGCCCGCCACCGTCGCTTGCACGAACTGCAGATTGGCCGCCGTGGTGGTCTGCCACACGCCGCCCGCCCGGCCGCCGAGATCCGTCGGCACCCCAGGATGCTGGAACACGCCGCTCGAGACACCCCACCCAATCGTCACCCCGGCAACGCCCCGTCCCTCGGCGTCCACCACGCGGGCGCGGATGGAATCCGGATCGCCCACCGTGCTGTTGATCGCCGGCGCGCCCGCCAACACCGTGTCGGTGGCGGGAATGATCCGAGCAGCCGGACCCACCGGCACGTGCGGTCCGGGCAGGATGTCGAACCGCACGGCATTGGACCACAGCGCGCCGCGTCCCAGGGAGTCGTTGGCTTCGAAGCCCCGCTCCAGGCCGCCGACGTCGCCCCACCAGTTGCCCAGCGCGTCGATCGAATCGAGCCCGGCGTTCGCCGTCTGAATAATCTGCCCGTTGTAGTGGTACAGATCCGAGCCGTGAATCGCGAGCAGCAACGGATTGGGGCTCGTGATCATGGGTGAGGCCGGGTTCTCGTAGAACTGGCTGTTCTGCACGAGCAGCGGGCTCGCCGCGGCGGCTTTGACGTCCAAGGCCATGAAGCGCGACTCCCGCACCGTCACCGCATCGAGCGTCAGACCGCTCGCCGACAGGTTGGAATAGCGGATCGCACCGAACAGAATCGGGTTGCAGTCGCCGAAGCAGGGGACGCTGCCCCCCGCCTGCTCGACGATCAAATTGCTGACGGTCGAACCCGACAGGTTTGCGAACTCGAGCCCGAGCCAGCTCAGGCCGCCCGGCGTCAGCGTGAACAGAATCGGCGACGCCACGGTCCCCGCGGCCTGCAACGCCGACGGCTGGGCCCCGCCGATCGTCAGGCTCGCGAGGTCGTCGAACGTGACCGTGTCGCCCGCCTCGACCGTGAACGTGGCGCCGGAGTCGACGACCATCGGCTGCGTGACGCGCCAGCGGAAGCCGAGCCGTGGCAGCGTGTCGGAAACGGCGAGCGTGCCACCGTGCAGCAGCAGCGTATCGGTGACGTTGCCCGCGAGATTGTTGACACCTGCGTCGAACTGGGGCAGCACGTCAGCCGGCAGATCGACGGCGTAATGGTTGCCGGTGATCGTGTTGCCGCTAATGACGTCCTGCGAGTTATGCTGGCCGCGCAGCACGAGCCCGGTGAACGCGGCGTTCCGGATCGTATTGTCCCGAACGCGGATCCCTTGCGGCGGCGCACGCTTTACCACGATGCCATAGAAGTGGCTGGAATCGCTGACGACCGAGTCGATGTCGAACGGCGCGGTGCCGGTGGGCGCGTCAACCCACAACGTCGAGTTCAGAACCTCGGGGAGCCCGGTCGTCTTCACGATACAGTTCTGGCAGATCTGGCCGAGCTGCGGCTGGTAGCCGCCGCCCACGAGCCGCATGTGCCGTACAACCGGCGTCCCGCTCTGAGCACCGAGGAACAGCCCTTGCCACCCCGGCCGCCCGAGACGGTTGTGCAGCACGACAGGATTCGCGGCCGTGCCGAGCGACGTGAGGTTCGCGCTCAGGCCGCTCGAACCGCCGCTCGAATCGGCGAAGTCGCCGACACTGAGCGCCGCCGACGTGTCGAACGCCATCACCAGGCCGGTATCGAGCGAAACGTCCACGCCACTCGGCGACCAAACGCTGAGGAATCCGGTGACGAGATAGGGAGCGGGCTGCCGGAAGATCGTGAACGCCCCACCCGGCACGCCGGCGCCGACGGCACCCGAATCAATGTCGACGACGATCGTATCACCGATTCCGCCTGCGCCGTTGCCGACGATCGAGTCTTGCCGACCGAAGCCGGGCAGCTGCCGGCCGAAGAGCTGCACGCTGCCGCCCGCATTGTCGGTGAACTTGTTCGCGACCGCGCCCGCCAGGTTCACTGACCCGTTCCCGAAGATGAGGCCGAGCTGGCCCGAGCCGCGGATCGCGGTGGAATCGAGCCGCAGCACGCCGGCGAACGACTGGATGCCCGCGCCCGTGACGGTGTCGATCTCGCTGCGGTGCACGTGCACGTTGCCGGCGGCGTGATGGACGCCGGCGTGGATGCACTGCCGGATGTGCACGCTGTCGAGATCGATGCTGGCGCCCGGATCGACCAGCAGGATGCACGACTCGTCGATGAGATTCGGACGGGCGCCGCCGGCGTACTCGATGTCCACGTTCCGCCAGGCGAGCGGCGCTCCCGTCTTCTGGACCTCGAGACCCTTCCAGAACCCGGCCGCGGGCGTCCCGGTGTTCGCCGTCAGATGAATGCTCCCCGGCGTGCCGAGCATCACCAGCGTGCCAGGCTGGCCGAACGTCGTATCACCGATCTGGAGGCCGGCGCCCGCGTCGAACTTCACCGTCGCACCGTCTTCGATCGTGAGCGTCGCGCCATTCACGACCTTCAGGTAGCCGCTGACGATGTGCGGACTGGCGATCGCACTCCACGTCTGGCTGGTCGTGATGTCGGTCGCGTGGGTGGTCGACAGCGCGATCGTGACCAGTCGCAGGCTCGTGGCGGTCCACACCGTGTCGAGCTGGATGCCGCCGCCGAGCAGCAGGCCGTTCAGCGTGGGGAGCGTGCCCGTCCGCGAGGGGAACGTCAGCACCGTGAAGGTGTCGCCGACCGCGGGCGTGAAGCCGTTGACGAGCGTGACACTCATGGCGCCGTTCAGCGTCACCGTGCCGGTGCTGTCGACCAGGCGGTCGTACTGGGTGCCGACCGTCGTGCCGCCCAGCTCGACGTTCAGAACGCCGCCAGAGCCTTGCGTATAGTTGCCGACGATCGTGAGAACGCCGGTCGCACCCGCGCCGATGCCGGGGTTGATCGCCCCGGCATTCGTGAACGGCACGGCGGTGACCTTGAAGATGCCGCCGCCCTGCACTGTGCCGCCCGCCGCGTTGGTGAAGCTCGCGCCCGCGCCGCTGATGGTGACTGTGCCGCTCGCGATCGTCCAGGTACCGCTGTTCTGATGCGCCGCGGACGCCTTGTTGATCGTCGTCGTCTGGGCCACGGGAATGGCCGCGATAAACGTGCCCTGGTTATCGAACGTGGTGTTGAAGGTGCGCGAGCCGCCCGCGCCAGTATCCGCCCGGATCACGCCGCCCGCCGCATTGACGAGGGTCCCCGCCGTGACGTTCAGCGTCGCGCCGAAGGTCCCCAAGGTGTCGGTCAGGGCGATCGTGCCGGCGTTCGTGAACCCGTTGGCAAACGTCAGATTGCCCGCGCCGAGCGAGTTGTTCCCCTGTACGCGCAACGTCGCGCCGGCCGCGTTCGTGACGCTGCCGTTGATGCTCCCCGTGCCGCTGGCCGTGACGGCGCCCTGGTTGACGAACGGCGCATTGATGACGCTCGACGCCGGGTTCAACACCGTGCTCGTCGCCACGGTGAGCGTGCCCGTCCCGCTCCAGGTCGTGCTGGTCATGCTGAGCGCCGCGGACGCCGTGCTGAAATCGTGCGCCGCCGAGACCGACGTAGCCGAGAGCACGAGCCGGCCGCCGCTGATCGTACCGCTGTCGTAGACGAACGAGCCACTCGACACCGAGACGGTGTCGCCGCTCGCGATCGTGAGCGTGCCGAGCTGCTTGAAGGTCGGCGTCGTGCCCGACTGCTGGATCGTGAGCTTGCCGCCGTTCACATCGATGGTGCCGCGGTTCACGTGCGCCGCGGACGTCTTGGCGAGCGTCGTGCCGTGGCGCACGGCCAGCGTGCCTTCGTTGTCGAGCTGGACGTCGAGCGTCCGGATCCCACTTGCGCCCGTCTCCGCGCGAATCGTCGCTCCAACGACGTTGGTCAGCGTGCCGTTCGTCACGTGCAGCACCGCGCCGAACGAGCCGAGCGTATCCGTCAGCACGATCGTGCCGTCGTTGGTGAAGCCGTTCAACGCCGTCAGGTTCGCCGTGCCGAGGGAGTTGTCACCCACGAGCCGCAGCGTCGCCGCACTCGCGTTGGTCACCGAATCGTTGAACGCGCTGGTCCCGTGGACGTCGAGCGCGCCCTGGTTCACGAGCCGCGAGTTGATCGTGCTCGATTTCATGTTGAGCAGAGTGGCGGCAGCTACCGTCAACTTGCCGCTGCCGCCCCACGTCGAGGTCGTGAGCGTCAGCCCGGTCGTCGCCGTGCTGAAGTCCTGAGACGCCGCGACCGTCGCTCCCGAGATCGCCAGCGTGCCGCTGCCCCCGATGCTGCCACCGGTGTAGTTCAGCGTGCCGGCGTTGACCTGGAACGTCCGGGCCGCGCCGATCGTGATTGTCCCGCTCGTGGTGAGGCTCGGCGTCGTACCGCCCTGCTGCAGCGTCAGATCGCCGCCGCTCACGTTGATCGTGCCATTGTTCACGTGCGCCGCGCCGGCCCGGTTGATCGTCAACGCCTTGCCGAGTGTCACGGTACCCTGGTTGTTGAGCTCCGCGCCAAGCGTGCGCGTGCCGCCCGCGCCGACCTGCGCATCGATCGTGGCGCCGGCCGCGTTGGTGAGGGTGGCGCTCGGCATATTCAGCACCGCTCCGAACGAGCCCAGCGTGTCCGTCAGCACAATCGCACCATTGTTCGTGAAGCTCGACGCGATCGTCAGGTTCGAGGTGCCCAGCGAGTTGTCACCCTGAATCCGCAGCGTCGCCCCGCTGACGTTGGTCAGCGCGGCGTTGATACTGGTGGTGCCGTGGACGTCGAGCAGCCCCTGGTTTGCGACGGGCGCGTTGATGGTGCTCGATTTCACCAGCAACGTCGCGCCGGGATCCACGGTGAGCGTACCCGTTCCGCCCACCGTCTCGGTCGTGAGGCTGAACGGAACGGTTGCGGTACTCAGGCTCTGCGTCAGCGTGAGGGACCCGCTCGAGAACGTGATCGCGCCCGGACCGGCGATCGAGCCGGCGGTGTACGCGAACGCACCGCCCGAGACCGCGACGCTATCCCCGCTGCCGATGCTGATCGCCGCAGCGTTGGTGAAGCTCGGGGATGTGCCGGTCTGGAGAATCGTGAACTTCGCGCCCCCCCCGCCCCCCACGCCGATTGTACCGGCGTTGATATGCGCGGCCGACGCCTTGTTCAGCGTCAGAGCGTGATTGATCGTCAGCGTGCCCTGGTTGCTCAGCGCGGCGTTCAGCGACCGCGTCCCGCCAGCCCCGACGTCGGACAGGATCGTGCCGCCCGCGGCGTTATCGAGGGCTCCCGTCGTGACCGCGAAGACCGCACCGAACGACCCCAAGGTATCGGTGAGAACGATCGTGCCGTCGTTCGTGAAGCCGTTGGCGACGGTCAGATTTCCCGTCCCGAGGGAGTTGTTCCCCTGTACGCGCACGCTGGCGCCGGCGGCGTTCGTCACGGTGCCGTTCAGGTTGCTCGTGCCCGTCACCGTGAGGGTGCCCTGATTGACGAGCGCAGACGTGATCGTGGTCGTCCCAATCGTCAGCGCCGTGCTCGGCGCGATCGTCAACGTGCCCGCGCCGCCCCACGTAACGGTCGCCAGCTTCAGCGCCGTCGTCGCCGTCGAGAAGCTCTGCGCCGCATTGACCGTGGCGCTCGAAATGTTCAGCACGCCGCCGGTGATCGTTCCGCCGCTGTAAGCGAACGCGCCGCCCGAGACCACGACCGTGTCGCCCGTCCCGATCGGAATCGACCCCCCGCCCGTGTTCGTGAAGCTGGGGCTGACGCCCGACTGCTGGATGGTCAGCCTGGCGTTCACGTTGATCGTGCCGCTGTTGCTGTGCACGGCGGACGTCTTCGTCAGCGCGAGCGGCTGGCTCACGGTGAGTGTGCCCTGATTGTTCAACTGGGCGTCGAGTGCCGTTCAGCGCCGATCCGCCTTCGATGAAGAGGGCGCTCTGGTTGACCCATCCGGCGTTGATCGCGCTGTTGCTCGCCGTCACTTGACCGGCGTTGGTGACCGTGCCCGGTCCGTTCACCGTCGAGCTCGTGAGTGAAACGACGCCGTTCGCGTTGATCTGACTGCCCGCCGCAAGCCCCAGTGTCTTGCTCGAGAACGCGAGGGTCTGCGTGCCGCTCGCCCCGCCGAGCTGCAGGCCGCCAATCGTGTCGCTGACGTCGAACGTCACGGTGTAGGTGCCGGGCAGCGTGATCAGTGCGATGTCGGTCGGTCCGGGGATGACGCCGCCATTCCAGTTCGCCGGATTGCTCCAGTTACCGCCCGCCGCGTTGGCCCAGGCGATCGTGCCCGCCGCGCTGAGCATGTCGAACGCGGCACTCGTCGCAGCCGTAACGCCACCCGCCGCCGCGGTCAGGGTGTAGCCGATCCCGGGCTGATCGATCTGCAGATCGTTGAATGTCGCGACACCGGCCACGGCGTTGTGAGACAGCGTGCCGGTCAGTACACCTGAGCTGGGATTGGTGCCGATCGCGATGGTGACGGAGCCGGTGAACGCCGGCGTCGTGTTGCCGAACGCGTCGCGCGCCGTGACTTCCACCGCCGGCGCGATCGCCGCGCCGAGGAAGGAGGGACTCGGCTGCACCGTGAACGCGAGACGCGAGGCGGCGCCGGGCTTCACGGTCACGAGCGGCGGAGTGCTGCTGACGGCGCTGCCGTTGACGGTGGCGCCGATCGTCGTCGCCGTTCCGGCCGCCAGGCCGGTGAAGCTGGCCGTGTAGACGCCGTTGCCGCTATCCGCGCTCGCGCCGATCGATCCGCTGCTGCTCCCGCCCGACGCACTGAACGCCACCGCGTCGCCACCGATCGTCAGTAGGTTTCCGGCGGCATCCTTCGCCCGCAGCCGCAGTGTGGCAATGGCGCCCGATGCGATCGTGTCGGTCGATGTGGTCAAGACCGACGTGAGCGGCGAAATCGCGCCCGGTTTGACGGCGATGGTCGGCAGCGGGGTCGTGACCGGACTGCCGCCGATCGTCGCCCCGATGGTCGTCTGAGTTCCGGCCAGGATTGCGGTGAACGTCGCCGTGTAGACGCCGTTGCCGCTGTCAGCGCTCGCGCTGATTGAGCCGGTACTCACACCGCCGGAGTGGGCGAAGACCACCGTTGCGCCGCCGGCGGTCAGATTGTTTCCCGACGCGTCCTTCGACTGCAAGCGCAGTTTGACGACGGCGCCCGACGTGATGGTGTCGGCACTGACCGTGAGCACCGACGTCGCAGGTGACGCCGCGCCGGCGGTCACAGTGATCGTGGGAAGCGTCGACGTCACCGTGCTGCCACCGATCGTCGCGTGCACCGTCGTCTGGGTACCGGCGGCAACGGCCGTGAAGATCGCCGTGTAGGTACCGTTGGCGTGGTCGGTCGTCGGACCGACGGTGCCGCCGCTCGTGCCGCCAGTCATCGTGAATACGACGGTCGACCCGCCGGTCGTCAACGCGTTGCCCGCAGCGTCGCGCGCCTGCAGTGTCAGCGTCGCAGTGCCGCCCGAGCCGATCGTGTCATTGGACACGGTGATGACAGATGTGGTGGCCGAGATCACGCCCGGTGTCACAGTGAGCGTCGGAGGCGTCGAAGCCACCGGCGCCGAGTTGATCGTCGCGCCGACCGTCGTCGCCGTTCCCGCGAGAACGCCGGTGAACGTCGCCGTGTACGTGCCGTTGCCGTTGTCGGTCGCCGGCGCAATCGTGCCGGTGCTCGATCCGCCGGTCACACTAAAGACGACGGTCGCGCCGCCCGCCGTCATGTTGTTCCCGGCGCCGTCTTTGCCCTGCAGTGTGAGCGTGACCGTGTTGCCCGACTGCACCGTCCCGCTCGATACCGTGATGACGGACTGGGTCGGGGAAATGGCGCCCGACGTCGCGTTCGCGCTCACGTTCAACGCGGGGACGCTCGGGAACGCGGGCAGTGTCACCTGGAACGACTGGGCGCCGAGCGCCGAGCCCAGCACGGCAGGAACGGTCGCGTGCCCGAGGCTGTCTGCGGTCACGGTCGTATCAGCGGGTGCGCCGCCGGTCGGCCCACGGAAGCGCACGACTGCCCCCGCCACGGGGAAATTGTCGGCCGCGCGAACCTCAACCTGGAGTGGAACGATGAGCGGCTGGCTGACGATGCCGCTCTGGCTGCCGCCTGCGACGAGGACCAGCTGCGACGGAACAGGTTGGAACGTCGCCGTCACCGAGTCCTTGGTGCCGCCGGGGGTGTGGGCGATGACCCAGACGTTGGTCCGCGACGCAGGCGCGCGCAGCGATCCCAGGCTGTTGATGTGGGCGAGCGCGGTATCGCTGGTGCTCCATGCGACGTAGAACTGCGGCACCACCGTGCCGCCCTGGAACGCCTGGACCTGGAAGCGCAGCGAATCGCCGAAGTAGATGAAGGGGGTGCGCGGCGAGATCGCGACGCTGTCGACCCCCGCTCCCGGCCCCACATACGTCGCCACCGGGATCTCGGTCGGCGGTGACGCGAGCCCAGCGGAGACTTCGACGGGAGCGGTGCCCTGAAACAGGGGCACGACTCCCGAGAGCGCCACAATCGAGACCAGCACCGTTTCCGGGGAGGTGACGATCGGAACGCGGATGTCGAGATCGAGCTCCCGGGCGTCGGGCGGCAGGGCGACCGTCGTGTCGGCGACGGTGTCGGCGACCGGCCGGACGACCACGAAGCGGACCCGGTCGATGGCGAGGCCGAATGACGCAAGCCCGGAATACGAGGGGAAGATCGGCGCGACCGCGACGCGGGCGTAGTGCAGACCCGGGTCCATTCCGTCACGGCAGGTAGCAGTCGCGAAAAGAAGGCCCAACGCAAGGAGTGCGTGGACCCTGAAAAACCGGACCTTCAACGGCTCACGTCGGGACTTCACAGCGTGCGAATTGGCCTCCGTCCAGACAACCGCTCAAGACGGTATCTTTTGCGGTCATGCGCACTGCACGCCGCACACACGGCTTCACTGAATCGGTGATTCGTGGGATGACCCGCCTCGCCAACGAGCACGGGGCCATCAACCTGGCCCAGGGCTTCCCGAACTTCCCTTGTCCCGACGTCCTAAAAGACGCCGCGGCCCGCGCGATCCGTGATGACGTCAACCAGTACGCCATCACCTGGGGTGCTGCCCGGCTTCGGAACGCGTTGGCCGCGAAGTACCAAGATTGGTACCGCCTGGCCATTAATCCAATGACGCAGGTCACAGTGACCTGCGGAGCGACCGAAGCAATGGCGGCATCACTACTTGGGATCGTCGATCCCGGCGACGAAGTGGTCATTTTCGAGCCGTTTTACGAGAACTACGGGCCGGACGCGATCCTCTGCGACGCGAAGCCGGTCTTCGTCCCGATGCCTGCCGAAGGGCCGATCGACCTCGACCGCCTGGCCACGGCCTTCAGCGCTAAAACGCGGGCCATCATCGTCTGCACGCCCAATAACCCGACCGGCCGCGTCCTGTCCCGGGCCGAGCTCGAGGCGATCGCCGAGCTGTGCCAGCGCCATGACGCGTTTGCCGTGACCGACGAGATCTACGAGCACATCTACTATGAGGGCGAGCACATTCCCATCGCGACGCTGCCGGGGATGGCCGATCGCACGATCACGATCAGCGGCGCCTCGAAGACGTTCAGCATCACCGGCTGGCGCATCGGCACGATCGTCGCGCCCCCCGATGTCACCGACGCGATCCGCAAGGTGCACGACTTCCTCACCGTCGGCGCACCCGCGCCGCTGCAGGAAGCGGTCGCCGTGGCGCTCGAAACACTCGGCGACGATTACTACGAGGGGTTAGCGCGGGAGTATCGGCGGCGGCGCGATATCCTCTGCGCAGGCCTCGTCAAAGCGGGAATCAACTGCCGGCCGCCGCAGGGCGCCTACTACGTCATGGGCGACTTCTCGGGCGTCTCAGATCTCCCCGACGACGAGTTCGCCCAGTGGCTGACGGCCGAGCACGGCGTCGCGCCCGTGCCGGGCTCGAGCTTCTACTCGCGGCCGGAGCTCGGCCGGAAGTACGTGCGGTTCGCGTTTTGTAAGACGGATGACATGCTGGAGCAGGCAGTGCAGCGGCTCCAGCGCCTGCGCGACTAGAGTTCCTTCTCGATCTCGCGGTAGCCTTCCACCTGCGCGCTGATGTCGCGCGTGAGGTCGCGCGCGAGCCCCAGGTCTGTCGTCAAACTGTGTACGGTTCCGGTCCCCGCATGCAGCCGCAGCAGATTCAGGCGAATCGTCTCGAGTGCCGCGACGGCATCCGCCAGCCGCTGCTCCACCGCGCCCCGCTCCGCGGTGAGATCGGCGACGATGCGATCGTGCCGCTGAGCGACCGCGGGATCGGTGACATCGCGTTCGACGTTGGCGAGCGCGTCCTGCAGCTCGTCGAGCCGGCTGCGCATGCGCTGGGCGTCACGCTCGAGGCGGTGCACGACGTCGGGTAAATCGCGCAGCTGACGGCGCGTCTCTCGGGGGAGCCCTTCGTAGAGCTGTTCGGCTGCCATGCCGATGGCCAGCTCGGTGGGTCGATGCGTTCCACTCGCTGCGATGGCGTCTTTGCCGCCGAACCGGCTCGCCTGGCGAAGGATCCATCCGCCGAAACGGCTCTTCCAGAACCTGTGCCAGAATTTGCCACCGACGTCGGCGCGCCGCCCCGCCCGCATGACCGCGCCGATTCCCGCGACGCCCCCGATCGAGAACAGCACCCCGCCCAGGGCCGACAGAAAGCCTGAGCCGAGGCTCATGGCCATGAATCCAAAAAACAGCCCGCCCAGCGCGATCCCGCGTGTCAGGACCTCGCCGCGCGGCGCGACCACTCCGTATTCAAACGCGCGCTCTTCGCGGCTCCGTTCTAGCTCGACTTGAAACGCGTAATCGACATCTTGCTGCCCGTAGCCCAGGCGCGTGACTCGCCGCGCCTGCCAGCCGAGCAGCCACAGCGGCCCGGCGACCAGCAGCCCCGCCCCGGCGAGAAGGCCGATGCTTGGACTCGACAGCATGCCCACGCCCATGGTCACAACGAACACGCCATACAGGTAGAGCAGCGCCATGCCGACACCGGTCGAGCGACTCCCCTTTACGAACACGCGCAGCGGCGCCGGCACGTCACGACGCTGCTCGAGCGCCTGGCCCAGCTGCTCCGCGAGCGCGGCGGTTCCGTCCGGTCGATCGGCGCGATCCTTGGACAGGCAGCGATCGATCGCCTGGGCGAGGCGCCGCGGCACGACGGGTGCGATGCGCCCCAGCGCCGGCGCCAGCTCGGTGACCTGCTTCGCCAGCACCTCCGTCGCTTTCTCGCCCTCGAACGGCAACGACCCGGAGAGGATGAAGTAGCCGACGATGCCGAGGGAGTAGAGATCGCTGCGCCCGTCGGTGGCCTCGCCCAGCGCCTGCTCGGGACTCATGAACTCCGGCGTGCCGATCACTTCGCCGCCTGCGAGCGCGCCGGCTCCGGCGACGACGCCCGCAATTCCGAAATCGGCGACCAGCACGCGGCCCGACGCTTCGAGGAGAATGTTGTCCGGCTTCACGTCGCGATGAATGACCCCCTGCCCGTGCGCGTACGCGAGCGCCCAGGCGACGTCGCGCAGCACCCGCGCGGCCTCGGACGGCGCGAGGGGTCCCCGGCGACGGACTCGCTCGGTGAGGGTCTCGCCTTCGACGTACGCCATCGCGAAGAACACGAATTCGCCGATCTCTTCGACCGCGTGAATCGGAATGACGTTGGGATGCGAGAGCTTTGCCGCCGTGCGCGCCTCGCGCAGGAATCGCTCCCGCAGTTTGGGATCCGAGGCCTTCGATGGCGGCAACAGCTTGATCGCGACGGGACGATCGAGCCGCACTTCGCGCGCGAGGTAGACGACTCCCATGCCACCGCGCCCCAGCTCTCGCTCCAGGGAGTAGCGGCCGGCGACCGCCGCCTGAAAATCGAGAAACAGGCGGTCAGGTGCGGGATGCGTCATGACCCTATACTAACGCTCGGCCTCCGGCTCAGGCGGGCGTTTCCGAGCTGCCGAGAATCGAGACGATGGGAGCGGTTTGCTTGAGGCCCACGCCCGCGATCCGGAACAGCCAGCGGCCCGGGGCCCCGCGCCAAAATCGCAGCCGCCGCTCCCCACGCGGGTCGGTGCGTTGTTCGGTGCGGGCGCGCGCCACCGTCGCCGCCAGCAGCGCGGTCACGCCGCCCACGACCGCAATCGCCGGTAGCAGCGCCTCGAGATCCGGCGGCACCGTGATCGCGTCGCTCATGCCGGCGACCGCCGCTCCGGTAACGAGGATGGAGACACGGGCGAGCCACGCGATGGCCCGCTCGAGACCCACGGCGCGCGGACCATAAGCGAAGATCAGCTCCTCGCGGCGCCGAGCCTGCCGCGCGGCGAGCGCCGCAATCAGCTCGCCCCGATTCTGCCCCGCGACGAGCAAGCGCCGCACCCGTGAGATCGCGACGGCGGCCGGCACGATCAGCGCGGCGACGAGGGCCGCTGTCGCGAGGCCGCGCACCATCATAGTGGTCGCGGAGAGCCAGGCCGCGATCGTCGCGGGCAACAGCATCGCGCCGGTCATGAAGGCGTGAATCAGCGCGGGCCCATCGAGGTGCGTGCTGCGCA
>WNGE01005854.1_pt1 | contig 13808 bp, 11 predicted proteins | sample 5400651 | NCBI WGS metagenome assembly WNGE01 (sample SAMN13153370, study PRJNA577476) | soil metagenome | isolation source: 60 cm soil or saprolite under grassland replicate 2 | place: USA:California | collected 2016-06-15 | reverse complement strand
TGCCACGCGGACCCTGGTCGACCCACGGAGAAAACAACACGTTCGTGATCAATGATCGCAAAAAAGGGGTCGAGCTGGTCGAGGAACTCAAGCCCGGTGGCGGCCGAATCGTGCGTTGATCTTCATCGCAGGCAGATGAAAAGTCGCTGGCCGGCTTTCGCCTTGCGTCGCACGAGTTTAGTCGCGCTGTGGTCGGCATTTTCGCTTCTTCATACACCTGTAGTAAAAGCCGAGGACAGCGGCACCAGACTTCTCAGCGGCACGGCCGCGATGGGCGATTGGACACGCGATGCGCCTGGAGTCCGCCGTAGAATCACGGTCGACGATCTGCCCCCGCCCAGTTCAAATGTTTTCGCAATTAACCGTGCGCACGTCGTCGGGCGCCCGGCGGGTGCACAGCTTCAGATCCCGCCCGCTTTCAAGATCGAGCTGTACGCGGAGGGCTTTCGCGACCCCCGATATCTGCGCACCGCGCCGAATGGAGACATCTTCGTCGCGGAGAGTCGTGCCAATCAAATCAAGGTGTTGCGCGACACGAAAGGCACCGGCAAGCCCGACGTCACTGAAATATTTGCCGAGCGGGATCTGAATAAGCCATTCGGGATGACATTTTACCCGCCCGGCAATGATCCCCAGTTCTTATACGTGGCCAATACCGATGGTGTAATTCGATTTCCATACCGCAATGGCGACGTCAAAGGGCGCGGTCCCGCCGAAAAGTTGGGTGCGCATCTTCCCGGTGGCGCGGGCAACCTGCGCAGCGGCGGACACTGGACACGCGACATCGCTTTTTCTCCAGATGGCAAGAAAATGTACGTTTCGATCGGCTCGCGCTCGAACGTTTCCGATGATGCCAGAGAAGCTGATCGCGCTCGTATTTTCGAGTTCAACCCCGATGGTAGCGGGCGGAAAGTTTACGCCCTGGGAATTCGGAACGCTGTAGGCATCGCGTTTCGACCCGGCAGCGATGAGCTCTGGATGAGCACGAACGAGCGTGACGAAATCGGTGAGGATTTGCCGCCTGATTACATCAGCAGTGTGCGCCCCGGTGGTTTCTATGGCTGGCCCTGGTTTTACATTGGCAACCACGCCGATCCGCGCCATAAAGGGAAACATCCGGAGCTCGCCGATAAAGTGATTGTTCCCGACGTGCTGGTTGAGGCGCACTCAGCCACCCTCAGTCTGTGCTTTTACACCGGCGATCAGTTTCCGGCTGAATACAAAGGCGACATTTTCGCCGCATTCCACGGTTCGTGGAACCGGAAGAAACGCACTGGCTACAAAATTGTTCGCGTGCCCTTCGACCACTCAACCGGGAAAGCACTCGGTGAATACGAAGATTTCGTGACCGGATTTGTCACACCCGACGGAAAAGTGTGGGGTCGCCCTGTCGGAATCACTGTTGCCAAAGACGGCAGCCTCCTTTTCAGCGAAGACGGCAACGGCACCATCTGGCGTGTGAGCTATGGCCGGTAATAGCGCTTCCAAATCTTCGGGGGTTGTTCCGTTTCGCGCTGAGAATTTGTCCTCGAATTTCGCCAAAGTCCTAACGGTCAAACCCGACAGCGAATAGCGATTTAGTTGTAGCCACGGGGCTGTGGCCCGTCCCATCAATCATCGTTTTCATGCGACGCGTTCGAAAACGGCCCTCAGGGCCGTGGCTACAGAATCCCCTCCGCGAGAACGGAGGCCAATGACCCAATTGCTGTTCTAGCCGCGGTCGTAGACCGCGGTGGCCGGCGTCAACGACGCCGGCTACAGGAATTCACCGATCGTTCATGACCGTTTGCGGCGCAGGCTTGTTTAATTCAAGCTGGGCGTTCAGCTTCTGGATTTGCGCTGCCTGCTCTTTCAGACTTGCCGCGAGAGCTTCAATTTCCTTCTGCTTGTCTGCGGCAGTTATTTTCTGCTTAGGGCACAGTTGATTCAAACTGCGAGAAGGTCGCTTCTTTGACCCGTCCCAGTGGATTTTAGCGCTGAACGCGTCCCAGTTCCGCGCTCGCCAGATGCTGCGTGTTTCTGCCAGCTCCCCCTGCAAGAAGGACCATGCGGTTTTGTAGCAACGTCGCCGTGTGCTGTCGACGTGCGGTTATGAGGCTGCCTGTGGCAGTCCAAGTGCCGCTCGCCAGGTCGTACAGTTCCGCCCTCGCGAGATAGCCGTTGGTGGAGTTGTACCCGCCTGCGACGAGCACCTTGCCGTTTTGTAGCAACGTCGCCGTGTGACGGTCACGTGCGGTGTTGAGGCTGCCGGTGGCTGTCCAGGTGCCGCTCGCCGGGTTGTACAGTTCCGCGCTCGCGGAAGTAATGAAATTGTTGTCAAATCCCCCTGCAACAAGGACCATGCCGTTTCGTAGCAACGTCGCCGTGTGATCAAGACGTGCGGTGTTGAGGCTGCCTGTGACCCTCCAGGTCCCGCTCGCCGGATCGTAGAGCTCCGCGCTCGCGGTAGGCATGCCGGCGCGATAACCGCCTGCGACGAGCACCTTGCCGTTGGGCAACAGCGTCGCCGTGTGATTACCGCGTGCGGTGTTGAGACTGTCCGTCGCAGCCCAGGTCCCGCTGGCCGGGTCGTACAGTTCGGCGCTCGCGAGAGCATTAAAATTGCTTTCAAGTCCCCCTGCAACAAGGACCATGCCGTTTTGTAGCAACGTCGCCGTGTGAGAATAACGTGCGGTGTTGAGACTGCCCGTGACAGTCCAGGTACGGCTCACCGGGTCGTACAGTTCGGCGCTGGCGGAAATGCTTTGAATCATCGTCGGTCGGCCGTGCGCACAGCAGTCAAATCCCCCGGCAACAAGGACCATGCCGTTTTGTAGCAACGTCGCCGTGTGCTGAGCGCGTGCGGTGTTGAGACTGCCCGTGACAGTCCAGGTCCCGCTCGCCGGGTCGTACAGTTCGGCGCTCGCGGAAGCATTAAAACTGCCATCCTGTCCCCCTGCAACCAGGACCATGCCGTTTTGTAGAAACGTCGCCGTGTGAAGACTACGTGAGGTGTTGAGCCTGCCTGTGAGCCTCCAGATCCACCTCGCCAGGGCGTTGTCAGAGCCGGCTGTGTTGCTGTCCAGGCCATCAAACCCGATCGCCGTATTGTCAGAATCAGTCGTCAGGCTGAAGAGCGCATCTTCATCCTCAGCGGTGTTCTGGTTTGGATAGCTTCCGTCCGGCGGTGGGGTCACCGCTAGCGCTGTCGGCGAAAGCCCAACGCAGGCGACCGCGAGCCCCGTCAAAACAAGATAAATAAATTTCGTTTTCATTTTCATGTGTTTTTTCCTTCCATCATTCTTCTCCAAGATTTACCGGCGCCAAAAGCTGCAGCCGCGTCCCTGCGGAACGCCAACACTTCGCCACATTAAGGCGGCTACAACGTTACTGCGATAATAGCCCGCCCAACGCCTTCGCACCAGTCACGGGCGCTTTGCACGTGAAATTTTCGCAGACATAGGCGGCCGGCTTTCCATCCACCATCGACATCGCACGGATGGCTTCGTTTCTCTCGCCTAGATATTTCTGACCTTCACCGCCATCGGCCAGAAGCAGAGTCGTCTTTGGCAGAAAATGACGACGCACTTCTGTAAGGAGCGCTTTTGTTTCCGGTGCGTCCTTGTTTCCAGCAATCACGATTTGTCGCGGTTTGCTTGAGCTAAAATCGAGCGCTACCAGCATTTGCGGCATGGCACTAGGGAAATGGGAAAGGGTAGTCGCGAATGCGTCGATCGTTTTCCTCGCCCGATCTTCCAACTGTTTGTCATCGTAAATTTGCGATAACCGCAAAAGATTCAGGGCCGCGACGGAACTTGCCGCTGGCTCAGCGCTATCATTGTCATCTTTCATCCGGAGCAGCACACTCGCGTCCTTGCCACTGGTCGTGAAGTAGCCGCCATTCTTTTCATCGAAGAACAGGCAGTCCTGTGTTTCCTGCAATTGCGTGGCAAACTTCAGCCACTCGACATCGAAGGAGGCTTCGTAAAGATCGAGAAGTCCTTGGATAACAAATGCGTAATCGTCGGCGAAACCTTCTACTACGCTCCTGCCATCTCGATAATTGCGAAAGAGCAGTTTGCTCTTTTCGTCATAAAGATTTGCGCGCAGGAATTTGGCCGCGCGCGTCGCAGCTTCGAGGTAACGCGGCTCATCGAGGACCTGCGCCGCGCGGGCATAAGCCGAAATCATCAGCCCGTTCCACGCAGCGATGATTTTATCATCCAGATGAGGGCGAGGCCGTTTGGCGCGAATGGCAAACAATTTTTCGCGGCTGCGCGCGAGCGATTGTCGAACTTCGTCTTCGCTTTTTTGAAATTGTTTCGCTGTCTCGGCGATCGTGTGCCGCTCGATTAGAATATTTTTATCTCGGAATTCATTTTGCGGATCGCTCCCTTCCGGCGCATTTCCATGTGATTGCACGCCGTAGTGATAATCGAAAATCTCGGCGGCATCCCCCAGAGCTGCGTCAATCTCTTTTTTCGTCCAGATGTAGAATGCGCCTTCGGTGTTTTTCGCATGGCCGTGGTCACCCGCCTTCACCGAGGCTACGGCGGACAAGCCGCCCCCGGCTACAGCTGGACTGTCGGCGTCTTCGGCTGAAAAAAATCCGCCTTCCTTGGATGTCATGTCGCGAGCGACGTAATCGAGAATATCGCGCGCGACGGATTCATATTGCCGATCCTGAGTAATCTGAAGGGCGTCAAGATAGGCGCTGGCGAGTTGCGCCTGATCGTACAGCATCTTTTCGAAATGCGGCACGTGCCAGTAACGATCGACCGAGTAACGATGAAACCCGCCGCCCAGATGATCGTGCATGCCGCCGGCAGCCATTTTGCGCAGGGTAAAATGAGCCATTTCGAGTGCCTGGTTGCCGGATTCGCTGTTCGGATTGCGCCAATAAAATCTGGCCAGAAAATTCAACATCACTGGGCGCGGGAATTTCGGCGCAGAGCCGAAGCCGCCCTCCTTCGGGTCATAACTGCGCTCGATCTGGCGGTAGGCAGCATCTAAAATTCCTGCATCGATCTTGCCTTCAGCCGCTGGGGTCGATTGAGATTCACGCAGCGCCGCAACGATCTTGCCGCCCTGTTCGACAATCTTGTCGTGATTATCCTTCCAGGCTGCCGCGACCATTTCGAGCACTTTTTTGAAACCGGGCTGACCGTAACGATCCTCCGGAGGAAAATAGGTACCGCCAATAAACGGTTTTAGGTCCGGCGTTAACCAAACGCTCATCGGCCAGCCGCCACCGCCGGTTGTCGCCTGGACAAAGGTCATGTAAACGCGATCGACATCGGGGCGCTCTTCCCGGTCGACTTTGATGTTCACAAACTCCCGGTTCATGATCGCGGCCATGTCCTCGCTCTCAAAGGATTCGTGTTCCATGACGTGGCACCAGTGGCAGGTGGAATAACCGACAGAGAGAAAGATCGGTTTGTTTTCGCGACGCGCCTTGGCGAACGCTTCTTCGCCCCACGGATACCAATCAACCGGATTATGCGCGTGCTGGAGCAGATAAGGCGACTTCTCATGGGCGAGGCGGTTGGTGTGCTCTGATGCTGGAGGCGTGGGTTCAGCAACGGTATGCGTCGATGTCACTAACCACGTTAGCGCGAGAATTCCAAAGCGGAAGAGACTTGTCATGCGGGCGACCGTGCCTGACGCTTCAATTCGCAGCGCGAGTTCACATCACATTCTTGTCATTCTGAGCATTACCATTCTGTCATTCCGAGCGAAGTCGAGGAATCTCGTTGCGAAAGCTTAAGGCACGCTACGGGATTCTTCGACTCCGCTGCGCTTCGCTCAGAATGACAGGCATTTTAGATAGAAATGGACGCCGTACATCTCGTTTTACTTTTTGTCGCTGTCGGCGTGATCGCGTTTCTCTACTCAACAGTCGGTCACGCGGGTGCATCGGGTTATATCGCGGCGATGACGCTGTGGGGCATTGCTCCTACCGTGATCAGACCAACCGCACTGCTGCTCAACATTCTAGTTGCAGCCATCGGCGCATTCCAATTTTGGCGCGCCGGCCATTTCGTGTGGAAACTATTCTGACCATTTGCGCTGCTTTCAATTCCGGCTGCTTATTTTGGCGGCTATCTCCAACCGTCCGCTTCCGTCTTGAGAATTTTGATTGGGCTGGTGCTTCTTTTCTCTGCGGTGCGCTTGATCTTTCGGCGCATTGACCCAGCGGAAATAGTCACTCCCTCACAACCGACGGCCGTCGGCGTGGGAGCGGGCCTCGGATTTCTTTCGGGGCTGACAGGAACGGGCGGTGGAATATTTCTTACGCCGCTCCTGCTATTCTGTCGATGGGCGCATATTCGGCAGGCGGCCGCCGTTTCGGCGCTGTTCATTCTCGTGAACTCGAATCGCGGGACTGGTCGGTTACTTTACCGCCGTGCATTCCATCCCGTTGCTGGGCCTCGTGCTGGGAACAGCAGCGATTATTGCTGGTTTTTTGGGCTCGCGTCTCGGGAGTCGCCATTTTCCGGCGCGCACAATTTAGTTATTCCTGGCGGTCGTCCTGACAATTGCTGGAATCAAACTCATTTTTACCAGGTAAGGACGCCACGCCGCCCCGAAAGCTTTCGGGCTCGGCGCAGCGTACGTGTTGAGCGCCAGAGGCGCTATCTCATCTGAGCCTGGGGCATCGCCCTAGGGAATTCGATTCCCGTGGCCAAGCGCAGAAAGCGCAATTCATCCGGCTGGCTGGTTCTCAATCCCACACATAACGCTCGTCGAAATCAATACCGTGCCTGCGCAACAACCCACGATATTCCTTTTGAAACGTGCAAGTCCGATGATGAATCGCGCTTTCAGCGCTTGGGATCTTTGATCTCTCGAATCCTGGGGCGCTGCCCCAAGTTCGCCACCGCGAATCCGTCCTGTGGCGGACTTACGGTGAATGTGCGCCTTTGGTGCTAAAGAGATACGGCGCAGCGCACCGATTTTACCCCAACTCCAATTTCGGCGCGGTCTCCGGTGACCATGGATTAATCTTGTAGTCGGACGCGACGATTTGATCTGCGTATGCGCGCAAAAGGTGGCAGAACGCCCCAACATCCAACCCATGATGTCGCGGAGCAAAGGCCGATAAGTTCTTTTCCGCCAGCCGAAATAAGCGCGCAGCTGGGGGCAAACGCCCGCTGTGTTTCGCGTGAGCCGGATGTTCGAATCTCTTTTGCAAATGAACGAAGGCGCCGGCCGCCTGGATCAGGCCCTTGAAAAAATCTCCGTCGCCGGAGCCGGTTTTCAGCCAGAGCTGCTCGAGAACGTCGTGTGCTTCATAGTAACGTTGCTCATTCCAGCACCGAAAGAATGCACGATAAAATGGGTGCCTGGGGATATCGGCTTGCGTTAGATCGACATCGTCCACGCCTAACTCCGCCACAAATCGCGAAATCCTCTCGCCTTTATCCATGAAGAGCTTAATTTGCAAGTGGCTCTGATGATGAGCAAACAAGCACCGATTCTCTTTTGTCGAGCAAATACGCCACCCGCGTTGGGTGGAGAACTCACACGGCCAGCACGGCTGTGCCCATAGATGATGACCGGCGCGGCCTTGGCCATTCTCCTGGTCATTATCGCAATCTTGATCTTCTGTTCCGCCCTTTTTTCGGGACTGGAGACGGCGCTTTTCTCGCTCAAGCCGCATCGGCTCCGCCGCCTGGCGGAGCACAGAGCTGGACTCACCAAATTCGTACAGGTCTTTCAGGAAAACCCGCGCCGCATTCTGAACCTCCTGCTTTTGGGCGACGGCCTGGTGAAAGTTCCGCTGGTGATTTTGTGTCTGGTCCTCTTGTGGGCAGGCCCGTTTGCGTCACGCATTCCACAGTGGCTGGCCGGAATTGCGATCTTCGCCATTGTTGTGCTGATCTGCGATTTAATTCCGAAGCTCCTGGCGCTTTCCGCGCCGTATGGGTTATCCGCGATCGGGGCGTTTACGTTGCAGATTTCAATGCCGCTGCTCGACCGTGTCGGTCACGGACTCGAGCGCGCCAGCACCTGGATTGTCGATCGTCTGACGCCATCGCATTTGCGCATCCGGCCACGCCTGAGCGACGACGAACTGCGAACGCTCCTGGAAATGGGCGAAGAGGAAGGCGCGTTGCAGGAAGAAGAAGCCGAGATGATCGAAGGAATCATCAAACTCGGCGACAAAACGGCAAAGGATTGCATGACGCCGCGTGTCGATAGCTTCACCCTGCCGGATGATTTAACCAATGAAGAGACGATTGCGCGCTTGAAGGAGAAACGTCATCGCCGCGTCCCAGTTTATGCCGACACACCGGACCAAATCCTCGGCATCATCGATGTGAAATTGTTCCTGCTCAATCCATCGGAGCATTACACGGAAAAATTAATCGCTCCCTCTTTCGTGTCCGAGACAATGCGCGCAGTGGAGCTACTCAAGCGGTTTGTGACTCATCCCCAGGGAATGGCCGTGGTGGTTGACGAATTTGGCGGAACCGAAGGAATCATCACCATGGAGGATATCGTGGAAGAAATTCTTGGTGACGCGATTTCCCGCGGCGATGTCGATCTCTACATCGAGCCGCTCGAGAACGGGAAATTTCTCGTGAGCGGCAACGCGCGCCTCGATGATTTAAGCGAGTACCTCGGCTTTGGAATCGATGCAGAAGGAATTGATACGATCGGAGGATTTGTATTCACGCGGTTGGGCTATTTACCGCCTTCGGGCACAAGGCTCGAGATTCCAGGACTCGCTATTACTGTGCGGCGCGCTGGGCGCAAAAGGATTGAGGAAGTTCTGCTCGAGAAAACAACCGGCGGCGTTCAAGAAACATCGGATCAAACGAGCGCAGCGGCATGATGATCGGCTTCATTATTTTCTGCTGCTGGATTGTTTCGTTCTTCTTCAACGGAATTGAGAGCGGATTGCTGTCGATCGACCCGGTGCGACTGCGGCAAAATGTGAAACGTCGCGCACCAGCCGCCGTGCGGCTCCATCGGCTGCTAAAACATCCGGAACGGGCACTGGTGATCGTTTTGCTCTTCACAAACGCGGCCGACATACTCGGACTGCTTCTGCTAACGCGCGGATTGGTCCATTCGTTCGGACATATCGGATTTGTTATCGCGTTAGTCATCGCGTTTCCGGTATATCTCCTTCTCCTTTCGGTCCTCCCAAAGTCGCTTTTTCGACGATTTCCGTTCCGGGCCCTGGCGCGTCTTGCCGGTATCCTGGAATTCATCTCGATCCTTTTTTCACCGCTGCTCGAATTCGGCGCATGGCTGGGCCGGTTGCTGCTGCCAGATCGCGCGTCGAAACATGCCCGGCTCTTTGCGGGCCGCGAAGAACTAAAGCAGATCACAATCCAAAGCGAGCGGGAAGGTTCTCTCACCGCCACTGAACGCGCGATGATTCACAACGTCGTTGACTTTCGCGGCGTGAAAGTTCGCGAGGTGATGCTGCCCTTGTCGAAAACGGTTGCGCTGCAACCGACTGCGTCTACTCGAGAAGCACTCGATCTTAGCGCTTCATCCGGTCTCGATCGTCTGCCTGTCATTACGCCGGAAGGCCAACCTGCTGGGTTGATCAACGTTCTGGATATTCTCCTCGAGCAAAATGGACAGAATAAGCCGCTAAGTAGTTATGTCCGGCGCATCGTAACGACAAGCGAGGAGGAATCGGCTTATCGGATTGCCCAGCAACTGCGCGCGGCGCGGCTTGGCCTGGCAGCTGTGATAGATCGAAAGAAAAAAATGCGCGGGATTGTCACCATTGAGGATTTGATCCGGCGACTTGTTTCGCCGAGCGAAGGGCGAGTTTGATCAACTTCGTATCAACGCAATCTTTTGGGCTGTGGCTCGAGCGGGAATAAAACAAGCATCGCGCTTCTCCACCTGGTGGTTGGTGGGTATCTGCATCGCCTTGGTGGGCGTCACCTGGACCGTCTTCGGACAAACGCTACGGCATGATTTCATCAATTACGACGACAATATCTACATCCACGAAAGCCCGAATATTGTTTCCGGTCTGACGCGCCCGGGGATTCTCTGGGCGTTTACTCACGCTCATGCGGGCACCTGGCACCCTCTCACTTCACTTTCTCACATGCTTGATTGCCAGGTGTACGGGCTCAACGCTGGCGGCCATCATTTCACGAATGTGCTTCTGCACACACTCGCTGTGGTTTTGCTTTTCCTGTTCCTGCAACAAGTCACCGGCGCGCCCTGGCGCAGTGCCTTTGTCGCGGCCGTGTTCGCCGTACATCCGTTGCGGGTGGAATCGGTGGCATGGATTGCGGAACGCAAAGACGTGCTCAGCGGTGTCTTCTTCATGCTTACCCTGCTCGCCTATGCTCGTTATGTCTCGGGCGAACGTTCCCTCCTTCGATATTTGTTGGTCGCGTTTTTCTTCGCTCTTGGGCTGATGGCCAAACCGATGCTGGTGACCCTGCCTTTGGTTCTGCTGTTGCTCGATTACTGGCCCCTCTGCCGCTTCGGTTCCCACTCATTGGGAAATGACGCAAAATTCGCGCGTCGCTCCACCTTTTCCCGCCTCGTCGCAGAAAAGATTCCTCTCTTTCTCTTGAGCCTCCTCTCCTCGCTCCTCACCTGGTGGACTCAGCAGGCGTTCATGCGATCAACCAGCGAGATCCCGCTGGTGCTGCGCGTTGAGAACGCAATCGTCAGTTACGTTCGCTACCTTCAGCAATTGCTCTGGCCGGCCGATCTGGCTCCGTTTTATCCCTACCCAAAGGCAATGCTGCCGCTGCTGTTGGTTATCGCGGCTGCTCTTCTGCTCGTCGCCATTTCGGCGGTAGTCTTATGTTATGGACGAAAGCGTCCATATCTGATCACCGGCTGGAGTTGGTACCTTGTCATGCTCTTGCCAGTAATCGGTTTGGTGCAGGTGGGAGAGCAAGCGCTGGCAGACCGTTATACCTATCTGCCGCAAATTGGGATTGTTCTTGCGATCACGTGGACAGCCGCCGACGCAACCGCTGGCATTCGGCAATTGCAACGCTTCGTGGCCTTCACGGCCGTCGCGGTAATCGTCACTCTCGCGTGGTGTGCCAGCCATCAAACCGACTACTGGCGAAACAGCGAATCGCTTTGGCTGCAAACCCTGGCCGTGACAGAGAACAACGATCTTGCGCACAACAACCTGGGCTCCGTGTACTCGAAGAGTGGACGTGTCGATGACGCCATCCGTGAGTACCAAGCCGCGCTGAAAATTACGCCGGAGTCTCCCCTCGCTCGCAACAATCTGGGATCGGCTTTTCTCGAACAAGGAAAAGTCGCCGAATCGATTCAGGAATTCCGGCGCGTTCTTTCCCGCGACCCGCAAAGCGTTACAGGCCACTTTAATCTCGCCAGCGCGCTCCTGAGGAGTGGTCGCGCCACCGAAGCAATCGGTGAATATGAAAAGGCCCTGGCGATCCAGCCGGATTTTGCGCAGGGCCATTTGGCTTTGGGACACGCCCTTATGCGGGCCGAGCGTGCCGCAGACGCGATCGCACAATTCAAAATTTCGGTGCAGTTGCAGCCTGGCTATGCCCATGCACGTAACAGCCTCGCGACCGCCTTCGCCGCGAAGCAGCAGTGGGGCAAAGCGATCCGCTGCTGGCGAGAGACTTTAGAAATTGATCCCAATAATGTTGCAGCCCAGTCTGGTTTGGCATGGACACTGGCGACAGCTCCGGATTCTACGCTGCGGAATGGCGCCGAAGCTCTCGCAATCTCACAACACCTTTCCCAGACCAGTGGCGGGTTGAACCCAGTGCTGCTTCGCGTTCTCGCCGCCGCCTACGCCGAGGCAGGACAGTTTCCCGAAGCGATCGAAACGACCGAGCGTGGAATCGCGCTCGCAACTTTGCACGACCACGCCGAGCTCGCAGCTCTCTTGCAAGGTGACCTGAAACTCTTGCAATCCGCGCAGCCGTTGCGCGATGCCGGTAAATCGTCGATTACTCGTTAGGGGAAAAAGGGAAAGGCGGAGTTGCTCAAAGCTGGCGCGCAGGGGTCATCGGCGTGCGCGGTTCTGATGATTCGATGAGCCAAAGCTCGCGCCGCCAGGCGCGGCGCGAATCTCTCGCAGTTATACACTCGGCGAATTGTAACCGCGAGTGACAACGAACCCGCTTATCGCATCATCCAACGATTGCGCGTGGCGCGGCTCGGCCTGGCGGCCGTGCTCGATGAAAAGAAAAAAAATCGCGGCGACCGCGCGGGCTAGAAATGACGTTCGCATGAACTCAAAGCTACGCATAAAGGACGGTTCCGCGGTTCGCTGCATCGCTCGGTTAGGCCTTTAGATCTGGTAGTGGATCCACTGTCCAAAAATGCTTCTCTAGCAGAAATGTGACGCTCGCGCTGAGCTTTTGCTCGACCGCACGTACGGCAGAGTAAAAGTAAAGCAGAGCGTCGTCGCTATAAAACGCCGACTGAAATACATCGTGGTTCTGACCTGAAATTGTGAGGTCTTTGATGATGCCGACCCGGTGAAGTCGCAGCGCGGGCGCCTGAATGGGGTTCGCATCTAGTGTTGCGTGCCCGTCGAAAGGACCATCAAACTCAAGAAAGAATTCGCGACCGTGGGCAAACAGATTCCGTAACTGCGCTAACGCTGTAAGGTCTTCGTGAAGATTCTTTCCGACGACTTCCCGAAGCGCGGGCGAAAACAAGATATCATAGTGCTCCATCAGCCTGTTTAGTGGCGCAGTATGGCTCTTATCTGCGAGGGAATCGAGTAAACGAAAAAGCGATTCGTAGATCGGTTTAACGTCACACGCGTGTTGCTGCTTCCCTACGGTCAAGTTCATCGGAGGAAGTTTCTCCCAGCGAACCATATGTCTGATCGATTGCAGGCGCTTTCGGATCAGCTCTGCCAGTACGCCTTCCAAGTGAGCGCAAATCGTGAGATAAACGAACTGACCGAAACCGCGGCGTTCGTAATCCTCTAACGCGGCACGGTTTTTCCAAGCAACAGCGAGATACCTTTTGCTGTAAACCGTTGTGGAAATCCCAATTCGCGAGCGCATTATTAGGGCCTAACGAGACACAAGATCAGCGACCGCTGGCAAGAGCGAGCGTCGCTGCGAGTGGAAGGGTTTTAGTCATCTGAAAAGTGGGCAGGACGGCGGCTCGCGGTCAGCTCCATCGTATGGTTAGACGTCATTGTCCAACGTCGAATGTTTTCTTCAGCGACAGATCGACCTTTTTGATTTTGTCATGCACGGCCGCTTCGACAGAGTACTTGCCCGCTGGGTCTCTTGGCTCGATGCGGAGCTTTACCTTCGCGTCCGCGACTTGCGTACTGTCGGGCGCATAAGGGTACTTGCCGCTCCAGCATGGAGCGTCCTTCCCCTCAAAGTAGACCGTGCCATCAGGTTTTCGCACGATGATGTCTGCCGTAACATCCGCTGCCCCGGAATCGTCAAGACCCGGTCCCGTGATGAAGAACGTAAGAAAGACAGGTACATCGCGGCGAACGTGAGTCGTGCCGTCGAACTTCACAGGGCCGCCTTGGGCGAACTGGTGGAAGAATTCCTCGTGCTCAGTCATCCACAGCTGGGCGGTAAACCCTCGCGCCGAACCAATATTAGGGCCGGTGACGGGCATGCCGTCTTTCACCAGCTGTGACCGGCAGTCCTGAGCTCCCGAGGTGAGCAGAAGCAGAAGGCAAAACGCTAAGATATAAAGAGATCGCATGGCATGAGGTCTAACGAAAACAAGATGAGCCACGCCGCCGAGAGCGCGGCGGCCTGCTGGATTCAGGTTGAACCACGAAAAAGTTCATAACAAGTCGGGCGGCGTTGGCTCCATCGCGAGAGTGTGTGAAAAGTATTTTC
>WNGE01017870.1_pt1 | contig 13810 bp, 15 predicted proteins | sample 5400651 | NCBI WGS metagenome assembly WNGE01 (sample SAMN13153370, study PRJNA577476) | soil metagenome | isolation source: 60 cm soil or saprolite under grassland replicate 2 | place: USA:California | collected 2016-06-15 | reverse complement strand
GCGGGCTCTGTCGGCCTGAGCCTGCAGCAGCGCCGCGGCCTCGAACTGGTCGCGGTGGACGGCGACTGCATCAGTGGGGCCGAGTGGTGTGTCCACGTGGACGTTGGCGAGGCCCAGACGCCGCTGGAGCGGCCCCTGCTGCAGCCGCACCGACTGGGTCTTGTGGTGCAGGACGATCGACGTACGGCGGCTGACCCATCCTCTGACTGTGACGAGCACCTGCGCATCCGCGCCGTACGCGAGGTAGCGCCAGCCGATCGGCCGCAGCCACTTCACACGCTCCGGTGCCTGGTGCATCTCGATGCGGGAGAGGTCCAGGCCGGGCAGGACGCGTGCGAGCACACCGGCAACTTCTGCACGGTCGCCGACAGGCAGGAGTTGCGCACCCTCGCGGTCGTCCTCCCCCTCGTCTCTGTTGCCTGCCACACCGGCGATGTCGAGCTCGACCCGGCTCCAGCCGATCAGACGCCAGATGAGCGGCTCAGTGATCAGCAGACCCTGCACACGACCAGGTGGGACGGTCTGCCGCTGTACGTCGAACAGTCCGCGCTTGGTACGTAGTCCGTCGTGGGTCTTTGAGAGCGTGAAGCCGTGGTTGCCGACGACCTGCTTCCAGATCGGCTGCACCACACCGAGCAGCAGCGGCAGGCCGGCGAACAGACCGACGTGGAAGTCCAGCACGGTCGTGGCGACGATCAGCCAGATCAGACCACCTGCACTACCGAGGACTGTCGACGACAGCAGGGTCGCGCCGAGCAGGCGGTTCGTCGGGACGACCAGGAGTGGCTCGGGCTCGACCTGGTAGGTCTCGTGCTCGACGAACTGCTCCCCCTTGGCTCGGAGCAGCAGGATCGAGCGGAGCTTGCCGGCTTCGTCGTACGTGAAGTAGCTGAGCTTGCCGTCGCTCTTGCCGCCGCCGGCCACGTCCATCCGCAGCTCGGCCATCCCGAACAGGCGGGCGACGAACGGCTGGGCGACGTCGATCGTCTGGATCCGGTCGAAGCGGATGATCCGGGTCCGCCGGAACAGGAACCCGCTGTCGACCCGGATCGCCTCGTCGGTCAGCTGCCATTTGGTGTACCACCAGGACAACGCCCCGAGCAGGATGCCGCCGACCAGTACGGCGATCAGCCCGAGGCCGGCCAGCTCGAGATTGCTCCGCAGGCCCTCGTTGTTGACCAGCGCGACCGCAGCGACGACGAAGTACCCCCATCCTTTGACGAACGGCGTCAGCGGGTGCAGCCGCTCTCCCTGCAACTCAGGGACGGTGGTCTGCCCGGACGGGCCGGGCACCGGCCCTGTCACAGGCCCCACGCCTGGGCCTGGCCGAGGGCGGAGAGGCGGTCACGCAGGCGGCTCGCCTCGTCAGGGTGCAGTCCGGGGATCTTGGCGTCGGTCGCCGGGGTGGCGGTGTGCAACTCCACCGTCGCGATCCCGAACGCCCGCTCCAACGGGCCAGCCGCCACGTCGACGAACTGCATCCGCCCGTACGGCACGACCACGAGCTCCCGGAACAAGATCCCGTGGCTGACCAGCAGTTCGTCCTCGCGTTCGGCGTACTTCCAGGAGCGCTGGTTCCGCCCGATCAGCGCCGAGGACCAGGCGAAGCCGCCGACAGCCACGAGCAGCGCCAGTACGCCGTACACCCAACTCAGCGTCATGCCGAGCACCAGCAGCGCCACGAGGCCGAGCACGCCGAACAGGATCGCCGCGTTCACCCGGCGGACCGAGGCCAGCTTCGGCGAGACCGGCGTCCAGCTGACATCCGAAGGTGCGAAGAGGTCGTCCACGCCCCAAGCCTGTCACGATAGGGGTCATGAGTACCGAAAGAGTCGTGGGAATCGGCGCGGGCGCGGCTGGATTCGACCCCGCGTACGAGCGGGGCGGGACCGGGAGCGGCTCGGAGCTGGCGACCACCGACATGGTGCTCAACATCGGCCCACAGCATCCGGCCACCCACGGCGTGCTGCGGCTGCGGCTGACCCTGGACGGCGAGCGGATCGTCGGCTGCGAGCCGATCATCGGCTACATGCACCGCGGCGCGGAGAAGCTGTTCGAGGTCCGCGACTACCGGCAGATCATCGTGCTGGCGAATCGGCACGACTGGCTGTCCGCGTTCGCCAACGAGCTCGGCGTCGTACTCGCGGTCGAGCGGATGATGGGCCTCGAGGTCCCGGTCCGCGCGGTCTGGCTGCGCACCCTCCTGGCCGAGCTGAACCGGGTGCTGAACCACCTGATGTTCCTCGGCTCGTACCCGCTCGAGCTCGGCGCGATCACGCCGGTCTTCTACGCCTTCCGCGAGCGCGAGACGCTCCAGGCCGTGATGGAGGAGCTGTCCGGCGGCCGGATGCACTACATGTTCAACCGCGTCGGCGGGCTCAAGGAGGACCTGCCGTACGGCTGGCTCGGCCGCGCCTCCGCCGCCTCGGCCGCGGTCCGCCGCCGGCTGCCCGACATCGAAGAGATTGTCATGGGCAACGAGATCTTCCGGGCCCGCACGGTCGGCGTCGGCAAGCTGTCGCCCGAACTCGTCGCGCAGTACGGCGTTTCCGGCCCGATCGCCCGCGCCTCCGGCGTCGACGCCGACCTCCGCCGCGACGAGCCCTACCTCGCGTACGACGAGTTGCTCCGCGACGGCGTACTCCGCGTCGTCACCCGCACCGAAGGCGACTGCTACGCGCGGTTCTCGGTGCTGCTGGAACAGGTGAAGGTCTCGCTCGACCTGATCGACGCCTGCCTCGACAAGCTGTCGTCACTACCGGCCGGCCCGGTCAACGTACGGCTGCCCAAGATCCTCAAGGTCCCCGAGGGCAACACCTACGCCTGGACCGAGAACCCCCTCGGCATCAACGGCTACTACCTCGTCTCCCGCGGCCGGCAGCATGTTCTTCGTCGTCGGCGACATCGACAAATAAGGGCTGCGGCTGGGAAACAAATGGGCGCCTAGCGACGAATAGTTTCCCGACCGCGTCAGCGGACGGGGCAGGAGGAGCCGCAAGCGTTGGCCCGGAGGTACGGATCCTTGCGACGCATCACCTGCAGGACCTGTACGGCGGCTGCACACGGACGGCCGGTGACGTCGAGCCAGCCATAGCGCAAGGTCGTCTCCGCCCGCAGGGCAGCACGGTTGTCACGCTCGAGATCCCGCCATCGCTGCCGCGGCGCGAAGTGGAAGCGGCCGTCGAGTTCGACCACCAGCGCGAACGGCACGTAGAAGACATCGGTGAACTCGTTGTCCACCGCACGCTGCCGATGCCCCGGCGGCAAACCGTGTGCTCGCTCGACGTCTCGCAGGTAGCGGAGCTCGAGCAACGAATGCGTTCCCTGCGCGACATCGGCGAGGATCGACCGCAGCGCGGCACGATGACGGAGCTGTGGCCGGTCGGCGAGTGCGCGCAGAATCTGCTCAGGCCTCACTCTGCCGCTCTGGCATGCCTCCGCGACCACTGCGGCCGCGGCATCCAAGGAATGGGAGATGCCGACAATGTCCAGGATGGCGTGCGCGGGCTCGCTGCGCGGCGGTATGACCGCGGCCAGACGGTCCTCCCAGTGCGTGTCTCGAGTGATCACGACGCCTGGTCGAGCACGAACCCGTCGACGCCAGGGGATGCCGACGTACACCGGACGTTGCTCGTCGCGCTTGATCAGGCCGAACTGCTCCGCGGCGGTGTAGTGACTCCAGGCGGCCTCGGGTCCCGCGTATAGCAGTGCGGCCACGAGCTGTTCGTCGTACCCGATCGGACCGGTATGGGTTGTGTAGACGCCGGGATGAACGGCTCGCCACCGCCGGCTTCGGATTCCCCGGCGGATGTCGGAGTCCGACCAGCCTGCAGCCAGTAGTTGTGGGCGAGAGACGATCTGGCCCTGATCGTGGATCAGTACGTCGATGCCCTCGGCGTCGAGCTGTTGCCGCCACCACCAGTCCACCCGGACCAGGGTGACGGATTTCGGCGGCCGGCGTTGACGGGGCTGTGGATAAGCCGCTCAGCCCTGGGCGGCGGTGGCCTGGCGGACCAACTCGAGGAAGGGCTCGGCGATTCCTGCGGATACCGCGACCGTGCCACGCGAGTCCGGGGTGTGGTCGGAGCCGTCGAGGTCGAAGACTTGGACGCCGGCCTCGCGAGCGATGGCTACGCCGGCCATGGTGTCCCAGGGCTTGTTGGAGAACATGACCATCGCGTCGAAGTGGCCGGCCGCGACCCAGGTGAGGGCGGTGGCGGCCGTACCGATCTGGCGGATCCGCTGCACGCGGGGGAACAGCAGTTGCGTCATCGCCAGCCGCTCCACGTTCAATGCCTCGGCGTCCGGTCCGACCGCATAGTCGCCCACGGCAACCAATGCGTCGGTCAAGCTGCTGCAGTCACTACCGCGGATCGTCGTACCGTTGCAGGTCGCGCCGTGCCCTTCGGCGGCGGCGTACCTGGTGCCGAGCATCGGATGGTCGATGACGCCCGCCACCGCGCGGCCGTCGACGATCAGGCCAAGCGAGATGCCCCACAGCGGTGCGCCGTGGACGAAGTTGACGGTCCCGTCGATCGGATCGAGCACCCAGCGCGTGCCGTCCGTCGCTCCGCCCTCCTCTTCGCCGAGTACGCCGATCTCCGGTGTCTCCTGCTCGAGAAACGCACGGACCTCGCGCTCCACCGCGAAGTCCACCTCGGAGGCCATGTCCCGATCGCCCTTGGAGGTCAGGACCCCAGGTGCTCGCGAGTCGGTCACCACCCGACCTCGATCGACGGCAGCTTCGGCGACCTTCAGCAGTTCGGCGACATCCACAGGTCAGAACCTACGCCGGATCACGCCACGTCCGCTCCGGCCGTTCCACCCAGCGGGCGTCACCTCGCGCCAAGCGACCCAGTTAGGCCGTGCCGAGTGACCTGGCGCGTCGCCGCCACGCGGCCCTCGCCGCGGCGGCGGCACCCACCGCGACCACTCCCACCGCCGCGGCCTGGCCGATCTTGATGGGGCAGCCCCTGGCGCACTCGGGGATCGCGTACGGCTGGCCTGGGTTCAGCTCGTGGGTCTCGTCGGCCGACACGTACGCCTCGTTCGCCGGGAAGTTCCAGCCGTCGGGGTTGTGAAGCCGGTACCAGTAGGCGTCGTCCCAAGCCTTCCGCCGGCATGTCACGTTGACCGACGAAGACTCGTACGGCGGAGGCCCGAGCTGACCGATCGGCAGATGATCCTCGTTGTAGACCGTGACGTGTCCGTTCGGATCGTTCATCGTCACGGCCGGGTAGTTCGCATCCAGCCCCATGTGCATCCCCTCCACACCGCAGTATGGGGGCGCGGTCAGGAAGCGGCCAGGCCTCGCAGCTTGAGGTCGACGACGGTGGGTGCGTCGGCCTGGGAGTGTTTGTCGCCGGCGGCAACGACCGTGGCGACCTCCTGGTCGATCTTGTCCAGCCGCTCGTCGATCTTGTCCAGCCGGCGTTGCATCAGGTCCACGAACTCGGCGTTCTCGACCACCCGGGCGCTGGTGATCCGCGAGTACTCCTGGGCCACCTGGGCCCGTTCGTCGGAGTGGGCGAGGCGTTCGACCAGGAGCTGGTGACGGAACAGGAAGGAGGCAGCGATCGCGATCACGACAGCGGCCACCGCTGCGGCCCGGAGGATCCACGCGTTCTGTGAGAAGAGCGCGGCACTCACGCCCAGACTGACAACGATCAGCAAACCGTTGGCAACGGTGAGAACTGTGGTCCTGGTTCGACGGCGGCTACCCCTTGACCCCATGGTCCGCCATGTTAGGGGGTGTCGTCCTCATCCTCCGGAACACGACACGCGCGTTCGAGCAACAATCCGGCCGTGACGACCAGCGCTGAGATCACCGCCGCGGCACCGGCCATGATCACACGTGTGCGGGGCCCGGACGAGCTCACCGCCTGCAGGAAGGATAACGCGAACCCTGCGTACACGCCGGTGCACAACGCGCCGACGAACGCGCTCGCCTTCCCGATCAGCAACAGGAACACCGCGCGCGACGGTTCGACCCGTTCGCGCCGTACCTGGATCCGCTGGTGGGTGTTGCGGGCCGCGGCGAACAGCAGCGCGGCCAGGAACGACCAGGCGACCAGGGTGAGCCAGGACACCGACGGCGCGACGCTGCCACCGGACTCGATCGCCTTGACCATGGTCAGTCCGATCGCCGCCCCGAGCACAGCGATCGCGATCAGCAGCCGGCGCGAGGTCGGCCGGACCGAGCCCGGGCGCGGCGGCTCCTTGCCGGGCGCCCGGCCAGGCTCGGGACCGCCGGACACCATTACTGCAGCTCGATGTCGAGCTTGGTCACGCTCTCGGTGCCGACCTTGGAGAGCAACTCCGCCACCGGCCCGTGACCGGGCAGCACCGCCTCGGGCTCGATGTCGAGCCAGGGCGCAAGTACGAACGCGCGCTCGTGCGCCCGCGGGTGCGGAACGGTCAGCTCCTCGGACTCGATCGTCTTCTGCCCGTAGGTGATCAGGTCGACGTCGAGGGTCCGCGGCGCGCCCGGCACGCTGCGCTCCCGGCCGAACGCCTGCTCGATCGCGTGCGCGCGTTCCAGCAGCATCTCGACGGCCAGCGTGGTGTCGGCGAGCAGCACGACGTTCAGGTACGGGCCGGATTCCTCCGGCCCGCCCACCGGGTCGGTCTCGTACACCGGCGAGACCTCGACGATCACGACGTCCGGAGTGTCCCGCAGCGCGTCGACCGCGCCCTGCAGGTTCGCCTCACGATCGCCGAGATTGCTGCCGAGCGACAGGATGACCTGGCGGATCGGCTTGAGGCCGCCGCTCAGGGTGTCAGCGTCGATGACGTGGGGGCTGGGGGTCTCGGTCACAGGGATTCTCCGGCTCTGCGCTGCACGGTCAGGACAACGTCGTCGAACGGCACCGTGATCGGCGCCGAGGGCTTGTGGATGGTCACCGCGGTCGCTGTCACCCGCCGGTCGGCGAGGCACAGGTCGGCGATGCGCTGGGCGAGGGTTTCGATCAGGTGAACTCCTGTCCGTCGGCCCGCTCGTGCTCGAACACTCCGTGCCGCCCGAATCCTCGAATGCCACGGATCTCGATCACGTCAGGAGGCAGTGCACTGTGCTCGATTGTGAGCTCGCTCCGCTCGCTCACGGCGCCTCCTCCTGTCGACCCCCAGACGACAGTACCGGGGAGGCATGGTGGATCCACAACCGCCAGCCGGAGGAAGTTCTGCGGAAGACGTTCGTGGCCAGCGCCTTGCCGCCCGCGAAGCCCTCCTCGGGTGCACCCTCGCCGGACGACAGGACATTTTCCGTACACGTGACGTATGCCACGTCTTCATCCACGCGTACCTGGACGTCGGTGAGGAAGAACTGGATGTACGGCGTGTTGGCGAAGATCATCGCCCACGCACGCATCATCTCGGCATACCCGTAGATCGCCGCGTTGCCGGGATGGATGCAGACCGGATCGGGCTCGGGCAGCCAGACGGCGGCCATCAGATCCAGGTCGCCGGCCTCGAACGCGTTGTAGAACGCGGTGTTGGCGTTGAGCACGACGTCCTCCACCGTGGCACCGCGCGCGCCCTCACCACCTGCGCCCTGGCGCGGACCGCCGGATCCGTCCGTCATACCTTTCCCCATCTCTTCGCCACCCGGACCGCGTCCGCGCTCGGCGCCACCGCGTGGGCCCGGACACACCAGGCTCCCGCGGCAGCGGCCAAGGCGGAAACAGCCGCGCTCGCGTCGTCTCGTCGTACGGCCGGTCTGGGTTCACCGGTCTGCTCGTCGGCGAGCAGCCTACCGAGGAACGTTTTCCGGGACGCACCGATCAACAACGGCCGGCCCAGTACGGCGAATTCCCGCAACCGACGCAGGATCTCCCAGTTGTGGTCCGCGTTCTTCGCGAAACCGAGCCCGGGATCCAGCGCGACCCGGTTCAGGTCGACCCCGGCATCGCGCATCGCCTCGACCCGCTCGCCCAGTTCCGCGATCACTTCGGCGACCACGTCGTCGTACTCCGCCTTGTTCTGCATGTCGATGGAGTGTCCCCGCCAATGCATGCAGATATACGGCGTACGACGCTCTGCCACCATCGGAAGCATGTCAGGGTCGGCCTGGCCGCCGGACACGTCGTTGATCATCACGGCGCCGGCATCGAGGGCCAGTCGCGCGACCCCGGCTCGCATGGTGTCGACCGAGATCAGCGCACCTTCGGCCGCGAGCGCCTCGATCACCGGCAACACCCGCCGGATCTCCTCTTCGGGCGCCGGTCGCTCGGCCCCGGGCCGGGTCGACTCGCCACCGACGTCGAGCAGGTCAGCCCCTTCGGCCAGTAGCTCGCGACCGTGCTTGATCGCCGCCGTCGGCTCGAACCACTCGCCTCCGTCGGAGAACGAGTCGGGCGTCACGTTGACGACCCCCATCACCAGACATCGGTCCAGCGCCGGAAGGCCCTCAACATGAAAGCGCGACTCACTATTCACCTGACCACCGTAGTGGCCTGCACCCCCAGCCCAGCAATCAAGGCTGTCTCAGCCGCCCGGCTGGTCAGCTGAGGACGAGGTGGGACCGGGTGACGCGGAGAGCTTCGCCGATGGGCTGGGAGTAGGACTCGTTGGTCTCGCCGTACTTCTCCAGGCACTGGCCGTTGATCAGCGCCGCCCCGCTGGTGATGCCCTGGGCGTAGTTGCCGGTCATGTTCGCGCCGCCGGAGTCTCCGCCCTCGACGCAGGCGGTGTGCTGGAACAGGCCGCGGACGATCCTGTTGTCGCCGTAGTTCACCGTCACGTTGCGCGCGACGATCCTGCCGCAGGTCCAGCCGGTGCTCTCCCCCGACTTGCACACCGTCGACCCGACGGTGGCGTTCGCTACGCCCTTGACCGCGATGTTGCCCGCGCCCCACCCCTCGACGTACCCCTGCTGGTCCCAGCCCTCGATGACGCCGACCGTGCCGAAGTCGTTGCCCGGGAAGCTCGAGGTCCGGGTGTTGCCGAGGATGTACCCGTTCCGGGAGAACGACGGCCTGCCCGCCGTGCAGTGCCCGGCGGTGAGGAAGATCGGCGCGCCGTACGAGGTGCGGGCATTGAAGCCGAGCGAGCAGACGTAGCCGGTGTTCTTGTCCACCTGGAACCCGCCGCGCAGGCTGAAGTCGTCGGCAGTGGTCGTCACCTGGCCGGACACCGACCGGATCGTCACCCGGTCGCCGTTCGCCTTGGCCCGCGCGAGGAACCGCTTGGTGATCGCATCGTGCGCGCCCTTGAGCACGTTGACGACGACCGTGCCGGAGACGGGATCGACGTACCAGGACCGGACCTTGCCGGGGCTCGAGGCGATGGCGAGCTGATCAAGCCTGCTTTGTACGGCGTTCAGTTGGTCGGCGGTGAAGCGGATGAGCTTCGCGATGGCGCCGGCCGCGCGGACCTGCTCGGCGGCGGCCAGATCGGACACTGCGACGACCAGGTCACCGGCGTCGTCGTAGTAGCTGCCGACCACCTTCGACCCGAGCTGTGTCTCGACGGCATCGGCCAGCAGCGGCGACCGGTCGGTCGACTCCGCCGGCTTCACCTCAGCGGGGTGGGTATCTGCGGTGGCCCAATTCGCCGCGACCAGCCCGGCGGCCGTCAGTACGACAGCCCCGGCAAGTGCGGCGCCGACCCGGAAACGCCCCGACATTCTGCCCTCCTCACACCGGAGTCCGATCCCCGTCGACCGAACACCACTACGGAACGTAACCGGTTAGCGACAGAATGTCCACAGGGTTGGGCTCTCAAACTGCAACGAGAGGACGGCGCGGAAGCTACGGAAGAAAGCGGGTCAGCCGACGATGAGGCTCATGGCTTCGGCCCGGGTGACCGGGTTGCGAAGTTGGCCGCGGACCGCCGAGGTGATGGTCTTGGCGCCGGGTTTGCGGACGCCGCGCATGGTCATACAGAGGTGTTCGCACTCGATCACGACGATGACACCCCGCGGCTCGAGCAGCTCGACCAGGGACTCGGCGACCTGGGTGGTCAGGCGCTCCTGCACCTGCGGCCGCTTCGCGTACACGTCCACCAGCCGCGCGAGCTTCGACAGGCCGGTGATCCGCCCGTCGCGGCTCGGGATGTAGCCGATGTGGGCCACGCCGGTGAACGGCACCAGGTGGTGCTCGCACAGGCTCCACACCTCGATGTCCTTCACCAGGATCATCTCGTCGTGGCCGATGTCGAACGTGGTGGTGAGCACGTCCTCGGCGCGCTGCCCCAGTCCACCGGTCATCTCGGCGTACGAGCGCGCCACCCGGGCCGGGGTGTCCTGGAGCCCCTCGCGGTCGGGATCCTCCCCGATCGCGATCAGCAGCTCCCGGACAGCTCGCTCCGCCCGCGCGTGATCGAACTTCGGCGACGTCATCCGGCCGCACCTCCAGGAGCCATGAACAGGTTACTGACCCAGGAAACAGCAACGCCGCCGCCCGAGTGGGCGGCGGCGCACGCTGAGACTAGTCCTTCGGCGACGGCGGCGTCGGACCGCTGCCGTAGCTCGGCGGCCTGACGGCCTCGTCGGGGCCGACTGCACCGCCCGGCAGGACGTCCGAGAGCGAACCGTTCTGGTCGCCGCGCGACGGCACCGGCATCACCGGCGGCTGGTCCGACGGCACCCGGGTGGCCGAACCCGTCCAGGCCGGCCGCCGCTCGCGCTTCTGCACCGGCGCGAAGACCCGGGCGATCTCGTTCTTGTCCAGGGTCTCCTTCTCCAGCAGTTCCTCGACCAGGTGGTCCAGGACCGCGCGGTTCTCGACCAGGATGTCGAAGGCCTCCTGGTGCGCGTTCAGGATCAGCTTTCCGACCTCCTCGTCGACCGCGGCCGCGATCTCCTCGGAGTAGTTCCGCTGGCTGCCGAAGTCGCGGCCGAGGAACGGCTCGCTGCCGTCCTGGCCGAACTTGATCGCGCCCAGCCGCTCGGTCATGCCGTACTGCGTGACCATCGCCCGGGCCAGGGCGCTCGCCTTCTCGATGTCGTTGCTTGCGCCAGTCGTCGGGTCGTGGAAGACCATCTCCTCGGCCGCGCGGCCACCGAGCATGTAGGCCAGCTTGTCCAGCATCTCCGACCGGGTGGTCGAGTACTTGTCCTCGTCCGGCATCACCATCGTGTAGCCGAGCGCCCGGCCCCGCGGCAGGATCGTCACCTTCTGGACCGGGTCGGAATGCGGCAGCGCCGCGGCGACCAGGGCGTGCCCGCCCTCGTGGTACGCGGTGAGCACCTTCTCCTTGTCCGACATCAGCCGGCTACGGCGCTGCGGACCGGCGATGACCCGGTCGATCGCCTCGTCCAGCCCCCGGTTGTCGATCACCTGCAGGTTGTTCCGGGCCGTGAGCAAGGCGGCCTCGTTCAGCACGTTGGCCAGGTCGGCGCCGGTGAAGCCCGGGGTACGACGGGCGACCGCAGTCAGGTCGACGTCCGGCGCCATCGGCTTGCCGCGCGCGTGCACCTTCAGGATCTGCTCGCGACCGGGCAGGTCCGGCGCGTCGACGGCGATCTGCCGGTCGAACCGGCCGGGCCGCAGCAGCGCCGGGTCCAGGATGTCGGGCCGGTTGGTGGCCGCGATCAGGATCACACCGCCGCGGATGTCGAAGCCGTCCATCTCGACCAGCAACTGGTTCAGCGTCTGCTCGCGCTCGTCGTGCCCACCACCGAGGCCCGCGCCGCGGTGCCGGCCGACGGCGTCGATCTCGTCGATGAACACGATCGCCGGCGCGTTCGTCTTGGCCTGCTCGAACAGGTCGCGGACCCGGGAGGCGCCGACACCGACGAACATCTCGACGAAGTCCGAACCCGAGATCGAGTAGAACGGCACGCCCGCCTCGCCCGCGACCGCGCGGGCCAGCAGGGTCTTACCGGTACCGGGCTGGCCGTACAGGAGCACACCCTTCGGGATCTTCGCGCCGACGGCCTGGAACTTGCCCGGCTCCTGCAGGAACTCCTTGATCTCGCCGAGTTCCTCGATCGCCTCGTCGCAGCCCGCCACGTCCGAGAAGGTGGTCTTCGGGGTGTCCTTGGTGATCAGCTTGGCCTTCGACTTGGCGAAGCTCATCACCCGGGATCCGCCACCCTGCATCGAGTTCATCAAGAAGATGAAGACGACCGCGATCAGCAGGAACGGGATCAGGGTCGAGAACACCTGGCCGATGAAGCTCGGCTTCGGGTTCTCCACGTCGTACCGCTCGATCTTGCCGTCCTGGAACAGGGTCTGCAGGTCGGTGCCGAGGGAGGTGCCCTGGCCGTCCACCCAGTGCGCCCGGAGCTTGGTCCCATCGGTCTTCTCGACCCTGATCTCCTGGTCCGGGTCGATCAGCGTGACCGCCTTGATCGTCTTGTCGCTCGACGACTTGGCCTGCTGGATCAGTTGCACGACCTGGCCGGTGGGCTCGGTCTTGTAGCCGGTCGAGCCGGTCAGGAGCTGCCCGATCACCAGGACGCCCAAGAAGGCGACGACGATCCAGAACAGGGGTCCGCGGAAGATGCGCTTCACGTCCATGATCGAGGCCTACGCCCCGTCCCTCCTAGCTCGGCAGGCCCGGGTATGCGGGCTTGAGACGGTAACACCAGTCCAAGTGTCTCGTGCCGGGCAAGCCTGCCGACCACGAGGGTCACCGAACGACGGTACGAGCCAGTTGTACAGGTTGTCACCAAGTCTGCCCCTGGTACGGCGCTCTGGCACGCCCCCGACCGGAATCCGGCGCCGGCTCCGGGCTGTGCCGACCAGGTCAGGAGTAGACGTGCGGCGCGAGCGTGGCGACGCAGCGCAGGTTGCGGTACTTCTCCGCGTAGTCGAGCCCGTACCCGACGACGAACTCGTCCGGCAGGTCGAAACCGACGTACTTGACCGGCACCGCCATCTTGGCCGCGGCGTCCGGCTTGCGGAACGCGGTGCAGATCTCCACCGAGGCCGGTCCGCGCGACTGCAGGTTGCTGACCAGCCAGGTCAGCGTCAGCCCGGTGTCGATGATGTCCTCGACGATCAGCACGTGCCGGTTGCTGATGTCGGTGTCGAGGTCCTTCAGGATCCGGACCACACCGGACGACTTCGTGCCCGAGCCGTACGACGAGACGGCCATCCAGTCCATCTCGATGTGCCGGCTGAACGAACGGGCCAGGTCGGCCATCACCATCACGGCACCCTTGAGGACGCCGACGATGAGGAGGTCCTTGCCGTTGTAATCCTGCTCGATCCGCGCCGCCAGCTCCTGCAGCTTCGCCAGGATCTGGTCCTCGGTGTAATGGATCGTGCTCAGGTCCTTCTCGATGTCCGACGCGTCCACGCGGCTCAGCCTGTCACATCCGACCCTAGGACGATGAATCCACCCCGTCGTGCGGCCCGGACCCCCTGCGGCAGGTCGATCCACCGCTGCCCGCGCCAGCCGGTCACCAGCGCATCGACGGCCGCGATGTGCCCGGCGGTGAGGTCCGTGGCCCGGCATCCCGCTTCCAACGCCGCCTGCCGCAACACTCTGGTCCGGACCGCGTCCGGCTCGGCCGCGAGCATGGCGACGTCACAGTGCACTTCGTCGTCAGTACGACGTACTGCGGTTTCCGCAAGGTCAGCCGCGAGCATGTCCAGCGCATCCGCATCAGCCCTGAGTAGTCCCGCCGTACGGGCCAAGGCCTCCAACACACCAGGGCCTAGCGCTTCCTCCAGGACCGGGAGCACCTCGTGGCGAACCCGGACCCGGGCGTACTGCGGGTCGTCGTTGTGCGGGTCGTGCCACGGCCGGAGCCCCGACGCCACACACGCGGCAGCCGTCGTAGCGCGTGGCAACTCCAGGAAGGGCCGCCGAAGCAGTCCGGCGACCGAAGCCATCCCCGCCAACGAGCGAGCACCCG
>WNGE01005852.1_pt1 | contig 13810 bp, 14 predicted proteins | sample 5400651 | NCBI WGS metagenome assembly WNGE01 (sample SAMN13153370, study PRJNA577476) | soil metagenome | isolation source: 60 cm soil or saprolite under grassland replicate 2 | place: USA:California | collected 2016-06-15 | reverse complement strand
ATCCCACTCCAAGCCGCGCTGGTGATCGGCGCGCCGCCGCCGGTATCTTACACGGCGCCGGCGCGCATACCGTTTAGCGTGAGCGAACTTGACGTCGCGGGGGGGCTCGCCGGTGGACCCATTGAGGTTGTGAAATGCATTACGAACGATGTGCTGGTTCCCGCCCATGCGGAGATCGTCATCGAAGGAGAAATATCAACTGAGTTTCTGGAGCCTGAAGCTCCCTTCGGCGAGTCCACGGGTTACATTGCGGAGCGACTGCTCAATCCGTACTTCGAAGTGAAATGCATCACGCACCGAAAGAATCCAATCTTTGCCACCATCATCAGCCAGATGCCGCCCAGCGAATCGAGCGTGATGCGTCAAGTGGCGGCGGAAGGAAATTATCTCCGATTCCTGAGAGACCAGTGCAATATTCCAGGCATTGTCGAGGTGGCTTTTCACAGCATCGCCGTCCGTCAGATCTGCGTGATCAAGATGAAAAAGATCAATCAGGCCCATGTCTGGCAAGCTTTGCACAGCATGGTGGGTTACAATCCCGCTACCGGTAAGATGGTGATTGCCGTCGATGAAGACATCAACCCGCGGAATTTGGACTCTTTATTTTGGGCGCTGGCCTTTCGCATGCAGCCGCATCGCGACGTCTTGATCATTCGCAATCGTACGCCGCAGATGGACCCGTCAGCTTTTCCTCCGGGTAGGGAACTGGAAAATTCGTTGGACGAAATCGCCGGTTGCTCTGCGATGCTCATCGACGCTACGCGCAAGTGGGATTATCCCCCGGTGTCACTACCGAAGAAAGAATTCATGGAGCGCGCTAAACAGCTTTGGGAACGCCTCGAACTGCCGAAACTCAAACCCCAGGACCCGTGGTTCGGTTATAATCTCGGCTTGTGGTCGGATGAGGACGAGGAGGAAGCGCAGCTGGCATTGAAGGGCGAGCACTATCAGACCGGCGAGAAGCGGGCGCAGCAGCGGGTGCCGGCGAAGAGGAAGTAGTGCTAACGAGTCCGACCATCTACGTGGATATGGATGACGTGCTGTGCGAAACAGCGCGAGGTTGCCTCGAAATTGTCGAACGAGTATTCGGCAAACGGGTAGCGTACGAGCAACTGACGGATTTCGATCTTGGAAATGCCTGCGAGCTGGCTCCCGACGAAACTGCCGAGCTATACCACATCGTTCATCATCCTGATGAGCTGCTTAAGCTGCAACCTGTAAACGGAGCGATAGCGGTATTGAGTCAGTGGATTGCGGCCGGATTTGAGATTGCGATCGTCACCGGGCGACCGCCGACGACGTATGAACCGTCCCTTGATTGGTTGGTACGCGAGCAAGTGCCGTATCATTCATTTACCGTGGTTGATAAATACGGACGGTTTACAACCGAGAAAACAATTGCTGTGTCTCTGTCGGAATTGGCTGAACGGCAGTTCGTATTTGCCGTGGAAGACTCGCCGACAATGGCGAGGTACTTGGCTGAGCAAATGAAAGTTCCCGTGAAATTATTCGATCGTCCCTGGAACCGGACGACTGTCGAGCATCCCAAAATTACGCGTCACAATCATTGGTTCGAGATCGCTGAAGCGTTTCAGAGTCGACCCGTCTGCTGAACGTGATTAGTTGCTTTAGATACGGCAGATATGAATGGCCCAGCTGATGGTCGGATCACATGCAACTTTCCATTCGCCAAGCCACAGCGCAGGACATCGATGCTGTAGCTGAAATTCTTAGGGAGGCGGCTCGTTGGTTGGAGGAGCGGGAAATGCCGATGTGGCGTCAAGCCGAAATGCTGCCAAGCCACATTGTTGCGGACGTTGATTCGGGCCAGTTCTTCATGGCTGAGTATGACGGTGTTCCCGCGGGCACCATCAGATTCCAGCTTGCAGATAAGTTGTTCTGGCCTGATGTCCCGCAGCACGACTCGGCATTCATTCATCGTCTCGCTGTCCGAAGACGCTTTGCCGGAGGAGAAATTTCTTCGGCTCTCCTCCTTTGGGCCATTGCGCGGACCTACACGCTCGGCCGGCGCTATCTCCGCTTGGATTGCGAATCATCGCGTACACGACTGCGAGCGGTTTATGAGCGTATCGGATTTCGGTTTCACAGCAGCAAGCAAGTCGGGCCTTACTTCGTTGCGCGATATGAGTACGACGTAACGGAGATTTCACCCTCAACACGGAAACCGAAATGAACGGCTGTCGTGGCTAATGCGTCTGCAAGCGCCCGCTGGCCGTAACCAAGAAAAGCAAGTTTGACCACAAAGAATCTAGCGCGAGCAAAGCCGCAACCAAACAAGAAAAATCAAGTATCACCACGAAGGGCACGAAGCGCACGAAGTTTACAATCACGGATATTCGAATTCTTTCAAAGAGGACTACCGTCCTAGTTCCTTCAACGCCTCTTCTGACAGAGAGTTATCCACGACCATCTCCGCGGTAATATTTTGTGGAATTTGATTGGCAGCCTTCTCAATTCCCAGCAGAATCTCGACGCCTTCTAGCGGTACTCTTCCGTCGCGGCTGAAAGCGTCGACGACAACGTCATAAGATTCACGCGCCATCTTCTCGTCCATATTAAAGCGCTTGCGAATGACTTCTGTTGTGGCGGCCGGATTACCCTTAATGAGCCTCAAGGCTTCGATCTCGGCCTTGAGCAACTTCTTCACCTGTGCACGATTACGGCTGATTCGGTCCAGTGTCGTCCCGAGCCCCGAAAACGGGATCGTCATGACTTCAGCCGTGTTGGCAAGAAGAGAGTAGCCGTCTCGTTTGAGGAGCACCGAGAAGGGGGGCGCGACGACGACAGCATCGAGGCGACCTATCTTCAGTGCATCGTACATCAGTCTCTCGTCGCCGATCGCTATGAGCTTTACGTCCTTGGCCGGGTCGATGCCAAAGTGCTTCAGCGTCATTTGGGTACTAATATAGTTGGTGCCGCCTATGGCCGTGACGCCGATCGTAGCGTTTCGTAGCTCTTTGATATTCTTGAACCGATTCTGAGCGAGAAAGCTAAAGAAGGGCGCCTTGATGCTGGTGGAAACCGCGCGTACCGGTAAGCCTTTCGCCGCGGAACGGATAACGGACCCAATCAGCTCGGCATAGTCGACATCCCCACTGATGAGAGCGCCCATGGCGACGCCCGGCTTGATTTGTATGAGTTCGGCGGCGACTCCCTGCTTTAGGTAGAACCCTCGATCCTTGGCGACAAAGGGAACGAGGAACGCCAGAGAATTCGACGCGTAGACGATGCGGACTTTTTCGGTTGTCTGGGCTTGAGGGTTAGTCGGAGCGGTGAGTAAAGCCGCGATGAGAACGGCCAAAAGCCGCAACTGACAGATTATGCTTTTCATAAGATTCAATTTTTCGGCGGACGGCCGTAGAGTTTGTCGATGAAACCGGATTTCCTGATCTCCTCCACTATACTGGCATCCATTAAGCTCGCCGGTTTCACCGTACGCGCGTTGGGGTGGGCCAATGAATCCAAAGCGCCTTGAATGCCGTTGGCGTCCGGGACGGGATATTCGCGCAAGCTCTTCGCAAGCCGCTCATGCAGATCTTTCTGAACTGCCGGTTCTTTGATGCCTTCTTCTTCGAAAACCGAATAGACAAGTTTGGGTCGGGTCTTGAACAAATAGATCCCCTCAATGACGGCCTGAAGATAGCGCCGCAGCGTGTCGCGTTGATTCCTAATCAGGGCGGTCGGCACTGCGCCGCCGAAGCGGGCATAGTCCAATGGTAATTCCGACAAGTCCTGAAGGATTCGACAACAGCCCGTGGCGAGAATCTTGTGAAGGCTATCCGGGCTAATCAATGCTGCATCCACGTGACCCGCTACCAAGGCAGTCATGCGAGTCGGCGTGTTGCCGGATTGAAGAATAAAAACTTCTTTTTCGGGATCGACTTTCCACTGGCGTATCACCATGCGGGTTACGATGTCCGAGGCAGATCCGATTCGGCTGACGGCGATCCGCTTCCCTTTCAGCTCATCCGGCGTGGAAATATTTTTTCGTACGACGAAAATGTGCTCGAGTCGGTTGATGATTACGCTGATGGCTTTGACTTCCATTACGCCTGAGACGGAGAGATTGAGCATGGCCGGAAGGTCGGAGTCGGAGATATTGACGTTGCCACCCGCGATCGCCTGAGTCATAACGCCGCCGCTGTTGAAGTAAATCGCTTTGACGTTGACGCCGTGTTTGTCCCAAAGTTTTTCCCTCTCAATCACGCGCCGCAGATCGGAGGTGATGCCTGATCCGCTGTAGCCCATAATGATCGAATTTGATTGTGCGTGAACGAGGTCAACTCGCGGCATCAACATTGAAGAGAAAATTGCTAGCAAGAGAAGAAGGATTGAGGGAGCGGTTAGACACATCTCAGTGCGCCCGTTGTAGCACTTCCTTGAGCAGCGAAGCATATTTCTTGTCGAGCTGATCTTTGAATTCGTCGCTCACGGCGTTGACCGCCGGGAACTTGTCGCGCCATTCAAAGGGCCGAGTGGCATCGATGATTGCGCGTGAGTTGAATCCTTTTCGCTCCCGGGGAATAACCGGATCTAGCGGGCCGCTCCATGCGCGGTGGATGATATCGATGTTTTCCGGTTCCGAACGAGTGGACATCGCCCAGATAACGTCATCGGGGTTGTAAATGTCGATGTCGTCATCGACGACGACCACGTATCTTCCTAAATACGCGCCCGGTCGGCATTGGCTGGCGATGAGCGCTGCTTGCTTGGCGTGACCGGGATAGCGTTGTGTGATCTTGATAATGGAGAAAAAGCGATACCCCGCCGGATGGAGCCACACACCTTTGACATCGGGAACTCCGGCGTCTTCCAGCGCATTCCAGATCAGCGCTGAGCGTTGGATGGAACGGTGAAAACCTTGACCGGCGGACGGACGGAGCGGAGGCTCGCCGCAGAGGATGGGATTATTGCGATAGTAAAGCGCTTTGACACGCACCACCGGTTCCGGCCTTGTATCGCTGGCATAGTAGCCGGGCCATTCGCCGAACGGACCTTCCGGCAGGTTGTCGCCGAACACCATTTCACCTTCGATGGCGATTTCCGAATAGGCCGGAATCGGCAGACCCGTGTAGGGTCCGCGCACCAATCGTATCGGCTCGTTCAGCACGCCGCCGGCGTACGCGAATTCGCTCATTTTGACCGGCACGTCGGTACAGCCTGAGATGAACAATAGCGGATGATGGCCGAAAGACATGACGACCGGACAGGGTTTGCCCATGTCGAAGTATTTCTTGCGGTGCAGGCCGCCATGTTTTCCTGGCGAGATGTAGAGCGCCACTGCCTGGGGCCCCTGGAGCATGACACGATAAGTTCCCGCGTTCACCCAATCTTCTTCCGGGTCGCGAGTAATGACCAGATCGTCGGTGCCGATGTAACGTCCGCCATCCAGTTCGTGCCAGCGCGGTATCGGGAAAGCCTCGAGATCAATATCTTTATCTTTCTCGACTCGATTTTCAAAAATCGGCCCGTCCTTAACGTATTTCGGTTCGACGGGCTCAAAGTTTCGGACCTTTCGCCGCCACGCTTGAATGAAGTCCGTCACGCCGAGCTTAGGGTCGTTCCCCATCGCCAACGCGAGTCTCTCGATCCCATCGATCTGGCTACAAAGGATCTGCATGTCTTGCCGCGCATTCGGGATTTTTTCGAAAAGCAGCGCGGGTGAATGCTTGCTGCGCTCCAGTATCATCTCGACCAACCCGCCCATATCTTTATCCCAGGGAACCCCTTGGATGCGGTGCAGTTGATTGATGGACTCCACCTCGGCCATCCAGGCACGTAGATCGTGATTGACCGGATTCATTCTAACGCTCCTTCAGACTGCTGAAAAAGGCATCTGCTTCGTTGCGCTGCTCGCATCTGAAAATTTTGATCGGTCTGCTCTTCATTGATTTGAGGGACGGTTGTCCGTCTAGCTTCCCAGTTCGACGGCGGCCCGGTGCATGACCCCGTAGAGATCCACGGCGGCTGTTGCGCAGTATTCCAAATTATAGCCTTCGCGGGTGTCGGCGTAGCCGTCTTCCAAGATGCGCTGCATCACCATACGGTTGAAGCTACCATGACCCATGACACCGTCGTCGTGTTCTTTTAGATCTGCTTCTTCATGCGTAGAAAAATAGATCGCTTGCTGGGGATTGAATCCGTATTTGGTGGTCAATATTCTAAACCAAGTCGCTGCCCAGTGGCCGATGGGTTCTTCTGTAAGCATGGAAAACCACCACTCGGCGACCGTGCCTTCCCAAAGCAAACCACGCTTGAAGTCCAAGATCGCGCGCGCTTCCGGCAACATGGGCTCACGCAAGATTTGATCTTTCGTGAGCCCCAATGCCTCGGCGGTCTGGAGCATTACCAGAACATGACCGGGCGGCTTCGGATGGATGAATTCATCGGCGATCTTCGCGCCGAGCGGGCCCAAAAGGTCCGGGTGGCGTTTAAAAAAGCCGATATGTTTGTGATAACAAGCGGCGATGAGCGTGTTGATCTCTACAGTAAAGTTGCCCCAGTTTTTGAAGAAAAGTTTGATCGCCGACAGGGGCAGCTTTCCCTGGACGAACCGGCTCATGAATTGCGCCTTGGTGACCCGTTCATCCCAACGCTGAACGACTTTCTTGTTTAGTCCGTCAACGAAGTCCTTGGCTTCGTCCGACCTCATCTTGACGCCGAGCTTCGGCGTTGCGCTGCTCATCGCGTGCTCCGTGGCTTGATTTTTTCAACTAAACTTGTCCCGTCCTGTTAGAGTGTGTGTCACAACAATGAAAACGCCGTATCATCTCCTCCTGTCATTTCGAGCGGAGTGAGAAATCTTAGATCCCTCGCATTCGCTCGGGATGACAACCGATGTCTGGCAGATTACGACACAGTCTCTCGAGGAGGTGGAAAAAACAATTCCGCTCTGCTCAGGTTCGGTACAGATTATCGATAAAGCCGCTATCATCGATGCGGCGCAGATAGTGAAAATCCCACAATGCCATGGGATCGGTTTTCTCGGCCGCTTTGTCCTGCTCTATCGAGATTTCATAAACGTTGCTGATCGCCGGAAGGCTCGCGTAGGGCTTGGCCTGCAAAATCATTTTGAGCTCATCATAAAGGTGTGTGGCAGTTTCATCGTCCAACTTGCCTTCCTCTTTGTATTTATCTTTGATGATCTTGATGGATTCGGCGCGATGAGTCTTGAAATAGGCGATGCCTTCGCAAAAGCCTTTAAGAAACTTGTCTACGATGTCCGGGTGTTTTTCAACAAAGTTAAGAGAGGTCGAGACTGTAGTGAACCAGACCATGGGCAGGAACTCCACATCGATGACCTTGAGTCCAGCTCTACGGGCGAAGATATCGCCAGGGGGATTTACAAACGCGGCGTCGACTTTGCCGTCCCGGACATATTCCCATTGGGCTGTTTCGCCGCGGAAACGCTCAATCTGGCATTCACCGAGCAGGCCGTTCTGCTTGAGAAAAAGCCAGGTGTTGAGCCCGGGATGTTGGCCTTTGCTGGCAACTCTTTTGCCTCTCAAATCCGAAACTCTTGAGATACCCGAATCGGAGCGCACAACCATCCGGTGGTTCAGCAGGCTGACACTTTGACCGAGGTAGACCCAGCGGTCGCCTTTGGGTCGCCTGATGTATGGCGACAAATGATTGCCGCCGACGAATTCCACGCTGCCATTGGCAACGTTGTTGTGGGCATCCTCCGAACTGATGAAATAATCGTACTCCACTTGCACTCCGTGTTTTTCCCAGCTGCCGGATTCTCCGACCACGTGAAGAAACGGCAAGTGACTTTCCGACCGATAAGGGAAATGTACCTTGTCCATGTTGAAATCCTCCTTGTTTTTTTAATCGATGAACGTCTGTTACAGCGGCAATATCACCTTACTTCGAGCGAGACAACTGGGTTAAATCACGACTCCACTTTTCCGCAATTTCCTTTCTTTTTTCGGAGCTGAACTTGTTGGACGCCGGAAAGCGGTCGCGCCAGGGAAAGGGCTTGCAAGCATCGATGAGCATTCGGCTCATAGTGAAATCGCCGTGGTCGCGTTTGTCGGGCGGCAGCCGTGGGTCGAGGTCGGAGGTCCAGGATTTGAGAATTTGAATCGACTCCGCGGGATCCACTCGAGTGCACATCGCCCAGACCACCTGTTTCAAATCCACCGGATCGATATCGTCGTCCACCGCCACATAGTAACGATACATGCTGGCGCCGGTCTGCATGCCCGCCATAGCGGTGAGCGCGTGCAGGGCGTGACCGGGGTGACGTTGCTTCAGCGACACGACGACCATCAAGGTGTGACAGTGGCACCAGATACCCTGAATATCGGAGATCCCCGACTGTTCCAGATGATCCCAGATGCGGGCCGCGAAAAGCGGGATGCCGTAACGCTCCGTTATGGGAAGTAGGGGGGGGTTGCCGAGCAGGATCGGGTCGTTCCGATGCAGGACGCGCTTTACCCGAACGACACACTCTTTGCCGCTGTGCGTGTAATAGCCCGGCCACTCGCCGAAGGGTCCCTCCATTTCCGACTCTTCTTCCGGCGACGGTATTTCGCCTTCCACGACGATTTCAGAAGTTGCCGGAACAGGCAGGCCGGCGAATGGGGTTCGTATCACTTGCACCGGTTCGCCGCGCAGCGCCCCGGCGTAGTCGTATTCGCTTACCCCGGCCTTGGCCGCCGACGGAGCCGCCGTCCAAGTCGCGGGATCGCAGCCCAAGACAATCGCGACGGGACAGGCGCGTTTCGCTTGCCAATATTTTCGCGCGATCTGTTTGCCATGTTTATGGTCTATGATCCACAGGGTGAGTCGATTTTTGTCGACGACGCAGGCCCGGTAGGTGCCAACATTGATCCAGCCACTGTCCGGGTCTTTGGTGATGACCATATCGCCGGTGCCGATATAACGCCCGCCGTCATGCTCGTGCCATTTCGGCGTGGGGAATATTCCCAGGTCGATGCAGTCGCCTGCCAAAACATTTTCCGTCACCGGGCCGGAAGAAACTTCCACGGGTGAAAACGGCTTTAGGTTGCGAGTCTTCTCGCGCCACGCTTTGAGAATTTCCAACTTTGGCAGTGCCGTGGGAAGACCCAGGGCCAAGGCAAAACGCCGGGCGGTGGCGAGCACATTGGTTGCGATGCGAAAGCCTTTCGGATAGCCGGGTATGTTGTCAAACAGGAGCAGCGGACCTTCCTGTTCGGCCATCAGCTCTGTCAAACAGCCGATCTCCAGATTCCAGTGAGCACCGTCCACGGTTTTGGCTTCGCCGATGTTACCTGCGGCTTCGATGAAGGTTCGAAGATCAGAGAAGGCCATTGAATTTATCTCCAGCGCTATGTCCTCTTCCGTGGCGCGGGAGAGGAGTCATACTGCTCACTTTCTTATTTCTTCCCGAAAAAATCCCAATGCTTCGATGGCGGGACGATCGTTGATGGAAAAAAGGATGGCAGGCTTGTGGGCGTTGTTTTCGTGTGCATGCCAACTCCACAAAGGCACGACGAACGAGTCGCCTTCTTCCCAATCGAACCGCTGGTCACCGATCCATGTGGCTCCGCCGCCTCTAAAGGCATGATACACGACGGTATGGGTGTGGCGATGAGAACGGCCTTTTTCTCCAGGTCTGATCATCTGTATCTCACACGCCATGGTCGGCAAAGTCGGTCCGCCGGTTAATGGATCCACATAACGTAGCAAAACGCCATCAAAAGGGTCGCCCGGGCTTTCGGCGAGGGCTTTGAATGCCTTTTGGATTTCTGCCCATGAGTAGCGATAGGGTGGTCTGGAGGTATTCGCGGCTGGCGACGGCGACGCGATGCGCGGCTGAAGCGTGCCATAAGTGTGTTGAGACCAGCCCAACGGTTTGGTCACTGTCTGCTGCTGTTGATGGTAGGGATTGGCGAAGCCGACCTGATAGTAGTGAATCATCGGTCCGTTGGCGCCGTCGAGCCAAACTATAGGTTGATCGCCCGTATTAATATGGTCGTGCCAGCTCCAGTTGGGTGTCGTGATGAGGTCGCCTTCCTCCATCGGCAGCGGCTCGCCTTCGACGATAGTGGCCGCGCCATGGCCCTCCACCACGAAACGAATGGCTTCCATAATATGGCGATGAGCCGGAGCAAATTCTCCTGGACGAACCATCTGTGCGCCCATCAAGAGCGTATGGGTGGTTCCCAATTTTAGATCCGGGTGTTGGTATCCGATGAATCTCCTAAAAGCTTCCTCGGGACGAATATGCTGTGCCGCCTTTTCAAGAGCAGCGCGAATGCTCTTCCACTTCCATAAAAAAGGTCGGAAGCCCGGCTCCGGCTCGCGAAAACCAGTGCTCGTATTCGGGATGGTCCAATAACCGATGAGATGGTTTTCCTTGAGTTCTTGATTGAGCGCTTCAAGAGACATTGTGTCCTCGCTTTCGCTCGGGATACGGGGCTAATGCGTCGCTTTGTAGCAGCCGTCCATCATCATTGCGTTGAGATCCGCCGGCGTAACGGCGCAATACTCCGCCGAATAACCGGGGCGTTCTATAATTCCTTGCTGAAGCAGGCGTACTAATACGGTTTGTGTGACCGCACCGTGGGCTTTTCGGTCCAAGTGATCCATCGTGTCGGCTTCGTGATGTTTGGAGAAATAGCTCGCTTGCTCCGTGGTTAGACCGTAATGAGTGGTCAACGCGCGGAACCAATCCAAACATGTTTCGCCAAAAGCGTGCTCCCACAGGACGGAGAACCAATATTCTTGAATCTGGCCGTCCATCATCAATGTCCTTTGAAAATCGGGCAGCGCCCGTGCTTCCGGCAGCATCGGAGTCAGCAATACTTCCTCCGCGGTGAGTCCCAAGGCCTTCCCTGTGCCGATGAGGATCTGAATATGGCCGGGAGGGCAGGGATGGCCAAACTCATCGAGGACCTTTTGCGTATAGACCTCCATCAGGTCGACATTCTTTATGAAGAACCACAGGTGCTTATAAAAGGCCGATGTATAGATGGAGTTGATGACAGGCACGAAGGCTCCCCAATTCTTGTAATACAATTGAATGGTTTCCTTCTTGAGTTTCCCTTCCCGCAGCTCACCCATGAAGCGAGTTCTGTCGACGGTTTGTTTCCAACGGCTCTCCAGCTTGGTTTTTTTTTCCGCGATAAATTCCTCGGCTTCTCGTTCCGTACACTTGAACATCCTAGGTCTCCCTTTTCAGGCGATGATCTGTAGATATGTGAGGAACATCCTGGCTGTCAAGCAAAGCCCGCCCACCGGTGCTTGGCAATGAGGGGGTTGGAGGGGAAGGGCGGGTTGCGGTTTGCCGAGCAATCGAGATAAGATCCTCAAAAGCAAAGAGAGGTGTATCTATGGATTTCGTGAATCTCAATGAAATGATGGCAACGAAGAAACGAAATATTCATCTCTTTGGAACGGACAATTTCCGCTCTTGGATGCTCTACTTTGTCCCGGGTGACGGGACAGACATGCATTATCATGCCAACCCGGAGACTTTTTTGGTCCTTTCAGGAAGCGGCGTGGTCAAGGGAATCAAGGGCGAAGAGAGGCCGATTCAAAAGAACGAGGTGGTCTTTTTCGCTGCCAAAGACTATTACCAGATCACCAATACGGGCACCGAACCTTTGGTGCTGTTTGGTAATCGGTCGGAATCCTTTGGCGGCCCGCACATCAACGCGGATGGGACCGATCGCAACGCTAGGGTCTAGCCCACTGGCCGGAAGGCATCAATTGACAACACGCCAGCGAGTGGTTAATTTTTATCGAGTTAAACCTACGACTTGAGGGTCTTCCATGCCTATCTACGAGTATCGCTGCCAAAAATGCGGCACATTTGAAACCACCCAGAAGATTACCGAAAAGCCATTAAGTAAATGCCCTACCTGTAAGGGAAAGGTCAAAAAACTAATTTCCAATACGTCCTTTCAGTTGAAGGGTACCGGCTGGTACGTCACCGATTACGCCCGCAAGGGACAGTCGAACGGAGATGGTAACGGGTCAAAATCCTCGTCGGCGGAGTCCAAAAGCGAGTCAAAAGGCGATTCGAAGAGTGAGTCGTCGTCGAGCAAAAGCGAAAAATCATCTCCTTCGGCCCCAAGCTCAACGAGCTCTACGTAACGATTACCCATCTGGCCCGAAGGGCCTTCTTCCCTTTCCGGCATCAAGAAATGAATGAGCGGCGGATCCATCCGCCGCTTGTGCGTTCCATCATCTTTTACCAGGTCTAAAGTGCCTAAAAAGGGTGGATTTGAAATCTGTTTTTCGCTATAGGTAGGGAGTCAAGCAAAAAAATTTTGAAGGAGGATTATTTCGATGGCTCAAACCATAGATCATATTGTCGATCCCAAGGACCCGAGCCTGACGTCGGAGATGGTCCAGTTTCCCGGCACCGCCGGAAACGTGAGCGCCTATGTCTCCCGACCGAAGGATGGCAAAAATCTGGGGACCGTGATCGTGATTCACGAGAACCGGGGGTTGGTGAATCACATCAAAGACGTCGCGCGCCATTTTGCCAAAGATGGGTTCGCCGCCATTGCAGTGGACTGCATGGGGCGGATCGGTGGCAGCGATCAATATAACGGGAGTGACGCGGCAACCGAAGCGATCAAGAAAGTGACCGGCGGGATGGTTGTGGAAGATCTAACCGCGGCGCTGAACTACATGAAGAAGCAGAATTACGTCAACGGCAAGGTCGGCGTCGTAGGCTATTGCTGGGGCGGAGGCCAATCACTTAACTTCGCGACCAAGTGCAAGGATCTGAACGCCGCCGTGGTTTACTACGGCCGGAATCCCGATCCGCTGGATTCAGTGGCAAATATCCCCGGCCCCGTGATGGGTAACTACGCTGAAGATGATGCTAACATTATGCCGGGCGTTGAGCCGCTCAAGGCCGCATTGACGAAGGCCGGTAAGAGCTTTGATGTCAAAGTCTATCCGGGCGCAAAGCATGCGTTCAACAACAATACAAACGCCGACCGCTATCATCCGGAGGCGGCAAAGGATGCTTGGGCGAGGACGGTGGGTTTCTTTAAGAAGAACTTGGCGGCCTAAGCGGGCGCTAATCAGATCGTGGCATGTGGTCTTGCCTGACTAGGCAAGGCTACATGCCCGAGGTTACTCGGTCTCTGAAAGGTCTGGCCGTTTTCCGATCGCTTGTCGAGCTACTTCCGGAGTTATCAGGTAAGGACCCTCGGTGCTATATCGCCACATTTGTTGAGTCACCTCGGTATCCCCGCCCGTCAGCACAAAAGATAACGCGCCAAAGAACAGGCCCATCGAGGTACTAATCGCCTTGGCGGGAAGGAGAATCATATTTCCCGCGGTTACGCCCACGGCGATTCCGGCTTTTTCAATCGTGTCCTCAGCGCGTAACGAAGAAGGCGCTGTGCCGATTAGAACTAGGGTCAAGGCAAGCAGAGCGAATCCAGTTCTGATTCGTTTAGCCATTGAATCAACCTCTGAGAAAAAATTTCGACCGCACAGCATTGACGCCGTGGGAAGGATTCCAGTAACGCCGCACCCCAAAGTAATAGCAGCAACTCTCGTTGTCTAAGTCGTTATTAAAACAGCGGAGCTTTCCATCTTGAAAACGGACACGGGCGAGGCATGTCCCGCCTGGTACCGATGAAGTCATGATTTCCATGACAACTCCCATGCCCCATTCCTCGTAGCGAAGATGGGTCACCTCATCACCGACCCGGAGATAAAGTCGTTTTGCTTCGGTGAATGTTTGCGGTGGCTCCGGACGGTTGAAGTGTTTATGGGAGTCGAGTTGGGCCGCCGGCACGGCTGGCTTGGCGATTGTCTCGCGGGTAGG
>WNGE01005850.1_pt1 | contig 13811 bp, 8 predicted proteins | sample 5400651 | NCBI WGS metagenome assembly WNGE01 (sample SAMN13153370, study PRJNA577476) | soil metagenome | isolation source: 60 cm soil or saprolite under grassland replicate 2 | place: USA:California | collected 2016-06-15 | reverse complement strand
ACTGGGCGCGCTTCGCGGGCTACGTCGCCGGCGATGAGCTGCCGGCGCTGTATGCGGCGGCGCGGGTCTTCGCGTATCCGTCGCTGTATGAGGGCTTCGGCATCCCGCCGCTGGAGGCGATGGCGTGCGGCACGCCGGTGGTGGCCTCGACGGCAGGCGCACTCCCCGAGGTGCTCGGTGACGCGGCGCTGCTGGTCGACCCATACGATGAGGACGCGCTCGCGCAGGCGATCGAGGCCGCGGCAGCGGAGCCTCTGGCTAGCGAGCTGCGGCGGAAGGGGCTCCAGCATGCGGCCAGATTCGATTGGGCGACGACCGCGGAGCAGACCTGGGCGCTCTACGAGCGCACGGCCACGCGGCCGTGAAGGCGCTGTTCTATCTGCTCGACGGCGACTCCAACGCCAGCTCCTATCACCGCGTGCTGCAGTACATCCCGTTGCTGCGCGAGTACGGCATCGAGGCGCGGGTATCGCGTCCGGTGCCGCGCGTTGTCTATGAGCGGCTTGTCGAGCGCGGCGGCGCTGGCGGCGGTGGAAATGGACGCGCGGACAGCCGTCTGATAGGCAAGCTGGCGTTCTACGGTCTGTTCGCGCTGTGCAGGACGCTCGACGTGCAGCGCGCGCACAACGCGGATGTCGTCGTGATCCAGCGCGATCTCTTTCCGTTTGGACCGCCGGTGCTCGAGCGGGCGCTCTTCCGACGCAATCTGCACCTGGTCTATGACACGGACGACGCGACGTATCTGCGGCCGTCGTTCACGCCGACTACGCCGTTCCAGCGGCTGCGGCGCTTCGACAAGGTTGCCGAAGTGGTGCGCCACGCGCGTTGGGTCAGCGTCGCGACTGAGCCGATCGCCGCGTGGGCCCGCGAGTACAACCAGCATGTCAGTGTGGTGCCGATGGCGGTTGATCTGCGCGTGTACGACGCGTTCGCACGCGGACGCGGGCTGAGCAGCATCGCCGGCCTGCACGGGACGCAAGCGCACAGGGGATCGGCCGCGCACAGTGGGGGCACGGCGGAGCACCGAGGATCGTCAGGGCTCGCCGGCGGCGCCGCGGGGCCAACGAGCGGTCCGGGGCAGGGCGGCGGCGCAGCGGGGCATGACGAAAGCGGGGCGGAGCACCCCCGCGGGTTGGAGCAGGGCGGCGCGGCGGGGCACGGCTTTAGCGGGGCGGCGAGCGACTACAGCGCACGGCTGGTGCTGGGCTGGGCGGGCACCGCGGGCGGGATCGGCTACCTTGACCGCCTGCGGCCGGCGCTCTTGGCCGTGGCGGGGAGAGAGCACGTCGTGGTGCGGGTGGTCTCCGGTGGCTACCGACGCGTCCAGCTGCCTGGTGTGCCACTGGAGGCTGGGCCGTGGCGTGGGCTCCAGGACCTCGCCGACTTCGACATCGGGCTTCTGCCTCTTGATGACTCACCGTTCGAGCGCGCCAAATTCCCCTTCAAGCTGCTGCAGTACTGGGCGCTCGGGATTCCCGTCGTTTCGGCTCGGGTGGGCGTTGCGGCCGAGGTGATCGAGGACGGAATCAGCGGACTCTTGGCCAGCTCAGCCGAGGAATGGCAGGCGGCGTTGTGTCGCCTGATCGGAGATCCGGCACTGCGTAAAAGGCTAGGAGAGGCGGGTCGCGAGACCGTTGCCAGCCGCTACACGATCGAGCGCGTTGGTCCGCTGCTCGCGGAGGGGCTGCTCGCCGCGGCGCGCTGAGCGCTGCGCTGCCACAGGTCCTCGGCGAGGGCGTCGATGGCTCGGCGTCGCGCCCGGTGAAACGTACCTTCGCTGAGCGCATAGCGTTGCATGACCTGTTTGTTCAGCCGACCGTCGGCGTACGCCTCCTTGAGGACCAGGTAGTGCAGCCAGCCGCCGATATTGCTCGTGCCGGGCGATGGGCGGGCGCCGCCGGCGGGTCGGAGGCGCTCGATGGCCTGGTCGAGCTCGTTGCGGAGGGCTGCGGCGCGCTCCAGAGATGTCCCGGGGCTGCTCGCTCCGGCAGGGTCAGTCGCGCTGAATGACAGCTGCGCCAGCAGCGGGTGCTGGCTCAGCGTCGGGAGATCGTTCAGGTGGCGAAGCGCGCCCTCGACGAGCATGCGCAGCTCGGTCGGGCGCGCGGCATCGGTGGCGCCGCTGGGCGCGGCCTCGGCGGCACGATCGCGCAGGATCTGATCGACGGTCTCGCGGACGTCGACCAGGGCGCTGAGCTCATCGGGCTGGCGCACCACGCGATTGGCGAGCTCACGCAGCTGGCCGCGCAGCGTGCTGACCAGTGGCGCGTACAGGACGCGGTCGAGCAGGTGCCCGCGGGTGTCGACCACGACATGTGTGGCCATGACCAGCAGTAACAAGGGCAGGCCGCGCTCGAGCCACGTGTAGTCGAGCGCCAGCGCGAGCGTGATCCCGCCGTACAGCGCGACGATCGCCAGCATGGTCGCGGCGAAGGCGCTGAAGTCGCCGAGCACCTGCTCACCCGCCAGCAGGGCGCCGTACCGCGCGAGGTTCCAGCCCATCATCGCCATGCCGACGATCAGCAGCACCTGTCCGAGGACTCCCGGCTGCTGGTAGACCCCGCTGGCGACCACGATCCACAGGCCACCGAGCAGGAAGATCACCGCCGAGGCGCACAGGAAGGCGAGTCTCGCGCGCAGCGGGCTGCCAGGCGGGCTGGCGCGCCACAGGGCGAGCAGGTTGGCCAGCGACCACAGCAGGCAAATGACCACGAACGTCTGAAAACCTTGCAGCAGCGGCCCGGGTGGGACGTGGCGCGAGGTCGGGGTGTCGCCGAGCGGTGTGTTCCAGTCCTGCACTGACGGCGTGAGCATGCCCAGCGCGGCGAAGATGACGCCGATGCCGATGGCGATGACGGCGATGGCGACGTACAGCCATGTTGGTTGGGCGCCGGGCAGCGGTAGGTCTTCGTCGCGGGCCAGGGTGAGGCTGAGCAGCAGCCAGATTGGCGCCGCCAGCGACGGGGCCCACCACGTGACCCGCAGCCAGTTCGCCCACGTCGCGGAGTCGGGAGCGAGGGCGCCGAGGGCCTCGCCTCCGAGATAGATGGCCAGGCACACCATCGCCGCCGACGCGAGGACCGAGACGCGGCGGGCCGGCGCTCGGGACAGGACGTACAGGCCGAGCGCCCACACGAGCAGCGCGCCGATGGCGAGCACCGCGCCGGTTGCGTTGGCCATGGTCATGGCGGAGTCTACGAACTTGCTAGAGGCCGCGGTGCGGTCGGCCTGCCGCCGCGGCCCTCGGCGTTCAGGCGTTCCGCAGCCAACGGGACCTGCGGCATAGCACGGGTGATGACTGGATCGGACGGGGCGCGACGCGATTGGGCAGAGGTAGGGGTGGATCAAGTGGCAAGGAAGCGACCAGGCGCGCCGAGGCGGTAGCACGGGGGCAGGAGCACGCGTGGGGATGCGGCGACCGCTGGGGCAGCGGCCGACACGTGCGGGACGCGGTGGGCCCGCAGGCGGTGAGGCGGGGTTGGAAATTGGGCGGCGGGTGGCACCTTTTGGCAGTTCTCGGACGTTGTGTGGCAGTTCCGGTCGCTGAGGCTGAGGCTCGGATGGGACCTGAAGGAGGACCATTGGTTATGACGCTTCGTACGCGCCTCGCGCTGTTCTTCAACATCAAAACCAGCGCTGCGCTCGACCAGATCGAGGACCCGCGCGAGGTCCTCGACTATGCCTACGGCGAGCAGCGCGCGCAGCTGCGCACCGTCAAACGCGGACTGATCGAAGTCGCCGCGGCGCGGCGCCAGCTCGAGCGACAGGCCGAGCGGCTGCGCACGACCATCCCGCGGCTGGAGGAGCAGGCGCGGCGGGCACTGCGCTCGCATCGCGAAGACCTCGCCCGCGCGACCTTGTTGCGCAAGCAGGACACGCTGCGCGAGCTCTCGGCGTTGGACGAGCAGCTACGTGACATTCAGGCTGAGGAAGACCGACTCGCTCGCACGGGCGAACAGTTGTCGCAGCGGGTCGAGCGATTTCGGGTGCACCGCACCGTGCTCTCGGCGCGGTATTCGGCGGCCGAGGCGCAGACGCGGGTCACGGAATCGCTCGCGGGCGTCTTCGACGACGAGCAGACCGAGCTCACGCTGGCCGTGGAGCGCTCGGAGGAGCGCGTTGAGATCGTCTCCGCGCGGGCGGCCGCCAGCGAAGCGATTCTGGCTGCGCCCGAGGAGGACGCGCTGGAGCGCGAGCTGCACGACCTCGACGCGGCGGCCGCGGTGGACGAGGAGCTGGCGGCACTCAAGCGGGAGCTGTCGGCTGAGGAGCCCACGCGGATGGCGCAGGAGCAGCCGCGGGCGCAGGCGCCGCGGCGAGGGCGAGAGAGCGAAGGGGCACAGCCGACGGGGCAAGAGCGACGGACCGAAGGGTCATCACAGACGCGCCGTGAGCACGGGACCGAGGGGTCGCAACAGCGGCAGGAGCAAGAGAGCGAACAGGCACAGCCAGAGCGGGAGGAAGGGACCGGAGGATCAGAGCCGTCGCGGCGGGAGCCAGGGTGCGGAGGGCCAGAGCCGACGCGGCCGGCGCAAGGGAGCGAAGGGTCACAGCCAAGAACCGAAGGATCAAAGCCGACGCGGCGGGAGGAAGGGACCGAAGAATCAGAGCCGCCGCGACGGGAGCGTGAGAGCGAACAGTCAGATGAGGGAGGAACCCCCAGTGCTTAAGGCGAATGTGTCGGGTGCAGCCGAGGAGGCTGCCGCGGAGCGAGAGCCCAAGAATCAGCAGGAGCCCGAGCAAGAACCAGAACCAGAGATGCCCGCGGCGAAGCCGAAGGCGCCGCGACACGTCATGTCGACAGAGTTCCAGCGCGGGCAGATGATCATCGTCCTCGCCCGCTGGATTCTGGTGCTTGCGGGACTCATGGTGGCCCTGTGGAGTCCACAGAAACTCAGCGAGCTACAGATCGAGGTCGGCGTGCTGCTGCTGGTGGCGATCGCGAACTTCCACCTGCACGCGCAGCTCGTGCAGCGCCGACCAACCCTGCCGCTGATCGCTCGGGCGGCGAGCATCGGCGATCTGGTGGTCATTACGCTGCTGGTCGCGCTGCAGGGCGGCGCGAGCTCGAATCTGTACGTCTTCTACTTGCCAGCGCTGCTGGCGATCGCGGTGGCGTTCCGCACCGAGGAAGCCGCGTCACTCGCTGGCCTCGGCGTCTTGCTGTACGCGGTGGTCAGCATCTACTCGCGCGTTCCGAGCGACGTGCTGCTGCTGCGGCTGCTCATGCTGGCGGCGGTCGTCGTGATCGGCAACACGTACTGGCGACTGCATCGCGAGCGCATCACGTCGACGCTTAGCGCACGCAAGGAGGACGCGCAGGACCTGTTCTTCGGCCAGTCAGCCGCGCTGTGGGCCCGCTGGTTCGCCGTCATCGGCGGTGCGCTCTTCGTCCTCGCCCGTGCCACGACGACCGACGAGCTAGCGCGCAACATCGTGCCCGTGGTCGCGCTGTTGTTCATGAACTTCTACCTGCACGGTCGCTATCTGGTGGAGCAGCCGGCCAACCGACGGCTGACGCTGCTGGCGAGCGGTCTCGACCTGGTCCTGATCAGCGGACTGTTCATCACCTGGTCGGGCAAATCTGGCCTCGACAACCCCGCCTTCATCCTCTTCTATCCGCTGGTGTTCAGCTTCGCGCTGGTGTTCCCGCCGCGTATTGCCGGCGCGTTCACGCTAGCCACGCTGGCGCTGTATGCGGGGCTGGTGCTGCCGAGCGGCATCGCCGACACGGGTGAGCTGAAGGTCCTGGTCGAGCGCGTGCTCATCCTGATCGCGATGGGCGGACTGGGCACGATCTACTGGCGGATGGTGCGCCGCGAGGTACGAGGCAATGCCGAGACGTCGGACACGCATTCCACGCTGGCTTGGCGCACTGCTAGCGCCGGCTGAGGACCCGCGGGGTCAGGTCCAGCAGGCGCCGCCCAGCGCGGGTGACCTGCTGGCCGACCTGCGGCGTTCGCGGGCGGAGCTGGCGGCGTTGCGGGAACAGCTCGAGGCGACGCTGGCGCGGACCTCGCCCTCACCGCTTGACAGCGAGGGGAGTAGCTCGCCCTCACCCCTTGACAAAACCCCTCTCCCAGAGGGCGAGGGGGGCACGTTGCGGGAGGGCTCGGGGAGGCTGCGGGAGCAGCTGCGGGAGCTGGCGGAGCAGGAGCTGGAGCTGTTGCACGCGGAGCAGCGCCTGGGTGTCTCGATCGAGGCGCGGCGTGCGGAGGAGGTGCTCGAGCGCGCGCGGCGGGCGGCGCTGGAGGCGGAGCTACACGCCGACTAGGACAGGAGGGCGGCGCCCCGTGTTGCGCCCGGCACCCACACGTTCACGACGTTGGGCGCTTCGCGGGGGTGCAGTCCCGAGTGCGTGTCGATGACCAGCGGCGCGGCGCGCACGATGCTCGCGTAGTCGATCGAGGTGTGCGGCGTGAGGAGCACCACGGCGTCGGCTTCGGCGATGTCCAGCGGGTCAAGGGCGACCGACTCCAGGGCTCGATCGGCGACCTCGAGGCTCGGCCACAGCGGATCGTGGTACTGGACGGTGGCGCCACGCGCGGCAATCTCTTCGAGCACACGCACCGCGGCGGACTCGCGAATGTCGGCGATGTCTGGCTTGTAGGTGATGCCGACCAGCAGGATGCGAGCGCCGACCAACGTGCGCTCGAGCGCCTGTTCGAGCTTATCGACGATCAGCCGCGGCATCGCGTCGTTGATGCGATTGGCGGCGGGGATCAGCTCGCTCTCCAGACCGGCCTCACGCGCGGCAGCGTCGAGGTACTGCGGCACGACCGGGATGCAGTGGCCGCCGACGCCCGGACTCGGGTAGTGCGGTAGGAACGCGAACGGTTTGGTCTTGGCAGCCTCGATGACTTCCCAGACATTCACGCCCAGCCGATCGCACAGCAGCGCCATCTCGTTGATGAAGCTGATGTTGATGAAGCGGAACGTGTTTTCGACCAGCTTGGCCAGCTCCGCGATCTCGGGTGAGCTCACCAGCACGACCTCGTCGATACACGTCTCGTACAGCGCGGCCGCCAGCCGAGTTGATTCGGGGCTCACGCCACCGACCAGCTTGGGCGTGTTCTTGACCGTGTACTTTTGATTGCCGGGATCGATGCGCTCCGGGGCGAAGGCGACGAAGAAGTCCTCGCCGGCACGCAGCCCGCTGGCTCGCTCGAGGGCTGGTGCGAGCTGCTGTGACGTGGTGCCGGGGCCGCACGTGCTCTGCAGGATGACCGGCATCTCGGGGTGCAGGTGCTGGCCGATCGTGGTGCCGGCGGCTTGCACGAAGCGCAAGTCGGGGCCACCGCTGGGTGTCAGCGGCGTGGGGACGCAGATGACGGCGACGTCGGCGGTATCGAGGACCGTCGGGTCCGTGCTGGCGGTGAGCGAGCGCGCCTGCAGCTCTTCATCGGTGACGTTGGACACGGGACTCTGGCCGCGGTTGATCGTTGTCACCTTGTGCGCATCAACGTCGAGACCGATGGTTGGGAAGCCCGCGCCGGCAAACTCCAGGGCCATGGGCAACCCGGCATAGCCGAGCCCGACGACGGCGATGCGCGCCGACCGCGCCCGCAACTTCCGCTCCAGCGAGGCGTCGCTCACCGACGTCCCTCCTTCGATCCGATGGCGTAGGGCGTGCGCGATGGCCTCGGATTCTTCCAAGCTCGGTCGCACACCGTCAAGACGATTGACATGGCGGGCTGTTACGGCTGCGGAGGCGTCGCCCCTGCGAGGCGTTACCGGAAGGCAGAAGACGGGCTGCGCGAGTGCATCGCGATGTCATGCGGTTTGACCGCGGCGAATTGACAGCCTAGCATCGTCCAAGAGCATCGACGTAGTGCCGTTCCTGCCCTCGGAAGACCAGGTCCTGTTCGCAAGCTGCTTTGGTCTCGCATTCGGTATCTCTGTCGTCCTAACGCCACTTGTTGCCCGACTGGCTCGCGCACGTGGCATCGTGGCAAACCCGCGACAGGATCGCTGGCATCAGAAGCCGACCGCGCTTCTGGGTGGTGTTGCCATTTATGTTGCCACCACCCTCGCCATCGTTGCCTTCGTTCGACTTGACTCACGATTGATTGGTCTGGTCGCCGGCGGAGCGCTCCTGTTTGTGACAGGTTTGATCGACGATCTACGCCACCTGCGGCCACATACCAAGCTCATCGTGCAGATCGTCGCGGCGTGCGCGTTGATCGTCTCGGGCGTGCAAGTGGGCACGCCGGACCTGGCGCCGATCGCGATCCCACTCACCATCCTGTTCGTCGTCGGCATCACCAACGCCTTCAACCTGCTCGACAACATGGATGGCCTGTCGGCCGGAACAGCCGCGATCGCGGCCATGTTCCTGTTCGCCTTCAGCTTCTCGCTCGGCAATGTCGCGATCGCGCTGCTGAGTCTGGCCGTGGTCGGCGGCGCCGTGGGCTTCCTGATCTACAACTTCAACCCGGCGCGCATTTTCATGGGCGATTCGGGCGCGATGTTCCTCGGCTTCACGCTGAGCGGGATCGCGTTGATCGGTACACGCGAGATGGCCTCGGACATCTTCTTCGTGCTGCTCGTGCCCGCGGCGATGATGGGCTTGCCGATCTTCGACACCACCCTGGTCACGATCGTTCGCACGCTCGAGGGCCGGCCGCTCTCACAAGGTGGGCGCGATCACCTCAGTCATCGGCTGGTCGCGGTCGGGCTCAGCGAACGCCAGGCGGTGCTGGTGCTGTACGCGCTCGCGATCAGCTTCGGCAGCCTCGGATTGATCGCTCGCTCTATCGGGGTGTGGGTGAGCTTGCTCGCGGCCGGCGCGCTGCTGGTGATCGCGGTGCTGTTCGGGGCATATCTGGCGCAGATTCGCATCTACGGTCCGGTGCAGTTCGCCGAGCGCTCCTCGTCGCTGACCGGGCGGCCCGTGATCAACGGCATGATCATGTTCAAGCGAGAGCTCGGCGAGGCCGCGCTGGACTTCGTGCTGGTGTGCGTGGCCTATCTGGGCGCCTTCGTGCTGCACTTCGGGCTACCGAATCCCGCCGCGCCGGGCGGCGATCCGCTGGCGGTGCTGCCGAGTTTGTTGTCGGCGTCGCTGGCCTTCGTGGTGGTCGCCAAGCTGTCCCTGCTCCTTGCGTTTGGGGCCTACCGCGGCATGTGGCGTTACGTCGGACTCACCGATCTGATGATCCTCGGGCGGGCCTCGGTGCTGAGCACGCTGCTCCTGCTGATCGTGCTGCCCATCCTCGCGCGCGGGGTCATCATTCCGCGCTCGGTGCTGGTGATCGACTTCCTGCTGTTCACGTTCTTGCTGATCGGTTCACGGGTGTCGTTCGCAGCGTTAAACGAGACGTTCGCGCGGCTCCAGAACCGCTGGCTGCCGCGCGTGCTGATCGTGGGAGCGGGCGATCTCGGTGAGCTGGTCTTGCGGTCCTTGGTCCGCGCGCGGCCGTCCGCGTACCGTCCGGTGGGGTTCCTGGACCCGGACCCAGCCAATCGCAATCGCACGATGCACAGCGTGCGCGTGCTCGGGACGCCCGAAGACCTGGCCAGGGTCACCGCCGAGCAAGATGTCGACGTGGTGGTGCTCGCGCTGTCGCCCACTCACGTTGCGCAGACCGAGCTCGTGCGCGAGAAGTGCGAAGTGCTGGGGGTGCCCGCCTACGCCGCGTCGACATTCGTCGAGATGCATTTCGCTGGCACACCACTCCACGTGGTGGCGCAGCAGCCATCCCCGGATAGCGCGCCCAGGAACTGATGTCCCTCGCGGGTCCACGCGGTCGTCCGGAGCGCATGCTCGGGATGGAAGCCGTCCCGATCCAGCGCGCGCCGCTGCCCGGCACAGGCGCGGCGGTGGCTGCCACGCGGCCCCTGCCTGACGTCCAGCAGCCGGCCAGCGTCCGCCGCTTCACTCGCAGCTACCCGTGGATCGTGATCGGCCTGGCCGTGGTGGCAGTGCTGAGTCGCATCTACACCACCAATAGCCTGCTCGGCGAGCCGACATCGGACGAATACCTGTACGCGGTCCACGCGCGCGACCTGGCGCGGGCGTGGGCGAGTGGCCAGACGCCGTCGTTGACCAATCTGGGCGTGGAAGGGCGCTCGGTCGCGATCGAGGCGGCCGCGCTGTCCATGCTGATCCCGTGGGATCCATTGACCGTCGGCCGCACGGTGCAGGCGCTGCTCAATGCGCTGTGCATCCCGATGACGTTCCTGCTCGGCCGACAGATTGGCCTGGCACGCTCGGCGGCGGTGGCGGGCGCGCTGCTGCTCATGGCCGTACCGGAGTTCCAGGAGCTCGCGTGGCGGTTCTGGACCGATAGCCAGGCGACGCTGCTGGCGCTGGTGTACCTGTCGGCGCTGCTGGCGTTCGTGCGCCGGCCGTCCTTCATTGCCGCCGCGATCGGGTTGATCAGCTTGCTGGGGCTGGTGCTCACGAAGGAGAGCGCCGCCGTCACCTTCGCCCCATTTGCCGCGCTGGCGCTGCTGCCGCTCAGTCGCAGCATCACCCGCTCAAGGCGGACTTATGCGCTGGTGGCGGTCGGGCTGGCTCTGCTCGTGGTGGTTGGGCTGACCGCGCTGTTGACGACGGCGCCGCGGCTGCTCGCCAGCATGCCGCTGCTGCAGAAGACGTTCGGCGCTGGGCCGCTGATCCTGAGCAGCGTGCGCGAGGCGATCCCGCGCCTCCCCGACTACTCGGATCAACTGACGCAGATTATTGGTCCACGCGAGCTGGGGTCGGTCCTCGTCGTGGGGGTTCTGGTTGGCTACGGCTGGCTGCTGGCGCAGACCTGCGTGGCGGTGTTTTCCGCGCGGCCGCGCATCGGGCCGTGGGCGCTGGGTTGGTTGCTGGCGGCGGTGGTGTGGGTCGCGGGCGTATCGGTGTCAGCACGGGACGTGGGCTTGCTACGCCAGCCGGCCGATGCGCTGGTGATTGTGGCGACCGGATTGCTCCTGGTGGCCATCGGGACCGTCGAATTGCACGTGCGCAACGCACAACGGAGTGGTTGGGGCCTGGCCTTATTGGGGTTGGTGGTAGCGGCGGTGCTCGCGGAACGGCTGATCATCGTCGTGACGCCCAAAGTCGCCGCGGCGGCGCTGACGTTCCGCAACTTGATGCCCATCGTGCCACTGTTCGCGGTGCTCGCCGGCGGCGCGTTGTGGGCGGCGGCTGGCGCCGTGTCGCTGCTGGTGCCGGCGCGGAATAGCCGCGGTGCGGTGGCTGTGCTCGCGAGCGTAGCGCTGGTCGCGTTCGGATCGCCGTTATTGCACGAGCGGCTGTCGAATCGACCACTGCTGGGACGGGTTGCGGACCGCGGAGCGGATCCGGACACGCCGCAGGGCCTGCGGGTGGAAACTTTTGTCGAGGCCGAGGACTGGCTCAAGAGCAATTTGCAGGTGGGGGACCTGATCGTCGTCGGGCCGCTGATCTTGCGGCACGTGGCGTGGTACGCCGACCTCGGCGTGGATGGCATGGACAGCCTCATCGATGTGAATTCGCAGCCGCGGAGTGCAGAGGAGCGGCGGCAGTACGAGCTCGATCGCCTTGTTCCCAATGGGGCCGACTATGTGATCGACTTCAATGTCAACTGGCTGGATCCGGGTGGGGAGGCGTCTCGGCAGTGGCGGCAGACGTATGAGACGCTGGCGTCGCGGCCAACGTTGGAAGTGGCCTATCTGAAGAAGGACCGCTTCGGCCAGCCGGTCTTCTACGTGATTCGGAACCGCGGCTTCGTCCAGGTCCCGCGGTAGGTCCTGGGCGCTCTTGAATTCCTCGGCGCATGCGCCGCTCTCTGTGTTTAGGTGCTTTGGAACGGCGCTGCGCGCCGAGGGGCTCTGCCCCTTCACCCCGCTCTACGAACGCTCGCGGTGCGGCACCCGGCGAACATCGTGTCCTTCACCGCGGGTGCGGCTTTTGTTCGGTGAGGCCGCGGCACTTGGAGTTGGCGACTTTGCTAGTCGGGGACTATCCGTACAACGGGCAGACCCTGGATGAAGCCAGCGACGTTCGCGCGGTGCCAAAACCGCGAGCGTGCGTAGAGCGGGGTGAAGGGGCAGAGCCCCTCGCCGCGCAGCGGCGTTCCAAAGCACCTAAACACAGAGAGCGGCGCATGCGCCGAGGAAATAAGAGAGTTACTGCTGGCCGGGGCCGTATTTGAGGACTGCGCGGTGGGCTGCGCCCTGGCGGTCTTGCAGGTAGGCGTTGTCGGGTTTGAACGTCAGGGCTTCGGTGAACAGGGCTTCGGCGGTGCCGAAGCGGCGGGCGTGCATCTCTGCTTCCGCCTGGGTCGCCAGGGTGCGGGCGCGGTGTCCGCCTTCGTCGTCGGTCAGCGTGTCCTGCGTGTAGAGCTGCATCACGGCGTCCTCGAAGTTGCGACCCGTGGCCTCATACGCGCGGGAGGCCCAGCCATACGCCTCAACAGGGAAGCCGGCGTCGCGGTAGGCGTGGGCGATCTGCAGCATGTCGAAGGCGTCGAGCCGCGGGGAAGCGGACGCCTCGCGCAGAGCGGCGAGGGCGCCGGCGTCGTCGTATTGCGCCGAGCGAACGCGCGCGAGGTTGCGCAGTACAGCTGGGTGTCCTGGGGATTGCGCCAGCGCTGCGGACAACGTGTCCTCAGCGGAAGCGAGCGCGGCGGCGCGGTCGGGTGACTGGGTGTCCATGAGCAGGGCGCGGTTGGCCTGCACGCTGCCAAGATCGAGCAGCGCCAGGGCGCGGCCGCCGGGTAGCACGGCGATAAGCAGCAGCGCGAGCGCAGCCAGCAGCGCTACTGCGCCGCCGCCGCGCAGCAGCCAGCGTGTGAGTTGGCCGAGCGCGGGCGATGGGAGCGACACGATCGTCGCGGCGAGGCCCAGCAGGAGCAGCCCCGTGCCGACGTTCGTGGTCACGACCTGGTCGGTCAGGCCATGGGCCGAGAGGCCGCCGACGATGCCCAGACCGGCGATCAGCAGCGTCCGCTGACGATCGACGATGCCGTGACGTCGCGCGAGCAGCGCACCTGCCAACGCGAGGAGCGGAATCAGCAGCATGCCGAGAAAACCGAGCGGTCCCTGCTCCAGGTAGGCCTGCACGAACGTGTTGTGCGCGTACGCGATCCGCTCCGGATCGGGATTGATCTCGTACAGCAGCGTGACGCGATTCGCGGTATCGACCCCGAGCCCCACGCCAGTAAGCGGGTACTCAGCAAGGAGCCGGGCCAGATCGGACCAGTAGGCCACGCGGCCAGCGGTCGAGCTGAACTCCAGGCCTTTGTCGAGCGCGCCGATCATCAGCGCCACCGCCGCCACCGGAGCAGCCACGAGCACCAGCAGCGCATAGCGGCGCGGCCACGCATACAGGCCGATCGCGCAGATGCCCGCGGCCAGGCCAGTCAAGCCACCGCGGGCGCCGGTGCCGACGAGAAGCACGAGCGCGATCAGAACCAGCGCGAGCGGCGCTGCGCGACGGGGACCTCGCAACAGCATGGCGCCGGCCGAAAAGATCGCGACGAGGCACAGATCGGCCAGGCCGTTGTAGCCGACGATGAAGCGGGTATTGGCCACCTCGACCGAGTCGGTCACCCGCACCACGCCGAACAGCGGACGGAACACGAAGCCCAGCGCACTGCCGACCGGTCCGCGGAACACATCGGGACCGGTGGCCGCAATGACCCACACGCCACCCAACAGCGCCAGGACCGCGACGGTCAGCAGCGGCTGCGTCCGATGCAGCGCGTACACCGCGACCACCGACAGCAGCGCGGCCACGATCAGACCGATCAGTCGCTCCTGCGCGACCTGTGGATCGAGCGTGCCCAGGAAGCCGATCGTGCTCCCGAGGAGCAGCAGCACGCTCGGGGCGAGCA